>ENA-OREB01001060-OREB01001060.1-marine-metagenome-genome-assembly--contig:-NODE-1060-length-13686-cov-3.816225_pt1 | contig 13686 bp, 13 predicted proteins | sample MGYA00248625_ERZ508552 | MGnify/ENA primary metagenome ERZ508552 (study PRJEB26219, sample SAMN06267888) | marine metagenome | isolation source: Monterey Bay, California, USA | place: USA:Monterey Bay...
ACTCCGTGCGTTGTCTCAAAGACTGAGTGCACGCAAGAACGCATTGAAAAAAGCCCCGCCACCGAGCGGGGCTTTTTGCTTCCATTTTTTGGTCCATTCCCCAAGTGCTGAGAGTCCCCTTGGACGCTGCTACCTTTGATGCTCCATGGGCACGACGGAAATCGTCTTCATCCTCCTCATTTATCTGCTCCTCTTCGGGACGAAGGGCTTGCCTTCCATGGCGCAATCCATGGGCAAGTTCATGCGCCAGGTGCGAGACGCCCAGCAGGACATCCAGCGCGAGATCCTCAGCGGAACGGACGACCTGCGCAAAGGCGCGGCCGCCTTCCGCGATCCCGTTGGCGCCGCCACCAAGGGCTTCGAGGATGCGATAAAGTCCCCAGCGGGCACACCCCGCTCCAGTTCGGGCACCCCGGCTGACGGGCCTTCCCCACCCGAGGCGACAGAAGGTCCACATCCCAACGTCACACCTGAAGATGCTCCCGACAACCGCGGTGAAACCACACAAAAGGACTGACTTTTGGACATTTTAGCTTCACTTCCTGCGGTAATCGCGCTCATTTTGGGCCTTGCTCTACTTGTAGGCGGAGGTGAGTTGCTCGTTCGCGGAGCGGCGGCTCTGACGCTCAAGGCCGACATTCCGCCGCTGATCATCGGCCTCACCGTCGTGAGCATGGGCACCTCTGCCCCAGAACTTTTCGCCTCTGTGGAGGCCGCTCTGGCGGGCACACCTGGATTGGCCGTAGGCAATGTCCTCGGCTCCAACGTTGCCAACCTGGCCCTCATTCTCGGGCTCACCGCACTGGTGTGTCCTCTGAAAGTCGACCGCATGGCCCTGAGGCTGGACATCCCCCTCATGCTCGGAATCAGCGTCCTCTTCCTCTTTGCGGCTTCGGACCTGGCCATCAGCCGGACCGAAGGCATGGTCGGACTCGCGCTCATGGCAGCGTTCTTGGCCAACCTCTATTGGCGGTCTCAGCGCCAAGGCGCCCAAGACGCTCAAGACGCCCAAGACGGAGAAGACGTCCAAGACGGAGAAGAAGTTGAAAGCCTCAAGGAAGCAGGAGAATGGGCAGGGCGCTCAGCGCCCTTCTTACTCGGCGCCCTCGCCCTAGGCATTGGGGGACTTTACCTTGGGGCGGAGTGCTTTGTGGACGGTGCCCGCCGGGTGGCCTTACAAGCTGGGGTCAGCAACCGCGTTGTGGGCTTGACCATCGTCGCGTTTGGAACGAGCGTGCCAGAGTTGGTCGCCTCGGGCATTGCCGCCTTGCGAGGGCAAGCCGACATGGCCATTGGAAATGTCGTTGGCAGCAACCTGTTCAACCTACTCCTGGTGTTGGGCACGACCGCGACCATCACTCCCCTGCCCATGGGTCCCGAGGTCTTAACCTGGGATGTCTGGTGGGTGCTGGGCACCGCAGCAGCATTGATTCCCCTCGCGCTCTTGGGCGGAATGAAAATGCCCAAGCTAGGGCGCTGGCAAGGCGCCCTGTTCCTCCTCGCCTACCTTACCTACACCGCCCTGACGTGGATGGCGTGACCATCCTGGAGAACGGGAATGGGCGCTGCCGCCACTGGCCGGGCCTCCTCGCGACAGAATCTCTGGACGTGTGGATGGCGCGCATCCCATGGCAGCAGAATCGCATCACCGTTTACGGAAAAACCTACGATGAACCGCGTCTGACAGCTTGGTTTGGACCGGCATACACCTACAGCTCCATTGCTTGGCCCGCCACCGAGATCCCGATGGAACTAAAGGAGGTTAACAACCTTATATCAAGCACTTTAGAGTGCAGGAGGTTTGATGCCGTATTGTGCAATCTGTACCGCAACGGACAGGATGCCATGGGGTGGCACCGTGACAACGAGCCCGAAATTGATCCCGCAATCATCGCCTCTGTCAGTTTTGGAGCGGCCCGTGATTTCAAAGTGCGTCACCGCACCTCCAAAGCGTCTTGGACGGTGGCATTGGGCCATGGCGACGTTCTCTCCATGGAGCACTTGCAATCCAATCACGAGCATGCCCTTCCCCGCCGGACACGGGTACTCTCGCCCCGAATGAACCTCACATTCCGTCACTTTCGTTGAAATGACCAAGTCGCAGTGCGGCTTACCTTGCATCACCATGTCTGTACACGCCTCCGCCAAGCGCATCACCACACAGGTGCTGCAGGAAATGAAGCACAACGGTGAGAAAATCGCCATGCTCACCGCCTATGATTACTCGATGGCCCGCATCGTAGACGGGGCCGGTGTCGATGTCATTCTTGTGGGCGACAGCGCCTCCAACGTGATGGCCGGTCACGAGACCACCCTGCCCATCACGCTGGACCAAATGATCTACCATGCCGCTGGTGTGGTGCGGGCTGCCAAAAAGGCCCTCGTGGTGGTCGACCTCCCCTTTGGCACCTACCAAGGCAATTCCAAGGAGGCGCTCAACAGCGCCATCCGCATCATGAAGGAGAGCGGCGCCCATGCCGTCAAGCTCGAAGGCGGCGCAGAAGTACGCGAAAGCATCGAACGCATCCTCACCGCTGGCATTCCAGTGATGGGCCACCTGGGACTCACCCCGCAGAGCATTTACAAGTTTGGCACCTACACCGTTCGGGCCAAAGAAGAAGAGGAAGCCAATGAGCTCAAGGCCAACGCCAAGCTCCTCGAAGAAATCGGTTGCTTCAGCCTCGTGCTCGAAAAAGTGCCTGCCGCTTTGGCCACGGCCGTCAGCGAGAGCCTGCATGTGCCCACCATTGGCATTGGTGCGGGCGCAGGGTGTGATGGCCAAGTGCTCGTGTTGCCCGATATGCTGGGCATCACCCAAGACTTTTCACCGCGCTTCTTGCGCCGGTACTTGGACATGGGTCAGCAGATGCACGACGCCATCGGGCAGTACGTCTCGGACGTTCGCGCCAAGGATTTCCCCAACGAAAACGAGCAGTACTGATGGCCGAGGGCAAAACCTTCGCCCACAAGCCCAAGGTGCCCATCGTGATGAGCACCCCAGAAAACCTGGAGGTCCTTTTTGAGGACAACCACATCATTGCGGTGAACAAGCGGTCCAGCGACATCGTCCAAGGCGACATCACCAACGACCGCACCCTCGACAATGTGATCCGGGAGTACCTGCGAATCAAATACAACAAACCCGGCGAAGCCTGGCTGGGCACCATCCACCGAATTGACCGGCCCGTCAGCGGCGTGATCCTCTATGCCAAGACGTCAAAGTGCCTGAGCCGCATGATGAAGGCGTTTAAGCACCGTGAAGTCGCCAAGACCTATTGGGCTGTGGTAAAGGGCACGCCCCCGGAAGAGCAAGGCCATGTGATCAATTGGCTTAAAAAAAACGAGGAGCGCAACAAAAGCTACGCACACGAGCGCCCCGGAGACGGGCGCAAAGAGTCAGAGCTCAAGTACTACCTGTTGGGAAAAGGCGACCATTATAACTTCATTGAAGTCCATCCCAAAACCGGACGTCACCATCAAATTCGGGTCACGATGTCCTCCATGGGATGCCCCATTAAAGGAGACATTAAATATGGATCGCGGCGCACCAACGACAACGCCTCCATCCATTTGCACGCCCGTCGCATTGAGTTCGTTCACCCTACCCGACGGGAAGTGATTCGCATCGTCGCGCCACCTCCAGAGGACAACCTGTGGGACAAGATGCTCGAATTGGACGAAAAGGTCCAGCAGAGCGGCTCAGACCCGCGTCAGGGACAGTAAATTCGCACCGAAATGGAAGCAAAAGAACACGTCAAGTGTCTGATCATTGGATCGGGCCCAGCAGGATATACAGCCGCCATCTATGCCGCACGTGCGGACATGAAGCCCGTCCTCTACCAAGGCATGCAGCCCGGTGGACAGCTGACCGAAACGACGGACGTCGACAATTTCCCCGGCTATGCCGAGGGCATCAATGGCACCGCTATGATGGTCGATCTGGAAAACCAAGCCAAGCGTTTTGAAACCGACGTTCGCAACGGCTGGGTTACCAAGGTGGACTTCAGTGGCGACAAAAAGTTGGTCGAAATCGAAGAAGGCAAACACGTGCTCAGTGCCGACTGCGTGATCATCTCGACAGGTGCATCTGCGAAGTGGCTGGGCTTGGAGAGCGAAACGAGGCTGCGTCTCAATGGTGGCGGGGTTTCGGCGTGTGCCGTTTGCGATGGCTTCTTCTATCGGGGCCAGGAGGTCGCTGTGGTGGGAGCTGGAGACAGCGCGTGCGAAGAAGCCAGCTACTTGGCCAAACTCTGCACAAAGGTGCACATGCTGGTTCGGCGCGACGAAATGCGCGCTTCCAAGGCGATGCAACACCGCGTCATGGGCATGGACAACATCGAAGTCCATTTCAATACCGAAACGGTAGACATTCTAGGCGCTGAGCAAGTGGAAGGGGTCAAGGTGATCAACAACGTCTCCCAAGAAGAAAGCACGCTCGACGTGACTGGATTTTTCTTGGCCATTGGGCACAAGCCCAACACCGACATCTTCGCAGGGCAGGTCAACCTAGACGAAGAGGGATACATCATCGCCGCCAAACCTGGCACCGCCTACACCAATGTTAAAGGCGTTTTCTGGAGTGGTGACGCGTGCGACAAAACCTACCGCCAAGCCATTACAGCCGCGGGTACCGGATGCATGGCTGCCCTCGACGCTGAGCGTTGGCTCGCAGAAAAAGGGCTTCATTGAGGTCCATTCAGAGGTGGATGACAGGAGTGCTCGCAATGTGCACTTTCTGTCATTGTAGTGAACCACAGGCACAATCATCGGCCTCTGTCGCGGCTGCCCATGGCCCCTTCACCTCTGCTTCCGAAACGGGCGCCGCTGTGCCAGATTCAATCCCCGCGTTTTCACGTCAGGAGCTGCTCGGGAAATTCAACCCAGCCGAGCACGAAGGATTCGAACGGATCCCAGACGCCTTGACCGACAAAGACAACATCTATCTGCGCAGCGAAGTACTCGAGGCCTACCGCCAGATGAAGGCCGCAGCCGATCAATCCGGCATCCAACTGATCATACGAAGCGCCACGCGCAACTTCGATTACCAACGCGGCATATGGGAGCGCAAATGGAAACGCCCGCAATACATGGGCTGGCAGGCCATTGACAAAGCCCGAGACATCCTCACCTACAGCGCCATGCCGGGTGCCTCTCGTCACCATTGGGGCACTGACATTGACCTGAACAGCTTCGAAAACGACTGGTTTGACCAAGGCGATGGTGCAGAGGTGTACGCGTGGCTTTCAGCACATGCGAACCAATACGGATTCCACCAGGTCTACGACGACAAGTCTTCAGGCCGCACAGGCTATGAATTGGAACGATGGCACTGGTCCTATCTGCCCACGGCAGGCCCCATGTTGGCAGCCTACAACCGAAGCATTGACACTCCAGACTTGACCCACTCACCATTTAGTGGGGCGGCAACAGCAGACAGCTTGAACATCCTTGTTCAGTTTGTCAATGGCATCGTTCTTCCGGAAAACTAGAGCAATACCGCGCGGTATGCCTCCACATAGGCACGGCCCACCGCCGCGGTCGTAAATCGCTCTTGAGCATACCCCGCGATGGCCGCGCCACTGGGCATTTTGCCAGATTCCTTGAGTCCACACCAATGAACCAAGGCTTGCGCCAGACCCTGCTGATCGCCCGCATTCAATAGGGCACCCAATTCAGGATGCACCCCAAGGTGCTCGCCTACCCCACCCACATCTGTCGCCAGGGCGGGCAAACCCGTCATCCAAGCTTCCAACAAGACACACGGCAGGTTTTCGTAACGGCTAAACAGCACAAATACATCTGCTGCATGCATGGCCTGTACGACTTCAGGAACACCCGCAGGTCCCAAGAACCGGAGGCGCTTATTCAGCCCCAACGAACCGGCCAAACTGCGGTAATCCGCAATGCTGTCAGCACCTTCCCCTGCTCCACCGATGCAATCCATGACCAGGTCGGCCCCGCTTTGAACGGCCTCCGCAAAAGCCCTGATCATGCCACTGATGTCCTTGTGCGCATCCACCATTGAACTGACGTGCAACAACCTCAGAGGGCCGTCAGATCCCCGGGGTTTTGATGGCAAGACGAATCTGCCATCAACGGTGTTTGGAATTACCCTCTGCGCTGTACCCGGCGCATACTGTGCCATCGCACTACCAAGGTGTTTCGAAACTGGCAGATGCATGGAGGCAGCCTGCAATACCCTCCTCACGGCACGCTCTTCTTTGGCGCGAAAAGACCGCCCATGTTCATCGTGGTATGCTGTCCAGTGTTCCGACACCACAAGCGGGACTTGCCACAGTTCTGCAGCCCTCATGGCAGGAAGCGCAGCATCGGCAGCGATGTGCAGGTGCACCAAATCCGGCATGTAGCCCTCTACCCGGAGTTCATCGATGAGCCCCATGTAAGCCCGTTCTGTTCGCCATCGCCGCGGAGCCCTGTCCTTGACATAAACCATCCTCGTATCTGGCCCATTCGAGCCCACATTGCTGTCGCCAGAAGCTTGGCTTACACGCACTGCTGCAGGTGCCGGCCACGCGTGCAACACCGTCCCCTTTACTTCGGGAGGGATGGCTTCAATGTGTCGGCGTACAAAGTTCCCCAACTGGGAATGCACCTTGTTCGGGTGCCAACTGGCCAAATGAAGCACGCGCATGCTGCAAGATGGGTCCAATTTTCACGGCCCACCAATTCGTAAACGGCGCGGTCTTATACTCATTTAGTCCCATATTTATACTCAAGAACCAAACCAATCTAATCGTGCGTAAAGTCTATCTTTCGTGTGTGGCCTTAGTGCACCTACTCTCTACCGAGGTAGGTGCACAACAGTCCTTGGGTCTGCCTTCCAATCTGCAGCAATACGCCGCAACTTCACTGCCGAACACATCGGATTACCACCTTGAAATTGACACCGTTAATTTCGACATAGGAATACTAACAGACAGTGACTTAACTGGATACAGCACCTACAGGGTATTTGTGGTCACCGCCTCCTCACAGGATCAGTTATCTGCCGTGTACGGCAACATCAACGAACCCAGTTTACTGGTGAGTTCAGGGGACATATTCCAGTCTTCACCCCTCGGCGAAGTCACACCTGAGGGCATCATACCCGCCCTATGGAACACCTTCCCAAGCAATCAGTTCGACAGTTTTATAACCATCGGAATTGAAGAGCCCCCTAGCAGCTCAAACGGTGAAGGCGACATCAACATCATAGAGTCCACCTCAAACCCTTGGACTGAAGGATTCGAACCAGAGTCTGGCGAAATGGGGACAGGGATCGTCATGAACGACATCACCGGAGGCAGTTGGTTTACCCTGCCCAATTTCAACAATGGTATTGCTGGTGAAAGCGAGCGCATCCTCGTCGCCCAAATCACCACAAACGGCAGCCTGAGCGGCAACCTACACGTACAAGTGTTCCTGGGCGGCGACAACATCAATGGCACAGTCTACCTCAATCTGCCGATGCCGATTGGCGGCTGCCTTGACCCTTCGGCGTGCAACTGGGATCCTGATGCGACAGCATCAAACGGCCTCTGCACTTATGCAGAAAACGGATTGGATTGCAACGGCCTCTGCCTGTCCGACCAAGACGGCGACGGGGTGTGCGACAGCGATGAAATCTTAGGCTGCACCTACGAAGTCGCCTGCAACTTCAATCCCAACGCCAGCGACGAAGACGGCTCTTGCATTTTTGCAACCCCTGGCACCGATTGCAGCGGCAGCTGTATCGTTGACCAAGACAATGATGGCATCTGTGACGAAGCGGATCCTTGCATTGGAGTGGTTGACGCCTGCGGCGTATGCAACGGTGCTGGGCCGATTTTGGATTGCGGCTGTGCACCCCTTCCACTTGGCGATTGCGACTGCAATGGCAACCAACTTGACGCTCTGGGAACCTGCGGAGGCAGCTGTGCAGCAGACGTAGATCAAGACGGCGTTTGCGACGACCTAGAAGTGAATGGCTGCACAGAACCATCGGCCTGCAATTTCTCGCCCGATGCCACTGAAGAAGACGGGAGCTGCTCCTACTCCAACCCAGGCTACGACTGCGCAGGCTCCTGTTTAAATGACACCGATGGCGACGGAGTTTGCGACCCCTTTGAAACTCCAGGCTGCAACGATTCCAGCGCCTGCAACTATGATCCATCCGCCACAGATGACGATGGATCCTGCCTCGTCCCTGGTGAATGCAGCACCTGTGACGGTGCGGTTCTCCTCACATTTGATGCTGACGAAGATGGCATTTGTGACGCCGACGAAATCCCAGGTTGCACGGATTCAGAAGCCCCCAACTTTGATCCAGATGCCACAGAAGATGACGGCACCTGCAAAGTCTTCGGGTGCACGGATTTAAACGCCTCGAACTACAACCCCATTGCCACAGATGAAGACGGCACATGCGTGCACACCTGCACGGGAATCGCAGGCTGCACATACCCCGATGCAGAAAATTACGCCACCCAAGCAGACTGCGACAATGGCACCTGTGTTTTTGACTGCGGAACGCAAGACAATTGCATGTTCGACCAGGACAACAATGGAATCATCGGTTCTTATGACCTGATCTACTTCCTGACCTTCATGGGCCTCCCCTGCGCCCAGTAAACCTAAGCCGATAGTCCCTGAGTTGAACCGCCCTTCATTCAGCATCATGGATGCTGGCATTGTCATTTGTCGCGCAAGCACAGGTGGCGCAGCCCCGCTCTAAAGCCATTGCCAGGGCGCTGTGACCATGGAGTTGGCAACACCGAGGATGCGCTCCACTGCAGGCATGGAAGGTGGGATTCTGAGACAGCCCTGCGTGTCTTAGAGTGCCCGTCTGATCTAAACTCATATGGAACCACAGCCGTTGGCGACCTGCTGATCTTGCGCTCTGTATTCGACAACTTCTGTGAAGACTTGAAGTAATCCGCTTCTTTTTTCAATCTCTCTTGGCGACATCGGCGATGGCACTATCTTTGCCCGCCCATATGGTGGCTATAGCTCAGCTGGTTAGAGCATCGGTTTGTGGTACCGAGGGTCGTGGGTTCAAGTCCCATTAGCCACCCACATTGAAACGCCTGGTCCAACGGACTGGGCGTTTTGCTGTTCCACAGGTACCTTAGAGAAGGGCTCCGAGATCGGAAAGTCCGAGGGGCACCTGAGATTCAAATCCTTCGCCTGAAGCGACGCCTATATAGCGCCCCATGGTCATGTCCCTTCCCCGAACAACCGCCATGAAATCGGGCGTTGAAATCGGGGTGGCCAAATCAGATGCCGACGGGATTTGAACACGTCCTTCTGAGGCGCCAGGCACATGAAATTGTGAAGAGTAGCACGCTATGGCAGCATACTTTTTTGTCTCGGCACCGGTGATGTCCACCACAATGGAAGGTTCTCGATACCGGTCTTGGATGTAATGCAGAACATGCAAGGGCCTGTGTGGACCTTGGGCTCTTCCATCGGGCTCCGAAGTTGAGATGCGCGCCAAGCCTGCCAAAAAACAGGCCCGATGGACGAGCTCTGCCGCCCTGCCATGGTCCGTGTGGCGGTCATGGAGGGCATTGGCCAGAACGGTGCGAGGTCTATATCGTCGAATGGCTCCAATCAAGGCAAGAATCGCCCTCTCCTCATCTTCAGGCATGCCGTCTTTGAGCCCTAAATTCTCTCGGGCCGACAAACCCAGTACGGACGCCGATTCAGCCGCTTCTTTGGCCCTCAACTCTGCGGAACCTCGCGTGCCCATTTCCCCACGGGTCAAGTCCACAATGCCGGTCCTTTTGCCTTGCATTGCTGCCTTGACCAAGGTGCCACCAGCACTCAATTCTACATCATCGGGATGGGCCCCAAAGGCCAAGATGTCAAGTGGTGCGGCTTCTGTCATACCGGCAAGTTCGGCAGAAGGCCTTACTTGCCCGCCGCAAAGGCTGAAATTTCATCCCCGAGTGGATCCACGCCTGACTTCAAAGAAGCCATGAGTTGCCCTTCGCCTCCCACAAGAAATTTGTGGAAGTTCCAAGCCACTTTGTGATCGCCAGCACCATTCTGACTTTGGTTGCACAACCAACTGTAGACCGGGTGCTGCCCATCGCCTTTCACCTCCACTTTTTCCATCATCTGGAATGTGACGCCGTAATTCTTGGAGCAAAACGCACCGATCTCATTTGAGGAGCCCGGTTCTTGTCGGCCGAATTGATTGCAGGGAAAGCCTAGAATCACAAAGTCCTCCCCGCCGTACTTGCCAAACAAGGTTTGCAGTTTTTCGTATTGTGGTGTGTATCCACAACGGCTCGCTGTGTTCACGATCATCACGCGCTTTCCACGGAGCTGATCGAAATCAAACGTCTCACCTTCCCAGGTTTGGGCAGAGAGGCTGTAAAAATCTTCAGGAGCAGTCATGGCTGAGTAATGGTTGTTTTCGCCACCTAAAATGGCTCCTTTGTAAGTCTTGAAAGCCATCAAGCCGATCACAGTGATGGCCGCGAGAAAAAGGAGCATTAGAGGTCGTTTCATGGTCTAGAGAACAGAATAGATCCTGTCAGGTTCGCACAACACCAAATTTGTTGAATGACGAAGCGCCCTACGAGGGTAGGGCGCTTCTGGCAATTGGAAAGACCATTAGTCAAGAAAAATGTCTTGGACAGGTTATGGATTCCAACAGTGAAACGTCACGAGCCTTCAAAAGGTTTCAATGCCCTTGATTTTTATTTGGCGATGCTCCGGAAAAACCAATAAAAAAACCACTGGTACCCTATATTTTCACACTCATACCAAAAGAGGACATTGAACACAACCAACATCTGGTTGTTCTTTTCTCGTCTATGTCAAACAACCCACCCCCCCTTGATGTCGCTGTAATTGGCTCTGGATTTGCCGGATTATCCGCCGCTGCGACACTTGCCAAAGCAGGCCTCAACGTGGCCGTTTATGAGCAACACGATCAATTGGGAGGCCGTGCAAGGTGCTTTGATGTGGATGGATATCGATTTGACATGGGGCCAAGCTGGTACTGGATGCCCGATGTCTTTGACAGGTATTTCGCCTATTTCGACAGGCGCGTGGACGAATTTTACGATTTGGTAAGGCTAGATCCGTCCTACCGCGTTGAATTCCAACAAGGCCCTTTTGACGTGCCTGCTGGCATCCCTGCCTTGGCCCAAGCATTTGAAGCCATCGAGCCAGGTGCAGGAAAAGCACTGGAGGCATTCTTGGCTGAAGCCAAAGTCAAATACGATGTTGGCATGGGACGCTTCGTGAACAAACCCGCTCACTCCATCTTGGAGTTTGCCCGACTCGACATCCTCAAGGATGCTCCCCGATTGCAGCTTTTGCGCAGCTTTAGTGACCATGTGCGCAAATTCTTCAAAGACTCCCGGCTGATACAGCTCATGGAGTTTCCGGTGTTGTTCTTGGGGTCTAAACCACAGACGACACCCGCGCTCTACAGCCTCATGAACTATGCAGATACCGCACTGGGGACTTGGTATCCCATGGGTGGAATGCATGGCATCGTCAAGGCCATGGTCTCGGTGGCCAAAGACCAAGGGGTTCAATTTCATTGCAATCAAGCCGTAGAGGGCATTGTTGAGCGCAATGGAAAGACCGCAGGAATTCAAGTCGCTGGTCAAACCGTCGAAGCGCGTCACGTGATTGCAGCCTGCGATTACCACCACGCCGAACAACACCTCATGCCGGCCAAGTTCAGACGCTACGATGAGCGCTATTGGGAGAAGCGGGCCATGTCACCGAGCTCCCTTTTGTTTTACCTCGGCATCGACAGAAAGCTTCCGGGCCTCAAGCACCACACCTTGTTTTTTGACACGCCCTTTGACGCCCACGCAGAAGAAATCTATGACCGTCCAGACTGGCCGGCAGATCCTCTGTTTTATGTGTGCGCTCCAAGCGTCACCGACTCAAGCGTAGCGCCGGAGGGATGCGAAAACATCTTCCTTTTGGTGCCCATTGCCCCCGGCATAGAACACGACGAGGCAGCATGCGATCGGATTTTCGGCCAAATCATGGACCGATTTGAGGCCAAAATGAACCTTCCAGTGCGGGAACACATCGTCTACCGCCGGCAATATGCCCACAAAGAGTTCATTGCCGACTACAACGCCTTCAAAGGCAATGCATATGGACTGGCCAATACGTTGAATCAAACGGCCTTCCTGAAGCCCAAGCTCAAGTCCAAGCTTCCGGGGACCTACTTTGCAGGACAGTTGACCACACCGGGCCCTGGGGTTCCTCCGAGCATCATCAGCGGCCAGGTTGCCGCCGGCGAAGTCCTCAAGTCCCTCGGAATCGATGGGCCATCTGAAGTAGTGCCCATAGAACAACCTGCGGCTTTTAGCGCTTATTCGACTGTACCATCATGAACGCCCACCCCCCCATATTCAGCAGCGAAGCGACGCCCGAAACCACAACAGCACCGCGCACTGCTGCCCCGATTGATAGTGAACTACTCGATACGGGCAAACCCCTTTTTGATCGGGTATCCCTTGAATGTAGCGCATTGACAACCAAGGCGTACAGCACGTCTTTCAGCCTGGGAATTCGCATGCTTTCACCGGAGCTTCGCGCTCCCATTCAAGCTGTCTATGGTTTTGTCCGGTTTGCAGACGAAATCGTTGACACCTTTCACGACTTCAATAAAGAGGAGCTGTTTAGGCGGTTCAAAGCAGACACCCATCTGGCGATACAGGAGGGCATCTCACTCAACCCCATTCTGAACAGCTTTCAATGGGCATTTCATGCTTATGACATGGACATCGCCCATGTAGACAAGTTCTTGGAGTCTATGGAGCGCGACCTAGACCAGACAGCTTATGACCGCGCTGGGTACAACGACTACATCGTTGGAAGCGCAGAAGTTGTGGGACTCATGTGCCTTTCTGTGTTTGTCAAAGGCAACAACGAACAGTACCATGAACTGCTTCCACACGCCCGGAGTCTAGGGGCAGCCTTCCAGAAAATCAACTTTCTGCGCGACCTGCGTGCCGATTGGGCAGGATTGGGCCGCACCTACTTTCCAGGACTCAACCTCGAAGGTTTCGACCACGAAGCCAAACAAACCATTGAAGCGGAAATCGAATCGGACTTTGCCCATGCACTTGAGGGCATTCTCCGCTTGCCCAAATCCTCGCGTTTGGGCGTATACATGGCCTATGTCTACTACACACGGTTGTTCCGCAAAATCCAGCGCATGCCACATTCGCGCATTTTGGAGGACCGCATCCGCATCCCCAACAGGCAAAAAGCACTGTTGTTGATGGGGTCTTACGTTCGGCATCAATTCAACCTGCTCTAACAATGTTGGCCGGTAGACGCGGCGTTGCCGCGGTGTTCCTCACCGTCAGCGCGGTATTGATGGCGCAAAGCAGTTGGGGTCAATCTTGTGTCAACCTGACAGACCTGCGCGTGCGTTTTATGGAACACGGCACATATAAACAAGCCATTGAAAGCGAGGAGGCCGCCCTGCGCGCATCCAAAACAGCATCCCCAGAATGCGCTGTGTATTGCGAAGCACACCAGTGGGTCTCCTACACGCGTGCTGCCGACTTTGGCTGGAACATGGCAGAACGGTATTCACGTTTCAAAAAAGGCATGGCCAAATTGGACAGCCTGGTCAACACCGCCCCCAACGATGCCGTCCTGCGGTCGTTGCGGCTGAGTGTGAGTGGAACCGCACCCCGGTTTTTGGGA
>ENA-OREB01001065-OREB01001065.1-marine-metagenome-genome-assembly--contig:-NODE-1065-length-13662-cov-6.560471_pt1 | contig 13662 bp, 11 predicted proteins | sample MGYA00248625_ERZ508552 | MGnify/ENA primary metagenome ERZ508552 (study PRJEB26219, sample SAMN06267888) | marine metagenome | isolation source: Monterey Bay, California, USA | place: USA:Monterey Bay...
AATGTGCTTGTTCAAGACGCTGTGGCTGACCCAGTAAACTTTTCAAATCCAATTCCAGTTGATGCTGAGGCCATTGAAAAGATGTACAAGGCAGCCTGGTAAAGCCTCCTAAAATACGAAAGCCGGCTAACAGACAGCTCTGAGGTTCGCTGTCTGCTAGTTCTGGCATTTGATGATAGGTTTAACTATGGAAGTTGAAGTCTACGGCGTTGATCACTCTCCCTGGGTGCAGGCAGTATTACTGACATTACACCACAAAGGCATCGACTACCGTTTACGTTCACTACCGCCGTGGCAAGTGTTAAAAAAATGGGGCGTTTTGATGCCGGCGGTCTCAATCAATGAGGGAGCTTGGCAGGTTGAATCAGCGGAGATTCTAGTCAAACTCGGACTTGAGCCAATATCTGCTGAAGACCTGCTATCAGTTAAAGCTGCTTGGCAAGGCGTCCTACATCGTCCAGACAGTTTGCTTGAATTTTTTTCCGCCTTTGCTCGAGCCGGTGATATTTCACCCTCTGTGATCAAACGCGCTATTGGTAACTTCGGACGCAGCTTTATTGCGCTGTATATGTTCACGCTGATCAACTTCGCCAAGCGGGTTATGAAAACCCAAGAGCCGAAAAATTTTGGCGACCAGTTCCTAGCATGGGAACGCATACTACAAGCATCGAGTCGATCTTTTCTAGATGGCGAGGCACCGGGCATTCGAGACATGATGTTATTTGGTATCATTCAGTGTCACTCAAGCATTTCCGTACCCCCACTTACTGCATTGCGGCGCGACGAACGCTTAAATTGCTTACGGGAATGGATAGCTCACATGCAAGCGCAGTTTAACGACTACCCTCATCTCTACTCAGGTAAATACTTCGAACCCTACTCACCAGAACCAATAGCTGCAGGCGCAGCGCAACGAAGCTGGTTCTATACTGGCTTGTTGGCGATGATTCTAGCGGCCCCACTAACCATACCACTAGTGTTTTTACTGATGAGCAAAGTGCCTCGCTGATGAGTTTTCCGAGGCTCAATTTTAGATAAATCTAAAGCCTAGACCAAACAATCAAGTAACCGGCAGTCCAGTTTGGGTACTGCCAGCACGCCGATCTAAACCTGACCGACGTCCTGAGGTGGCAACCACCGAACTGATCTACTGCCGCTAGGCGAACGAAGATATCCACCCGTCGACAAACGTGACGTAAAACTCACCCACTTGGGCATGGCTACAAGGTGGTAGTCACCAATTCGTTCAGCCATGTTTTGGAATTATTGCAGCTTAACGTTGCAGCGTATTTCTTGGGCAAACCTGATTGACTCAAAAAATCCACCCAGGCCGGCCATTTCTCCGTCATCTCAGCTCGCTTGTCAAATGAATACCAATGCCTTAATAGCGTAAAATCTGCTGTATAGGTCTCATCAAAGCCATTGTTGGGTTCAAGCAGATGTATTCCCCAGCCATCTAGCCCAAACTCAAATGACGCAGCCTCAATAGCTCGATAGAGCTCAAGTAGATCATCACGATCTGCACCTTCAACATAATTACAACTTAGATATTCGAAGGGCTTTTTCATGTCCGATTGATTCTGTGGCATGGGGCGATGAGCTAATTTTGTGTCCCTAAAAAGATAGCTGCGCCGACAGGTTCCGGCAGCTTCTCCCGAGGGCCCCTTGTACTCATTACTGTAAGACCTCCACTCGCGGTTCATTTCCGTGGCATTGGGCCAACGGCCAGACAAGATATAATCGGTACCATCAGTATCTCCAGCATGCATCGGTGTCAACATCGCTTGTGAATATTTACTACCTTCAGATTTTGCGAATGCCCCGTATTCTTTAGCTTGACTGCGCACATCATCAAGATCTTTGCCGTCATTCAAATTACAGAAAAAATATTCGGAATACGATTCATCCTGGGTCGAAGTTTGTGGTGCTGAATACGCGGACAAAGAAAAAGAAAAAATGCCTAGAGCAAAAAAAATTATGCTTTTATTCATGGGTTTTATCCTTTTATATAATTGTTTTAGGTATCACCTTTATTAGACTTCACTTTTTTAGATTTCACCTGTTTTAGGTGTCCTCTTTCGCTTTACGTCTCATCGTTGGTTCCAAAACTAACAGCACACGGAACCCCTACTTCTGTGCTTACCACGGTATGTTAAGAGACGTGGTTAATTCTCTCAATAATAGTTCGATTCTCGTCTGGCGAAGGTAGACACTCGCTCAGTGCAGGCCCCATCAAAAAGCGATCACTTAAACACTCTGAGGTATTGGTGCCAAATTGAGATTGCAATAAAAACAATGAACCCACGACCGACTATGGTTAACGCCTCTCTTGACCCCTAGGATGTTTTGGATACGTACTTTTGACCGGCGATAGAACCATTAATCGACAAAAGCACTAACGAGCAAAACTTTCTGAAGCCCTTGATGTTAGGGCATAGACCTGAATCCCGTCAGGAATGTATCGGTAGTGCCGATCGATAAGAATCTGACGCCTTTTCTCTTCAGCCTCAATTCTCCGGGCTTCGAATTGATAGACTTTATCGTCGATCAGCACCTCTATTGAAGGATGCTCTTTTACAACCTGCGTCCATGACTGGTCGAGTAGCGACGCCAGAGGCGCAAAGCGATTCGAGTGCGTGTGAAGGACACCCTTAATCGCAAAGCAGTTAACGCGAATGATCGGGCGCTCGTCTCGATTAAGCTTAAGCCAGCAAGGTTCTGTGGCATTAATCGGGTAAGGCCATGTTACGGTCGGGTCACCCTGCCCTGCGGCAAACTCAATAGGTGTCGCATATCGAACCAAAAGTCGACCGAAAAAAAGCACTAGCAACACGACGGTGATAACTGCCAACACCTTGCGATGCGTTAGTAATCTATTCACCATTATTCAATAGTCTCTGTACGTTGCCGCTAACCATTACCTGATGGTCCTGCACGATTGTTGCCCATGGCTACTTTTTTAGCGACTTACAGGCATTACTGACTGTGACAGTGCTGTTTCCTGCATGCTTTTTTCTGAATTCTGCTCTAGCGAAACCACGATACATGGCAAAAGAATAAGTATCACCGGAATTGAGAATACCATACCAAAGCCAACAGATATGGCGACAGGTTGTAAGGGCGCCGCGTGAATCGAATTACTGAAAATCAAGGGCGTCAAACCCAGTAAGGTTGTGATACTTGAAAGAACGATCGGGCGAAAACGGTCATGTACAGCATTGAGCATTGATGTTTCAGAGCTTTGATTTGCATGGATACCTTCCATATAGCGCAAGTGCAATAACAAGCAAGCATTGATAACGAGCCCACTGAGCGCGAGGACACCCATAAAACTTGCGGCACTCAGGTCCACGCCGAGGACAAAATGTCCAAGAAAGGCGCCAGCCGCACAAATCGGGAGTGCTGATAACAATACCGCGCCCCGCAGAGAGCTTCGAGTGTAGGCGCTGACCAATATAAATATACTGACCAACATACCGATCGTCGCTAGCAACAGGTTTTGAGCGGTTTCAGCATCTTCGCCGGTATCTATCGCCTCATCCCAGGTAATCAGTCCCGGATACCGGGCTTCAATACCAGGTAGCAGCGTATCACTCACCAGATCTTCTACCAAAGCTTTTGAGACTGAAGAGGAATTGATACTCGCTTCAACCCGCTCGACTCTCTGACCATTGATTCGGCGCAGCTGAACCGCCCCTCGGTGCCAATGAATCGTCGCAAGATCGCCAAGTACGGCGTGTTGACCGCTATTTGAAATAAGAATAAGTCCACTAAGATCAGGTAACGTGCGTTGGTTGCTTTGACGGCCCCTAATCATAACGCGCACTTCATTTACACCACGTGTCAGGCGTGTTGCCTCTAGACCATCAAGTTGCGCGCGAATTTGGCTGGATACTTCAGACTCATCAAAGCCCAGTGCACGTCCTGTCGGCGTCAACTCGAACCTGACTTCAGATCGAAATGAATTTCCGCTGTACGAGATCTGTTCAACACCCGCGATCTTTTTCAGTTCGCGCACGAGTTCTTCAGCCGCAGCCCGACTTACAGCTGGGCTCGCGTGCGCTATTTCAAGTGTGAGATCCCGGCCCCCACCAGGTCCATTAACGTAATCCATCGCGAGTTCCGTCAATTCAGCGGGTTGACCAATCTCTTCCTGCCATCGGGTCGCAAATTCAGTGGCACTAAAAGATCTCAATTCCGGTTCGACCAGCGTGAAACTCACTCGACCTTTATGACTTGCTGGCGCACCAACCTGAGCGCGCACACCATCTATATCATCGCGTCCGCCGAATGTTGAGAGCGCTTTTAATCCAAGCGTTTCGATGTTGCGCGCCATTTCATCAACCTGTTGCTGCGATGCACCTGGTGTCAGTGCATAGGTAGCATGAACTTCCTGGCTCTCAAATTGTGGCTGTAGTGCAATAGGTATGCGCCCACTTAGTATCCAACTGAAAATAGCCGCAGAAATGGTTAGACCAACAAAAATTATTACCGCCCGATTGCTTAACGCAAATTGAATACAAGGCATGAAGTATTTATCGCGAGCGCGTTCGAACAGCATTTGTATTCGGCGAGGCTTTTCAGCTGACATGGTCCCAAGCTTGCTGTAAGCGAGATGCGAGGGCAGAATCCACAAAGCTTCGATCAACGATACGAGAAATACGCAGGTTGTGACCACGGGAATGGCAAGTAGAAATAACCCAAGCTCACCCGGCATAAATAGTATCGGCACGAAGGCAACGATGTTCGTAACAATGGCAAGCGTAATAGCTCCACCAAACCTATCCAAGGTGTCCCGGGCAGCCTCTAGTGAAGATTTACCTTCCTGTATTCCAGAAAAAACGGACTCACCCACCACCACCGCATCATCAACTACGACCCCAATGACGATGACAAAAGCGAAGATTGAAACAAAATTGATGGTGTAAGGCGTCAAAGCAAAAACTGCGACACCACCAAACATTGCAACGGGCAGACCGATCGCAACCCAGAGGGCGACGCGCGGCTCCAAGACAAGAAACAAAAGAATCAGCACAAGCACCAGACCGATCATGGCGCTCTCGACGAGTATGCCAGCACGATCGGCGTAACTTTTCGCATCGTCGTCAAATATCACGACGCCCCCGGCAAACATTTCTGACTCTATCAGTTCGATTTCAGCGCGAACCGTGCTCGAAATATCCTGTGGTGTTGATTGTCCAGCTCCATATACAGTCATCAAAAAGCCAGGGGAACCATTAATATTGAATCGAACCCCGTCAGGGCGAAAACTATCTTCAATGTTTGCAATCTGCGTTAACGTGAGCGGCGCACCGCTTGTTGATTCAACAATGGCGATGTCGCCAAATTCTGCTGCAAAACGCCGGTCCGAACCCGTCGCCAATCCATACTCTCCGATAGAGCTACGAAAAGCCCCACCGGACAATTCAAATGTGGCGCGCCGTATTCGTGCAGCCACTTGGCTTAGGGAAACACCAAACAGACGCATATGATGTGGCGAAACCCGTATAGCAACCTCCGGTTCACCGGCACCTTCCACTTCAACCTGGCCAACCGTTGGCAAAGCGAGGAGCCGGGCTCTTACTTGCTCCGAAAAATCAAACAACTCCTCCCGTGAACTGAACCCGTAGAAGCCTATGTCCATTTCACCGCCACCATCTCGGACCTGAGTAATAATTGGAGGGTCCAGATCCGAAGGCAATGAACTGATGCCGCTAATGGAGGAACGTATTTCGTCGAGCGTCCGTTGTGTATCTGCACCGCTATCAAGCATCACAAAAATATTGGCGCCACCTGCCCGCACCTCACTAACGACTGTCTTAATGTCGAGCAACGTATTAATACTCTGCTCCATAGGTTGGACAACTTCTGATTCAACTTCTGATGCAGTAGCGCCGCGATACTCCGCACGGATTTCTATGGTGTCAATTACCATCGTAGGAAAGACTTCTTGGCGCATGGTGAAAATTGCCACAATGCCACTTGCAATCAAAACCCACATCAGCAAATTGGCAGCCGTTGGGTTGTCCAGGAACCAGTGGGAAATGCCTTGTCTGGTTACCATACCTAAATTCCCACCGCAGCGACTTCAGCACCATCAAAGAGTCCAATTGGCCGCTCAATAATCAGGCTATCGCCTTGGCTGAAATTGTCTTCCACCACGACCAGGTCGCCTTTGTGTTCTATCGGCTTCACTTGATGGCGAATTGCACGCCCGTCGCGATAAACCCAAATCAGATTGCCACTCACGATAACGCTAGCCGGGACTTTTGTAGCCATCTGATGCGCGCTAGTAATGATGTTAGCTGCTAGATGCATGCCGTATGCCCAGGCATTGTTATCCAGCGGCCGCTTAACTCGGACCCGAACCGTTGCCAGTCTCGTATCATTTGCCAGGTTTCTTACTATTCCTTCAAACTCGGCTTCAACTGGCACCGAGTCGGGCATATCGATTGGCCTAAGTTCTACCTTTTGTATGCCACTATCGAGCAGCCGCAGCGTTTTTAGTGACACCTGCAGTTCAACAATCGCATAGTCGACAGGGTAAAGTGTTGCCGTCGAATCTCCGACAGAAACCAGCTGACCGGAGATCGCCGTCGAATGAATCACACTCGCGGGCCAGGGTGAGCTGACAACAGTACGCTGTAAAGCAAGCTTCGCTTTATCAAGTTCTGCGAGATTGAAGGCACGTACTGCAAGTGCTTCCGCCTGCTGGGGTTCGCGTAGCGCAAGCGATGTTGCTTGTTTCTCATCGCCCTGAATTCTCTGCCACTTGGACCATTCAAGTTCGGCATTTTCAGATCGACCACGCTCAAGATCGATATTCGCTTCCGATTGAGCGTACTTTGCTTCAGCACTCGCGAGCGCTATCGCATAGTCTCTTTGATCAATACGGAACAGCGCCTGCCCTGCTTTGATTCGCCCTCCAGCAAACAGGTCAGGACTCACCCAAGTGATTTCGCCCGGCACCTGCGAGGTGAGTTTCAGCGCCTGTCTTGGCGTGAGCGTGCCATATGCGCTGACAGCGCTCGTGATCATTGAACGCTCAATTATTGCTGTAGTCACTTGCGGTTGCCCCGATGGAAGACTGGCTTCTAGCGACTCCGGGCCTGTGACAACTATCACTATACAAAGTGAGATGGCGGATATCCCGGCGAGCAAAGGTTTAAGGCGTAGGAGTTTCATATCTAACCTGAAGCTGATTGTTTAGAAGGAGATAGCGAAATTTTAATGCTATACCAAGACTGGTAAACATCAGGTGAACAAGGTGGCATTCAACGCTGCCAAACGGCAAGAAAGGGTGGTTGCTGGCTGAGCTAGAAGCTTACGGTGGTTTTTCTACCCGAAGGAAGCTCAGCGATGAGGCAGTCCCAACTAAATTTCTGGCAAACCAGCGAAACCAGCTCAAGCCCCAGACCAAAACCGTACTCCGCTTGAACGCTGTTCTGACCCGCGTCAGTATCATTCAGGTTTTGGACCGATATCCGCCCGGGTTCTAGGGTAATCACCACTTCACCCTCGGTGGTGTACTGAAAAGCGTTTCTAACAAGATTAGACAACACAATACGCACTGAGGCTCTCGATTGGTTGATCGTCTGATCAATACCTTCAATTCTCATCGACACATGCTTACCTTCGAGCAGATGTTTGTAGTTTTCAATCGTCTCTTTCAGCTCAGCGCGCAGGTCCAGTGGTTCCTTTTTTGGTATATCGCCAGATTGTCTGTTGATCCACAACAGCGTTTCCATCAACAACTGTATTTCATCAATGGCGCGGTATTGTCGTATAAATGCCGCCTGCTCGGCATCGGATCTATCAGTCCGCTGAGAGAGTCGGTCTATTAGCTCAACATTTGCACCAAGGATTGCGATGGGTGTTCTCAGCTCATGGCTTGCATGGCGAAGGAATAGTTTTTCATTCTCTACGCTGTCGTGCATACGCTGGAATGCTGAGTGAAATCGCGAGGCCAAAGAATCCAGTTCTCGATACTTGAGACCCGTCAGCTTTTCTTTGGGGTTTTTTACGCTCAGATTCGCGGTCCATTGCTCTAAGCGCCTCAACGGTGCATCAATGCTGCGGACCAAAAGTACCGACACAAGTATTAATAATCCTGCAAACAAGCAGCCAATGGTGAACGTTGCGCGTTCCGTAAGCTCCAGCGCATCGTAGACATCATCGGTACCAATGATCCCATGAACCAGATACAACCATTCTTGCTCCGAAATTTTGTGAACGTACATAAAAATCAGCGCACAATTACCATCAGCACAAAGCCCTTGAGTGTCCACGGGAACAAGTGAATTATCGTTATCTAGATCCACATTGATGCGGCGTTGCATAACACCGTCCCTAAGGCTCTCTTTGGGAAAGAGAAGCTTAATTTCTTCGGGAATATCCTGATAACTGAGATAGCCTACTAAGTTGCGATATTCAGGTAAACCAGGCGAACCGGAAGTGCTAACTTGATTCACATAGTCCTGAGCAGTTCGCTCCAGAAGTGTTTGGGTGCGCAAGTTCACACCTAAATCGAGATAGTATTCAAGCAACAGAGAATAAGTGACGATCATTAAGAGAGCACAAACACCAAACCAGTAAACCAGATGGCGACGAAAAGTTGGTAGCGTTTGTGACGATTCGCTAGACATCGGCGCGTAAAGCAACACCGTGGGCTGCTACCGTGTGTATCAGGTTTGATGAGAAAGGCTTGTCGACTTTTTGCCGAAGTCGATACAACTGGACTTTGAGGACATCCGAACTTGGTGCTTCTCCATTTAGCCAAATTGCCTTGGTCATCTTCTCACGGCCGACGACATTAGGTGACTCTCGCATTAATAGCTCCAGAAGTTTCCAGCCTGTTGGTGACAGAATAATTGTCTTTCCTTCACGCGTCGCATTACGAGTAGATAAGTTGAGTTCGAGTGAACCAACAGTCAGTTTTTGCGCAAAAGCACTACGCCGCTTTGCAAGGGCTCTGACGCGTGCGACAAGCTCACTAAGCTCGAACGGCTTTACCAGATAATCGTCGGTGCCAGCATCGAAACCAGCTAATTTATCCTCGAGCGTATCTCGCGCCGTTAACATAAGAACCGGCGTATCAACACCCTGCTGTCTGATCGCTTCGCATACTTCGAGCCCATTCATATGGGGCAAATTGACATCGAGTAGTATTGCTGCGTAGTCGTTTTCCAGCGCAAGTTTTAACCCTTGCGATCCAGTTGAAGCGAAGTCACAAACTATTCCTTCAAGTTCGCAATATGAGACAACCGTCTCTGCTAACGGTAAGCTGTCTTCAACGAGTAACATCTGTATCGACATGGTTTGACTATGGCTCTACGATGCCAAAACGACCGCTAAACATATCGAGATTCGAAAATATTGTTCGCAGGATTGTCGGGTCGCCTTTCACATCAACCGAGTCGATCACTTCGTCGATGGTACGCTCACCGCGCAGCATCGAAGCGAGATCTGCCCGCGTGCTCGCAATGTTGACGTCGGCGTTGTCATCTATCGTATCTGCACGATGATGGATCGTACAGTGAGAGAGACCAAGAACGTGCGTCTGGTCGATATCTGTGAAGGTCCAGTTAGCTGTGCCGCTCGCCTCTCCGACATCCTGATCTCGCAGACGAACACCAACTAAATCGAAAAGCATATCAACATCAAGCTGATCGGTGATATTGCGAGGATTGGCACCTACCCCATTACTGGCAGTGCGTAGTTCCATCGCCGCCGTCAAATACGAATCACGCCATGGGCCTGATTCGGCCTGATAGCCAAGCTGCTCGAAGGCATCTGCCTGTAACAGGCGCGCACCTTCATGTTCGGGTTCTGCAAACACCACGTGGTTCAAAAGCTCGGTCACCCAGCGGTAATCACCCTGGGTGAATGCATCGTGCGCTTGCTTAACCACAGCATCAGCACCGCCCATGGCGGCAACATAACGCTTACCGCTTGCCTCTGGAGTATGTGGATTGAGGTTAGCCGGGTTGCCGTCGTACCAGCCAATGTAGCGCTGATACACTGCTTTGGCATTATGATGAATTGTGCCGTAATAACCGCGAGTATGGCCGTGGCGTGCGAAACAATCTGGCAATACAAGGTCTTCAGCGATTTCACGCTGAGTTTCACCATGGTTCATACGACGTAATGTCTGGTCGTGCACCCACCGATAGAGGTCACGCTGAAGTTCCAAATACTTAACCGCGTCGTCCCGACCAAAACGTGGCCAATTGTGCGTTGAAAACACCAGATCCATTCGATCGCCAAATATATCCAGCGCTTCCTGAATATATTTACTCCATACCAGTGTGTCGCGAACCTGCGCACCACGAAATGGCAACGCATTGTGCAAAGTATGCGTGCAGTTTTCAGCAATACACAAAGCCCCGTGATCCGGGAATAGGAAGTTCATTTCGGCCGGTGCCTCGGTGCCAGGCGTGTTTTGGAACACAACACGGACGCCGTCAATATCAAGCTCCGTACCCGTCAGAGAAATCTCCTCGGTAGGCCCAATCAGGTCGCCCTGAGCCAGCGGAATCGTTTTGCCAAGACCACAATCAACGTGTCCGAGCGGCCCTTTTGGCAACAAGATGCCAAATTGATAGAGCGCGCGACGATTCATAACAGGACCCGCTAACAAATTCTCACTGACCGCTTCACGAAGGAAACCCTCAGGTGCAAGAATACGCACATTACCAGCTTCAACATCTTCACGTGTTGTCACCCCGAGGATGCCACCGTAGTGATCGGCGTGGCTATGTGTGTAAAGGACTGCTGTGACGGGTCTGGCACCAAGATGCTGATTAGCAAGCTCAAGACAAGCAGCTGCGGTGACTGCTGTCGTCAAAGGATCAATCACGATCCAACCATTTTTCCCTTTAATAAAGGTGATATTAGAAAGGTCGTAACCACGACACTGCCATACGCCCGGCGCCACTTCGAAAAGGCCATGCACGGCATTCAGGCGACCGTGTCGCCACAAACTTGGGTGAACAGAATCCGGTGACTGTTCCTGCTCGCGCATAAAATCAAAATCTGCAGTGTTCCAGGCAATACCGCCCAGTGGGCCAGCGATCGCTCCCGTCGGGTGCTCAGCTATTTTGCCTCGAGTGGCACGCTCCCAATCACCGGGATCATCCAACGTCAGAATACTACCCGCCTGGCTATTCACTCGCGTGGTGAATTGCGATGGTCCTTTAGATTCTCGTGGGTCGGTCATCAAGCTATGCTCCGTAGTTCAGTTTTCCACATCATCTCAGAAGTTCGCGCTCTGGCACAGGACACATTGTCCGTCAACGATAAGTCAGCGTCATTGCAACCAGTGCAGCTACCAAAAACATATTCTCGTGACCAGTGATTGTGAGGAAGGCCAACAGCAGCCTAAGCGGCGTAGGCTCAATGTGAATCATAACGAGCAGCCTGTCCGGGTTGACCGATATATGTGTATCACTCTTCACTGATTTGGCTTTGAGAAGTATATCTCGCCATTTATGGCGATTTTACAACGATAAAGCTGATCAGAAAGGCGTTTTCAAAGTCAACTGTGGCAAGGACTTCTCAGTTCGGCGTAATGCCTACCCACCAAGCCCGGTAATGAAAGCTTTAGTAAAGTTTTTAATCCGTTTCTTAAATATTGCCAGATCGGGGGCTCCACGTTTGAGCCCGGCAGCCCCTAAGTTCAATATCTCGGCAGCAGCCTTACCCGTAATTCCCGCTTTTTTTAGGTCAATATCTCCACTTCCAGAAGCCGCATTCAACGCTGATGCCAGTAACGCCTGAAAACGCGCATGCGAGTCATGCACGATATCACCACAAAGACGACTGTATTCGTCGAACAATTCATCACCATGATGAGATTCAGCCACTGCTTTTTGAAATGGGCTATGTCTCGCCAGTAGCGCGTTCCCAACACGGACCGCCAATGAAGGGACGCTTTCAGCTCCACTGCATCCACCCACCAGATGCTCTTGCGCCCGGCTAAGGGCTCGCTCATGGATAGAGAGAGAAACATTGCGGAAGATTTCATCCTTATTATCAAAATACGAATACAGGGATGCACGAGAAATACCCATGCGTTTCGAAATATCATCCATCGCTGTTTTGCGATAGCCATACTGACGGAATTGCTCGCTGGCTGCCTGAATAATCGCTTCGCGCTTATCATCTTTTGTCATACCCGCATTCTGACAAATGTTATTTAGTTAGTCGAGCGAATCAATCCTAGCTTGTATTTATGGAGAGCTTAACTTGTCGAACGTGCACATCCACCGAAAACAACAATTGACATATCAGACGTATTTTGTCAATTTATCACATCTATTCTCTCTACAGGAACCCTGACAATGTCAGACTCAAAACCTCTGGCAGGTAAAACAGCCATCGTTACAGGTGCCTCAAGCGGTATTGGCCGAGCCATCGCCGAACATCTTGGTGACGCTGGTGCGCATGTTTATCTGACAGGAAGAACCGCGTCACTAATGGACGAGTGCAAGAAGCACATCGAACAGCAAGGCGGCAAAGCGGAAGTTGTGACAGCCGACATTAGGGACATCACACAGGTGCAAGATTTGATCAATCAGGCCGTTGAGTCAACCGGTCGCCTCGACATTATGGTCAACAATGCCGGTCTAGAGTTCCCAGCAAAAATAATGCAGGGCGACCCTGAGAACTGGCGAACAATGCTTGAAACGAACGTACTTGGACTACTCGTCGGCTGCCAGGCAGCAGTACAGGCAATGCGTACCTGCAACGCTGAAGGTCACATCGTCAACATCTCGTCTGTTTCAGCGCAACGCAATAATACAGGCGTTTATGGCGCAACCAAACACGCCGTCAACGTAATTTCGTCAAGCCTACGCGAGGAATTGGAAGAGGATACGATCCGCGTCACCAACGTGATGCCCGGCGCTATCGCAACAAACTTTGCCCGAAACTTTGACCGCGATTTTGTTAACCAGATTTTAAAAATGGCCGGGATGGATATCGAGGTTCAGGCGGGTGAACATTTACCACATGCGGTGCTTGAAACGTTACAACAGAAAACCAAACAGCTGCTCGGTAACCCCAATGATGTGGCCAAAGCTGTGATCTATGCAGTGACGCAACCCATCGAGGTCAACATTGCTGACATCGTCGTGCGGCCACCGAGGGCAATGACCCTGACCCACTGATAACACGACCGGAAACAACACGGCTGCTCATAAGCAACTCATTAATTAAAGTGTCCAAATATACGGAACTATCATTTATGAACTTGAAAACTACCGCTGACATTGAACTTAATTTAAAGCGCTTGTTCGGCCAAGAAACGTCGACTGCGCCCTTAGGTTCTAATAAACGTATGGGCAGACGGATTTTTGGTGTTAACCTGACCCGCCCTTTGATAGAGGAGCAGGCCGAACTCATCGTTGGCCTGCTGGATCGCTTCAAGGTCATTTCTTTTCCCGATCAAGGTAGCCCCAGTTTTAGAGTCCGCCATTTGGAAAGATTAGCCAACCATTTTGGCGCACCGATTCCTCATCCAAAAAACTATGCAAATTATATCGATTACAAAAAGAAGAAAGTGCCCCTAGCGCTGCTGCCCATCGACCGGCAAACGCCTACCTTATGCAATCAAGCCTTCCCCGAAACACTTCAATGCCTTGATGACGCGAACAGTCCCGC
>ENA-OREB01001070-OREB01001070.1-marine-metagenome-genome-assembly--contig:-NODE-1070-length-13640-cov-2.831085_pt1 | contig 13640 bp, 10 predicted proteins | sample MGYA00248625_ERZ508552 | MGnify/ENA primary metagenome ERZ508552 (study PRJEB26219, sample SAMN06267888) | marine metagenome | isolation source: Monterey Bay, California, USA | place: USA:Monterey Bay...
GGCGGATCTGACTCTCGACAGCCCGAGGATAGTTTGTCGATCAGCCTTGCTTTCGATCAAGAGATGAGCGGCGGGCTTTTTGGCGCAAATATTGGATATAAGACCGTTGGCGACTTTTTACTTGTTAATACCGGCGGCGGTGCTGACCAAAGGCTCTACGAGGGCGGCTATTCGCAAGTCGATGCCCGCGTTAGTTACAGTTTTGAAACCAGCGGTGGCGATCAATGGTCGATTACAGCCTTTGGCAAGAACCTAACCGATGAGGCGTTCAAAGAACATGCATTATTCTTAGGGGGCCCAACAACGGGTTTCCAAGGCTGGGGTGCTCCGCGCACTTATGCGCTTGAGCTTATTTGGAATCATTAACACCTCAACAACTTTAAAAAGCAGGCTCAGGCCTGCTTTTTTTTCGCGCGGAATCCATTGAGACAATCACGTCCAAACACTAGTACATGAGTCTCAGGACGGCTAACCCGATAGACGAGCTTAGAGACAAATCAAATTACAAAAAAATCATCATTGACTGTTTTTAGTGATGTTCGATACTCTTGGGTAACTTTTTCGACCCTTGAAAGAAATCACGCGTCAGTTAACACTGCGAGATTAGTGCATAAAAAGGATAGGACACCCCATCATGAACAAAACCACGCACAAGACGTTTTGTCGATTTTGTCATGCCTACTGCGCAATTGAGGTCGATGTCGAAGATGGCAAACCCATAGAGGTTCGGGGTGATGCTTCAGACCCGGTCTACGGTGGCTATACCTGCATCAAAGGCCGCCAACTGCCAGAACAACATACAACACCGAAGGGCGTACGCGAAACGCTTAAGAAACAGGCAAACGGTGATTTCGCGCCCATCTCTGTTCATACGGCGATGGATGAAATCGCCGAAAAGATTCAGCAGCTTATTGCCGAACATGGTCCTCGAAGCGTTGCGACCTATGTTGGATCTTTCGGCTATCAAAACTCTGCCGCGATCCATGTCGCAAAGGCTTGGCATCAGAGTGTCGGCTCGCCAAGTTATTACACCTCGGTCACTATCGATCAGCCCAGTCGAAAAATCGCGCAATCACAATTTGGCACTTGGTCGGGTGGCACACATGCTTTTACCGGTGCTGATGTCTGCATGATGATCGGAAACAACCCTGTGGTGTCGATGTATACCCAATTTGGAGGCCCACCACCATTTAGCCCCTACGCCAGAATCCGTGACGAAATGAAGCGAGGCATGAAGGTCATTGTGGCAGACCCTCGTCAAAGTGAGGTTGCAAACAGAGCAACTTTGCACCTTCAAGTTACACCCGCCGAAGACCCGACTTTACTCTCTGCGATGATCCGCTATATCGTGGCAGAAAACCTGCATGATGCGGCCTTCTGCGCGGAGCACGTCGACAACTTTGCGGCATTATCAGCCCTCGTTGAACCGTTCACGCCGGACTACGCTGCTAAGCGATGCGGGGTTCCAGCGGAGGATATCATTAAGGCAGCGCAGATTTTTGGCGAAGCAAAACGAGGCGTCGCAGTCAGCGGCACTGGGCCCAACATGTCGCCGCGATCAATCCTTACGATGCATCTGATCGGCGTTCTGAATACCCTCTGTGGGCGAGTCAACCGAGTCGGTGAGCGCGTAGCAAACCCAGGGGTTTTACAGCCTGCTCGTCCGCGTTACGCCGAAGTTATTGGTCCAGAGCATGCCTACGGCAAAGGACCTTGGTCTCGGGTTAGAGGATTGGGCGAAATTTTAGGCGAGATGCCGACCGCCACGTTAAGTGATGAGATCTTGCTCGAAGGCGAGGGTCAAATCAAAGCGTTGATCTGTCTGGGCGGCAACCCCGTTGTTGCTTTTCCAGATCAAGATAAAACAGTTCGCGCAATGCAGAAGCTCGAGCTTTTGGTTTGTGTTGACCTGTACCGGTCGGCCACAGCGAAATTAGCGGATTACATCATTGCCCCAACGCTCAGCCTTGAGCGAGACGATGTGACCATGCTGACCGACACTTGGTATGACGAGCCTTACTGTCATTATACTCGGGCTGTTCTACCCAAAAACCCTGAGAGCCTCGAGGAATGGGAAGTCTATTGGGAGCTCTCTCACCGCACCGGCGTTGCACTGACTTTGCCGGGTGGCACACTTGACCCGACCACGCGCCCGAGTAAATTCGATGTGCTTGCACTCCTCATGCCGGAAGCCCGAATCCCCCTTAAAGACATTGCTGAGATCGGTCAGGGCCATATTTTTGAGTCCGTACAGGTTAAAGTTGAGCCGTCCAGAGTCGGCCAAACCGACCGGTTCGAATTATTGCCAACGGATATCGCGGAGCAGTTGCAAACCGTTGCAGCCGAGACCTACTGGCAACAACACGGCAATCTCGATGACGGCGCGACCTACTCGCATTTATTAATCAGCCGGCGCCTTAAACACGTTTACAATTCCTCAGGTCAACAGCTCGACGCTTTGAAGCTGAAAGGCACTACCAATCCTGCTTATATGCACCCATCGGATTTATCAGCCGCAGGACTGATCAGCGGTCAGTTGATCGAAGTGACCTCCGCTGCCGGCGCGCTCATAGGCGTTGTGGAAGGCGCCGCCGATATCAAGCCAGGGGTAATTTCCATGGCACATGCTTGGGGCGATCTACCCGACAATGGCGGTGAAGTTAGAACCCAAGGCTCGAGCACCAATCGGCTTGTCGATGATGATCGAACTTTTGACTCAATTACCGGGATGCCGCGCATGAGCGCGATTCCTGTCAATATTCGTTTAGTGCAGGAGGCAATTGCCTAATATGACCAGTTTTGCTAAATCCATCGCGGCGGAGCGCCCGGAAGAAATCGCGCTCAGAGACCCCCGGCAAGCCTTAACCTGGCTTGATGTGGACAACGTTTTAAACCGGGCGGCCAATGCAATCAGACTCGCGGAAACCGGCCCAGACCTGCGCATTGCTGTGTTCGCCGAAAATGGCGTTGAGACGGCGCTCGCCAATCTTGGCGGACTCATTGGCGGGGCTTCCGTTGTACCCATTAACTTTCACCTAACCGCGGAAGAGGTCGCCTATATCTTGTCAGACTCTGGTGCCAGAATGGTTTTTCTAGGCCCCGAAACCGCTGAGCGGGGGCTAGAAGCTGCAACCCTTGCGGGCATAGACCAGATCATAGGCTGGCGATGCGAGATTGCGGGCCTGCAGAGCTGGTCCGAATGGCTCGCCGCAAGCTCTCCGGAAGAACCTGACACCAGTATTCCACCGAGACCCAATCTGCTCTACACCTCAGGCACCACGGGGCGTCCGAAAGGGACCCACTTGCCGCCCACCATGTTTGCTGGCGGCGACACTGTTGAGGCACATCTTCAAAACTTGAAGCTCAATCCCCTGGCCGCACTCGGGCCGCACCTGGTGGTTGGTCCGATGTACCACACGGGGCCGCTCAGCGGCGCAAGATTACTGGCAGCAGGCGCGCCATCGGTCATCCTGACCAAGTTTGATCCAGAAAACACCCTCAAAACAATTGCAGAATACAAAACAGCTTCGACGATCATGGTGCCAACCCATTTCGTAAGACTGCTCGCACTCGATGAGGCAACCAAAGCGAAATACGATACGTCAAGCATGGTTCAAGTTAGCCACACTGGCGCTAAGTGCCCGGTTGATATCAAACGTGCCATGATTGAATGGTGGGGGCCCCTCTTTATCGATGCCTACGGCGCCAGCGAAGTGGGCACCACCTGCATGATCACATCAGCAGAGTGGCTCGAGCATCCCGGCTCGGTTGGCAGAAGCGTGCCACCGTTCACAGCGCAAATTCTCGATGACGATGGCAAACCACTGCCGCCCAACACGGAAGGCAAACTTTATTTTGAGGACGCCACAGGTCGTGGTGTGGTCTACCACAATGATCCTGAGAAATCCGCAGCGGCCCATATCGCCCCAGGCGTTTTTACCCTCGGCGAAATCGCTTATATGGACGCAGATGGATACGTCTACATCACCGACCGCTTCAGCGACATGATCGTATCAGGCGGGGTCAACATCTACCCCGCTGAAGCAGAGCAAGTACTGATTGATCACCCTCAGATATTGGACGTCGCCTGTATCGGTATCCCGCATCCCGTCATGGGCGAGGAACTCAAAGCCATGGTGATTCTTAAAGACGGCGCCCAGGACGTGCAGGCCGATGAGGTCATTGCCTTCTGCCGCGATCGCCTGTCACATTACAAATGTCCTCGAAGTGTCGACTTTGTTGAAGACCTAGGCCGAAACACCATGGGTAAAATCAATAAGCGAAAACTACGCGAGCCCTTCTGGGCGGCCCAGCAAAGTTGAGTGCGCAACACCTCTTATTTATTCGGCATGGCGAGACGATCGCCAATGAACAGCAATTAGCGTATGGCGTCACCGAATCACCTCTGAACGAAAAAGGCATCGCGCAAGCTCAAGCCGTGGGTCAATGCCTTGAATCCTGGCCGACGCCCTATCATCGGATTCTATCAAGTCCTCTTGAGCGGGCCCGTCACACAGCGGACCTTGTCAACCTTCCGCTGAATCTTGACATTGAAATTGACCCTGGACTCATTGAGTGTGATCTTGGCGATTGGGAAGGTATTACTTATCAGCAAATGCATGACTTCGGTTACGCCATGCACTCAATTAAAGATGATACGTTTGAGGGCCATGGTGGGGAAAGTCCCAACGCAGTTTTTAATCGAGTCGCCGCGACACTCACTAACGCCTGCGCTCGATACCCAAGCCAAAACCTGATTATCGTGAGTCACGGTAGTGCGATTGCTCACGGTCTTGCTGCAATCTTGCAGACTCGACCAAAATTTGGGTACCAATACTTAATGCACAATGGCGCTATTACAGAGGTTGTATTGAGCGAGGCACCTGAGATTCTGACCCTCAATAATTATGAACACTTGCCCGCGGCATTAAGGGCTGAAACTGGTAGACCGGACAATGCCCAACAAGCCTAATTTTCCAACGACCCTTTCAGAGCTGGACGCGAGCTGGCTGACGAGCGCCTTACAAGTAAGCCTTCCCGGCATTAACATCACGCACTTTGATGCCGAAACCATTGGGGTGGGATCCGGTTTTATGGGAGATTTAGCGAGACTGCAACTTCATCACAATCACCTTCCGGACACCGCGCCGAGCAGCATGGTGATCAAGTTTTCGAGCCATTTTGAGGCGACCCGACTGCTTGCTGGCCGAATGAACTACTATGGCCGAGAGCTCGGATTTTATAGCGATTGTGCTGGGCAGGCCGGGGTGTCGGTGCCTCAGATCTATTATCAACAAGCCCAAGCCGAAACCAATCACTTCGTCATGCTGATGCAAGACTTGTCACCCGCTGTGCCAACCGATCAGATTGTTGGCAATACCTTGGCAGAGTCGGAACAGGTCATGCTTGCTTTTGCTGATCTGCACGCGCAGTGGTGGAACAACCCAACCCTTGAACGACTGGCCTGGACTGCCCCGCTTACCCATGTTCAACCGATCGACGAGAGCCTCAGGTTGCTCAACGAAAGTATCGATAGTGCCGCTAAGACCGGTCGCTTCGATGCTTACCCCAATCTCAAAAAACTACAACCGCTACTACCGCCACTGTTTAAAATGGCGCCGCCGCCGCCCGAACCGTTTACGCTCGTTCACGGCGATCTGCGATCAGACAACATTTTTTTTATGCCTGACTCAAGCCTAGCTTGTTCAAAGCCGATTATTATCGACTGGCAGACGGCCGGAATTGGCCAGCCTATGACGGACATCGCACGCTGGTTGACCCAAAGCATCTCAATTGAGCAGCGTCAAAACCACGAGCATGACCTATTGAAGCGCTACCACGACCGTTTGATTGCAAATGGCGTTAAAAACTATAGCTATAAGCAGATGCTGCAAGAATATGAGATCAACCTCGTGATCACACTCCTGATGTTTTCAATGAGCATGGATGAAATTGATCAGTCTTCCGAGCGGGCAGCAAAGCTATTCCATGCGATGTACAGCCGCCTTGATGCAGCGCTGGCGGATTGGCCTGTTGAGAAAACCCTAAAATTACTACCAATGCTCATCCCTTTCATGAAGATCAGCGTCTGGTTTAAAACCCACTTTAAGAGCAGCACAGCATGACCCAACAACCACTCAACACGATTAACCCCCTAGCCCCTGACGTCCTCGCTTGTCCTTACGCGTTCAATCAGCAACTCAGAGAGCAGGCGCCTGTTTACCACTGCCCGATTACCGACATCTATTTCATTTCGGACTATGGCAACGTGGTCGATATCGCAAAAAACGAGAAACGTTTCTCAAATGAATTTTCAATGATTCGAACGGGTAATGAACAACCTGTGATACCCGGACTAGAGGCCATTTTGAAAAAAGGATATCGCCGAGTCGATACCATGCTTACGGCGGATCCACCCCGTCAAAGACGTTACCGCTCGCTGTGCCAGAAACCCTTTTCTGCTAGCAGTGTCGCAAAACTACAACCCTACATCGAGCGCCTTGCTAACGAACTGATTGACGACATCATCGAGGACGGTCACTGCAACTGGATGGACGCTTTCGCTGTCCCCATGCCCGTGCGGATGATCGCCTATATTCTTGGCGTACCGCTAACAGATATGGCCCTATTTAAAGAATGGTCTGATGCCAATGTTTACGCGTTCTCCGCTGGTCAAACGCCAGAAGGCGCGCTCCACGCCGCGCAACTAACAGTCGATTTTCAACACTATTTCGCCGACAAAATTAAGGCGAGAAAAATCACACCAACGGATGACGTCCTATCGGATATTGTCAATGCGTCAGCAGACGGTGAGCACCCCATGGATGTAGAGGAATGTCTTTCCGTCATCTCGCAGCTGCTCGTTGCGGGTAACGAAACAACGACCAGCACGTTTGCTGAGGGTATGTATTTGCTCGCCACAAATCCCGACCAGGTGAAACGGGTGCAAGACGACCCGAGCCTCATTCCCAACATGGTAGAGGAGATGCTCAGGCTATCGACGCCAACGGCTCAGATGTGGCGTATCTGTAAAGAAGAAACGGAAGTGCATGGGGTTAAGATTCCCGCCGGCGCCGCCATGATGATTAAGTTTGCCTCTGCAAATCGAGACGCCACTCAGTTCCCAGACCCCGATCGGTTTGATGTCACTCGAGACAACCTTAAAACCCAAATTGCATTCGGACAGGGGGTCCATCATTGTTTGGGCGCGCCACTCGCCCGGCAAGAATTAATCATCGGGTTCCAAGTCATTCTAAAACGGTTAGCCCATTTTAGGTTACCCGAAGGCGAAGCCGAACTTGAGTTTCTACCGAGCCTGTTGCTCCATCCGCCAAAAGATCTCAATCTGCTCTTTGAACCGCGCGTTTAGATGACCCTGTGATGCGCCAGCAAAAGAAGTTTTGCGCAGTGCCCCATTCGGAAATGGACTTCGTTGTGCTCAAGAATATTATGGCTGGCTCACAAACCACCGTTATCCCGGAACGCACAAAGGTCCAGGCAGGACCCGACAGGCCCTTCTATTCGGGGGAAAGCCCTAACGTGACGACCCTATGATTCAAGCGCTGACAGCCTATCAAACCGCTTCAGGCACTATGGCGGATGGTGATAAAACCGCACCGAGCAAGCCGTTACGCGCGCAATCCACCGTTCAAGCGAGCCTGGCGCCCATCATTATTCAAACTCATGATCAGGCTCACCACTTGAGGCCCACCATAAAACTGCGCGCCCCGCGGGCGCCAAGTAACACTGCTCGCGACCCGCACAACTTGTACTCGTTTTTAGGAGCGCCATTTTGGATCTGAGATTGACAGCCGCAGAACGCCTTTTTCAAACGGAAGTCCGCGCACTGCTAGAAACCGAGCTTTCGCCTGAAATCATTGCATTAAAAAACAACACGACAACATCACTCGGCAACAATGAGGCAGCAATGGCATGGCAGGCCATCCTTCATAAACGCGGCTGGGCAGGGGTCGCCTGGCCTGTAGAGTTTGGCGGGCCAGGATGGACTTCTAACCAACGCTATATCTTCAACAGTGAATGTGAAAAATTCGGCGCACCGAGCCTGATTCCTTTGGGGCTGAAGATGCTGGCACCCGTTATTTTTAAATATGGTACGAAAGCCCAGCAGGATTACTATCTGCCCAAAATGCTCTCAGCAGACCACTACTGGTGCCAAGGCTATTCCGAGCCAGGGTCAGGGTCTGATCTCGCGAGTCTCAAAACACGCGCAGAAAGAGACGGTGATCATTACGTTGTTAATGGGACGAAGCTTTGGACCACTCACGCACAATATGCAACCCACATTTTTTGTCTCGTCCGCACCAACTCGCAGGTTAAACCGCAAGCCGGCATCAGCTTTCTGCTGATTGATATGGCGACACCTGGCGTTTTGATTAAGCCCATCTACACATTGGCCGGTGATCACGAGGTCAACCAGGTATTCTTCGACAATGCCCAGGTCCCTGTCGCAAACTTGGTCGGTCCAGAAAACGAGGGCTGGAACGTTGCAAAATACTTATTGGAATTCGAGCGTGGCGGCAGCGCGGTTGCCACAGGGCTTCGAGTCGAAATGGCAACACTTGAATTGTTGTTACGCGATCTGCCGGGTGAACACGGGTTAAAAAAACGGGCTGCAGAAACGGAAATCGAGTTGTTAGCAATGGCACAAATGGAAACCACCCTGCAAGCCAAGGTTGCGGCCGGCAAGAACCCTGGCGCGGCCTCTTCGCTGATGAAAATCAAGGCAAGCGCTCTAAAGCAAGCCATCTCAGCACTGAAGATGCAGGCCATAGCGAACTACAGCCTTCCCCATAACAATCGCCTTATGCTCGCGGACCTTCCAACCGTTGGTAGATCATCGGATCAGACCATTACCGCGGGTTATTTAAATGAGCGCGCCTCGTCGATATTTGGTGGTGCGCGAGAGGTTCAAAAGAATATTATTGCGAAATCGGTGCTCGGACTTTAGTGCCTTGATTAATGCTCGCCAAGGACCAAGAAGATCAACAGAACAGCCAGGCCTACCCAGGAGATGTCGTGCAGTCCTGCCCTACGACAAAGCACGGCGACGGACCTTACAATAGCATCCCGGGCACTGACCAGATGTTACAAAATTTCTTAGCGCGCCTTCGCAAAAATCTGTTTTATACTGTTTTTTGTCTCGTAGAAAGGCGCCTTTACAACACGGGATAAATCCCGCTGGCACGCGCCGCCTGCAAGGCGATTGGCAATGGGTTAAATACTTTTTTGAGGAGGGACAATCGATGGCGTCACCGCTCTTAATTAACGTGAACCCACTTGCGCCTGAAATTCTTGCCTGCCCGCATGCCTTTAATCAACAACTTAGAGAACAAGCACCCGTTTACCACTGCCCCGTCACCGGGATCTATTTCGTTTCAGATTATGACAACGTGGTCGCAATCGCCAAAAACGAAACATTATTTTCGAACGAATTTGCTCAATTCCAAGCAGGCATTGAACAAGAAGAGGACCCTGAAATTGACGCCATTTTGAAAAAGGGCTATCGACGGGTGGAGACCATGCTGAAATTGGATCCACCCTTGCAGCGGCGTTATCGATCCCTTTGTCAAAAACCCTTCTCGGCCAATCACGTTGCCAAACTGCAACCCTACATACAAAAACTCGCCAATGAACTCATTGATGACCTAATCAATGAAGGCCAGTGCGACTGGATGACCGCATTTGCAGTACCCATGCCAGTACGAATGATTGCCTTTATTCTTGGAGTGCCGCTCACCGATCTGGACTTGTTCAAACAATGGTCTGACGCCAGCGTCTATCGATTCTCCGCAGGAAAAACCCGCGAGGGTGCACTGCATGCCGCCCAACTGACCGTCGATTTTCAACATTATTTTGCGGACAAAATTAAAGCGAGACAAATCGAGCCAACCGATGATGTCTTATCCGATATCGTGAACGCATCAGTTGACGGTCAGCACCCGATGAGTCTTGAAGAATGCCTGTCTGTGATCTCTCAACTTTTGGTTGCGGGCAACGAAACGACCACCAGCACGTTTGCCGAAGGGATGCATTTGCTGGCCACCCATCCCGAGCAGGTTCAGCTGGTTCAAGAAGACCCAAGCCTGATCCCCAACATGGTTGAGGAAATGCTCAGGTTATCAACACCCACCGCGCAAATGTGGCGTATTTGTAAGGCAGATACCGAGGTGCACGGCGTCCGAATTCCAGCAGGTGCCGCAATGATGATTAAATTTGCCTCTGCAAATCGAGACGCCGGTCAGTTCCCGGACCCAGAACGATTTGATGTCACCCGAAAGAATCTCAAAGCACAAATTGCGTTTGGACAAGGGGTACATCATTGTTTGGGCGCACCATTGGCACGGCAGGAGCTGATCACGGGCTTTCAGGTCATTCTGCAGCGATTAACCCATTTCAGGTTGCCAGAGGGCGCAGGCCCACTCGAATTTTTACCGAGTACGCTGCTGCATCCACCAAAACCCTTTAAAGTACTGTTTGACCCACGAGCCGAATCCAATGGATCAAAGCAACCACCGCCCGTACTTTGAGGGCTCTTTATTCCATGAGTGGAGATTGAAAATTTGCGATGAACACAAATATTTCCAAACCGCTGACCTATTCGATGGCCAGCGGGTTAACCTAGTAGCCATTATCGATTTTTAGGAGACCAAGTTATGAAAGCTGCCGTATTCCATAAGCCGGGCGATGCCCTAACCATAGAAACCGTTCCCCAGCCCAGCATCTCGGACCGCGAAATGCTCGTCAAGGTTAGTCATTGCGGTATCTGCGGCACCGATATCCATGCCTCGCGGGAAGGCCCCTTCATGGCCCCACCGGAAACCATTTTTGGCCACGAGTTTACGGGCGAAATCGTCGAGATTGGTAACGCTTTAGAGGGCGGAGCGTTCACGATCGGGGACCGGATCACATCGCTACCCTTCATCGATGATAAAACGATCGGCCTTGGCAAAATATCAGGCGCCTACAGCGAATATGTCAAAGTTGGCTATGATCTCGTGGTCAAGCTACCCGATGCACTGAGCAATCGCGATGGTGCCTTGGTTGAGCCCCTAGCCGTCGGCCTTCATTCGGTCAAAATGGCGGGCAACATTGCGGGTAAAACCGTTCTGATCATTGGAGCGGGCCCGATTGGATTAACCTGCGCGATTTGGTGTCGGTTTTTTGGTGCCGCAAGAATTGTTATCAGCGAGATGTCGGAGGCGCGACTCAAAATGGCCGAAACCTTTGGGTTTACCGACTTCATCGATCCGAAAGGCGATGTTGCCGCACAATTTTCAAGCCTCACCGGTTCCGCGCCAGAAGTTCAGTTTGAGTGCGTCGGTGCGGTCGGTCTCATGCAAGAATGTATCCAGCGCGCCCCAAAGCGCGGCCTCATCATGGGCATCGGTGTTTGCGATAACCCCGACACGATTGTGCCGCTCATGGCTTTCGGCAAAGAACTCACCATTCAATGGGCCGTTGGCTACGACAAAGAAGATTTTGAGTTCACCATCGAGATGATGATGCAGGGCCGCATTTCTGCAGAGGCGATGATCACCGAAGTCGTTTCACTGGCGCAGGTGCCCGCTGTCTTTGAGGCGCTTAAGAAACCCACCAACCAGTGTAAAGTCCTGATTAATCTTGACTTAGACTAACGCTGGCGAGCAGGTTGCCTTGCGCGGGCCGCACGGCAACCTGCACCGTATTAGGGTGCGACCATCAACTTACCCATGTGCCCACCTGAGAACAGCATGGTCAGAGCCTTGGGGAACTGCTCAATACCGTCTTCAATCTGCTCGGGTAATTTCAGTTTCCCAGCCAGCACCCATTCCGTGATGGCCGCTTGGATCTCTGCGTAGTCTTCTGCAAACCGCATGACCGTAAACCCGAGCATGCTGGCATTTTTCTCAGGAATTTTAAGGTAATTCGACGGGCCTCGAACATCCCCCGTCCGCTCGTATTGCGAGACCGCGCCGCAAATCACGACCCGAGCACGCTCATTAATCTGCAGCAGCACGATGTCCAATATTTCACCACCCACATTATCAAAAAACACATCGATCCCGTCCGGCGCCGCAGCGCTGAGCTGGCCCGCCAAATCATCTGCTTTATAATCAACCGCCGCATCACATCCGATTTCGTTCAACAAATAATCGGCCTTCGCAGACCCGCCAGCAATACCAATGACCCGCGCGCCAAGATTTTTTGCAACCTGACAGGCGCAGGAACCAACCGCCCCAGCAGCGGCTGACACAACGACCGTGTCGCCTTCCTTGATCTGCGCCACTTTGGCCATGCCTGCATACGCCGTCATACCCGTTGCCAGCCCCAAAACCCCTAAAGAACACCGAGCCGGCAACTCGCTTTCATCCAACTTCTGTAACATCGCACCCGGCAGCTTCGCATGAGTTTGAGCACCCACAGGGCCAAAGACTGCATCGCCCTGATTCAAGCCATCAAACCGGCTATCGACAACACGTGCCGTACCGAGCGCCATCACCGCCTGGCCCAAACCGGCAGTCCCATGAAACGCCCCTTCATCAAAGGTCGTTCGAATAAAGGCATCAACGGACAAATGCTCGACCTGGAGTAACACTTCACCTGGCTCCAGCGGCGAGAGCGTTTCATCGAAGACGCCCATATCGGTTTCTTTCAGCGCGCCTACGGGCCGGTTCAATAAAACAATTTTTTTACTCTGCATCTAATCTCTCCTGAGATTTCAATTTTTAAATTCATACCTCAGTTCAAAGGCCGGTTAGATCCGACAACATCATCAGGATAGACCTGTGATGCGCGAAGATTTTAAGATCGAACCTTAACATTAATTAAGGACCCAATTTTTCAGCAAATCAAAGCGGTCGTCCAAAGCGCCAGACCACCCAGTTATTGCGCGCAAGATTCGCTTGCCCTTTTCCCATACCCTAATCTTCAAGGGTCTGCGGGCAACCTGACTGTCCGCTTTATTTTAGTCTATCAGCACGTTTCTTCAGAACGCCCGAAACAGTCTCCCTCAGAATTAGGGTCCACCAGAAACTCGAATATTCTGACCCGTCACCCAAGCCGAGGCCGGCGCGAGCAAGAACAGCGCCGCGGCACCCAGATCAGTGGGCGTGCCGAGCCGGCCCGCAGGCAGCTTCAACATCTTTTCAAGATTGGGTAGATCGTCATTTTCTAGCCGCAATGCTTTCATCATAATCTCGGTTGGAACAGCGCCCGGCATAATGCAGTTCACCCGAATTCTAGGACCAAGCTCTTGAGCAAACGTTCGAGTCATCATATTGACGCCGGCTTTTGCCGCAGAATAATGACCGGATCCCGCAATGACATCTTCAGCCGCCAGCGACGAAATGTTTAAAATGCGTCCTTCCGCCATCACGGCAGCCGCAATTCGAGTGCACTGCCAGACCGCCGTTAAGTTTAAGTTCAGCGTTCGGTCCCATTCTGCTCGATCTAACTTATGGAGCGATCTTTGAACACTGGACCCGCCCGCATTATTGACCCACATATGCAGGCCCCCAAACGTTTCGACCGCAAAATCCGCTAAGGCTTGCACCGCTGCCTCGTCCGTAACATCAGTTGCGAGCGCTGCAGCGCTGCCGCCCGCGGCATTAATTTCGCTCGCGACCCGTTCAATTTCTTCT
>ENA-OREB01001074-OREB01001074.1-marine-metagenome-genome-assembly--contig:-NODE-1074-length-13632-cov-3.258355_pt1 | contig 13632 bp, 12 predicted proteins | sample MGYA00248625_ERZ508552 | MGnify/ENA primary metagenome ERZ508552 (study PRJEB26219, sample SAMN06267888) | marine metagenome | isolation source: Monterey Bay, California, USA | place: USA:Monterey Bay...
GACCACGGAACTGGTGTTGCCTTTCATCGGGGGACCGATTCCAATAGCTCCCGGGGCCGAAGTATGGTCCGAAGTGGAGACGGTCAATTTGTCTGTGCCCGATGTTGATTTGCGCCGCGTTAGAATGGGGTCCGGCTCCTTGGTGATTGTGGCATCCAGCACGGTACAGGGGCCGTTGGAGCTCCGGTACAGCATTGATGGGGCCACATTTCCGCAGGGCACCAATGGCGGCAGCAACGAGGTGGTATTGCAAATCACACCTGATGTTCCCACTCAATTCTCCTTGCCGCTAGCAGGAGTGGAGCTTGATTTGGATGGTGACAACAACTTGAATTGGAGTCAATTGTCTACGTCTTGGTCGGTAGGAGTGCCCGCTGGTGTGACCGAAGATGTGGGGCTTTTTGGCAGCGACATGTTGACCATGAATGTGGCATTCGAGGGCTTGGAACTGGCTCAAGTGGAGGGGCGATTTGGGACCCGCACACTCCAAGTCGAGGAATCCATGACGTTTGACGGGCTCTACAATTTGCAGAACCTCGAATTGGCTTGGTCATCTCTGCAATTGGGGGTGCAGTTCTTCAACTGGGCTGGCATCGACCTCGCCATGACTTTGGAAGAAGTGCTGCGAACGGACGGCGAACAAAACCCCGTCCAGACGGCGTTGGTGGACCCTGCTTTGTCTTCTTCCATTTTGCTGCCACGCGCGACGGTCAGCGAGGTTCAAGGCATGGCGGGCTGGGAGATTGAAGCCTCCGAGGCGGGCTATGTTTTGGGGACAGGAACAGGAAATTTAATGTCATTCCTATCGACTGTGCCAGATGGGTTTATGATCTCAGGCTTTGCAGAGGTCAATCCGCTGGGCGATGTTTCAGGCGGTTATGACCGCATTGACCTCAACCGGTTGCCAGAAGTCGAATGGACGCTGACGGCACCACTCAACATTGGTGCGTCACGCGCGGTTTGGCGCGATACGTTGACGCCCAACTTGCCCGAAGGCATCGAATTTGATGGCGACCTGGACCTCACCATCGAAAACACGCTGCCTGTCGGCGCAAGCCTGGCATTGTCTTGGGTAGGTGTACCCGAGCAGCTGCAGCTGCTCGAGGGAAGCCTGGGCAGCACGGCCTTGTTTTCTTATCCTGTTCTTGAGGTCGCTGCTGGGAGCGGCGTGCCCAACGTGCCAACCGTATCGGAGGTGACCGTACCCATTTCGCCCATTCAATTCACAGCGCTTCGGATGGGGGCCCAACTTCAAGTCGACGCGACGCTGGAAACCCCGGAGGACGGCGCCGCATTCAATGTGGAACACAGCTTGGTCATCAGGGGGCACCTCGATGGCTCAGCCATTCTTTCAGTCGAATGAAGTGGGCGTTTCTCATACCGTGCCTTTGGGCTTTTGGCGGTTGGGCTCAAACTCAGAAAGACAGCATCCAGGCTCCGCCCATCAGCCAGTTGGAGCTCTATGCTGAGGGCCAATGGTCGTCCATCGCACTGAATAAATTCGTTCTAGCGGGTTTTGCCTTTGGTGGAGATATTTCTTCTCCGGTGCGCTCCTTGGCCTCCCTAACCCAATGGAAGGACAAGGGCTTTGCAGGCGGGGTGACACGGGCAGGGGTAAGTTTGGTGCTGCCAGCTTTGGATTTGTTCGAGCATGAAACCCATGCCCGTTGGAAGACGGTCATTGGATTGGAGACCTCACAATGGGCTTCGGCATTTTGGAGTCCCGCGGCTGCGACCTTGGCTTTTGGCCGACACGGAATAGGAAATGACGGCAGCCTAGAAGGCACCCGCTACCATTTTTCCGCAGCCACCTTGCTCCGCATTGGAGGCATCCGAACGGTACGGAAAACGCTGCGGGGAATTCCCATGCTGTGGTCTGTAGAATGGGGCGTGCGCATGGGGGAGCTGCACCGTTCCATTTCTGGAGGTGTGCAGCGCGATAGCCAGTACCTGTGGAACGATGAGGTGGCAGAAGGCAGCCTCGATGGGATGCAATTGCAGAACCTTTCTTCGGGCAGTGCCGTCGGCTTGGACTTGGCCATGGTGTGGGAGGAGGCCGAAGGGGGATATGGCCGTCCCGACCGCTGGTCCGTGGCCCTGCGTAATGTTGGCAATGGAGGCCGCTGGCAAACCGAGGTCGCCACCATCGACACCGCATTTTCAAATTCTGGTTGGGGATGGCTGTCCGGCAACGGACCCGATTTCTCTGAAGTGGTCCAGCGCGACACCCTGCTCGGAGGGTTCACGCGACGGTTGCCCAGCACCTTTTCTTTCCGTTGGGACAGGCAGGCGATTCGACTGCCAGGCGTGGCGTGGTCGCTTACCGCGGAGAAGCTGTCCATTGCGCCACGCTGGGAATGGGCGCTCATGAGGCGCAGCGGACGTGGTGCGGTTCAAACCGAAGTGGGCCTGGCCTATGGTGGATTTGGCGGCACTTTCATTCCATTGAATTTCAACTTGCCCTCCAAATCAGTGCGCCAAGGACGCCCCGGAGGAGCCCTCGCCATACAGACCCGTTGGCTCGCTTTGGCGGGCACAGGGGGGCGCATGGGACTTGGTTTTCATTGGCACCGCACCTTCTGAGCCTTTACGACCTTCGCACCATGGAACGCAACCTTCAGAATTCCGGTTGGACAGCAGGCGACCGCCTCCAAATTATAGCTGGGCCTTGTGCCATTGAGGGGGAGGAGATGGCCTTTCGCATCGCAGAATCCCTCGTCGAAACCTGCTCAACGCTGGACTTGCCTCTGATTTTCAAGGGCAGTTATCGCAAGGCCAACCGTTCAAGAATCGACAGCTTCACGGGCATTGGCGACGACCGTGCGCTGGGCATTCTGTCCCAAGTAAGGGAGCGTTTTGGCGTCCCGGTTACCACGGACATTCACACCGCAGCAGAAGCCGTTCAGGCGGCCGAGCATGTGGACGTCCTTCAGATTCCTGCTTTTCTCTGCCGGCAGACGGACTTGTTAGTGGCCGCAGCCAAAACAGGCAAAGTGGTCAACATTAAAAAAGGGCAGTTCCTGAGCGCTGAGTCCATGCAGCACGCAGTCAAGAAAGTGCATGACAGCGGCAACCGAATGGCCTGGCTGACCGAGCGCGGCACCACTTTTGGCTACCAGGACCTCGTGGTTGATTTCCGCGGTTTGGCGGCCATGCGGAGTTATGGCCCCACGGTCATGGACTTGACGCACAGCTTGCAGCAGCCCAACCAGAGTTCCGGTGTGACCGGAGGGCGTCCAGAGTTGATCGCCCACATGGCAAGGACGGCAGTGGCCGCCGGGGCCGATGGGGTTTTCATAGAAACCCACCCCGACCCGGCTACCGCCAAAAGTGATGGGGCCAATATGCTGGCCCTTGAGCGGTTTGCGGCCTTGGCCCAACAGATGAAAACCATGCGCGACGCTTACCTCGAAGCTACCCGTTGATGTTGATGCGTCCGCTGCTTCTCGTGCTTGCTTGCTGGTCTATGGCCGCCTTGGGCCAAGGACCGGACTCGGTGGAAGTGCGCGTTTTTGGGGCAGAAGGAATGGAGGAGGCCACGGCAATTTGGGTGGATGCGGACGGATGCGTCTTGGCGGGAGAAACGACATCTGCCATCACCATGGCCGAAGGCCAAGCCTCTTGGGCGCCGGGTGGCCCCGCAGGACGCAAGGGATTCTTTGCAGTTCTGGACACGGCGCTGGACCATGTGTGGTCGTTTGCCTTTTCCGGTGAATTGGAAGCGCCTGTGGGAGCACCATCGGCCATCGCTGTGCGCGATGTGGTGCGAACGGCCGACTCGTCGGTTTGGGTGCTGTACGATGCACCGAGAGCGGGGCAATGGATGGGCCACCTCATGGGGGTTCACCCTGAGCATGGAACCGTGACGGAATTCGACCTGACCAGCACAGGTGCCGTGAGCACATGTGCTTTGGTGGCACTGGGAGACGAGACATTCATTGCCGTGGGGCATCGGCAAGACAATACGGCCCCGTCCTCTGTGGCTTCAGGCCTGATGGCAGGTTTGTGGACAGGTGATGAGACGGCCCCAGGTTGGGCACCGATTCCGGGTACAGAGGACATGGAGGCCATCGACGCAGATTGGCACGGTGACACCCTTTATGTGGCCGTCCACCGCAATGGCGCGCCTGAAGCGCCTGCTGCGGTCTTGATGATTTCGGTAGACAACGGGAATCCCTTGGTGGTGGGGACCGCTCCAATTGTAGACCCTGCGATCACATTGTCGGGCATTGCGGCGGGCCCGCTGGGCGTGGCATGGTCGGGCACGGTGCAGTCGGATGACGGCACGCTCGATGCGGTATACGGGAAGCTGAATCCCAGTGCTGATCCCGCTGCACCCGATGCTTGGACGCATGCTTGGATTGCGGAAACGGCCAGTGTCGAGGACAGACCCGGTCGCGCCATCCTCTGGACGGGGGTCATCCTCCAATGTGCGGGCCACATCACCACAGAAGGTGAGGAGGGCACCGGGGGTATGGTGCAAAGGAGGTTTGGTGAGACAGGAGCGTGGTTTGGTGTCCACATTTTTGGAGGCAATGGTGACGAGGATGTGAGGGCCATGGCAAGGGACGACCAAGGGCGGCTTTATGTGGTGGGTTCGAGCAGCAGCTGGACGGATTTAAACGCGGCCAATGGCAGCCATGATGCCGTCTTGTTCAGGTCTTCTTCGTTCGAGTTGACCCCCGATTTTGCTTACGTGGAGGCAGAGTCTGTTGTGCCGGTCGACCTCGCTTTTGTGGGCGTTCAGGGATTGAGTCCAACCATTTCACGACAGGTCACGGCGGTTCGCCGAGGCAGCCCCATGCCGGTCCTCCCTGGAGAAGACTGGAGGTTGTTCGATGTATCCGGGGCCCAAGTGGCCACAGGGTCAGGTGCCGCTCCTGTGCCGGGAAATACAGGGCTTTTGCGCCTGTCCACCACGGGCGATGAGGGCTTTGCGCACAGGTGGATTTGGGTGCTGGATTGACCTCCAAAACCGGGTTGGCGGTACCGATGAACCGACTATATTTGCGCTCCCACTTCCGAAGGGAAGAGGGAAACCACCTAGTGGAGGGGGTATAGCTCAGCTGGCTAGAGCGCTTGCATGGCATGCAAGAGGTCCGGGGTTCGAATCCCCGTATCTCCACAACAACCGGACGGTGCGCTCCAGGCGCACCGTTTTTTCTGGCTCCGTAGTTCAATGGATAGAATAAGGGTTTCCGGTACCCTCGATGCAGGTTCGATTCCCGCCGGAGCTACCAGAGGAGGACATCCGATGAACAATGCAGGCCCGCCTTTAGTGCGGGCCTTGTCATGGGCCTTAATTTGGCAACATGCCAAAGCCAGTATTATGGGGATTGATGGCGGTCCTTCTGCCCGCTTGCATTCCAATCAATGAAGACGTGATGGGCCGGTTCTCTTTGGATGAAGAGGCCAGCTGCGACGTTTGCGTCGAACGCGGACCAAGGGTGATGACCTTTCGCCAAGTCGAGGGAGGTCAGACTTCATACCGTTACCGCTTTGATTTTGAAGATGGCGGCACCCATGCTGGTGCTTATCAATTCGTGGCCACGGACTCTTCGGATGTCAGTCTTACCCTCTACCCCGACAGTGCTGGCCCGTTTCATCAAGATTTGGTAGGCTCGGTAATCCTGACCCAATACACCTTTCGGTCTGGAGTGATGCGGGAGTCTTGTGGAGGTCTGTTCAAGCAGTGCAAGTGGAGACCATGAAGGGTGTGCTCTGCTTCCACACGGCCTTGATTGCAGCCCTGCTGTTTTTGGTCAGTGGTGTGCGGCCAACAGAGGAGGCCTCTCGGGGTGTCACCCTCACCGTCTTGGGAAATGTGCAGGATGGAGGATTCCCTCACATTGGATGCCAAAGAGCGGATTGTCGCAACCTTTTCCTGAGGCCTGCTGGTCAGCACCAAGTGGTCTGCTTGGGTGTGGTCGATTCGCTCGAGGGCCAGCAATTCCTATTTGAAGCGACACCGGATGCCGCCCGTCAAGCAGATCAGCTGGCACATTTGCCCGGAGCGCATGAAGGGATGCCCGATGGCATCTTTTTGACCCATGCCCATTGGGGCCACTACACAGGCATCGGTTTGTTGGGGCGGGAAGCAAAAGGAGCGAATGGGGTGCGTGTCTATGCGATGCCATTGCTTAGGAAATTTATTGAAGAGAACGGTCCATGGAGTCAATTGGTGGAGCTGGGCAACATCGCCCTCACCACGCTGTCGGCTGGCAAGGACGTTCGTCCCACCCCTCAATTGACGGTCACCCCATTCCGTGTGCCGCACCGTGACGAGTTCTCCGAGACGGTCGGATACCGCATTCAAGGCCCCAACAAAAGCGCCCTGTTCATTCCAGACATCGACAAATGGGACAAATGGGACCGAGACCTCAGGACCGAGATAGAATCTGTGGAATACGCGTTCATCGATGGGACCTTCCACGACGGAGAAGAGTTGGGCCACAGAGACATGTCAGAAGTGCCGCATCCGTTCATCGTGGAGAGCCTCGCCCTCATGAAGGATTGGTCTGCCGCAGAGCGGGATAAGGTGTATTTCATCCATTTGAACCACACCAATGCCCTGCTTCATCTGGAATCAGAAGAAAGCAAAAACGTAGCGCTGTCGGGGTGCCACGTCGCCCGGTATGGAGACCGCTACCCCCTGTGAGTTCTGGCTTTCTTGAGTGCTGAGTGCCTGCGAAATGGCAGCGCTTTTGAGAGCTTGTCAAAACCAAATGGGCACCGAGGTGTCTCGTGTTTGTGTGCCAAATGGAAGGGGTCCTTCGGACGGTTTTGATCCTTGGCCCCCACTGATAACCCACGGGCAGCAACATCTTCAGCAGGTTGGGCCTGGTAGAAGAAGTTCGTGTGCGCCTCCACCTTGTTGCTGAATTCTCGGTGGAATTGGGGGGTGATGGACCCCGAGATGGGAGAAGTCAGCCAGCTCCAGTCGCCTGCCAAGGGCCGACCGGCTTTTTCTTCTACTTCGCAAAACCCTTCAAACTGGGCCCCCAGTTCATGGTGGTCTCCAATGCGTATCCGGGCCAAGTCAAAACTGTGAAGCACAGCCTGATTGATGGCGATGAGCGCTTGATCCTTCCACAGGTTCCGGTTGGATGAGGTATCCAGCCCCATGGCTTGCCCAATGCGCTCAATGAGGTTGTACCGCTGGGGGTCACAGAAATTTCGCGCTGCGATTTCGGTTCCCATGTACCATCCATTGAAGGGAGCGCAAGGGTAGGTGATGCCGCCGATGACCAAGGCCATTTCACTGATCACGGGTATGGCATACCAGCGGAGGCCGAGTGCATCGATTCCAGTATGTTCAGGGTGGGTGATGTCGACCTCGGGGAACTGTTCAGGATGGGCTGCAAAGTGATCCAAGGGTGCGGTTTCCTGGTCATCAATCCATATCGACCAAGGAAGTGGAGTGTGTGCACCGCGTTGGGCCGGGTTCCACCCCTGCGACAACATGCGCTCGGTAAACTCCGTGGAGTGCGGGTCACCGGTCACGGTTCCATCGTCCTTTTTGAACCCTGCGTACCTCAGCAATTGGTGGTTCCCAATGCGCACGGGGTCAGGCCGGCGCGGCTCTCCAGGCATGCGGGGTGGGAAGACGGTGATGACGCTCTCCAAGTCGCCGCCTTTCCAAGCCGTACTCAAGTGATTTTGCAGGGCGTCCGCAACACCATTGCGGGTGTGGGTGTCCCTGCAATCCTGAATTTTCAGGGTGCGCCACATGTGCCTTCCGATGCAGCGGTTGCTGTTGCGCCATGCCCATTGCACACCAAATCTGAGCTCGTCATCGGTGTGGGTATACGTGCCAGTTTCCTCGATTTCTTTGGCAATCAGGTCGAGGCGTGTGGAGACAGCCGATTCATTCATTGTGAACCGAGAATCAACCGCCATATCGGAGAGAAGGGCTCCGGCTTGGGAGAGCAAATCACTTTGATCTGGGGGCATTGATGTCATGGTCTGGGATTTTAACGGAGGAAATGGTCGGATGTTCAGTCAAGGTGGACAGAATGAGTTTTCCAAGCGTGCTCTTGGTCATTTGGGGGCATGACTTTCGTCATCGGCAAATAATATTTCTTGGGAAGAATCCATGCCCCGGGCTTTTCATTATTAAAGCGTTCTTGAGATGTTTGCAACATGACAAACGGATATCTGGCTTTAGAAGGTGCCATGGGTGCCGAATTTCAAGCAGCTCTTTCTCCTGCAGATGCGGTCACGCTGCTCAAAGATGGCGTGAGAAGATCCACTACCGGAGAAACCCTCCAGCGCAACAGGTCGGCTTTGCTCACCGATGCAGCAGGAGGGCAGTTTCCTTACGCAGCCGTGCTTTCTTGCATCGACAGCAGGGCTCCAGTGGAACACATTTTCGATGCGGCTTCGGGCGACCTTTTTGTGGCGCGTGTGGCCGGCAATGTGGCCTCTCCGGATTTGATTGCCAGCCTTGAGTATGCCACCAAGTATGCCGGCAGCAAGGCCATCCTCGTTTTGGGACACACGCGCTGCGGTGCCGTGAAAGGAGCTTGGGCTGGACTAGAAGACGGTCATTTGACCGGCCTGTTGGGCCGCATTCAGCCGGCTGTCGATGCCACAAAAGCCGAAGTAGGATCTGACGACAGCCTTTCCAACCTCGACCGTTGCTCTACTGTCAATGTACAAGAAACCATCGCTGCGCTGCGCAAGGAGAGTGCCATCCTTGCTGGGCTTGAAGCCGAAGGAAAGATTGCCATCGTGGGTGGCGTATACGATGTCGCCACCGGCGATGTCGCTTGGGTCGACTGATCGACTGGCCTGCACTCCACGCGGCATTGCTTCAAAATGCCGTTATTGCGGGCATGATTCGAAACAGTTTTAGAGGGGGCGCCGTCATCGTGTTCCTTGCGTTCTTGTCGTCTGCTCAATCTCAAACCCTGTCCTGTTCTGAAGTACAGGGCTTTGCAGAGGTGAGCCCTTACGAAGGCCAAGTTGTCACGGTGTATGGAAAAGTCACCGAGTACTTTGGGGACGCATGGTACATCCAAGACGATTTCGGTGCCTGGAATGGCATCTACTGTGTGGGCCCTAATGTGTTGGTGGACGCCAATCCACCGTGGTGGAATGCCCCCCGTCAACCAGAGGTCGGAGATGTATTTGAATTGACGGGGACGGTCGCCGAGCAAGATGGCAATACCCAGCTCGTGGACATCACGGAGTACGTATTCGTGGACTATTGGAATGCCACGGCTTCGGGCACGTCGATGATTTGTTCTGACATCCCGGATGAAAAATTCGAGGGCACCCGGGTGAGGCTCCAGTCGGTCGTGGTTGAGACCGAGCCCGATGCGGAAGGCGTGTGGACGGTCTCCGATGTGTCAGGAACTGCGACCATTCTCGGTGTGGATACGGATGATCCTTCCATGAACGAGGACCCTGATGGACCTACAGTCGGCGATGTCTATTCCGTGTACGGAGCCCTCCGGCAGATTGGGGAAGAATACGTCATCGATTGCGGCGACATTGACACCATTGCGCTCGTCGTGGGCGTGGAAGAGCGGCTTGCCCGCCAGCTACATGTCTTTCCGATTCCCGCAGCCGATGCCTTCACAGTTCAGGGCGTCGAAGGTGATTTTCAATGGTTCCTGACCAACGCTGTGGGCCAAACGGTGCAGCGCGGCGCAGGAAATGGAACGGCCCACTTGTCCGTGGTAGGACTAAAAGCGGGCCGATACGTGCTCAATGTCGAGCAGGAGGGCCGGCACATCAGACGGCCCGTTTTGGTGCACTAATACAGCCGCACTGCTGAACTCCTGCTGACGGAGTCAGTCCTCCAAGGATTCGATGTAATCTTGGTTTTCCCGAACGCGTTGCATGGGGTTGGCAGCATCTCGGCCATAACCCCTTGTGGCGTCATTGTAGAGGTCGATGCGCTGCGGACGCACATTGCGGGGCCATGCGTTGTTGGTCAGGTCCGTGTCGGCAGTCTCCAAATAAGGGTCGAGGGTGATCGACACCGCCTCTTGTGGAGTGACAAACACCTTGGTAACCTCCTTGCTGCCTTTGCGCCAAATCTCCACGGGCACGCGGCGAACATCGGTGGTTCCATCTTCATAGGTGAATCCTACAATAACCGGCATGACGAGCCCTCCAAGGTTTTCGAAGGTCAGTTGATAGAAGTGCTTTCCTGAAGACAGCATTTTGAGCTCTTCCTCGTCCAATTGGGCCACATAGTCCTTGTACTCTTCGCGTTCAATTTCCATCACAGCATACGGGTCTACTGTGGTATAGTGGTCGTTGAGTTCAGGGCGCGCCTCGAGCCTGCTCTCCGCGATGTAGGTCTCATCGCGTGTCAAGGAGATGTCCTCGGGTTGGGCGTCCTGTTCGGCCTTGGCCAGCGCCTTTTCCACGTCGGGATCTCCTGTAGAGATCTGATACCACTGGATGTCTTTCAGTGAAAGATCTACGTGGTCGTTGGTGTAGAACCATCCGCGCCAGAACCAATCCAAGTCCACGCTGGAGGCATCTTCCATCGTGCGGAAAAGGTCGGCAGGGGTGGGGCGCTTGAACGCCCAACGGCGTCCGTACTCTTTGAAGGCATAGTCGAAAAGGTCTCTGCCCATCACGGTTTCCCGCAAGATGTTCAATGCAGTGGCGGGTTTTCCGTAAGCATTGGGTCCAAATTGGAAGATGCTTTCCGAGTTCGTCATGATGGGTGAAATGCGCTTGGGATCGCCCCCCATATAACCTGTGATTTTGCGTGCTGCTCCCCGACGGGTGGGGTAGTTGCGGTCAAATTCTTTCTCTGCTAGATATTGCACGAAGGTGTTCAAGCCCTCGTCCATCCATGTCCATTGCCGTTCATCGGAGTTGATGATCATGGGGTAGAAGTTGTGTCCCACCTCGTGGATGATCACAGATACCATGCCGTGCTTGGTGCGCGCACTGTAAGTGCCGTCGGGCTCTGGGCGCCCACCATTGAAGCAGATCATCGGATACTCCATGCCGATCCACTTGGTATGTACGCTGATGGCCACCGGATAGGGGTATTCACAAGCGAATTCAGAATAGGTAAGGAGCGTCTGGGCTACGGCCTCAGTGCTGTATTGCTCCCACAATGGGTTGCCCTCTTTGGGGTAGTAGCTCATGGCGAGCGGGGTGCTGTTCTCAAGAGGGACGGCCATCGCGTCCCAGATGAATTTTCGGCTCGAAGCAAAGGCGAAGTCACGCACATTTTCGGCCTTGTAGCGCCACGTCTTGAGGCCCTTCTCCTTGGTTTTCTCGTTTTCTCTCGCTTCGTCCTCCGTGACAATCAAAACGGGTCGGTCTGCCGTTTTGGCCTCCTCGAAGCGCGCCCGTTGTGTGGCCGTCAATACTTCCTTCGGGTTTTGGAGCACACCTGTTGAACCCACAATGTGATCGCTGGGCACCGTGATGCTGACGTCGTAATCGCCAAATTCGAGGGTAAACTCACCACCTCCCAAGAACTGCTTGTTCTGCCAGCCCATGCGGTCATAGTAGGCGCAAAGCCTTGGAAAGAACTGTGCGATGGTATAGAGATAGTTGTCTTCTTCTTCGAAGTGCTCGTAGCCGCTGCGGCCACCAATGGCAAGGCGGTCATTGATGTTGTACCACCAGTCCACTTGGAACGTAAACTTCCCGCCTGGTGCCAATGGCTTGGGCAGGTCCACGCGCATCATGGTTTGGTTGATGTTGTGGGGGAGTTCGCGTCCTGATGCATCCTTCACAGCTTCGACTTTGAAGCCGCCGTCAAAGTCGGGCTCGAGACCCGCCACCCGGTCAAAGGTCATGCGGTCTTCCATAAAGCCTTCTTTGATCATGTGGCTGTCGCTGTCCAAGTCGCGCATGTTCTGGTCCAATTGAAGCCAGAGGTAACGCAGCTCATCTGGTGAGTTGTTGATGTAGGTGATGGTCTCTTTTCCATCGATGCGTTGTGTTGCATCGTCGAGGCGGATGTCCATCACGTAATCCACTTGCTGCTGCCAATAGGCATGGCCAGGAGCTCCGCTTGCCGTTCTCACCGTGTTGGGCGTAGGCAAAACGTCGTACAACTGCCGGAATGGATTGTCGTTCGTATTGCCCTCCAATTGCGCTTGGCTCTGCAATGCACAGAGTAGCGTTAGAGTCAGCGCAGCAGCAAATCGGAAGCAGGACTGAAATGTGGTCATCGGTTCTTCTCAGTTGAGGCAAAATACGCCTTGGGAACAGCCCAATTTACGAATGGACGCTGACGTAATTTGCCCCCATGATTGGATGCAGTTTGAACGCCGTTTGGTTGCCACTTTTTTTCTGGTTGAATGGCGCGGTTTCAGGACCTGAATTGGAAAGTTTTTCATGCGAACACCCAGACCATGGAGCGCCTTTTGTGGAGCAGTTGTCCGGACAATGGGTCATCTCGACGAAAAAAGGCGAGGACCGGCGTTTGCGGATGTATGAGGATGGCCGATTCGCTTTTATGTCCGACGCTGAATGGACGGCGGGGAGCTATGTCATTCTTCGTTCAGATGAGCGACAAAAAGGGGTCTTGCGCATGGAGTATTACCTCGATGGCAACCTGCATCTGCAAGAGGTGAGGTGCGAAATCTACTTTGCTGAGCATGAGCGCAATGGGAACGAAGACACCCAGGACGCCCACACCCATTCAGAAGAACATGCCGGCGCCGTCAAAGGCGCGGAAGAAGGCCACCACCATGAATATCTACAAGTAGAAGTATTGGCCTCTGCAGAACAACGGCTGAACATGAACGGAGATTATCTCCACCAGCATTGAGGTAGGGGCGCTTTTAGTAGTTCTAGTCGCGGCTTGCCCTCAGGCTGGCAAGGCTAGTAAACACAGGACGCACAGCCCTGAGACCGCCTTGTTTTATCGCTGCACGGTGACGCGGCTGTGTAGGCCGAGCGTAGGCAGACTCAGGATGTAAACGCCGTGAGGCGCACTCCACGGATTCCATGAAGACAATGCCCCACTTTGGAGGGTTCTGCCCGCTGCATCCAACAGTGACCAGGGCTCTCCAGTACATGCAGTGCACTGTACGCTAAATCCAAAGTAAGTAGGCAAAACAGTGACGTCAGAGCCGTTCACGTTTCCTATCGAGAGAACGGATTCGGCTGCGAAAGGGGACGACCCATTCAGAACTTCGTACATGTCGCAAAGGCCATCACCGTCTGTATCTAGGACAGCTGGAGAACAGGGGTCTTCTGGGTCGTGGCCCAAGAGAATTTCTTCCATGTCACACCAACCATCACCATCGGAATCTGTCGCAATAGGCAAACATGGGTCTGAATCTGACCAGCCTGAGGCCAACTCCATTCCTCCGCACCACCCATCGCCGTCTTCGTCACTGTCATTGGGAATGCAAGCATTGTCCGCATCCCATGCTTCAATGGTTTCTAGTTGGTCGCAAAAACCGTCACCATCGCTGTCCTCGGAGTACGGAGAACAGGGGTCATTGATGGAGGAGCCGATGACCATTTCCAATTGGTCACAAAGGCCATCTCCATCGGTGTCAATACCCAAGGGGTCGCAAGTACTGTTTGGATCCGTTCCGTTGGCAATCTCGGCGCTGTTGCAGATGCCATCCATATCGGAATCTAAAAAGTCCGGACTGCATGCATCGTTCAAGTCAGATCCCATAT
>ENA-OREB01001076-OREB01001076.1-marine-metagenome-genome-assembly--contig:-NODE-1076-length-13611-cov-6.498818_pt1 | contig 13611 bp, 14 predicted proteins | sample MGYA00248625_ERZ508552 | MGnify/ENA primary metagenome ERZ508552 (study PRJEB26219, sample SAMN06267888) | marine metagenome | isolation source: Monterey Bay, California, USA | place: USA:Monterey Bay...
TCAATTCCTTTTTCATCATTTTGTTGAATTCCTATTCCACCGATATACATAATTCCAACTGCGGTCATTGCGTCTAAGTCACCAATATCAGCAGCAAGCTCAAAGGCCTTTAGTGCTTTTTCATAATCCTCTTGCTTTACTAGTTCTTTGCCTCTTTCATAAAGGCTATCTTCAGCATTAACTGGCGTTAAGGAAACAAGTAAAATTGTTAATAATAAGAAGAATAATTTCATGACGAAAATTTAATAGGAGTTGCTTTATATTTGCTCATTATTGGGTCTAAACTTTAATTAAAAACTAACTTTCAAATATTTTAAAATATAACTTAATATTTTACAGTTTTTTTGATATCTAAACACCATCCCGTGGAACAAACTCTAAGACTGTTGCATTGATACAATATCTTGGCATTCCATCAGGGCCATCATTAAATACATGACCTAAATGAATATCAGAACTTACTGACCTAATCTCTGTTCGAGACATTCCAAAGCTAAGATCTAGTTTCTCATAGACTTCATTATCAACTGGCTTTGTAAAAGATAACCAACCAGATTTAGAATTAAACCGGTCAGCAGTATCAAATAACGACCTACCAGAAAGTTTATCTATAAAAACACCTTCAGGAGTATCTTTAAATATCTCATATTGCTTACAAAATCTTCTATCTGTTCCCTCATTAAAGGCTACATTAAAAGCTTCTGAGTTCTTACCTAATTTAAACTCTCCAAGGGCTTCATAAAAATTCTCTGAAGACATAATCCCTTGATGTGACCAAACCTCTCTACCGTCATCAATAAAAAATATAGTCGGTGTTGCCCAGGTTGGTGTATTTATCTCAAAGCCTTTTAATGTAGATGCTGGAGTAGATCTTAATGGAATTGTTCCTTTATATTTTGAGGTAACTTTCTTTTCAAATTCTAAGCAAAACAGACAGGTTCCTTCTATTTCAGGCCCAATCACAATTATCTCTTTACCTCCAAGGGGAATAATGTCGTTCTGAGCAATTTTAGAGGGTGACTGGGTCAGAAAACTCACACCTGTCGAGTGATCAGGGCAATAACCATTTGGGTTTTTTACTAAATAGTCTTGGTGATAGCTTTCTGCTGGCCAAAATCTTCCTAATGCTGACATTTCAGTAACTATTTGCCCATAACCTTCGGCAGTTAATAGTTTTTGAAATTCTTGTCCAGTTCGATTAGCTATATCTTTTTGCTTATCTGTAGTCCAATAAATAGCAGATCGATAGTTATTACCAACATCGTTTCCCTGTCTATTTAATTGAGTTGGGTCATGAATTTCCCAAAAATTCTTCAATAAAGTCTCTGTAGAAACCCTATCTGAGTCATAAATCACTTTAATTGTCTCAGTATGATTAATTAAGGTATTTTTATTTTTTTCTTTCTCTTCATCTGATAGACCAATATTTTTAAGAATACTTAGAAAATTCTCTCCTTGACTAGTTCTGTTATTAAGGACATCTTGATAAGTAGGATTCTCATAATTACCACCTGAGTATCCAGACACAACATCTATAACACCGTCAATACTTTCAAAGTTTTTTTCAACACCCCAAAAGCAGCCTGCCGCAAAAAAGATTTCTAAAATCACTATTCTTCTACTACTAAAAACATAAAATCAAAATTCTACACTTTTAATCTAATCGAAAAGTGTTTAATGGGTGAAGAAAATGTGAGCAGTAATGGGGCTTTAATCTTCTATACTTTTAAGGCAAAGGATAACTTGTGTTTTTAAAACTTAACACTTACAGTGTCCTTTTTTGCATTATAACAATACCTTAACTCCACCTCCTATGGGTATATACTAAGCTCAAATTGTTAATACAATAACTATGAGTAAAGAAGATATAGAAAGAAAAAATGATTCAAATGATACTGAGGCCGGTTTTCAGGTTTTAGATGACTTTGTGAGATTTGATCAGAAGTATGATGTTTTTCGCCGATCATGGTGGGATGACTCTATTAAAAGCGATAAAACCAAGCTTTTCTACTCAACTTATCGCGAACCATTAAAAACATGGCGTAAAGCAGATGGATATACACAAAAAGACTATGCATTAAGGAATGCTGCTTGGCATGTGAGTGATCTTTTAACTGAGGTTAATAAAGATGACGATCGAAGAGAAGGATTTTCAGATGCATTTACCTTACAAACTTCAGTCTCAGAAAATCAAATTGATATGGGGACTGAGCAACAGGCAAGTGATGAAATTAAAAAAATAGCCCTAGCATTTGGAGCTGGACTTGTAGGAATCACAAAGTACGACAATCGGTGGGAATATAGTAGGAAATTCAGTGATATGAGCTCAACCTCTAGACCTCCTGAAATTCCTGATAATTTAAATAGTGTTATCGTCGTTGCGCAACCTATGGACTATGAATGGGTTAGAACAGTGCCCTCTGCACTCAGCGGTTCTGCAACTGGGCTAGGGTATTCTCATGATGCCCTTGTCGTTCTATCGCTTACACAATATATACGCAATCTTGGCTATGAAGCAATAGCTAGCATGAATGACACATCACTAGCAATTCCTTATGCGATTAAGGCTGGTCTAGGTGAATATGGCAGGCATGGTTTATTAATCACTCCAAAATATGGCCCTCGAATACGTCTAGGAAAAGTTTATACAAACCTACCTTTAGCTCATGACAAACCAATAAAGTTTGGGGTTAAGGAATTCTGTGATATTTGCAGACGCTGCTCAAAAGGCTGTCCTGTAAATGCTATTCCAGATGGCCCACCATCTCAAATTACTCATAACCTGTCAAATATTCAAGGTGTAAGAAAATGGTCGGTAGATGGAGAAAAGTGTTTTGGTTTTTGGGTGGCACAAAACACTGATTGCTCCATCTGTATACGTGTATGTCCTTACAACAAAGACTATTCTCGATGGCTTCATAAATTAGGCCTTAGGCTTGCCGGCACAAGATTACGCCACTTTATGCTTTGGCTTGACGTTAAGTTAGGCTATGGAGAAAGGCAAAAATCTTCATTCTGGTGGCAAGGAGTCCGAGAACAACTCCTAGTCAGATTTACAAAATTATTTTATAGAAAGTAAATTAGCTGAAATGCACCTTATGAAGGGTTTTCCTTATACTGAAACTACTTAGCAACCCTGAGGTAGCCTTTAATATAATCAGAAGCAATAGTGATTTTACTTGTTGCTTTTTTTGAATTGAAGCGCATAGAAAATCCCGTATCCATATTACTTCTCAAAAATTCATCGCTTAACTTTAATTCCATTATTTCCGTCCAGCTACAAACAGAACCATTGCAACCAGAAGCATTTGATGAAATTAAAGTAATATCCATTTCATTACCATCATCGGTACAACCTTTCCATCTATCACACTGACTAGCAGAGTAGTAATTTCTTCTGTCTTCTGAATCGTATTTAATCGAAAAATGAAGTTGATGTTGAATTAAGCCATCATTACCTCTAATACCACGTAAAAAATAATTGAAAGAGTCGGGATTACTAAGAAGTCCCCTCATTTTAGTATCTGATATTTTAGGGCCCGTAAACTTAGAATTACTGTTTGAAATTTTGATTTTTTCAGCAAACTTAGCTACATTCTCTGCTTCGATAATAGTATTTTCAGCTTGTAATTTTCTAGCCTCTAGTTCATTAACTACAGCAGCTGCTATATCTGGATCCGCTAATTTGTTGGCCTCTTTTAGACTTTCTTCATGAGATAGATCTAAAGCAAGAATCCTATTTACTTTAGTATCAAAAGGACTCGTGGATGAAGTAAGTTCAGCATTATCTATTAAAGAACAGCCAATTAAGCCAAGAGAAAGTAATAAGATTTGGAATAGTTTTTTCATATTTGCATTATATTTTAATTCGAACTTAGTATTAATTAAAAAAAAATTCATTTGATACATAAGGGGGTTTAGGGTTGGTAGTCACGGTTGGATTTGAACCAACGACTTCCACCTTGTCGAGGTGGCACTCTAACCAGCTGAGTTACGCGACTACGAGGAGAGGAATTATACTGCTTCGAAAACTGATTGGATAATTTTTTGTATATTTAAGGCTGCTTGATAACGGTTTTCAGCATTTTTAATTGGCCTTCCAACTACGATATAGTCAGAGCCGCTCTCAAAAGCTGTAGCAACATCTACAACACGCTTTTGATCATCATCATTAGCAACTGGACGGATACCAGGAGTTACTGCAATTAACTTATTATCAACATATTCACGAATATAAGGCACCTCTAATCCTGATGAAACAATGCCATCGCATCCTGCCTCAAAAGCGCGCTTTGCTCGAGATATAACTAAATCTTTAACATCACAATCAAAGCCCAGATCATCGAGATCACCTCTATCTAAGCTCGTTAATGCTGTAACCGCTAGGATTTTTAAATTATTTTTATTCTCAACTGCTTTTTCCATTAAGGCTTGATTGCCATGAATGGTAGCAAAAGTAGCTCCATAATCACTCAACCTTGCAATTGTTCTGCCAACAGTCTCAGGAACATCAAAAAACTTCAAATCAACAAAAACTTTTTTATCTTTTTCTATAAGCCAATTTAAAAGTTCAAAGTACTGACCCGTCATCAGCAGTTCCATACCAATTTTATAAAAATTTACGCTATCATCAAGCTCAGTGACAATATCCTTAGCTTGAGCAACTTCAGGAACATCGAGCGCAAAAATTAACCGATCTTCAACATTAATATCTTTCATAAAACCTCATTAATCTTTAGAATCAATAAACCATTATTATCAATAATATGGCAACAAATTATACTTTGGAATGAGAGCCTATGATTAGCTAGAAGAAATATAGTTTTTAGTAAGCTTATAAATAATTTTTGCAGCGCGTTCACCTAAATGTATTTGGTCAAATAATAGCCACTGGCCTTTTGACTCAGCAACCTTGTCCCAAGATTTTTTAAAAATATAATGGTGTATTACGCCACCATAAATTCTTCGCAATATTGGCAGTGTATTTGGGTCATAGTCACTCCTTACAGGATAGAGTCTTTTATCTAGCTCATCCCAAAGAGAATCTGAAACCGGCAAAAGAGAAATGTTCTTTTCTTGAGCCGTTAATTTTATGCAGTCATTAAATTTATTAATGTGCTGATTTATAGATGAATCTTGATGTTCTCCAATTGGAGGAAGTGTGCATAGAACAATTTTGGGTATTGCACTTAGATGATCAATTAACTCTGACAATAACTTTTGATAGTTTTCAAATGTTGGCACCTCGGGCAAATTATTGTTGCGTTTATAGCGCTCACCTGAATTTTTATTAAATGACGCCATAGCGTCATTACTACCAATCATTATGATAGCGATATCTGGCTTACATTTTAAAATTGGTTCAATCCTTTGATGAACTTGCCAGACAACGTCACCATTTATTCCTTCGTTAAGAAATATATCTTTTGGAAACTCTTGACGAAGACTCTCAACCCAGCACACACCAATATTTCCATGAGTTAATGAATCTCCGATACAGGCAACAACTCGCCCGATTTTAGGGCGTTCCTGCTCAGCTAAGTCTATTGCCCTTCCATTGGGTGGAGTCGCTATGATTGATGAAACATAAAAAAATGCAACTGCAATTAATATTACAGTTGCAAGAAATATTATAAAAAAAACTATTGTTAACAAAGGTTATAAATAGAATTACCTATCTAGTCGTCAAGCGAACTTATTGTTACTTTGACTTTAATGACATCATCAAAAGGTCTCTTTTTACTACTAAAGGATACTTCACGACCTTCATATTCGACATAAACCTTGTAGTGGCTTAATCTTCTTTCAATTTTTTGTCTAACTTTGTTTTCACAAACTTCCTGACTTACAACAACTTGATTCGCAGCATTGGCTTTCTCAGCATCATTTGCTATCGAGGCGCCAAGAAATATTCCTGCCAAGGTCATTGCATCATTACCATCACCTTCTCCAAACTGATTACCTATAGCTCCACCGAGAATTGCACCCATAATTTCATTCGTAGCACTGCCATCACCATTTTGAATGGTTTCTTGGATATAGCAATCTTGATAAGGCTCATCAACCATATATTGTTTATAGACCTTTTCAACTGAAGTCACTGTTGCAGAGTCTACAAAGCTTCCAGCGAAAGCAAGCTGAGACGTTATAAAAAAAGAAATAACCACTATACTTTTTAAAATTATCTTCATATCTTTACTCCACTAATGTTTACCCCTATAAAATCATTATATACTTTTTTTGTTTTTTTTCATTGAAATTAGCCAACAATACTCTCTACTATATTCATGACCCAATGTGCTCTTGGTGCTGGGCATTTAACCCAACCTGGAAAAAAGTTAGAGAGGCACTACCCATAATAATAAATACTAACTATTTACTGGGTGGACTAGCTCCTGATAGCAAAATAATAATGTCTCCTGAAATACGTGAATATGTCATGGGTAACTGGAAAAGAATTCAAGAGGTCATTCCGGACACAAAATTTAATTATGATTTCTGGACATTATGTGAACCTAAGCGATCAACTTACCCATCATGCAGAGCTGTTATTTGTGCAAAAAATCAGCGCCCTGAGATAGAGCAATCAATGATAAATGCAATACAGCAAGCCTATTACCTAAACGCCCAAAACCCTTCAAATGAAGATGTTTTAATAAAAATTGCTACCGATTTAGATTTAGATACTGAAAGATTCAAAAAAGACTTAAGGTCAACTAAAGTGAATGAAACTCTTCTAAATGAAATTGAACTAGCACAATCGATTAGTGGTAATGGATTTCCATCCCTAGTACTAAATACTGATGACAAACTCAAGAAGATTAATATTGACTACTTAGATGCCAATTACATTATTAATCAAATAATCTCTTGAATTAATACACATAACTGGCAATAATAGTAACCTTGCCTTGGTAGCTCAGCTGGATAGAGCACTCGCCTCCTAAGCGAGGGGTCGTGAGTTCAAATCTCGCCCAGGGCACCAAATACTTCTTTTTATTCAAAGCCCTCTTACAGTAATGATTCCATCAACAACTAGTTAAATTATAATTTTCATAAAAAACTCACACAAAATTCACTAAAATCTCGACTTTGTTATCTAAACTAACAACCTGTTTTTTTCAAAACTCAATTATGAAACTAAATTATAAATTATTTACTATATTTATCTCTCTATTTGCCTTACAAGGAATACTTAACATTTCAAAAGCAGATGATCACTTACATACAGTTAGTGGCTCTATAACTGGTTGTTCAACTAAACATTCAGTTCATATACTGATTTATGAAGAGTCAGGCTTTAATGACGGAATGAATCATAATCAAGAGATTATTATTGACCCTAGTAAGAATGGAGATTGTAGTGTGCCTTTTAGCTTCAATAAGCCAACTGGATCATATGCTCTAGCTTCGTTTGAAGATAAAAATAACAATGGAAAGCTAGACTTCTTTTTCTTTATCCCTAAGGAGCCTGCAGGATTTTATAACTTTAGTGGCATGGGCGCTCCTAAGTTTGACAAAATGAAGATTAATGTGAATGGAGATATTGACGATATCGAAATAGTATTACCTTAAATTTAGCAATGCTATTTCACTTATATAATAAAACCCTCAAGAAATAAAATGAGCACATCAATAGTTACTGGTTCTACTGGCTTAGTTGGAAAAAATGTCCTTAATGAATTAAGTATTAATGGTAATAAGGTTGTTGCTTTATCTAGAAAACCCATTACTGATTTACCTAAAAATGTAGAGACACTTGAGATAGACTTTGACACTTTTGTTATTGATGGGAAACTACCACCATGCATTAATATTTTCATATGCCTTGGAACAACAATTAAGGCAGCAGGCAGCAAAGATAATTTTAAAAAGGTAGACCTAGATTACAACGTCTCTATAGCAAAAAAAGCAAAAGAAGCAGGAGCCAGCACACTAACCCTTATTTCCTCTATTGGAGCATCAAGTTCATCAAGTAATTTTTATTTAAAAACAAAGGGTGAACTCGAAGAAGCTATCCAAGAACTTGACTTTAAAGTTGTAAATATATTTAGACCAAGCTTTCTTGTTGGTCAGCGTTCTGAAAAAAGGTTTGCAGAAGGAATTGTATTAAAGTTTGCCAAGATAATGGATTTTTTTCTAATTGGTTCTGCAAGCAAATATAGAAGTGTTAAGGTGGAGTTGTTAGCCAAAACTATGGTTTCAAAAATTGACAGCAAGCCTGGAGTCAATTATTTCTACTTCGATGATCTCCTAAAATAAAATAGTACTTAATAAAAAAGCTGCTGAATAGCATCTCTTTATCTAGGTGATTAATCAATCTTTTTCGAAATAAAAGCTGCCACTGGTATAATATTGGCCATCTAAACAACGCACTTCAATAGACAATGTCTGGTAACTCATTTGGAAAACTATTTACTTTAACAACTGCTGGCGAGAGCCACGGTGATGCTCTCATTGGTATTGTTGATGGTTGCCCGCCAGGAATGGCATTGTCTGAAGAAGACTTACAAGGTGATTTAAACTTAAGAAAGCCTGGAAGCTCAAGGCACACTACCCAGAGAAGAGAGTCGGACACAATTAAAATTGTATCTGGAACTTTTGAAGGGATTACTACAGGAACCCCTATCGGTCTTTTAATTAAAAACACGGACCAAAGGCCAAGGGACTACACGAATATTGCTAACTCTTTTAGACCTGGTCATGCGGACTTCACTTACCAACAAAAATATGGACTCAGGGATTACCGAGGTGGTGGTCGATCATCTGCTAGAGAAACAGCAATAAGAGTTGCCGCTGGAGGAATTGCTAAAAAATACCTAAAAGAAAAGTACAGTATTGAGATTCATGGCTACTTAGCCCAACTAGGCCCTATCACTTTTGAAAACTTTGATTGGAAAGAAGTACACAACAACCCTTTCTTTTGTCCAGATGCTGGCAAAGTAAGTGAGCTCGAAGAGTACATGGATAATCTTAGAAAGTCTGGGGACTCGATTGGAGCAAGAATTAATATCGTTGCAAGTAATATGATTACAGGACTAGGTGAGCCTATATTCGACAGACTTGATGCTGACATTGCTCATGCAATGATGAGCATTAATGCGGTAAAAGGGGTTGAAATAGGTGCTGGCTTTGAGGTTGTTAATCAAAAAGGCTCGGTTCATAGAGACCCAATAACACCTGAGGGTTTTACTTCCAATAATTCGGGCGGAATACTTGGTGGAATAAGTTCTGGTCAAGACCTTTTAATTTCTATCGCCTTAAAGCCAACTTCAAGCATACGACTTACCGCTGATACTATTAATAAAGAAGGCAAAGCGACTGAGATTAGCACTACTGGGAGGCATGATCCTTGCGTAGGCATTAGAGCTACCCCGATCGCAGAAGCAATGCTTGCAATTACATTAATGGACCACGCCCTCAGACATCGCGCTCAAAACGCTGATGTAATATCAACCACACCGTCTGTACCTGCTGCAAAGCCTTAGTTACAAGACAATCTAAAAGGAAATAATGTTTAAGCTAATACATAAGCGCGTTCCTAGTAACGCGAAAAACGATATCTTGTCTGGCCTTACAGTTGCCTTGGCATTAGTCCCTGAGGCCGTTGCATTTGCTCTTTTGGCAGGATTAAATCCTTTGGTTGGTCTTTATGCAGCCTTCACTATTGGACTGGTTACTTCGATTATTGGTGGAAGACCTGGCATGATTTCTGGCGCTACAGGAGCTATTGCAGTAGTCATTGGAACCCTAGTTGCCCTTCATGGTGTGGAATACTTATTTGCCGCTGTCGTTTTAACTGGGCTTATTCAGATTATCTTTGGACTATTAAGGATGGGTAAATTTATTCGACTTGTTCCTCACCCAGTTTTTTTAGGCTTCGTAAATGGTCTAGCAATTGTTATCTTTTTATCACAAGTAAAACAATTTAAAGTTGCAGGTGAATGGATTACTGGAACCCCTTTATTTTTAATGCTAGTAATTGTTGCAATTACAATGACAATTATTCACTTTTTACCTAAGCTAACTCGCGCTGTACCATCAACCTTAGTTGCTATTGTAATTGGCACAGTAGCGGTGTTATTTTTAGGGCTTGATACTAGAACTGTTGGAGATATTTCACCTATTGGCGGCGTATTTCCTCCATTCCACTTGCCTGATGTACCAATTAATATTGAGATGCTAAAAATCGTCTTTCCTTATGCGATTGTTATGGCTCTAGTTGGACTTATTGAGAGTTTATTAACACTTAACTTGATTGACGATTTAACAGAAACTACAGGACAACCAAACCGCGAATGTATTGGGCAAGGAGTTGCCAATACAGTGACCGGTTTTTTTGGTGGAATGGGTGGCTGCGCAATGGTTGGGCAAAGTTTAATTAATATCAAGTCAGGAGGTCGTGGAAGGTTATCCGGAATAGTAGCCTCCGTAGTGTTACTATTTTTTATACTTTACCTCTCTAAATACATCGAAATGATTCCAGTGGCAGTCCTAATTGGCGTCATGATGATGGTCGTTATTGGCACCTTCGAGTGGGGATCTTTTCGCTTATTTGGCAAAGTACCAGTGCCCGACATCATTGTTGGTATATCCGTTGCAGTTATTACTGTTTTAACTGATAATCTGGCACTTGCGGTTATTGCAGGCGTTATTATGTCTGCCCTATCGTTTGCTTGGGATTCAGCAGGAAAAATTCACTCCGTTGAAGAAAATGAATCAGATGGAAAAAAGACTTACAAGCTCCATGGCGCATTATTTTTTGCATCAATTAACACCTTTCACGCTATTTTTACTCCAAAGCAAGATCCAAAAAATGTTTATATAGACTTTCAAGACTCAAGAGTAATGGATCACTCTGCTATCCAAGCCATCGATAAACTTGCTGATCGATACCAAAAAGCAGGTAAAACATTGCATTTGATACACCTAAGCTCTGAATGCAGACTACTTCTGAAGACAGCAAAGCATTTAGTAGAGGTAAATGTCTTAGAAGATCCTCAATATCACGTTGCTATTGATAAAGCAAAGGCAAGAATTGAAGGAAGTATTTCAGGGTAAAAAATTTATCAAGGATAGTTGATATTAACGACTGGATAAATTTCACTATACACACTATCCGTAGTGCCTTTAAAAACTATTTCAGCTTCACCTCTTCTTTTCAAAATTTTTGAAAAATATAGATAAGGTTTATCAGACACAAAAACTGCAGTTGCGTCGACTTGAACATCATTTCTACTATCACTTATTATTCTAAAATTTGTAGTATCGCCTGGCAACTCAAAACCCAGCATAAAGTTTATATCACTTAATTCACTATTTAAAGCATCCGCATAATCTGTTGGCCTTAAGCTAACCTCAACCTCACTATTACTATTAGTATCAATAAGTAAAACAGCAACTCGATTATTACTTGCTAAATAATTTTGTAAGTTTTCTAACGTGCCTATTGGGATTGTTGTTTCAATAACAAGTGTTTCTCCCCAATCACCTGAAGATTGAGAAAAGATTGAATCTTTAGATAGGTATTTTTCAGCAATAGAGCTGGCTCTAGTTAACTCACCATCATCATCACCATATAGAGTAAAGGAAGCCCTTACAGGTACTTCAATTACTTCACCCTCTTGAGCAATCTCAATATCGGTTGTGTAAAGAGATAAATCAACAACGCTTGGGGAGCATGAAGATAAAAGTAAAGCAATAAGCAAGATACTAATTGATTTAGGAAAATTAATATTTAACATAAGAATCAAATTGTTAAAAAAATAATAGTATCAGGTTTTCAGACTAGAAAATAGATTATTTGCCTTTTTAAGGAAGGTTATTATTAAAAAAAATAATAATCAAAGATTATTTATGAACCAGAGTGAAGATGAAAACACTTTTACACTCAATATCACTCTTGAAGGGATAGATAAAGAAGACTTAGATATACATATCGAAAAAAAATTCCTTATCGTTAAGGCTGAGAAAGAGATCAGCGGCGAATCCAGTCACTCAAAGCACTCCTTTGTGCAGAAAATGTTAATCCCAAAAAATGCTGACAGAACTGGCATTACAGCTCAATTTGAAGATAGTGTTTTAGTGATAACAATACCCAAAACAACCAAGACTATGCCTGAAGTTCAACAAATTATAATTCAGTGATCGCTTTATTTACCTCTTGTGTCACCCCAAAGGATTTTGTGAAGCTGTACTTGGAGACGAACATTGAGTTGCTTTTCTAGGATCCAGTCTGCTAAATCAACCGGCTTTAGGTTTTCATATACTGGCGAAAAAAGCACTTCAGAGTCGACACTATAGTTCTGCAAAATATCACAGCACCAATCAAAGTCTGATCTTGAAGCAATAACAAACTTGAGCTGATCTTTACTCTCTAAAAGGGCAATATTTTCATATCTATTTTGGCTTTGTTCAGTCGATGAAGGTGTCTTAAGATCCATAACAACTGATACTTTTTTATTGACCGGAGAGATATCAATACTGCCACTTGTCTCCATTGAAGTCTTGTATCCAGCTTTAATAAGAGTATCTAATAAAATAAGGCAATTGCTTTGAGCCATAGGTTCACCACCAGTAACGCAAACATAGCGTGTGTTGTATTTTTTGACCTGCTCCATAATGCTTTTAATCGACAAAGGGTTATTGCCTTTGAATGCATAAGTGGTATCACAATAATTACACCTGAGAGGGCAACCCGTTAAGCGCACAAAAACTGTCGGAATACCTACTTCTTTTGCTTCACCTTGAAGGGAGTAGAAAATTTCTGTAATATTTAAGGTAGTGTTATTTAAATTGTCCATCTCGTAGGCGTTTAATTTGATTTCTTGTATCTGCAGCTTGTTCAAATTTTAAATCTTCTGCAAACTTATACATCTCTTTTTCAAGACGCTTTAACTCTTTAGCAAGCTGAACAGGAGATAATCGAACTTGTATAACCTCTGAGCTCATTTCATCAATTTCTGATGCTGAAAGATCTGTATCCAGTATATCAACAATTGGCTTGACTATACCTTTAGGTATTATCTCGTATTTTTTATTATAGGCTTCCTGCTTATTTCTTCTTCCACTAGTAACATCCATTGCCCTTTGCATAGAGTTAGTAATCCTATCTGCATACAAAATGACGCTTCCATTAATGTGCCTTGCAGCCCTTCCCATTGTCTGAACGAGTGATCGCTCTGATCTTAAAAAACCTTCTTTATCAGCATCTAGAATTGCAACTAACGAGACTTCTGGAATATCAAGCCCTTCTCTAAGTAGGTTAATACCAACAAGAACATCAAATACACCGAGACGTAGATCACGAATAATTTCTACCCTTTCAACGGTATCAACATCGGAGTGTAAATACCTAACTTTAACATTATGGTCATTTAAGTAATCACTAAGCTGCTCAGACATCCTCTTGGTGAGAGTGGTTACAAGTACGCGCTCTTTAACTGCAACTCTTTTATGAATTTCAGATAACAGATCATCAACCTGAGTCTCAACAGGTCGAACATCGATAGATGGGTCCAATAAACCAGTTGGTCTTACAATCTGCTCTGCAATGACTGTAGAAACCTCTAACTCGAAGTTTGCAGGGGTAGCAGATACTAAGATACATTG
>ENA-OREB01001087-OREB01001087.1-marine-metagenome-genome-assembly--contig:-NODE-1087-length-13542-cov-3.543260_pt1 | contig 13542 bp, 8 predicted proteins | sample MGYA00248625_ERZ508552 | MGnify/ENA primary metagenome ERZ508552 (study PRJEB26219, sample SAMN06267888) | marine metagenome | isolation source: Monterey Bay, California, USA | place: USA:Monterey Bay...
AGTAAATACTATCTTATTAACTTCTTTAATTATGGTCTTAGTTATTATCTTTCTAGATGTAGAAAAGATGGCAAAATTAGTTAGCGCATTTAAAGTAAGTATGTTTATTTTAGTAAACTTAAGTGTTATTATTTTAAGAGAAACCTCTGTACAATGGTATAATCCAAGCTATAAATCTCCTCTGTACCCTTACATGCAAATCTTTGGTATTATTAGTGGAGTTGTATTATTATTCTATTTAGGACTGATGCCAGTTTTAACACTTTTAGGAATTTCTATCTTAGGAACTATTATTTATTTTAATTATGGAGTAAAAGCTTCTAGAATTGGGGTTTTAAAAAGATACGGTCATATTCCTGCTTTATATCTATTGGGTAGAGATAAAGAGTCGTCAAGCCTTAATAAAATACAAGATAAACTTGTTAATGAAATGATAAATGCATCCATCAATAAAGATGCTGGAGTAATTATTCCATTACTTGGAAACGAAACTTCACCATCAATATTAATAGAATTAGGAGCATCATTAAATAAAAACAAGAACATACAAGTAGTAAACATTACTGAAGTTCCTGATCAAACTTCACTTGATGCTTTTGAGAAAAGTACACCTAAGAGTAATGCGTTAAAAAGAGTAACTTCTAAGCTTGCAAATGCTATAGATAAGCCTATTGAATTTGAGCCTATTGCTACGCACAAACTTACTGAAACCATACAAGCTATTAGTGATCAAACATCTATTGATTGGTTAGTTCTTGGTTGGAATGGTAGAGCGCAAAATGGTATATTCTTCAATAATCCTTTAGGTTGGATTGTAAGTCATATTAACTCCAATTTTGGATTATTTAAATGTAGCGGAATCCAAAAGTTTGAGAACCTACTTTTAGCAATTAGACCTGATAGTCCAGATGCTGATAAACTTGTTAGTACTACTAGTATTATAGCAAATCATTATAAAACTAAGTTTGTAATGTTGCATGTAGTAAGGGATGATTTATCAAAAGTTGAAATTGAGAAAATTAAGCTTAATGCTGAGAATAAACTAATAGGTACTAAAGGAATAGTTAGAATTATAGTTTCTAACGAGCCAATTGACACGGTATCAGAACTAACTGCCGAGTATGATTTACTAATACTAGGTACTCCAAGAAAAGATACGCTAAGGACTATGCTTTTCGGAACAGGAAAAGATAAGTTTGCTGTAAAAGCAACTTGCTCTGTTCTTAGGTTAACTCTCAAGTAATAGTTACTCTACAACTATTTTTTTCTCAGTAGTTCCATCATTAAACTGATAAAATAAGGTTTGATTGGAGTTAGGAACTACCTCCCTACCTAATACATCAGTAATCTTAATCAGTTTCTTAGTTGCACTATTATCTTCTTCAACAGTAGTTGTTGAAGCGACAGTTACAATAGAAAAAATTGAATCTAATAAGCACCCATCATTTGTTAAAGCTGATAATGTAATTGTATAATTTCCTGGTGCGGTGTAAGTATGAACGGCATTCTCATCAAAGGAGAAATATCCATCCCCAAAATCCCACATTACACTTTCATAGTTAGTTGATAAATTTGTACAACTAATACTATCATTATATTGGGTAAAGGAAAAATCAGCATGAAAAATATTCCAAGCAGATAAACTATCTAGAACTGTATTAGTAGCAATAGTCTGCAAACTTATTGCTGTAATGCTATCAATTCCATTTGGCCAGTATGTACCACCAATACAACTCTTTTTAAATATCGTACTATAAAAAGTACAAGCCGATAAATAACTTCCATAAATACTCGGATGACTGTTATCAGAAGCATATAAATTAAGTGTGCTATCCATAGCAATTGATGCTTTCCAAGCCATACCAACTGGAGCGCAACTTGCATTGTTATCAATTGTCATTTCCAAATAGCTTTCTTTTAACCTTTGCTGCATTCCACTATAAGTACATATGGGTGGGTAAAACTGACAATTCTGCTGATCCCCATACTTTCTACCCCAAGTCATAAAAAACAATGGCTCAGTGCACGAGAAATGACTTTCAATTGAATCTACTAAAATTGCTGCATATGGGTAAGTATCATTAGCTACTTGTGATGGAGGAAAAGATGGCTCTTGACTTTGTGCCTGAAGAACCACATAATCCCATTGTTGTTGATTTATTTTTGAAAGTGTTTGTGCACTAGTAGAATGCACATTAAAAGTTGCGCCTCCAGGAGTGCTACTATCATGTATTAAAGTATCTCCAAATGACAATGCAATTTGTTTTACTAAATCTGGTAAGTTGTTTCCATAAGTATAAGAATTACCTATAAAAAGAACTTCTTTAGTTTGCTGAGAGAAAGCAGGTGATATACAAAATATACCAGCTATTATTAATGTTAGTATTTTATTCAATATTTATTTGTTTATGCACAGAGCCATCATCATAAATATAAAATTGTGTTTGATTGGGATTAGGAACTACTTCCCTACCTAATACATCCAATATTTTTACTAACTCTTTAGATAATTCTTTTATATCATCAATACTTGAAACGGTATTATCACAAGGTACCTCAACCTCAATATCATAATAGAAATAATAGTAACCTGGAGAACCTGCACTAGTACCCGTTATACTCATTACTGATCCAATATTATAAGGATAAATAGCCCCTGCATCATTTCTGTATAAATCTGAATTTCCATTAGAGATACCAAGTTGCATATTATTTCCAATAGGGACTTCAAAATTTAAAATAAGTTGCTGCTGACCTTGAACTAAAGAATGAGTAGTGTCATCTAGTACTGCCCCATTTGATGCACGTAACTCAAAAGTTACAGTTGTAGCATTATCAGCATAAAATTGAGCAGATTTAATCAACAACACTGATGAAGCATTAAATATTAAATGCTGGTTTCCGCTAAAAAAACCACCTGTAGAAAATGTATTATCAGCCTCTCCTCCATACTCTAATGCTGTATTTGCATTTGGATTATAATTGTTTGCTGATGCATCCATACATCCTAAAATTGGCACATTAGGGTCTATATTTAATACTGCATTTAATATTACAACTTGTCCATTTATTAAAGTAGCTTGCAAAGTATCGTTTATATATCCTGGCATAGAAAAAACTACATCAAAAATTCCTCCATCAGCATTTCCACAAGAGTAATTACCACTTAAGTTAGTAGTAGATGAATTTGGAATAATTGTATTTAAAATGACAATATTAGCACCAATAATAGCCGCTCCTGTACTCCCATCAGTTACATTACCTTCTAAATAGCAAGCTCCTGAAAATCCTCTTTCATAAACCAAAAGTTTAGCATTTCCATTAGTACTACTATTAATATCAGAAGAAATAATAATACCTGAAGGCAAGTAAGGATAAGTACCCCAACAACCATCAAAACCATTACCACTACCTGAGTAAGAATCATAATAAGCAACCTGAACCATATTATTAGGTTGAGAGATGTCATGCACAGTAGTTCCATCTCTATAGTAAGATGTAATTAAAAAATTACCATCAACATGTGTATTATGAGGTATAGAACTACTACCTGGATTAGATTGGATTCTGTCCACCTCCTGGATATTATTACAATCCGTAATGTCATAAGCAGCTAAGTAAGCATCTGAAGTTTCATCAGTAGTAAATACAAAGTGACCATCATCACTAATCCAAGCATTATGCGTAAAATTATTAGGAGTACTATGTGCTCCTAGCGTGCTAGGATTGTTTTTATCACTTACATCAACAACATATAATTCACCTGCATAAATACAGCCTGCATACATAGTATCACCTCTTACCATCCCATCATGAATATAATGCTCATTCCACTCCCCTAAATAATGAGGAGCAGTTGCATTTGCTGCAACATCTAAAAATATAGCACCATCTGATGGACTACTTCCTGTAGCAGATGAAGCACCAAATATGTAACAAATTCCATTTTCATCAATATAAAGATTATGTGCTGCTGTAAATTCAACTGAAGCGCCAGTAGTGGGATTTGTAAAATTACTTACATGCCAATTAGTATTACCAGTCATATCTGTTAAATCTACAATTAATAAACCTGCATCAGCCTCAGTAGTTACATAAGCATAATTTCCCCAAGTTTTTACATCTCTCCAAGTAGAATTAATATCAGCTATTTGAAATTCTAAAGTAGGATTAGAGGGACTACTTACATTAACACAAGCAAATCCATCATTTAAACCAACAAGAGCATACTCATCTTCACTAATCGGACTTACCCATCCCCAAATATCATTTCCTTCAGTTGAGTTCCATTCGTAAGTTCCAATCAATCCCATATTATAACTGTTTTGAGAAACGGCAAATAGTGGTAGTATTATTAGTATAAAAAGTATTTTATTCATGTTGTTTTATTTTTTGCAAATTTAATAAAAATACCTATTAATTGTTATTAGGAATTTTATTATCTTATGTGTTTAGCTTATAATTCTAGAGTAATTTGTCCGCCACCATACTCATCATCTTCAGGTTTCACCTCTTTTGATGATTCTTTAACTTCAGGCTCATTAGTAATCTCTAACTCAATTTCAGTTTTTACTTCACTTGGTTTTTCCGCTACCTCTATAATTTCTTCAATTATATCTACTTCTTGCTCTATTACTTCTTTATAAGGTAAAGAGTCAATCAAGTTGATTTCTTTTACTTTTTTAGATGTTAGTTTATTCCCTAGCGCCTTCTCTCCTTTTACAGCAATAAACTCTTCAATGTTAATGATTTCAGTTTGCCTGTCTTTTCCTTTTTCTTTTACAAATACTATCTCTACTTGAGGTCTCCAATCAGTACTTACAACTTCTAATTGACTATTTTCATTATCGGTAATAAAACTAAAACGAGACATAGTATTCTCTATTAAAAATCGCTTCACATAGTAAGCCTGTTTGTTGCCATCAAAATAAACTGCAGAAACAGGTTTCTTAGGGTTGTTCTGCTCTATTAAAACCATATCCTCATCAAAATGATTAGAGATATCAAATGATTTTAATTCAATTTCACCAGATTGCTGAATCGTTAAAATTTTATCCTCAGCTTTAAATGCACCAAGTAATTCTCCTCTTTCATCAACATTTAACCTCTGTACCGTATCATCAAACCAAATTTTACGAGCCGATAAAGTTGAAATTCCTGCTGATTTTAACTCCACTTTTCTTACTGCTTTTTTAGTAACAATATTTCCACCAGAACCTTTTCCTTTTATTGCAAGTTCAGCAAAATCAACATCAATTTTTAGCGTTTTAAGTTTTGCTAATTTTTTCAAATGCACAGTTACTGTTTCTGCCTCACCATTAGGGTTAGCAGTAAAGTAAAGAACTTTACTTCCTTTTTCTGATTTTGTTAATCCGTAATCTTTACCCCTAGTAATTGACTTAACAGGGAAGCGTTTCATCATAGAAGTACCAGACTTCCCATCCTTATAAATCATATTATAAATAGTTCGCTCATCTTTCTTTTTAAAGACAGCACAATGAATGATTCCTTTACCAACAAAAACCTTGCTACCCACTTTTACAACTTGCATACTACCATCTTTTTTAAATACAATAATATCATCAATATCAGAGCAATCACAAACAAATTCATCCTTTCGCATAGCTGTACCAATAAAACCTTCTTCTTTATTTATATAAAGTTTTTTATTAGCCACAACTACTTTAGTTGCATCTATACTTTCAAAAGTTTTAATTTCAGTTTTACGCTCCTTTCCTTTTCCGTATTTCGTTTTTAAGTTTTTGAAATAATCAATAGCGTAATCAGTCAGATTGGCTAAATAACCTTTTATCTCTTCAATTTTTGCTTCAAGTTTTAAGAGTTCTTCATTTGCTTTATTCAAGTCAAACTTAGTTATTTTCTTAATCTTAATTTCGGTTAGTCTTTCAACATCCTCATCCGTAACATCTCTTAATAAATTCTTAGTATGAGGTTTTAACTCTTTATGAATAGTCGCAATAATCTCCTTCCAATTATCAAGCTCTTCAATTTTATGGTAAATCCTATTTTCAATAAATATCCTTTCCAATGATGCGAAATGCCATTTTTCTTGAAGTTCAGAAAGGTTAACTTCTAATTCTTGTTTTAATAAATTTAGCGTATGTTCAGTTGATTGTTTTAATATCTCAGAAACTCCAAGGAATTTTGGCCTATCATCTTCAATAATACATGATAAAGGAGAAATAGAAACTTCACAATCAGTAAACCTATATAAAGCATCTATAGTTTTATCAGGAGAAATTCCTGCTGGAATTGTAATTGCAATTTCAACATGTTCTGCCGTATTATCCTCTACCTTTTTAACCTTAATTTTTCCTTTATCATTAGCTCTAAGGATAGAATTAATTAAAGATGTAGTAGTTGTAGAAAAAGGCAATTCTGAAACAATAAGTGTATGCTTATCTTCTTGATGAATTTTAGCCCTTACCCTTACTTTTCCTCCTCTTAGTCCATCATTATAATTACTAAAATCAGCACTTCCTCCACTATAAAAATCAGGATAAATTCTTGGCTTAACTCCTTTCAATACCTTTATAGATGCATCAATAAGTTCATTGAAGTTATGAGGCAATATCTTTGTTGATAGTCCAACAGCAATACCCTCAACTCCATGTGTTAATAATAAAGGAAACTTTACTGGCAATGTTACTGGCTCTTTTCCCCTGCCATCATAGGAAGCTGACCAGTTTGTAATCTTTTTATTGTAAACAACATCAAGAGCAAAGGGAGTTAATCTTACCTCAATATACCTTGGAGCAGCAGCTCTATCACCAGTAGCAACATTACCCCAATTTCCCTGCATATCAAGCAATAACTCCTTTTGTCCAACTTGCACCATAGCATCACCAATTGATGCATCACCATGAGGATGATACTTCATAGTATGCCCAATAACATTAGCTACTTTATGATACCTCCCATCATCTAGCTCTTTTAAAGAATGAAGTATCCTTCTTTGTACAGGTTTTAATCCATCATTAATATGAGGGACTGCACGCTCCAAAATAACATAAGAAGCATAATCCAAAAACCAGTTTTGATACATTCCAGAAACATGAATAACTGACTCCTGATTATTTTCGTTTTGTTCTAAATCTTCTTCCATCTAATTGTTTTTTACAATTATTCTATCAAAAACTTCACTAATTCTCTCTATTTCATTTTCTGACATTAAAGTGATGTTAAATCGTTTTGCTACTTTCTTACCACTCTGTGTTTCTATCTTCAACATTAATGTTTTATTGAAACTAAAAGGCCTGTCAAAAAAAGAATAATCTCTTAACATAGTGTGAGGAATATCAACATAATCCTTTTTCTTAAACAAATCCAGCAACACTCTGTATGAAGTTATCTGAATAACATAAGGATCAACATTTACTGTATAATAAAAAGTTCCAACAAATATAAAGTGTAAAATGACAACTGCACTTATTAAACTGTATATAATATTATTAGCAAAAAAATCACTAAGACCAGAAAATGGTAAATAAATAATAAACCATTCTGGAATTATTATTGCAGTAAAAAACAAGAAAAACAAACCTCCAACTAGGATAGTCATTTTTGTTTTATTATTACATTTTAAATTTATATTATGCATCAACTATATCCTCTTCTACCCTCAAATTATCAATAATGAAATCTTGTCTTTCTTTTGTGTTTTTTCCCATAAAATACTTTAATAAATCTTGTATTTTATCTTCTTTAGCTAAAATTACAGGATCTAATCTCATCTCAGGACCAATAAAGTGTTTGAACTCATTAGGAGAAATCTCCCCTAAACCTTTAAATCGTGTAATTTCTGCTGATTTCCCTATCTCCTCTAAAGCATTTCTTCTTTCCTCCTCAGAATAACAATAGATTGTTTTCTTTTTATTTCTAACTCTAAATAGTGGTGTTTCTAAAATATAAACATGACCTTCCTTTACTAGTTCAGGGAAAAATTGCAAAAAGAAAGTCAATAACAATAATCTAATATGCATTCCATCAACATCAGCATCAGTAGCAATGACAATTTTATTATAACGCAAATCATCAATCCCAGTTTCAATATTTAAGGCTGCTTGCAATAAATTAAATTCCTCATTCTCATACACTACCTTTTTAGTTAATCCGTAAGAATTTAATGGTTTACCCCTAAGACTAAAAACAGCTTGCGTTTTAATATCCCTAGTTTTAGTAATTGATCCAGATGCAGAATCTCCCTCAGTAATAAAGAGAGTAGAATCTACTCTATTCTCTTTCTTCTGATCATTATAATGCACTCTACAATCTCTTAACTTCTTATTATGAAGATTAGCTTTCTTAGCTCTCTCTCTTGCTAATTTTTTAACTCCAGCCATGGCTTTACGCTCATGTTCAGCCATTTTTATTTTTCCTTCAATAGCATCAGCAGCAGCAGAGTTTTTGTGCAAATAATTATCTAAATGTTTCTTTAAGAAATCTTGAATAAAAGTCAATACAGTAACTCCACCAGGCTCCATTTCAGTTGAACCTAATTTAGTTTTGGTTTGCGACTCAAATATGGGCTCAATAACTTTAATACTTACGGCAGCATTTACGGCTTGCCTAATATCAGCAGCATCATAATTTTTACCAAAAAACTCTCTTATTGTTTTTACCAATCCTTGCCTAAAAGCACCTTGATGCGTACCACCCTGTACAGTATGTTGCCCATTAACAAAAGAATAATACTGCTCAGAATATTGGTTTTTACAATGCGTAATTGCTACCTCAATATCATCAGCTTTAATATGAATAATTGGGTATAACATTTCAGCATCAGTTCTTTGCTCTAAAAGATCAAAAAGTCCGTTTTCGGAGTAGAATTTTTCACCATTAAATATTATTGTTAATCCTGGATTAAGGTAACAATAATTCCACATCATTTTCTCTACATATTCATTAATGAATCTGTATTTTCCAAATAGTTCTTCATCAGCAATAAAGGAAACTTTAGTACCTCTCCTACTTGTGTTTTCTTGTATATCCTCCTCATTAGTAATTACACCTTTTGAGAATTCTACTAATTTACTTTTACCCTCACGAATAGATCTGATTTTGAAGTAAGATGACAATGCATTTGCCGCTTTTGTTCCAACTCCATTAAGTCCTACTGATTTTTTAAAAACCTTGGAATCGTACTTTGCTCCTGTATTAATTTTAGATACACAATCAACAACTTTTCCAAGTGGAATACCCCTTCCAAAATCACGAATAGAGACTTTATTATTACGAACTGTAACTTCAATAGTCTTGCCATTTCCCATCACATACTCGTCAATTGAATTGTCAAGCACTTCTTTTAAAAGAATGTAAACGCCATCATCAGGAGATGAGCCATTACCCATTTTCCCAATGTACATTCCAGGTCGTAATCTGATATGTTCTTTCCAATCTAACGATCGGATACTATCTTCATTATAGTTAGCTTCAGCCATTATTTTCCTAATTTACTTCCTTCATTTTGATAGAATGCAAATATAAAATACTCTTTATTTTATTTTAAGAAACTAGAAACGCGTTATTAACAGGCTTTTCAACTTCTTATAAGCTTATAATTTTTTAGTTTTTAGATTTTGTCTTAAACATTAAAACGAAAATGCATAATATCACCATCTTTAACTACATAATCTTTACCCTCAACTGATAGTTTTCCATTATCCTTACAAGCTTGCTCAGAACCTAAATTTACATAATCATTGTAGGCCATAACTTCAGCTCGAATAAATCCTTTTTCAAAATCAGTATGAATAACAGCTGCAGCTTGTGGTGCTTTTGTACCTTCAGTAATTGTCCAAGCTCTTACCTCTTTTACTCCTGCAGTAAAGTAAGTTTGTAAATTTAATAACTTATAAGTTGATTGTATCAAATAATGAACTCCAGGTTTTTCTAAACCTAATTCCTCAAGAAACATTTCTTGCTCTTCAATCTCTTCTAATTCTGCAATTTCTGCCTCAATTGCAGTTGCAATAAGTAACACCTCAGCATCTTCACCTTTTACAGCTTCTTTTACTGCCGTTACATGTTTGTTTCCTTCTTTTACTGATGCCTCATCAACATTACACATATATAAAACTGGCTTAGCAGTTATTAAATGCAAGTCATTTATAACTTCTAGTTCATCATCATTAGCATCTACACTTCTTGCTGAATTTCCAGCCTCCAAATGAGCAATGTATTTATCGCAAATAGCTAGTATTTTCTGTCCAGTTTTATCACCTGATTTAGCAGTACGAGCATTCTTTTCTCGCAATTTTTCTAAAGTTTCTAAATCCTTTAATTGCAACTCCATATCAATTGTCTCTTTATCCCTTACTGGATCAACTGAACCATCTACATGAATAATATTATCATCATCAAAACACCTTAATACATGAATAATAGCGTTTGTTTCACGAATATTTCCTAAAAACTTATTTCCAAGACCCTCTCCTTTACTTGCCCCTTTTACCAAACCTGCAATATCCACTATCTCTACAGTTGTTGGCATTACTCTTTCCGGATTTACAATTTTTGACAATGCCTCTAATCTATCATCAGGAACTGAAATAATACCAACATTAGGTTCAATAGTACAAAAAGGGAAATTAGCTGATTGTGCCTTAGCTTTTGATAAACAGTTAAAAAGAGTTGACTTCCCTACATTAGGTAATCCTACAATACCACACTTTAATGCCATAATATAATTTTGTTTTTAAGGTTGGCAAAGATATCATTTTAGATAATAGATAAGATACATTAGATATGAGATTCTGTACATATTATTTTTGTCAACAATCCGTTAATAAATACACATATATAAAAGTAATAAATTTATCAATCAGTAATGGCTATTCTTAAATTTGCAATTAAATCAATCAAGCTATAAAAATGCCAAACATTACAGAATTAAATAATACAGTTACACAAATAAGAAGGGATATAGTAAGAATGGTACATGCCAATAGCTCAGGTCACCCAGGAGGATCATTAGGATGTACTGAGTTTTTAACGGTACTCTATTTTGATGTAATGAATCATAACACCGATTTTATTATGGATGCAAAAGGTGAAGATGTATTCTTTTTATCAAACGGACATATATCTCCTGTATTCTACTCAGTTTTAGCAAGATGTGGTTATTTTGATGTAGCTGAATTGGCAACTTTCCGTAAGCTTAACAGTAGATTGCAAGGGCATCCAACAACTCATGAAGGCTTAGAAGGAATTCGTATGGCTTCAGGATCATTAGGGCAAGGATTATCCAATGCTATTGGTGCGGCACTTACCAAAAAACTAAATAATGATGATTCAATTGTCTATACTTTACATGGTGATGGTGAATTGCAAGAAGGTCAATGTTGGGAAGCGTTTATGTACGCAAGTGGTAAAAAAGTAGATAACCTTATAGCTACTATTGATTACAACCAAAAACAAATTGATGGATCTTTAGATGAGGTATTGCCTATGGGAAATCTTACAGCTAAACTTGAAGCTTTTGATTGGTTAGTGCTTGAAGAAAAAGAAGGAAACAATTTAGAAGCAATAATCAAAACCTTAAACAAAGCAAAAGAGCTTAGTGGGAAAGGGAAACCTGTTGCTATCATTTTACACACAGAAATGGGTAATGGAGTTGATTATATGATGGGAACACACAAATGGCATGGCTCTGCTCCTAATGATGAACAATTAGCAAATGCACTTTCACAAAACCCTGAAACTTTAGGTGATTACTAAAAATATTAAGATATTATTGATGGCTACTCTCCTGTTTATGGGGAGCTTTTCTGCTATGGCTCAAAAAAAGAAAGATCCAGTTAATCGTATCTTATTTATATTTGATGCATCACAATCAATGTTAGGAAGGTGGCAAAGTGGTCGTAAGATTGACATTGCCAAAAAGCTACTAAGTAATATGGTTGATTCTTTACAAAATATTGAAAACCTAGAAATTGGACTAAGAGTTTACGGACATAAAAGTGGTTATCCTCCACAAGATTGTGATGATACTCATTTGGAAGTAAATTTCTTAAAAGCAGAATTTGCTGTAGATATAATAAAAAAGAAGTTATCAGTAATTAGGTCTAGAGGAACAACCCCAATCGCCCGATCATTAGAAGAGGGAGCAAAAGATTTTCCAAGTGATGATGGAAGAAATATAGTAATCCTGATTACAGATGGAAAAGAAGAATGTGGAATGGATCCTTGTGCAGTTTCTCGTTTGTACCAAAGAAAAGGGATTATTTTAAAACCATTCGTTATTGGTGTTGGTCTTGATGAAAGTTGGAAAAAATCATTTGATTGTGTTGGTAGATTTTTTGATGCAAGTAAAGAAGCTGATTTCACAAATATTTTAAATATTGTAATCTCACATGTTATTGACAATACAACAGCTCAAGTAAACTTGTTAGATGAAAATGGAGAGACAATTGAAACTAATGTAAACCTTACTTTTTACAATGATTTTACAGGAACTTCAAAATACAATTACATCCATACAATGAATGCTTATGGCAATCCTGATACTATGGTAATTGATCCTGTTTTGTCTTATAAAGTTGTGGCACATACAATTCCTCCTGTAAGTATTAGTAATATTACTCTTACGCCAGGAAAACACACTATAATTCCGCTAAACACTCCTCAAGGGGAATTGGAAATAAAAATGAATTCTAAAATTAAGTACCAGTATATTGTTCGCCCTGCTGGAGTCGACACTACTTTAAATGTTCAAGAAATTAATGAAATTGAGAAATATTTAATTGGAAGATACGATATTGAACTTTTAACTTTACCAAGAAAAAAGTTTTATGATGTAGAAGTAAATCAAAGCAGTAAAACTACCTATTCGATTGCAACTCCTGGTTTGGCTAACATCTTACTGCCATCAAAAGGATATGGAGGTTTGTATGTTAAAAATGGTGATGAACTGGAGCAGATATATCATTTTAAAGGAGAAAAAACACAACACAGATTAACGTTATTGCCCGGAAATTACAAAGTAGTTTTTAGGGCAATATCAGCTAAAAATCATATTTATACTACAGAAGAAAGTTTTAAACTTAGATCAGGACAATCAGAACTTATAAAAATCTATTAAAAATGGAAATGAAAGATACACGCTCAGGATTTGGAGCAGGATTAACAGAATTAGGAAGAAAAAACCCAGATGTAGTTGCACTTTGTGCTGACCTTACAGGATCATTAAAAATGAATGATTTTCAAGATGAAAACCCTGAACGCTTTTTCCAGATTGGTATTGCTGAGGCAAATATGATTGGTATTGCTGCTGGTATGACTATTGGAGGTAAAATTCCTTTTACAGGAACTTTTGCTAACTTTTCTACTTCTCGTGTTTACGATCAAATTCGTCAGTCAGTAGCTTATTCTGGTAAAAATGTAAAAATTTGCGCTTCTCATGCTGGGATTACTTTAGGTGAAGATGGGGCTACTCATCAAGTACTGGAAGATATTGGCATGATGAAAATGCTACCTCACATGGTGGTTATCAATCCTTGTGATTACAATCAAACAAAAGCG
>ENA-OREB01001097-OREB01001097.1-marine-metagenome-genome-assembly--contig:-NODE-1097-length-13502-cov-3.412737_pt1 | contig 13502 bp, 10 predicted proteins | sample MGYA00248625_ERZ508552 | MGnify/ENA primary metagenome ERZ508552 (study PRJEB26219, sample SAMN06267888) | marine metagenome | isolation source: Monterey Bay, California, USA | place: USA:Monterey Bay...
CGCGCTGTCTTTCCAGATGCGCAGAATAAAATAGAAGATCTTCGCGGTGATGGAGACCATTACTCCTGCCTTGTTGAAACAGCATCCTTTGCTGGCAAGACACGCGTCCAACAGCATAAGATGGTGTATGACGCTCTTGGTGGCCGGATGGGAAATGAGCTACATGCCCTTGCCCTTCAGACACGGATCCCTCAATAGCCTTTCGGGTTACGTCCCATTATTTTTGTGAATAAGACAGGAACAGACCAATGCTTGATACTCAGACAAAAGAACGAATTCAGACTGAAATCGCCGGAACAGACGTTGTGCTCTTTATGAAAGGTACTCCAGTATTTCCGCAATGTGGATTTTCTGCCGCAGTCGTAGGTGTTCTTGGCCATCTTGGGATTAAATTCCGCGGTGTTAACGTGCTTGAAGATGAAAGCATCCGCGATGGCATCAAACATTTCTCAGACTGGCCAACCATCCCGCAGCTCTATGTCAAAGGTGAGTTTATTGGCGGGTGTGACATTATTCGTGAGATGCACGAAACCGGTGAGCTGACACAGTTTTTGACCGACAACGGCGTCGCTGTTCGCTCGGCTGCCTAAGCAAAAAACCGAGCACTGAGCGTCAAGAGCGCCCTCGCTGCGGCACCGCAGCGGGTTGGGGCTGCTGTTGATCAAGCGCGCAAGATTCGGGTCAGATTGAACCCATAAAAAAGGGGCCACGCGGCCCCTTTTTTATATATAGCTTAGCTTTTAGCCGCGCATCTTACTGCCATTTGGATCGTAAATTGGCGCCCCTAACACCTCAGCTTGATAAATTTTCCCAAGAATTTCGATGTCTAGTTGGCTGCCAGGGGCTGAATGGGCAATTTCCACATAGCCCATTGCCATCGATTTTTGCGCGTGATGGGCATATCCGCCAGAGCTGACATAACCAATTGCCCTACCATTTTTCAAAATCGCTTCATCATTGCAGACATCAATGCCGTCAACATCCACCACCAAACTGACCAATTTGCGCCGCGCGCCCGCGGCTTTTTGTGCCGCAGCCGTTGGCTTGCCCACAAATTCTTTCGTCCAATTCACAAATCCATCAAGGCCGCTTTCAACCACATTAAAATCGGGGCGATAATCCAGCCCCCAGGCACCCCAGCCCTTTTCCAAACGCAACGACATAAGCGCCCGCGCGCCATACCATTGATACCCAAGATCAGCCCCGGCTTCTTCAATCGCCTGCGCCAGGCGCAGCAGATAATGCGGGCGGCAATAGATTTCAAATCCCAGCTCACCGCTAAAGCTGATACGGTTTAAGATCACCGGCACTCCGCCTACGAAACAGTGCCGCGTATCGCGAAATTTCAAGGCCAAGCCCGACACGTCATCGCGACAAATCTTAGCCAATAAATCACGAGATTTAGGACCGCTCAGCGCAATTCCATGCCATAAATCGCTTGCGTTGGAATATGCCACGTCGCTTGGCAACGAAGCTTCGAACCAACGCCGATGGGCCTCTTGCATGCTGCCCGAGCCGATCAGCATAAAGTGATCTTCCACAAGGCAGGCGATCGTCAAATCCCCGTATAATCTGCCCTGCGGAGTCAGCATTGGAGTTAATGATAATCGCCCAGGGCGCGGGATATGCCCCGCAAGAATCCGGTTCAGATAGGCCCGCGCGCCGGAGCCTTTAAACTCATGCTTGGCAAAATTAGCAATCTCTATTCCCCCCACAGCATTGCGCACCGCCGCCACTTCGCGCGCCACATATTCATGGCTGCGATTGCGCTCAAAGCTAGGGTCTTCATGCGCATCCTCAGGGCCATTGGCAAACCACAACGCATGTTCCAGCCCAAAACTTTGATCCATCCGTGCGCCTTTGGCCACAAGCCGATCATGCAGCGCGGTGGTTTTTTGAACGCGCCCCTTCGGCAAGGTTTCATTGGGAAAGGTCATCACAAACCGACGTTCATAGTTTTCAGTTGATTTCACAGTGCCCCAATCAGGCGTCGCAAATTCGCCAAACCGCGCCACATCCATCGCCCAGACGTCGATCGAAGGCTCGCCATCAATCATCCATTCAGCCAAGCTTAACCCAACGCCGCCACCCTGGCAGAAACCCGCCATCACCCCAACCGCGACCCAGTAATTGCGCATCCCCGGCACGGGCCCAATCATCGGGTTGCCATCCGGACCAAAGGTAAAGGGGCCATTGATCGCATCCTTAATGCCCACTTGCCCCAAAGCAGGGATACGCTCAAAACCCAATTCAAGCCGATCCGCGATCCGCTCTAAATCGGGTTGCAACAACTCATGGCCAAACTCCCAAGGGGTGCCAGCCACTTTCCAAGGGGTTCCTTTTGGCTCATAGGTGCCCAGCAACATGCCTTGGCGTTCCTGACGAAAATAAATATTTGCTTCATAATCTATGCCACAGGGCAAACGCGTCGGATGGTTGGCCACCGCATCAATTTTTTCGGTGAGCAAATAATGATGTTCCATTGGTTGCACCGGCAAATGCACGCCTTGCATATGCCCCACTTCGCGCGCCCAGAGCCCCCCGCAATTCACGATATGTTCAGCATTGATCATCCCTTTGGGCGTGCTGACATCCCAGCTGCCATCAGCGCGTTGCGCGGTGGCAGTGGCCGGCGTATGGGTGAAATATTGCGCCCCATAAACGCGGGCGGCTTTTGCAAACGCATAAGTCGCGCCAGACGGATCCAGATCCCCATCCTGATCATCCCAAAGCGCGGCAAGATAATGGCTTGGATCGATCAATGGATGCCGTTCAGCCACTTCTTTGGGGCTGATAAATTCTTGATTAAGCCCCATATAGCGCGCTTTCGAGCGCTCGCGTTTCAGATAATCATACCAGGTTTTATTCGATGCTAGATAAAACCCACCCGTGATATGAAGCCCAACAGAATGCCCCGAGAGTTCTTCAATTTCTTTATAAAGGTCAATTGTATAACTTTGCAGGCGGCTGATATTGGGATCGCTTGAAATCGTATGAATTTGCCCTGCAGCATGCCAGCTTGACCCCGATGTCAGCTCGTTGCGTTCAAGCAATACCACATCTTTCCAGCCGAATTTTGCCAGATGAAACAAAATCGAGCAGCCGACAACCCCGCCGCCAATCACCACCACCTTGGCATGACTGGGCAATTTTTTGTCGCGAAGCTTGTCTGGTGTTTGGATATCGGGCATTGCTGAATACTCCTCTCTTGAAAATCTGGCGGCTTAATACCAAGCGTCTGGCAATTCTGATTTACGCCGGGCAACAAACTCTTGCAGCGCTTCATCAATCGCTGGATCAAGCGGCGGCGCCTCATACTGGTCTAGCAAATGCGTCCAACGTTTATGGGCGCGTTGCCGCATATCAAGCGATCCGCCATCTTCCCAACTTTCCACATTTTCACTATTGCTTAAAGCTGGTTCGTAAAACGCAGTTTGATAATTGCGCATCGTATGCGCCGCGCCCAAGAAATGCCCGCCAGGCTTTACTTCAGCGTAAGCATCGCGTGCAAAAGCCTCTTCAGAGGTCTCTAAACCTTTCAAGAACTTCTGGTAAGCGCCCAATCGATCCGCATCCATCACCAGCTTTTCAAACCCAGTACACAGCCCGCCTTCCATCCATCCGGCCGCATGCAACACAAAATGCGCGCCCGCAAGCATTGTGGAATGCATACTGTCAGCGCTTTCATAGGCAGCTTGCGCATCCTCGATCTTGCTTGCTGTCAACGATCCCCCACAGCGCAACGGCAAACCAATGCGCCGCGCCATTTGCCCAATTACATAATTTGAAAGTACGGGCTCTGGCATGCCAAAGGTAGGGGCCCCCGATTTCAGCGACATCGAGGATAAAAAATTACCCAGAACAAACGGCGCCCCTTCGCGCACCAATTGGCTAAAGGCACAACAGATCATCGCCTCAGCCATCGCCTGCGCGATCGAAGCCGCCGTGGAGACAGGGCCCATAGCACCCGATAAAATAAACGGCACAACGATAATGCCCTGCCCGCGCCCGCAATAAGTGCGAATGGCTTCGCTCACCACCTTATCCACCAAAAGCGGCGAATTGGTGTTTACATTGCCTAGGATCACGCATTGCGTGTCCATCGCCTCTTTTCCATGCAGAATTTCCGCCATATCCACACTGTCTTGGGCCCGGCTTTGTTCGGTAATAGCGCCCAGATGCGGTTTGTCGGTGTATCGCATATGCGCATAGACCATGTCCAAATGCCGTTTGCTGACGGGCACATCGCAAGGCTCAACGATTACCAAACCAGAATGATGCAAGCTTGGAAGCATCTGCACCAATTTGACCAGCTTTGTAAAACTGTCCAAATCACCATAGCGGCGGCCCTGTTTCAGATCACGCACGAATGGCGCGCCATAAATCGGGGCAAACACCTGATGCGCGCCGCCAATACGCACCGAGCGTTCCGGGTTGCGCGCCCGCTGGGTAAACTCGCTTGGCGCTTTGCGGCATAATGCGCGGATCCAATCTGCAGGCGCCTTGATCAGATCCCCCTCAGGCTTAACCCCCGCCTTGCGCCAAATCTCAAGCGCCTTGGGATCATCGCGAAACGCAATCCCCACCTCTTGCAATATCCAATCCACCTGGGTTTCTAAGCCGGCCACCACATCCGGATTTAAGGGATCAAAAAACGGCAAATCCCGTTTCACATAGGCTGCCGTAACCGACGCGGTAGCGGCGTCATCACGCCGGTTCTTAAGACGGGTGCGGCGGGCCATTCTGCGATCCTTCATATAGCTTCAAGAAATATAGAATTAAAAAGAGGCGCTGTGATGGTTGAAAAATGTAATGATTTGGATAATTTGAATTTATGCAAGAACTCTGGAAACTTACCGCCTCACCCCGCCATTTACTGGTGTTTGAATCCGCCGCGCGTTGTCGATCATTTACCAAGGCCGGATCTGAGCTGAACGTCTCTCAACCTGCGATTAGCACCGCGATCCGGCAACTTGAGGCGGCCTTAGGCGTCACCTTATTTCACCGACAGCATCGGCAGGTCACATTGACCCCCGCGGGCGAACATTTGTTTCGTGATGTCGCTGCCGGATTTGAGCGTATTTTAGAGAGCGCGCGCAATCTAAGCGCCCAAGGTCAACGCAATTACGTGACGCTGAGCGCCTCAACCGCTTTTGCAAATTATTGGATGGTACCCCAGCTTAGTGCGTTTCATCAGGCCCATCCGTTGATCGATCTACGCTTGCAAACCTCGGATCGCGAGCCCGATATCGATGGGGAAGGGATCAGTCTGGCGATACGCCGTGGCAATGGAAACTGGGCTGGTTGCAGCAGCTATTTGCTGGCGCAGGAAGTTATTTTCCCAATTGCAGCCCCCAGCGTGATGCAGGCGGCTCAGCCCCTGAAACGCCTTTCAGAGCTGGCCATGCAACCGCTTATTCACCTAGAAGCGCCGATCCGGGAACGGCCCGGTTGGGCGCAATATTTTGCCGCCTTCAATATCCAAATTCCAACATTAACCGGCGGGTTACGTTTGAATGATTATGCTTTGGTGCTGCAAGCAGCGATGGCCGGCGAAGGCTTTGCCTTTGGCTGGCGGCACGTTACGCGGGCATTGATCAACGCCGATCTGTTGGAAGCGCACTCAGAATGGGCCTGGCATACAGGCATGGGGTTTTATCTGGTCTGGTCCAACTTACGCCCCCTTTCAGAAAAGGCAGCGCTGACCCGCGACTGGCTGATTGAAGCCGCCGAATGATGCACCATGAGGGCAGGCGCAAAGGCACGCAATAGCGGGCGCTGCTCAAAGCCTAAAAAGAAACCCAAGCGCCGGTTTGAGCCGAGTGCACGGCGGCTTCCACAAATTCCATACCGCGTTTGCCATCCAATAAACTTGGCGGCGCAATCAGGTTTTCCGGCAAGGTCACACCGCGGCGACGCGCATCAATTGCAATCGCAAATTCCAAATATAAATTGGCCCAAGCATCGCTCAGCGCTTCGGGGTGCCCACGCGGCATGCGCAGCAGATTTTCAACGGCCGGATAAATGCCTGCCCCATGGCCGCGGGTTAATATTTTTTCTGGCTGACCAACCGCCCGGTAGCACAAGCTTTCAGGGATTTCCTGACACCAGTCAAGGCTGGCCTTTGATCCGCAAAGACGCAAGCGCAACCCGCATTGGCTGCCCGCCATCGCTTGGCTGACCATCAAAGTTCCCGGAACGCCGCCTTCAAAGCGCAATTGCATAAAGGCAGTATCTTCCAGCGGCTTTGCCGCGCCGGTCACATGAAAATCAGCGCGCAGCGCTTCGATCTGCAGGCCGCTGGCAAAGCAGGCCAAATGCTCGGCATGGGTGCCGATATCGGCAACCGTAAAACTGCTGCCCGTTTGCGCCGGATCCAAGCGCCAGGGGATATCCCCCGCCTGATCGGTTAAATCTATCGCCCAATCCTGAAAATATTCTACGTGAATTTGTCGCAACTCGCCCAGCTCACCCGCCCGCACCATCTCGCGCGCTTGGCGCAGCATAGGGTGGCTGGCATAGGCATAAGTCACCCCGAAAAACACCTTTGACTTTTCTTGTGCGGCGACCAAGGGCCCCAGCTCATCGAGCCGCGCGGTTACGGGCTTATCACTGATCACATCGATGCCCCGCGCCATGAATTCCAACGCCACGGGTGCGTGCAAATGGTTGGGCGTTACGATCGCCACAGCATCAATGCCATCTGCGCGTTGCGCTTCTGCACGCGCCATCTCTTGGTAGCTTTCATAACAGCGATCTGCTGCCAAAAACCACGCCTTACCAGCGGCTTTTGCGCGCTCTGCGTTGGATGAAAGCGCCCCGGCAACCAGCTCCCAACGGTTTGACAGCCGCGCTCCATTGGCATGCACCTCCCCGATAAGGCCCGCGCCGCCGCCCACCATGCCCAAACGCAAACGGCGGGGCATAGATCCGAATTTCTGAGGTATTTGAGCAGACATATAAGCTTCCTATTTCGCCGAATCGCGCTGATAAATCCAATCATGATCCGGATCATTTTGAAAACGCCACTTGCGCAGCGGGCCCGCCATCACATTCAGGTAATACATCTCATAGCCATAGGGCGCGCCGCAAGGATGGTGGCCTTTGGGCACCAAAACCACATCCCCATCTTTTACCGCCATGGTTTCGTCTAAACTGCCATCTTCGGTATAAACGCGCTGCACGCCAAACCCCTGAGACGGGTTTAACCGGTGATAATAGGTTTCCTCAAGATAGGTGATTTCAGGAAAATTATCGACATCATGGCGATGCGAGGGGTAAGATGACCAATTGCCCTGCGGCGTGAAGACTTCGGTCACCAAAAGGCTGCTGGCCACATCGCGCCCTTCCATGGCAATATTGTTCACATAGCGGGTATTGGCCCCAGCGCCGCGCGGCATGGTATCGATCCCCTCGGGGCCCAAGCGGGCGGCAGGATAGGTGCCGGTGCCCGGCGCGGTGCATATAGCCAGCACGCAATCTGTGCTTGCGACTGCGCTCCACTCCTCGTTTTGGGGCACATAAAGCGCGTGCGGCGGCGTGCGTTCAAACACCGACATCCGATCCCCCATTTCGCCAAAATCCTGCCCACAAGCTTTCAGAGAAACCTTGCCTTCAACCACAACAAGAATGGCTTCATTGCCCGCGGTTTGTTCGGCCACCTTGTCCCCGGCTTTTAAGTGATAAAGCCCAAAGCCCACATAGGACCATCCTGCAGTTTCGGGCGTTACATCAAACACCTTCCCAAGGCGTCCCTTGGGTTTGATATGCAATTTGCTCATGGCTTTCCTGCCTTTCATTCTGCCTAGATCCGGCGCTTAGGGCGCCGTATCAATCCATTGTTGATGCGCTGCGGCCTGCTGAATCGCCTCCACGAGGCGTTGCACCCGCCAACCGGCGCGAAAATTGAACGGCTCGGCGGCTTGCCCGGCAAGCGCCTCGGCATATCCGGCAATTTCAATCGCTTTCAAATCATTAAACCCGATTTGATGACCGGGTGCGACGCAAAACTGCCCATAAGGGGGATGCGTCGGCCCTGCTTCAATGCGCCGAAACCCTCGTTGTCCAGGTTTGTCATTGGCATTGTAAAAATGTAGCTCGTTGAACCGCTCCTGGCTGAAATGCAGCGCGCCCTTTGATCCATAAACTTCAAAATCATGCTGCATGCTGCGCCCTGTCGCGCACCAATTTGCCTCAATACTGCCAGTGATACCGCTGTCAAAGCGCAAAAATGCATGCGTAACATCATCTACCTCGATTTTGCGCCTCTGCCCCGAGGCATCGCGGCGTTCAGGGATCAAAATATGGCTATTGCCCATCACTTGCGCGATCGGGCCCAAAAGAAACTCTGCCGTGGCCAATGCGTGACTGCCAATATCTGCCAAGGCACCGCCACCGGCAGGCTCGTGGCGAAACGTATAGGGGCCAGCCGGATCCGACATATAATCTTCGGCATGGACGCCGCGGTAAGAATAAATCTCACCCAATTCACCAGCTAGAATCATCTCACGGGCCAAGCGAAGCATTGGATTCATTAGGTAATTAAACCCCACTTGCGTTTTAACGCCTGCGGCCTCTGCAGCTTCCGCCATTTCCAATGCATCGCAGGCCAAGGGTGCCAATGGCTTTTCGCAATAGACGTGTTTTCCCGCAGCGATTGCGGCCAATGCCATTTCTTTATGAAGCGCGTTCGGGGCTGTAATATCTACGATATCAATCGAAGGGTCGCTGATCAAATCGCGCCAATTCTCGGTGGCCCGCTGAAACCCAAAGGCCGCGCGCGCAGCTTCTGCCAAGTCAAGCGTGGCATCTGCCAGAATATCCATTTCAAAGCTGACGGGCAGATCGAAAACACGCTCTGCAGTGGCAAAGCCAAACGCATGCGCTTTGCCCATAAACCCTGATCCAATCAAACCAACCTTCATTGCATTCTCCTAAAAGGGACCATTGACCACAAGATCCGGATTTAACGTTTCAGCGAAATAATCCAAAACATTCTGCACCGAAACCATGCCCATCCGTTCGGCGCATTCTTCGGTCAGACCAGCCGCATGCGGCGTGATAATCGCATTGTCCAGGCCAAATAAAGGATGATCATAAGAGGGGGGCTCAACCTCGAGCACATCCAAACCAGCAGCCCCCAAGCGACCTTCTTTTAAGGCTTGCGCCAAGGCCAGCTCATCAATCAAACCACCGCGCGCCGTGTTAACCACCACAGCATGCGCCGGCAATAATGCCAGTTCAGCCGCGCCCAATAATGGACCATCCGCTTTGGGAATATGCAGCGAAACCAAATCGGCCCGTGTCAAACCGGCCGAAATATCGGCCACCTGTTCGGCACCAGCAAATTGATCCGCACCTAGATAAGGGTCATAGGCCAAAACATGCACTCCGAAAGCCTTGGCCATTTGCGCCAAGTGCCGCCCAATGCGCCCATAGCCAACGATTAAAAGCGTTTTGTCGTAAAGCTCCCGTGGTTCAAACATATTACGCTGCGCCCAATCGCCAGCGCGAAACCCCGTGACCGATTTCACCAAACAGCGCGAGGCCGCCAAAAGCAGCAGCATCGCATGTTCGGCAACGGTGCGCGAATTTACATCTCCCACAATCGCCAAAGGAATACCGCGCTTGGTTAACGCCGGCACGTCAACCGCATCATAACCAACACCATGGCGGGAAACGATCTGCAAATCAGGCGCGGTTGCGATATGAGCCGCATTTAAAGTTTGCGTGCGCAGCACCAATCCCTGCGCCTTGGGCAGCAGTGGCAAATAAGCGGTGGGATCCGCATCGGGAACGTAATCGAACGAAACGCCTTCGGCGCTGTCCAGCACGCGCAGCGCCGAAGGATGTAATTTTCCCGCAACCAAAATATGTTTCGTCATCGCAGTCTTTCTTTGTTGTTTCAATCGCTGCTTATGCAGGCCGAAATGAAGGGCGCGCCCCTCGTCAAAAGGCCAGGAAGGCCCGCTTTGAAATAAGCTTTGCAACCGGTTGCAAAATTAGTATCTATGGGAACGAAAGAGCGCAAGTTACAATTCAGAACCGCGCTATTTTCCTGCAGGCCGCTTGTTTGGAGCCCGCCGTAAAATAGCGTTACTTTGACCATTTTGGGAGAGAAAATATGGCCGCAAACACAATCAGATTGACGATGGCGCAGGCTGTTGTTCGATATCTGTGCAATCAATTCACCGAGATTGAGGGCGAGCGCGTGCCACTCTTTGCAGGCGTGTTCGGAATTTTCGGGCATGGCAATGTGACCTGTTTGGCCGAAGCTTTAGAAGCGGTGCAAGATCAATTGCCAACGTGGCGCGGGCAAAACGAACAATCGATGGCGCTTGCCGCAATTGGCTATGCCAAGGCTAAGCGGCGGCGGCAATTGATGATCGCCACCTCCTCTGTGGGGCCCGGAGCCACCAATATGGTCACTGCGGCCGGCGTGGCCCATTCCAACCGTCTACCCGTGCTGCTGCTTTCGGGTGATACATTCTCCAACCGCCGCCCAGATCCGGTGCTGCAGCAAGTTGAGCATTTCAACAATCCAACCTTGACCGTGAATGAAAGCTTCAAAGCCGTTACCCGCTATTGGGATCGCATCACCCATCCCGAGCAGATCATCTCATCCTTCCCCCAAGCGATTGCCGCAATGCTCGATCCAGCCGATTGCGGGCCTGCCTTTATCGGCCTGTGCCAAGACACGCAGGAAATCGCTTTTGACTATCCAGCTGCGTTTTTTGAGCCCACGCTGCATCACATTCCGCGCGCGCGCCCCGATTTACAGCAATTAGATAAGGCGATCGCAGCCCTAAAAGCCGCCAAGAAGCCCTTGATTATTTCAGGCGGCGGGGTGCGCTATTCATTGGCTGAAGAGATATTGGGTAATTTTGCGCAAGCCCGCGGCATTCCGCTTTGCGAAACCATTGCCGGCAAAGGTGCCGTGCTGCACGAGCACCCCGCCTATGTCGGGGGCATCGGCGTAACCGGATCAGCATCCGCCAATGCCATGGCCGCCGAAGCGGATGTGATTGTGGCGATAGGCACCCGACTGCAAGATTTCACCACCGGGTCTTGGACCAGCTTTAAAGCCGATGCTCAGTTTATCTCGATCAATGCAGCGCGCTTTGATGCCACCAAACACCGCGCCATCTCTGTGGTCGGTGATGCCCGCGAAAGCCTGCGTGAAATGGATGCGGCTTTGGGCGACTGGTCGGCCCCTGACACTTGGATGGAGAAAGGCCGCGATGAAATGGCCAAATGGGACAGCTTGATTGATGAGCTGCAAAAACCCAGTAATGCGCATATACCATCCTACGCGCAGGTGATTAAAGTGGTGCAAGACAACGCCAAAACAGAAGATCTGGTGATCACCGCGGCTGGGGGCCCTCCGGGTGAAGTGAATAAATGCTGGCGCGTCAAAGCCCCCAATACGGTAGACACCGAATTTGGCTTTTCCTGCATGGGCTATGAAATCCCCGCTGGGTGGGGCGCCGCGATGGCCGATGAAAACCGCACCCCCATCGTGATTATCGGCGATGGCACCTATATGATGATGAATTCGGATATTTATTCCACCGTGCTGAGCGGGCATAAAATTATCGTGATTGTGCCCGATAATGGCGGGTATGCGATCATCAACCGCCTACAGAATTACAAAGGCGGAGCCTCCTTTAACAACCTGATCAAAGACAGCCGCGTGAAAACGCCATTTTCGGTTGATTTTGCCAAACATGCCGAAGCTATGGGCGCTTATGGGCGCCGCGTAGAAACGCTGGGTGAATTGGATGAAGCCATGAAATGGGCCCAAGAAAATGACAAAACCACCGTTTTGACCATTCCCTCTGATGCTTATGAGTGGACCCCGGGGGATGCATCTTGGGATGTCGGCGTGCCTGAAATCTCCGCCCGTGACAGCGTTAATGAAGCGCGCAAAGACCATGATGCGATCCGCGCCAAACAACGTATCGGAGTATAAGCAAATGAAAGCAAAGCTTGGCATCGCCCCGATTGCTTGGTGGAATGATGATCTGGAAGAGCTCAGCGATGATGTTTCGCTGGAAGAATGCCTGCGCCAAGCCAGCGAAGCCGGCTATAGCGGCATGGAAACCGGGCGACGTTTTCCAATGGATCCTGCGATTTTGGGGCCCGTTCTTGAGCGCTACGGGATCTCGGTCTGCGGGGGTTGGTTCTCGGGGCTTTTGCTGAGCGGCGAGATCGAAGCCGAGAAAGACAGGGTTGCCGCGCAACTTGAGCTGTTCAAAGCCATGGGGGCACCCTGTATTGTTTATGGTGAAACCGCGGGTACAATCCAAGGCGATCAATCTGCACCGCTTGCCAGTAAACTGAAGCTGGATGAGGCACAAATCAAAGAATATGGGCGCAAACTGACCGCGTTCGCCGAATGGTGCGCCGCGCAGGGCATGCCATTGAGCTATCACCATCATATGGCGGCTCCGATCGAAACCGAGGCCGAATTAGATCTTCTGATGGCCCATTCCGGCGCCGCCTTGCCACTGCTTTTTGACGCGGGGCATATGGCCTTTGCTGGCGGAGATGTTTTGCGGGTGATCGACAAGCACCATGCCCGCATCAACCATGTGCATACCAAAGATGTGCGCGGGGATGTGATCGCCGGGCTGGATCGCAGCCGGCACAGCTTTTTGGACGCGGTGATCAAAGGCGCCTTTACCGTGCCCGGCGATGGCAGTCTGGATTTCGACGCCATCGTTCAACGCCTTGCCGCCCATGGCTATGAGGGCTGGTTTGTCGTGGAAGCCGAGCAAGACCCGATCAAAAATCCGCCCCTTAAAATGGCCCAAACGGGCCATCAAGAACTGCTCCGCGTGATGAAAAACGCAGGCTATTCGGTAGAAGCTTAACGAAAGCCATAGAGGGCCGCCGCGCCAGCGGCCCTCATATCCAGCTTAAAACCCTATCCAAAAATCTCTTTGAACAGCCCGATACATTGGCGAAACCCATCCTCAAAATCGCCATTGCCGGGATGAAAAACGCTTTCAAATGAGATCACCCCATCATAATGATCTGCGCGCATCGCATCCGCCATTGGCTGAAACATCGGGCCCAGTTGCCCGGTGCCCATCCTGCGCACTTCCAGCGTTGCACGCGGCGTGTCAACCAGAACATCTTTGATATGCACATGACCAAGATAGCCGCCCTTTACCGCTTCATAGCCATCGGGGAAGGCCTGCTCATGGCACCAGCAATTATTGCCAGGATCCCACAAAACTTTCAGCGTCTCTTTTGCATCCAGCTCGTCGATCAGCTTTCGGGCCGTATAATTTGAATTCACCATCGTGCCATTGCCCGTTTCAACCACCAACGTCACATCTTCCGCTTTGGCCAAGTCAACCGCTGGCGCGATCATCGGGGCCATCGTGTCCCAAGCGCCATGCGCCACGTTCCATTTTTCAGCGCCATTGCGACCCCAGAGAATTTGTTCTTTTTTCTGGGTCATAATCCGCACCAAGGGCGCCTCAAGAATATGC
>ENA-OREB01001103-OREB01001103.1-marine-metagenome-genome-assembly--contig:-NODE-1103-length-13476-cov-2.343757_pt1 | contig 13476 bp, 2 predicted proteins | sample MGYA00248625_ERZ508552 | MGnify/ENA primary metagenome ERZ508552 (study PRJEB26219, sample SAMN06267888) | marine metagenome | isolation source: Monterey Bay, California, USA | place: USA:Monterey Bay...
AGACTTTCCTGATTTTTTACTTCTCTTTAAAGAGGAGGGCAAAGATAGTAAACTCTTTCTATTCTTACAACCCTATTTTAAGTGCTAAATTCGCGCAAATGATGAGTGAAAATACAACGGAGAGGGAATCGCCAAAAAAGAATCGATTTAAAATAGCCGATTTACGCGGATTTAAACAAATGTGGCCATACCTAAGGCCTCACAAATTTGGCTTTGCATTTGGGATAATATTAATTTCAATCTCAAGTATATTAACGCTTTTCGTCACTCGTTTGTGGGGACAATTAGGAGGCGTAGGTATTAATGGGGAGTCAAAAAGTGACCTTGAAACAGAATTTGACGGTGAGATGTGGGGCGGTTTGGACCTTCACAATCTAGAATCCATTGGATGGACGATTGCCATTGTACTTATCATCCAAGCATCACTGAGTTTCTTACGTGTTTACCATTTTGCGAATATGACGGAAAAAATGATGCTGACCATGCGTCGAGACACATTCGAAGCCGTGATAAGCATGCCTATGGATTTTTATCATGACAGGCGTGTGGGGGATGTGAACAGTCGTATCTCGGCAGACATCACATCCATACAAGACACGTTCACAGTCACTCTGGCGGAGCTTATCCGACAAACCATCATCTTGTTTGGGGGCGTTGCAGCGCTCTCCTATTTCTCCGTCGACTTAACGCTCATGATGCTCGGGACTTTGCCCGTGGTTATTTTAGTCGCTATATTTTTTGGGAAATTCATCAAACAACTTTCTAAGGCAACACAGGATGAAATCGCATCTTCCAATGTCATTGTTCAAGAAGTTCTGACGGGAATAATAAACGTCAAGGCCTTTGCAAATGAATGGTATGAGCGCAACCGTTATACGGGAAGTATCAAGACAGTACGACAGTTAGCAATGAAAGGAGCCATGGGTCGTGGGGCTTTTGCGAGTTTTATCATACTATTCATTTTTGGGGCAATTACACTCGTTATATTCAAAGGAGCTGCTTTAATGCAATCTGGAGATTTGGCTTCAGAACATTTTTTCACTTTTCTCTTGATGACAGGACTTGTTGCAGGTAGTGTCGGAGGGCTTGCAAACCTTTTCGGGGTCGTCCAAAAGGGACTTGGGGCCATCGAATCACTTATGGAATTACTCAAAGAAAAACGTGAATTGGAAGGCCTCGAAGAAAATATCACCGCGTACGATTTAAGAAAATCAATTAAATTTGAAAAAGTCAAATTCTTTTACAACTCTCGAAAAGACCTGACGATTCTGCATGATTTATCTCTGGAGATAAAAGCAGGTGAACAAGTCGCACTTGTAGGGCCCAGTGGTGCTGGAAAATCGACTGTAGCATCTTTGATGCTTCGATTTGAACAACCTGTCTCAGGCAGAATCACCATTGATGGAGAGGACGTCACGACTATGGAACTTCGGGGATTCCGAAAACGCATCGCATACGTGCCCCAGGAGGTGATCTTATTTGGGGACGATATCAGGGGAAACATCGCTTATGGAAAACTCGACGCTACAGACGAAGAGATTAATGAAGCCGCAAAAAGAGCGCATGCACTGGAATTTATCGAATCCTTTCCAGAAGGATTTCAGACCTTGGTGGGGGAACGTGGCATACAACTCTCGGGGGGACAACGCCAAAGAATCGCAATCGCACGTGCAATTCTTCGAGATCCCGATATCTTGATACTCGATGAAGCGACCAGCGCATTAGACAGTGTTTCGGAAAAAGAAGTTCAAGCTGCGCTAGAGGAACTCATGAAAGGCCGAAGTACCTTAGTCATTGCACACAGACTCAGCACAATTAAGAACGCAGATCGCATTCTTGTTCTTATCGATGGGAAAATCGTTGAAAACGGAAGCCATGTCGACCTCATGAAAACGGAAGGCGCATACTTTAGACATGTGAAATCTCAAGACTTTGATCTTCAATAATCTATGCGTATTTCATTTCTCATAAAACAGCTTATCAACTAACTTGCAGACTATGTTAAAACGTGCACTTATTACGGGAATTACAGGTCAAGATGGCGCTTATCTCGCCGAATTACTGTTGGGGAAAGGATATGAAGTACACGGCATTAAGCGTCGGGCTTCTTCATTTAACACGAACCGAATTGATCATCTGTATCAAGATCCACACGAGAAGGATGTGAAGCTCAAACTCCATTATGGAGACATGACTGACTCCTCTAATTTAATCAGAATAGTACAAGAGGTCCAACCAGATGAAATTTACAATCTTGCAGCCCAAAGCCATGTACAAGTGAGTTTCGAAACGCCTGAATACACGGCAGATGTAGATTCTCTTGGCACGCTTCGTCTTCTCGAAGCGATTCGGATTTTGGGTCTTGAAAAAACGTGTCGTTTTTACCAAGCAAGCACTTCTGAATTGTATGGCAAAGTTCAAGAAACTCCACAACGAGAAACCACGCCATTTTACCCCCGCTCCCCATATGGAGTTGCTAAATTATACGCTTATTGGATTGTGAAAAACTACCGAGAAGCCTACGGAATACATGCAAGTAACGGGATACTTTTCAACCACGAAAGCCCTATACGAGGGGAAACTTTCGTGACGCGTAAAATCACACGCGCAGCGTCAAGAATTAAAATGGAACTTGAATCATGTCTGTACCTAGGCAACCTAAATGCACGTCGAGATTGGGGACACGCGCGCGATTTCGTTGAAGGGATGTGGAAAATGTTACAACAAGATGTCGCTGATGACTACGTCCTAGCTACAGGCACTCAAATTTCGGTGCGGGATTTCACCCAACAGGCATTCGAGGAAACTGGTGTCACACTGAAATGGCAAGGTGAAGGCGCCAACGAAGAAGGCGTGTGTTCAAAATCGGGTGCTGTTTTGGTGAAAATAGACCCTCGGTATTACAGACCGGCAGAAGTTGACTCGCTCGTTGGGGACGCTTCAAAAGCATTCTCAAAGCTCGGTTGGAAAGCAACGACACCATGGAAGGAAATGTGTGCCGAAATGGTTGCCGCAGATTTACGTGACGCACAACGCGAAAGCCTATTGGCAATCTCAGGACTTTAAAAAAAGCATTCCCCTAACGCAGGTGTAAATCTATTCTGACAACAATGGCGCGCGAAGGGCTCCCATAAGTCTAGAGACTTCCATGTAAGCACCTCGCCAAACAAACAATGCGTTCAACTCGTTGACTCTTGCGCTCTGAAGGGCAACCTCCAAAGTCCGGTAGTCAAGGGCATTTATGACACCATTTTTATATGATGCCTCAGCGATTTCAAGGGAAGTTAGCGCGTTTTGGGTCGTCTTTACACTCAGATTATACACGGAGACACCTAAAGTGTATTTGTCATATGCATTGCGTGACAAAGCGCCCGCTTGCTTCATCGCTTCTTCCTGATCAATGGCGGCAATGTCAGCTTGGATTTTCGCTGAGGAGATTGCACGACGTGTTGCACCGCCATTAAAGAGATTGAAGTTAAGTGTTAGAAATGCAGATGTGTTTACTGAACGAGCAGATCCCGAGAACTCGCCAAACGATCCCCGTGATGCTGCGTCAGAGAAAGAGGCATTAAATCCGACCACGGGATAAAGAAACGCTTGGGCCTGTTTGACCCCCTGATGGGCAATGTTTTCGGAAATAAGCGCATTTTGCACACGCGTATTGTCTTCAAGAACTGCTGCGCTTACATCTATTGAGCTTGGCAAAGAGGGAGGGACATTCAGTTCGTCAGTGAGAATCCACAAGGAATCTTCGTCATCTCCCATTAATAGATTGAGATTCCTGAGAGAAGATTTAACTGCAACAACCTGTTGCAACCAGGAGGTACTGTCTGCAAGAATTGCATTCTCAAACTGAAGCCTATCAAAAGTGCCCGCAGCCCCATATGACTCACTCCACTTGATTTCGACCAATCTGTCACGACTGAGTGACATTGATTCTGCGAGAACATTCAAAAGCTCAGTTTGAAGCAGAACGTTATGATAGGCCATATCAACAGCCTCAACCGTTTGCTCAATAATCAAATAAGCTTGACCTGAAGATTGTGACTCCAAGAGCACAAGTCTTGTTTTGGAAGCATACATTCCAAAGCCGTCAAAAAGAGTCCAGTTTAGATTGACCGAAGCGTTAACACTTTCTGATTCGATAACTTCTTGAAGAAATGACGTTGGATTTCTGGTTTGGTCTGAGATTGCTGAGGAACCCGCAATAGAAGTCGAAAGAGAGGGAAGCGCTCCAGCTGCACCCCAACTGTCGGCACTTACTGTGAGTGCACGTGAGGCTGCACTCCGCGCCTCCTTGCTAGCCCCTTCGGGCTCCGCCATGCACCCCACCAACCACCTCATCGCCGTCTGCCTCATTGCTTCATTACCGCCCGCCCGGCCGCGCAACACGGCGATCGTGGCCTCCGTCGGGCGGTGTTGCTGCCCCTCACACGCCAGCTCGGACCCCACCTTCTCGACTGCGACAGCGACTTCGTTCCGCCGCTCCTTGGCAACCGGTAAGCAGCAATCAAACATCCAGTGTTCCGAGCTGCACGCGCCACCCCCGCACTCGCAGCGTACAGCCGCCGCCCTCGCTCCGCATGCACCTTCGTAATAAGCCCCATCTCCCAATAGTAATCGTCTGGTCTGCACCGCCTGCAACACTCTACGCCGCTTCGCCTGCCCTCTGCCCCACCGCAGCGTCCAATCACGACCGTCGCGCCATATCGATCTGGTCGATCTGCTCTGCATGCGCTCGCGCACGTGCCGAGTGATACGCTCAGCTGCCCACCGAAACGGCCGTCTATCGAATGCAAAGGTGACGCTAGCATGTCGACGCCTCGGCCGCTCATCCTCCTGCACCGGCGCCTCCTCGAGTAGGCGCGTCGCCTGAAGATCCGCCACCTCGTTTGCCACCGCCCCGCTGTGGCCCTTTAGCCAGTAGAAGACCACCACGTCCATGCGCTCGAGCTCCCGTAACAGCTCGTCCAGCATATCGTCTTGATAATACTCCGCCCGCTTATTAACGTGCGACTCTCGGAACTTCGCCACAGCCATCACCGGCGACCTCGCGTCCACCGCCAGCAAAGCCCTCTGCCCACTCGGCCACGTCCTAACCACTTCGATCAACGCGCGCAGCTCGCACTCGTAGCTGCTGGGATACCGCTCGGGGTCCAGAGCCCCACCCACCAGCTTCCCATCGCTCGTGTACCCTGCCGCCGACGCGACCGGATGGCCGTGCTCGTCAAACTGCCGCCCCCCGTCAGTAGCCGCCGCCACCTGAATGTCGTACAGAGCATGCAGCTCCCTCCATTCCTCCAGAGTGCGTCTAGTCGACTCGACGTGAATCGCCCACGTACCTGCGCTCCGATTCGTAACCTCCTCCCGCCGATCGATCTCCACCTCATCCTCGTCCTTCAGAAACTTAGTCGCCGCCACCAGCAGCCTAATGCACGGCACCCCATCCGCTTCATTCTCCATCGCCACGGCCCCATCGACCAACAGGTCGCCGTCTGGACTCACACTCCAGCGTCCTGCCTCCTGCCGACGCGCCTCCTCTCCTGCCGCCAGCTCGTCGCCCACCTGCCTCCTACCCAGCACCCTGCTCCCTCCACCCGTCCTATGCTCCGCCCCCGGCCAGACGTGCACCAAAATAGTGCCGTGCCTATCGACGTCCGTGGGCGCGCCATCCCACCATTCCACTGCCCTGCGCCTCACCACCCCCGGATACGACCGCCGCAGAGCCTCCGCCCACCGCTCCTTGCCCACCGTTAGCCCCTCAGCCCTAGCCTGCCGGAGCAGCGTGGTAAACGTGTCGTCCCCCCGTCGCGCGCCGCAGCCGTCGCCCACCGGCCACCCATCCTGCATCCCCACCACGCCACCTACCATTTTAACCCCATCCCACAACTGCCTAGCTGTCCTCGGGCGCATCATCGGTTGCTCCATCCGGTATCGTCCCCCGAACCATGCAGACGCCTCCGTACACCTCTCCCTCAGCGTGGCGCACGTCTCGGTGTAAGCCGTGAAGACTTTCTTCGACCTCGGCAGCTCCCACAGCTTAGCAAACTCGAAAAAGTCGAGGAACTCGAAGCTGTAAGCCCCCTCTCCGCGCGGTGCCGGCCTGCACAAATGCTCCACCCTCGTAATGCCCGCCAGCAGAAACACCGCCGGAGGTGACCCGCCCAAGACTGAGTGCAGCTGCCTCGACGCGCCTCCCACCCAGGCCGAGTGTGTGTCCTGGAAACACGCCTCACCCCACTCGTCTCCATCGTGCTCGACCGTCATAGCACTACGCAAGGGAGGCGGCTTCTCGCCTCGCTCCACCCTCTCTTGGTATATCGCCGCGTCCTGCCGTGTCAGCCACGCCGTGTACAGGATGAAAAAATCGAACGCCTCCACAGGCATCATCCCAGTCTCCATCTCGCGCTCCATCACCTCCGCCGCATCGAGATGCTGCCGACTACCAAGCCACCCATCCACCGCCTGCGTACAGCCCCACTTGCGCGCCCGCCGAGCGAGCGCCGACCTCGCCAAAGCCCGTTCCGGCGAATCCTCGGGGGACGCCAGTGCCCGCCTGCACGTGCTGTAGAGTGCTCCCACCGCATCCACTATCACGTGTCTCCCGTGTAGCGGGTCACCGACCACATCGACCTTGCCTCCGTAGAAATGAGCCGTCGGGGTACTCGGATGCACTCGGAACACCATGCGGAATACCGCCCTCCAAATCCTCTCTAACTCCTCCGCCTCCGCCATCGTCAGCCCGTACGCCGCCGCATAGTAGCCAACGTAGCTGCCCTTTAAGCAGTTGGCGCACTGGATGTGTTGTCCCTTGTCGAACTTCACCTTGCGCACTTTGCTGACCAGCGCCGCCACGCCCTTCCTCAGTTTTTTCCGCATGTGCTGCCGTCCGCCGCCGATCGACCTGAGTATGCCCATGTGCGGATAAGCCTCGTGCATCGGCAACTGCGGCACCACCTCAGGTAGATCATCCAAGCCGCCCTCGCCTCTGGGTATTTTCAGCTTAACCGGTACGTCCTCCCACTTGCCGCCAGTAAACCTCGCCGCCGTCACCACCGTCTTCTCCAGCCCCGCCACCCCGATCGGCGACCCAGACGCCATTGCATAATCAACCCACACCGCCCACTGCGCCTGCAACGACTCCTCCGTCGTACTGAAGCCCGCCCAGTCGTCAGCCATCATAGTCTGCGCCACGTGGCGCGCGCGCTTACTGCAGCCCCACACCCTCACCCCCGACGACACCGCAGCAATCGCCACAGAGATCGACGTTAACAGGCATCTGGCGTGGCTGGGCGAAAGGACACACCCCATCAAATCGCCGCCGAGAATGTCGAAACTGTCACTCAATCCATGTGCAGTGTCGAATTTAGCCGTCATGCGTTCGAAAACCGCCTTGGCAAGCTTGACCACCTCGCTGGGTAACCCGATAAAGTATTCAGCCGCCGTGCGTTGTTTGCGCTTAATAGCCGGAAAGAACTGCTTGAGATCCAGGAAGAGTATGTAAATACTGTGCTTGAGTTCCCTCGCCTGTCCCAGGATCACGTCCATCATCAGCGCCGCGTTGAGTGCACCATGCCCCGGCACCCACCCATGGTTGTCCTCCCCCGTCCTGCCCACCATCCTGTCAAACGACAACCGCTTGACGCACTTGAGCATAAGCTTCAGCGTTTGGTCCATCAGGGCAATCTCGCGTCGTTTCCGCAACTTCCGCTGGTCGCCGTGTTTCTTCGCCAACAGCACATAGACCATCTGCTGCCAATGCTCCGGAAAACTCCTCTCGAGAATGCACTGCTTGGCCGTTGCAAAGTACGCTTTGCGCTCCTCCCTGCCCAAGCGTCGAATCAGCTCCAACGAAGACAACGCTTTCCCTACCTGCGCTCCCACCGCTTTGTACCTCGCATGCCGAAACAATTCCTCCTCGAACAGTTCGAACGTAAGGAGCTCTTCCAGTCGGAACTCGCTCCCGTCTGGCGCTGGTAGCTCGTCAAATTCCTCCGAAAAGTGCTCTAGGAACGCCTCAAAAGCCCCATCCGGCGCTCGGTTGCCCTCCAGGTACTCCACCTGCGCAGCATGACCGATCGCTGCTGCCTCCCTGCGCACGCCCGCCGGATCAGTCACGAAGCCAGCATCTGGGTCGTCTCCAACTGCGACCATCGAGAGCTTGTCGCTGCCAGCCCACTTGCCGCGCATCATATCGAACGCGAGCTTTGCCCGTGCTAGCGGGTCCTCCTCGGCTTCCGCAGCGGCCACACGGGTCAGCATCTTCGACGCGTACGCCTTATCCTCGTCGCACACCTTAGTATAGAACGCCACCTCCCGCCGGCACCGTCGCACCATAGCTAGCCAGAAATCCGCCGCGCTGACGTTCAGGCTCTCGAAATACGCAACGTCGTGCCGAAGCTCGCACCTGGGGTGCCGCATCCAGTTAAACCCCTTTGCCGCCTCCTTGTACGAGCAGACGCCGTACAACTTGCGCAGCCGCCACAACCATCGCAGCCTCATGCTGTGGTTATCCTCATCGCTGTGCACCTTCTTCGACCGTCTCTCTTCCGCCTCCAGCTCGACCAGCTCGGCGGCACCCATGATCTCTGCATCCAGCAACTGCAGACGAACAGCCTCATTCCCCCCGCACTCGCTCCGTACTCGTTCCTGCGCGCCTCGCATCAGCATCTCGTACCTGTCCAACTGTGCAACTGTCCACTTCCGCACGTTAGGTATCGAGGGTTTGCCCTCTCCAGCATCCCCCCGTACGACCCGCGTTCGCTCGAAGCACACTGCCGCATGGTCAGACACCTGTACGTCGGTTTCCCCTCCAATCTCAGGTTGGATAATCTCATCCAGCCTCCACCGACACCGCTCCCCACCCACCTCCACGCACCGATCCAAAATCGCCCATTGCATCGTCCCCCCAACCGTCGCCCGCCTCGTCGCAGCCGCCTCGCCCTCGTCTAGCATCGGTACCAGCCGTATCCGTGACGTATCTGCACGCCCACGAGCCGTCTCGTCGTCGTCCCACCCTACAAACTCACCCCACCTCTTGTCCCCTACGCCGAGTGGATTAGCCCTGCTCGAATGCGCCATACTCGGTCGCCTGTTTACGTCCGCAAGAACCACCGCCGCGCAGCCCGACTCCGCCAGGTCATCCATGATATCCATCTGGGCGGCAAACCTCGCTTCGTCATGACACCCGTGCCACGCCACCAAATTGAGCGTCGTGCCGTCGCGCCGTTGTAGCGCCACCCGTAGCATTCGTTCCCCTAGCTTCGTCGCCGCCCCTACGCTGTTGTCGGAGCTGCACCTCCGATACTTCGCAACCGCTGCCCCCTTCAGCTCCTTGAATCTATCCAGTCGATAGAACACGGCCACCGAGTTGCGCACGCCTTTACGCCCATGCATCTCGCACGCCTCGCCACTCGCCACCCGCAGACCATAGCCCCTATTTCGGAACCATCGCCCGAGCCATTTCGCCTGTCTCATATCGCATATCAACTCCAGCAGCACGCCCGCCTCAATGCCTTTGGTGCTCAGCGTGGTCGCGATGAACGCCAGCTTGCTAAGCGCCGCCTGCGCAAAGAAGTACCCAGCCCCCAACGCCACCGCCGCCGTTGACGTCGACACGGCCAGCCCGCGAGTGTTGAATAACATCATCCTCTCTTTCGTATTGTCGTCCGTCGCCATGCACCCGACTATATTCCTCGATACGGCAAACAGCGTCGGCCAGCGCCTCGCACACCCGCCTGCCGCCAGGCAGCTGCTCGTCCTCCACCCAGCTCCCCTTCCACACCCCACGCCGCTCCCGCTCCCTCTGCCACCGCCCCCTCTCCTTGCCATCCAATCCCGCCCTCCCAGTGCCATCCCCGACAGCACCCAGAATAGGAACCCCCGCGCCCAACCGTCGTCTCCTCCCTCCCGATAGCCCCCTCGACCGCTCCACTCATCGCCTCGCAGCTGGCCACCCCTTCGACCAGGAGGTGCTCCCCCTTGCACTTGCCACCACACCGTCGCCTTGGCGCGTGCCCTGAAACCGGCTCGTTCGCACTTGCATCGCCGGGCTCCCCGCTCCAGACCTCCTTCATCCTCTTCACATTCCGGCGCCCAGACCCGTACCCGCTCGTTCTCCCAGTCCACGGTCCCTCTGCACACATCGTCACCACCGTCCACGAGTGGCCCCGAGCCACCGTCCTCCTCTCCCCTTGTGTTCGCCTCCACGGACAGGTGCTCGACCATGCACCCATCGCTCACCGCCCACCATCCGGCCCTCGCCAGTCCAGGCCCCTCGCACCCGTGGGCGTCCCAATCCCCTGCAACAGAAGCCACGCGTCCCAAAGTGGTACCGTCAGTAACGCTCCTCTGTTGCAGCAACCCAAATTCGCTGTTGCAGGTAACCGATTCGCCAGTTGGAGCACCGCTAGGGGAGATAACAGCGTACTGCAAATCAAAGTTGTTGCATATTCCCAACAAGCTGCAAAGCACAAACCCGCCCAAACCCAAACTGGCCGCTGCAGCCACGTGCCCCCCAGTCGGTCGTACCCCCTCGTCCGCCGCCTCAGCCCCACCCACCGTACCTTCCCTCACTCCCGTCAGCTCACCCATCCCAATATACTTCTTCCGCCTGGCCTTGTGTTCGGACGCGAATTGGCGCCCGAGCAACCGCTGCATTCGCCGGAAGTAGGCGAATGCCACTCCGCCTACCCCCCAGCTGGTCGCCGTCTCGTCGGCCACCTCCACGCGCACGCCTTCGTACGGAAAATCGGCGTACTCCTCGCCGCTCACAGGTCTGTGCGATAGAAGTAAGCTGTTGGACGCAAAGTAGCTGTAGTATCCATGGTCAAAATACTGCACCATGTAGCCATCCCATGCCACCACCAGCCCGTCTCCACCCTCCCGCGCTGGCGAAACGCCTCTCGCTAACAATAGGCGCGCACCCTCGGGAACGTCGCGCACGTCCGTCGGGCTTGCCTCCATGGCGTCCCCGAGATCGTGCTCAATCGTCACCGACCTCTCGGAGATGTTATCCTCGCCCTCTCCCTCGTCCTCCTCCTCGAGCTCGACGTCGCCGCCCTCGCTCTCCGACGACGACTCGCCGCCCCACGCTCGCGACAAGCGGTTACGCGAGCGATCGAATTCCGCCGCCGCCGCCTCTGCCGCCCGCCGCGCCGTAGCCACCTCGGCTGTCGGAGGTGCCGCCGCGCTCCCGCCCTGCAGCTGCGACCCCATGCCCGTAAGCGCGCCAACGTCCAGCACCAGCTCCCCCTGTGCATTCGCCCCGACCACGCTCGGAGCCATGCCGAGCGCCCCCTGCTGCTGCCCCTGCAGCGCCTTCAGCGCGTCTGGGTTAGCCTGCGCAAGCGCCGCCAGCAGAGAGCCCTGCTGCGACATCGCCCCCGCCATGCGCTGCACCATGCCCCGCATTTCCGCGTCACGCACGTCAGACCGCGCCGCCTCCAACTCAGCACGCAATCCTGCGCTCTCCTCGGAGCGCTGCATCACCCTGCGCGCCTGCTGCAGCTGCCGCCCAAGCGACACCACCTGCGCCTTGCTCCCCTCCACCGCCTGGCGCAGCTGCTGCGCTTCGGCCGCCGCCCGTGCGTTAGCCTGGGCCACCGCCGCGTCCGACGCCGCCTGCCGCTCCTCCGCCGCTTGCTGCTGCTCCGTGATCATCTCACGAAGCGACGCGATCTCCGCCTGAGTGGCGCTGCTGTTGCCGCCTGGCGTGCCATTCCACTCCTGGTACGGGATGAACAACTTGTCGAGAGCGCACATCAGGTACGAGGGCGACGAGGCCGCTACGAGCTTCACGTCGCTGCCCGCCACCATCATGTTGCCCGCCTCCGCCTTCGAGAGCGTCATGTAACCCATGTTCTTCACCGACTCCGTGTCATCCACTTGGTACATCTCAGCCACAATGGCGCGCTGCTTGATCTCGTCCGTTTTGATAGCGAACGCACCGCGCACCCCGGCAATGCGGCGCTCGCGATCTCCCGTGACCTCAACGCCCAGCGACGTCAGCCCCACCTTTTTGAGCACGCCCTCGCATATCGCTGCGCGAGCCACCTCGTCGTCGCCCGCGCCGGCGACGTGCATGTAGGTGTACACCAGGCGCTCCGCCGGCGCCCTCTCCTGCAGCACCATGGGGCGCCCTCCACCGACATTCAGCGTGCGCGCCGCCCCGCTCAGCTCGCCCTGCACCGTGATCACCACCTTCGACTCCTGCCCCGCGCCCTTGTTCAGCACTAGGTAGAATCCAGCCAGCCCCGGCCTCGACGCGCGCGGCCCCCCGTTGCCGCTGTTCCTGATAGCCTCCAGGATAGCCTTGTACACGAGCGCAACCACCGTGTCGGTTACCATCTTGTCGCCCAACGTGACGTCGTACGAGCGCAGCGGGTACTCGGTGTACGTCGGCGGCTCCACGCTAATGCACCGAAGCACAGCCAACGGCGACGGGATGTGCAGCGCGTCTCCCGTGGTACGCAGTGCGTCGAAGAACTGACGCAGGTACGTCGACGCGATCGAAGCGACACACAGCACCGGCGCAGCGATGAAACCTCCGAAGAAGTTGTCCCGGCTGCCCTGCACCAGCTGGATGGTGCTCTCGCTTCCTGCGTACGTAGGCCCCAGCACCACCCTAAGAAAGTTGTGCACCTTGGCGTGGCCCCCATCGGCATGGATGCACTTGATCACGGACATCCCCGCCGCCTCAAGCCCGTTCGGCCGCTTCAGCGCATCGAAGTCTGGGAGGGCCACGCGCCCGCCGTGCGCCGCGGTCGCCGCTGCGTTGCGCCGCAGAATCGACTCGTTGCCCAACATCACGACCACGTTGTGCATCTGTCCCTGCTCCGACCACGCGTCGTGCTCTCGTGCCAGAGCCTTCAGCTCGTTGTCCAAAGCACAGTACAGGGTGTACTCCTCGTCCCTCCCTCCCAGTCGGTGCGCCCTGTCGTAGGTGATCTCGCACCACTCGACGAAGTGCTCGAGCACAGCCACTATCTCGCGACGCCGCTCCACCGGCAGGTCATGGGAGAACCCCGTGTCCATGCTGATGAAGGCACCGAACACCATCAGACGCCACATGACCTCCTCCACGTCTCCGAACACGAGCTTCTGTCCATCTCTCATCAACCCAACTATCCGCCCACTGCCCATCACGTAAGGCACCAACCCCCTCTTCATCACCTCCACCACCTCGACCAAACCCGACATCGACATTTCTCGCACTGGACTGTTGCAGGGGAATCTCCCCGTTGACCCCTCACCAGCATGTCCATCATGACCAAAATGGTAAAAGTTTGGGGTGTCCTCGAGTTCTATTTCCTAGAATGGTAAAAGTTTGGGGCTTGCGCTGATCTATTTAAAATGGTAAAAGTTTGCGGTCCGCTGGAAACTGTACCCTGGGACTATGCAATACCGCTATGTTGGTCCCCAACACCAACACAAGAGCACGGTGTACTGGCGATGATGAAAGCGCCCCTAAGACCA
>ENA-OREB01001110-OREB01001110.1-marine-metagenome-genome-assembly--contig:-NODE-1110-length-13421-cov-4.003522_pt1 | contig 13421 bp, 14 predicted proteins | sample MGYA00248625_ERZ508552 | MGnify/ENA primary metagenome ERZ508552 (study PRJEB26219, sample SAMN06267888) | marine metagenome | isolation source: Monterey Bay, California, USA | place: USA:Monterey Bay...
GTAACTGTTTCCCACAATAATGGTAAATTTAGGTACCACGCTGTTTGCGACGGCATTCACAAGTTTTGCACCGTCTTTGATGATTCCTCCGTGTTCCGACCGCGAGCCAACCATAAAGCCCGTCACATCTTGTAAAAACACAAGTGGAATGTTTTTTTGGTTACACGTCATAACAAATCGTGCAGCTTTATCTGCGCTGTCAGAATAAATAACTCCACCAAACTGCAACCCTTCTTTTTTTGACTTGACAGTCATGCGCTGATTACACACAATGCCTACACTCCAACCATCAACACGAGCGTATCCACAAATGAGCGTTTTTCCAAACGTCTTTTTATATTCTGTAAACGATCCCTCATCGACTAAAGAATCAATTAAATCTTGAGATTCGTATGGTTTGTTTCGTGCTTCAGGAAGAATAGAAGAAATGGAATGTCCAGATGGTTTGACTGAATTTGCTCTTGTGAAATTGGATGCTTTGGACGTTTCCCCCCAATGTGAGGCCAATTCTCGTATCGTTTTCAACGCATCTTCATCGTCCTTACATGGATAATCAATAACGCCACTTATTTCTGTTTGTGTAACTGCTCCTCCAAGTGTTTCGTTATCCACATTTTCTCCAATCGCTGCTCTGACCAAATAACTCCCCGCCAAAAAGATCGATCCAGTCCCTTCTACAATGAGGGACTCATCACTCATGATCGGGAGGTATGCGCCTCCTGCGACACAAGAACCCATCACCGCAGCTATTTGTGGTACGCCTTCGCTCGATAATTTCGCGTTATTTCGAAACATCCTCCCAAAGTGTTCTTTGTCTGGGAATATCTCATCTTGCATTGGTAAAAATACTCCTGCACTGTCCACCAAGTAGATGATTGGTAATCTGTTCTCCATTGCAATTTCTTGCAAACGCAAATTCTTTTTGGCTGTTATGGGGAACCAAGCACCAGCTTTTACAGTAGCATCATTGGCAACTACTATACATTGTTTTCCTGTTACATAAGTAATTCCAGCAACTACACCTCCTGATGGACAGCCTCCATATTCAGTGTACATTCCTTCCCCAACAAAAGCACCAATTTCTAAAAAGTTGGCATCAGTATCTTTTAGGTAGTCAATACGCTCACGAGCAGTAAGTTTTCCTTTGGCATGTTGTTTTTCAATCTTCTTTTTTCCTCCTCCTAAAGCTACTTGAGCATGCTTTCTTTTCATTTCTGAAATAAGCAACCTCATTTTATCATCATTCTTATTGAAATCTAAATCTGCCATGCTGTAATTTTTTGTCAAAAATAGAAAATAGATGTTAGATATTAGTAATTAGATGTTAGACTTATTTTGTCTAGAATTTTAAATTTCAATACTAATGTCAAGATTATGCAAAAAATCTGAACTTTCAGGCCCTAAATTAAAGAGTAAATCCAAAATAGAGAGGTTAGGAATAAAACCGTGCTTTTCCATAAATACTTGGTTGTATTTTGATGAGTTCTCTAAGATGAAATCATGATTTCTTAAATCAGCAAACTCTGTTTTATGATGATATGATGTTGTAAAATCAGGACCTTTATCTTTTTGTAAAAGCTCAAGAATTACTTCTTGTAATTTGTTGTTAAAATCAACCAGATTACTTTCTTTTTTTTTGAAAAAAGGCTCAAGTTCATCTTGGTAGTATTCAAAAAAAGGGGAGGAGTTGTAAGCTGATTTTATGGCATTCCAATGTAGTTTTTGCCAATCTTCTTTATATGAAATTTTGATTTCCTTGATAATGGTTTTACTACTTCCTTTTCTCTCTTTAGGAATAGTTAATCTTAATCTTCCATTAGCACCATAAATTTCACATCTGTTTCTGATGCTTTGTTTTACAAAATGCTCATGCATTTCTATGTTGCAATTTTTATGTTGCAATAAAATAGCGTAATAGGAAATTGGGGCTAAATAAGCAGTAGGTAATAATGGGTTATTTAACACTTCTAAATAGTCTGTTCCATCTGATTTTTTTCAGACCTTTTGCATTTGTATCCCAACTCATCCAAACGAATAAAGCTTTCCCAACAATATGGTTTTCAGGCACAAATCCCCAGAACCTACTATCAGCAGAATTATGTCTGTTATCTCCCATCATCCAGTAATAATCCATTGAAAAAGTATAGGTAGTAGCAACTTTATCATTGATGTAAATTTCACCATCAACTATCTCTAGTTTATTATTCTCATACCTTTCAATAATATCTTTGTAAATTGAAAGGTTTTTAATTGTAATAATTATAGTTTCACCAGCTTTTGGAATTGTAATTGGCCCAAAATTATCTACATTCCATTTATAATTCTCATCATGAGGGAAAATATAATCAGCATATACCTCTTGCTTCTCAATGTTTTTATCAATCTTAGTTACATTCGGAAAAGTCTTTAAAGCATCACGGCTGTTGTTGGTTAGGGTTAAGCTGTATTCATTTCTATTTCTGCCATAACCACCCTCAGTTATATCGTACTTTTCGTAAAGTATTTTTGGGTTTAAACCTGTGCCTTGTGTGCTTACATTATAGCGCCACTGTTTTTTCATTCCTTCAAATTCTTCTTGAGGAGCACCATTTACAAACAATTGTGCATTTTTAAGTTCAAGTACATCTCCAGGAATACCAACACATCTTTTTACATAGTTTTCTTTTTTATCTACTGGCCTTCCAATGTCCTCAGCTGGCCAGTTAAACACTACACAATCATTTCGTTCAATATTATGTAAGCCTTTCATTCTGTGATAAGGTAACTTTACGCTTTCTGAGTATGATTTTCCTCCTCCAATTGGCATGGTATGGTGTACTAAAGGAAATGCAATTGGAGTCATAGGAACTCTAGGGCCATAAGCAACTTTACTTACAAATAAGAAATCACCAACTAACATTGATTTTTCCATTGATGAAGTAGGAATAGTATAGGCCTCAATAAGGAAAGTTCGTAAAATAGTTGCTGCAATTACTGCAAAAACAATAGCATCAAACCATGATTTTATTTCACTCTTTTTCTTTTTTTCTTTCTTCTCTTTTTTCTTCCAAAATTGCCAACTTATTGTTTCCCAAAATAAAACATCACCAGCAATTAAAGGTGCAAAATAGAGCCATTCACCCTCTATAGTATAGACAAACAAACTCCATATAATTGTTGCAACTATAAACATTACAACTTTAAATGATTTTCCTAATACTTCTTTTAATTTTCTCATAATCTTAAAAACGATTTTTTCTTTTTTTATTGTGCTAAAACATCTTTCATGCTAAAAACTCCTTTTTTTCCAATAATCCAATCGGCTGCAATAATTGCCCCCATTGCAAATCCATCTCTATTTTTAGCAGTGTGTTTTATTTCAATTTCATCAACTGCTGAAGTGTAACTTATAATATGTGTTCCGGGAACATCATCAATTCTATCAGCAGTAATAACTGATTTAGTATTTGTTATCTCCTGCATTTGTTCTCCTAATGTAATGGCCGTACCGCTTGGTGAATCTAATTTTTGGGTATGATGTACTTCATGAATTTTACTTTCGTAATCATGATTTTTCATCAGTGTAGCTAACATTTTATTCAGTTCAAAAAACAGATTTACTCCTAAACTAAAATTTGAAGCATATAAAAAAGCACCTTCTTTTTGTAGACATAAATCCTTTACATCTTGTAGCTTGGAAAGCCAAGCAGTTGTTCCTGAAACAACAGGAATGCCACTGTTTATTGCATGGCTGATATTTGCAAATGCAGTAGATGGAGTGCTGAAATCAATAGCCACATCAGTAGAGCTGAAATCTAAAGTGTTTGCAGGTTTTTCTGATGATGAAGTAGCAACAATTGTGTGTCCTTTCTCTGTAGCTAATTCACTAATTCTTTTGCCCATTCTTCCGTTTCCTAAAATTGCAATATTCATAGGGCAAATTTATAAATTAAAGGATAACGAAATACCACTTGCATTTTCTTTTGAAAAATATACAGGTTGTATGTGTAATGATAAATCCTCACTCACATCATAGTCAAACAGATGTGCATTTACTGAGGCATCAACAATGTTTAAAATATAAGTGAGTGTGAACAGCAATGCTGATACCTCTCTGTTTCTTCTGTAATGTTCGGTTAATGTTCTTAAATCACTATCAGAATAGTTTAAGTTATCAGTGAAATCTCCATCTAATCTGTTTAGGTAAGTGGATTTATACAATTGGTACAAATCATTACTTTCGTTTATGTAGTAAGCTGAGGTGATAAGTCCCCCATAAATTACAGGAACTTTCCAGTATTTTTTGGTGTAAACTTGCCCAGCTCCAGGCAGAATTGCAGAATATAATCCTGCTTTTTTTGGGATTTTTTCTCCATATTCTTGTGCTGATGTTGTAAAGGAAAATCCTACAAAAAAAGCAATTAATATTTTTTTAATAACGGACAATTTAATTGTTTAGAATGTTGAATATGCGCTCTAAATCTTCATCATTAGCAAATGGAATAATCAATTTCCCTTTTCCTTTTTTGTTGCGCTTTAATTCTACATCCTTTTCTAAATTTCTTGATAAATCATGAACCATTTTTTGCTGAGAAAAAGCAAGTGGAGTAGGAGTGTTAACTACTTTGGATTTTGAAGTTCTTGTGTAAGTGCTAGTAGAAAACTCCTTAGCTAACTGTTCTACTTCTCGTACTGAGTATCCATTTGCAACTGTATCATGAAAAAGGTTGATTTGTGAATTTTCATCTTTTATTGCTAGTAATGCTTTTGCGTGTCCGTTAGAAATTAAACCATCTCTTAGCCCTTTTTGTATAATTTCAGGAAGCTTTAAAAGCCTTAAAAAATTAGTAACAGTTGATCTGTTTTTTCCAACCCTCTCCGAGCATTGTTCTTGCGTAAGTTTTATTTCATCAATGAGTCTTTGGTAACTTAATGCTACTTCTATAGGGTTTAAGTTTTCTCTTTGTATATTTTCTACCAATGCCATTTCAAGCATTTCTTGGTCGTTAGCAATTCTTACAAATGCAGGTATTTTATCAAGCCCTGCAATTTGTGATGCTCTAAATCTTCTTTCTCCAGAAATCAATTGGAATTTATCATATCCCATTTCACGAACTGTAATGGGTTGAATGATTCCTAGTTGCTCAATAGATACAGCTAACTCATTTAATTTTTCTTGATTAAACTCTGTTCTTGGTTGAAATGGATTCGTTACTATTTGCGAAATAAGAATTTCATGAGTTGTTCCTACAACAGGAGTTTCAGTTTTTATATCAGTAGTTGTTTTGCTTGTAATTTCAGAAGTGCTAGTGCCTAATATAGATGCTAACCCTCTACCTAATGAGCTTTTCTTTTTTGTCATAGTTATACAGTTACTTGCAGCTTTTTAAGTAATTCATCAGCTAAATTAAGGTAGTTGATTGCCCCTTTACTTGTAGCGTCATGTATTACAATTGTTTCTCCAAATGATGGTGCTTCTCCTAAACGCACATTTCTCTGGATAATTGTTTTAAATACCATGTCTTGGAAGTGTTTTTTTACTTCTTCAACTACTTGGTTGGATAGGCGCAAACGAGTATCATACATAGTAAGGAGTAGCCCTTCAATCTCTAGGTTAATGTTGAGCCTTTGTTGTACTACTTTTATTGTGTTGAGTAATTTTCCAAGCCCTTCTAATGCAAAATATTCGCATTGTATAGGTACTATTACGCTATCTGCTGCTGATAAAGCATTCAAAGTTAAAAGGCCTAATGATGGAGCACAATCAATAATAATGTAATCGTAATTATTTTGTATAGGATCAAGTACTTTTTTCATCTTGTACTCTCTTTCTTTCAAGTTTACAAGTTCTAGTTCGGCACCTACCAAATCAATATTTGCTGGCAGTAAATCAAGGTTAGGGCTTCTCGTTTCAAGTATACAATCTTTAGCTATAGCATTTCCAATTAAACATTCATATATTCCTTGTTTTATTTCTTGTGGGTTGTGTCCAACTCCTGATGTAGCATTGGCTTGTGGGTCAGCATCAACAAGTAATACTTTCTTTTCTAGCACTCCTAGACTTCCTGCTAAATTCATAGCAGTTGTTGTTTTCCCTACCCCTCCTTTTTGGTTTGCAATTGCAATTATTCTTCCCATAATTATAGTCTGTTTTTACGGCTATAAAAGTACTATGCTAATTACTAATAGTCTCTTTGCAAACTAATGTAATTATCAACAAAATAGGGGAGTTGTTAAGAAAAAAGCCCTACCAATTGGTAGGGCTTTCACTTGTTTTTGAGTGGGGTTATTTTAATCCTCTCCTAAATCATCAAAGTTAACTTCAGTAAAGTCAGTAGATGATTCTTCTTTTTTCTCAGCAGGCTTTTCTTCCCTTTTTTTAAACTTTTTATCTGAGATTATTTCTTCTCCTTTTTCTGCAATAATATAGTTGCTTACTTCCTCAAATGCATCCTTAAAGTTTGCAAAATCTTCTTTGTAAAGGTATATTTTGTGTTTTCTGTATGTTGGAGCACCATCTTCATTAAAATCTCTTACGCTCTCGGTAAGTGTCATGTAATAGTCACTTGCTTTTGTTTCTCTTACATCAAAAAAATAGGTTCTTCTTCCTGCTTTTACTTTCTTTGAAAATATATCTTTTATCTCTCGCTTCTCAGTCATTTATTAGTTTTTATTCATGTGCCAAATATAGAAAATATTTAGTAACTAAAAAAATAGCACAATATTTAATCATCAAATTGATTTATTCTGACTTTGAGATATGTCAAAATAAAAGCCTTTTTTGGCTAGTAATTCCTGGTGCGTTCCTTCTTCAATTATTTCTCCTTTTTCAAGTACAACGATTTTATCGGCTTCTTTTAGTGTAGCAACTCTATGGCTAATTATTATTGATGTTTTTCCTTTGCTTTCTTTCTTTAGGTTTTTAAGTATTTGTTGTTCTTTGGTAGCATCAATGGCTGATAAGCAATCATCAAATATAAAGAGGTTCGGTTTTTTGTAAAAGGTTCTGGCAATGGCTAATCTTTGTCTTTGTCCTCCTGATAGTTGCACACCTCTTTCTCCAATTATGGTTTCAAATCCATCAGTAAAGCTGTCAATCTCATCAAGTATTTCTGATTTTTTTGCAGCATCAATTACTTCATCTTCATTTAAAGTGTTGCTTGCAAATGCAATATTTTCTTTTACAGTTCCGGAAAATAAATAACCATCTTGTGGGATATATCCTATGCAGGAGCGTAAGCTAAATAAATTCAAATCTTGTATTTTTACATTCCCAAAAGTGATATTTCCTGTTGTTGTGTCATACAATCGGCATACTAGGTTTGCAATAGTTGATTTTCCACTTCCTGTTTTCCCAAATACTCCAAGGGTAGTGCCTTCTTTTATTGTAAAGTTGATGTTGTTAAGCGCTACTATATTTGTGTCCTTATATTTTAAACTTACATCTTTAAAGGTAATATCTCCTGTAATAGGGGTTAGTGCTTTATTTGTGTTTTCTATATCTGATTTTAGTAGTAAAAAGTCATTAATTCTTTCTTGTGATGCAGCTGCTCTTTGCACTATTGAAGTAATCCACCCAACTGATGCTACTGGCCAAGCCAACATGTTTACATAAATAATAAATTCAGCAATATTCCCTGTTGTTATGTTTCCTTTAAAGCTCTCCAATCCTCCTATGTAAATTGTAAGTATAGTACTTGCACCTATCATAGTTATTATAAGTGGAAAAAAGAAGGCTTCTATCTTTACGAGTTGCAATTGTTTTTGGGTGTATTCTTTGCATGATTTTAAAAATACTTGCCAGGTGTTTGTTTCATTTCCAAAGGATTTAATAATTTTTATTCCTGAAAAAGTTTCTTGTGATATGGTTGTAAGTTTTGATAGTTGTGCTTGTACCTTTTCACTTCTTTTGTTGATGTTACTGCTTACAAAATAAACGAGTATTGCAAGTATTGGTAAAGGGAGTAATACATAAAAAGTTAAAGTCGTACTGATGCTTAACATCTTGCTGATAACTAAATAAAACAGTATTGAGATATTTATTGCATACATTAGTGCAGGTCCTAAGTACATTCTTACTCTACTTACATCTTCTGATATTCTGTTCATTAAATCCCCAGTTTTATTTTGTTTGTAAAAACTCATACTAAGGTTTTGGTACTGCTGATAGATTTCATTTTTTAAATCAAACTCAATTTTACGGCTCATTACAATTACGGTCTGCCTCATAAAATACATAAACACTCCTTTGAGTATTGCAAAGGCCACTATTAGGCCTCCATATTTTAAAAGGGTGTCTTTTACTCCTTGTTCTGTGTTTGTACCTTCCTTCATGCTTAAAAGCACGGCATCAAATGCTTTTCTTACAAACTCGGCTGGGTATAGCGCAAAGAGGTTAGCAACTACTATAAAAAAAGTTCCTATCAGTAGTAATTTTCGGTATTTCCAAAAAAATTTATTGAGGTAAAATAGAGGTTTCATTAATTGATTAAGTACTTTAATTGATTTGCCAAAAATAATAAGTAAATTCGCGACCCCTTTAAAAATATGATTTATTTCTATTTTAATTGTGGGTTATCTGATTAAATAACTAAAATTTGACATACTTATGACAATAGTAAATGCAGAAAAAACAATTACAAATGAAGGTTTAGTAGTTAGCAAAATGACTATGATGGGACACGAGCAAGTGGTTTTTTGTCAAGATAGTGAAACAGGATTAAAAGCAATTATTGCAATTCATGATACAACTTTAGGTCCTGCTCTTGGAGGTACTCGTATGTGGGATTATGCTAATGAAGAAGATGCAATACAAGATGTGCTTAGACTTTCAAGAGGAATGTCATTTAAAGCAGCAATTTCTGGCTTAGAATTAGGTGGTGGTAAGGCTGTAATTATTGGTGATGCTACAACTCAAAAAACTGAAGCGTTAATGCGTAAGTTTGGTGAGTATGTTGATAGTTTAGGGGGTAAATATATAACTGCTGAAGATGTAGGGATGAGTACTAAGGATATGGAATATGTGCGTATGGAAACTAAGCATGTTACTGGTATTCCTGAAAGTATGGGTGGTAGTGGTGATCCTTCACCAGTTACTGCTTTTGGTGTATATATGGGAATGAAAGCTTCTGCAAAATTCAAATGGGGAAGTGATAATTTAGACGGAAAAACTGTACTTGTACAAGGCATTGGCCATGTAGGAGAAAACCTAGTAAAACACTTAACTGAAGAAGGTGCTAAGGTAATTATTAATGATATTAACAAAACAAGATTAGCTGAGCTTGCTGAGAAATTTGGCGCTACTATTGTAATGGGAGATGCAATCTATGATTTAGATATTGATATTTACGCTCCTTGTGCTTTAGGTGCAACAGTAAATCCTTCTACTTTAAGCAGATTAAAATGTGAGATAATTGCTGGTGCTGCAAATAATCAATTAGCTGATGAGGTAAGAGACGGGCAATTATGTTCTGATAAAGGAATAGTTTACGCTCCTGATTTCTTAATCAATGCAGGAGGATTAATTAATGTATATTCTGAAATTAAAGGATATGATAAAGAGCAAGCAATCAATCAAACAAGAGAGATTTACAATACAACTTTGGAGATTTTAAAGAAATCTGAGCTAGAAGATATGACAACTCATGCTGCTGCTTTAGAGATTGCTGAACAAAGAATTAACGATAGAAAAAACGCATAATTTAGATGCTAAGTAGAAGACACATCAGGGTAAAAGTAATGCAGTCATTATATTCTTACCTTTCCACTAAAGTAAATGAAATGCCAGTTGCTGAAAGAGCAATGCTAAAGCATTTTGATGAAGTGGTAGAACTAAAATTAGTAATCATTTCATTATGGATTCAGCTTGTAAAGCATGCTGATAATTTCTATGATGAAGGGAAGAAAAAGCATCTACCTACTTCATTGGATTTAAATCCGAATACTCGTTTTGTTGATAATGATATTATTACAAGTGTTAGAAATGATTTGGATGTGATGGATAAAGTAGCAAAATTTTCTGGTATTTGGATTAAAAACGATCATGATATTGTGCATAAGTTGTTTAAGGAACTTTATCAGTCTGACTTGTATCAAAAATACATTGCTAATGAAAATAAAGATGTTGAGGTTGATAAGAAATTTATTATTAATGCCCTAAACGATTACATTCTTAAAAATGAACTTGTACATCATATTTTTGAAGAAAGAAGTATTTACTGGGTAGATGATTTACCATTTATTGCAGCTATTATTTTTGGTGATATTAAAGAAGGTAAAAGCATGGATACTAAAGAAGCTTTTAAGGACAGTTCGGATAAAGAATTTGCATTAAAGTTATTTAGAAATACAATTAATAATAATTCCGACTATGAAGAAATTATTATAAAATTTGCAAGAAATTGGGAACTTGATCGTATAGCGAAAATGGATCAACTTTTCTTAAAAATGGCTTTTGCAGAAATCTTATCAATGCCAGACTTACCCGTAAAAGTTTCTATGAATGAGTATATAGAAATATCAAAATACTACAGCACAGCAAAAAGTAAATTGTTTGTTAATGGGCTTTTAGATAATTTTGTAAAGACATATACTAGAGACGGAAAGATTAAAAAAATTGGTAGAGGTTTAGTTTAATAAAATTACTTAGTTTTGAAATTGAATATGAAAACATTTTTCACCCTTATGTTATCAGTAATTGTTTTAGCATCTTGCTCTAATTCTGATGATAAAAAAATAACAACTGATTTAGTAAATAATCCTCTAACAGCAAATGAAAATGCTGATCCTGTTGCAATGCCTGTAATTGAAGTTGCTCAGGACTTTTTTGATTTTGGTGAAATGCCTCAAAAGGAGTCAGTGAGTACAGAGTTTATATTAAAAAATACTGGTGATGCACCTTTATTAATTCGTTCAGCAAAAGGAAGTTGTGGTTGTACTGTACCTGAATGGCCAAAAGAACCAGTTGCAGTAGGTAATGAAGCAATAATTAAAGTTACTTTCAATAGTGGAAATAAAAAAGGAAAGCAAAACAAAACAGTAACTTTGGTTACTAATGCTATTCCAAGTACAAAGGTTTTAACAATAAAAGGAACTGTTTTAGTTCCAGAAACAGAATAATATGATTTTATTACAAGCAGCAGGTACAGGTATGAGTTCGTTAATTATGTTCGGTATGATTTTTGCCGTAATGTATTTCTTTATGATTCGTCCTCAAATTAAGAAACAAAAAAAAGAGCGTGAATATCGTTCAGCACTTAAAAAAGGTGATAAAGTGGTTACTATTGGAGGGATTCATGGTAAAATTAATGATGTAAAAGAAGATACTTTTATTGTTGAGGTTATGGGAGGAAATACTTTGAAAATTGAAAAAACTGCAGTATCAATGAGTGGAGATGCTGGTATAGAGCAAAAATAATGTCTAGCAACTTAAAAAAATCAATAGCTCATTTTTTTAAGTCAGTTGCAAAAAATAAGAAGTTAAATACTTACGCACTTTTTCTTTTTATTTCCTTCTCCTTTTGGTTTTTGAGTATGCTTTCAAAAACACACGAAACAACTCTTTCCGTTCCTGTAAATTACAAGAATTACCCTGCTGATTTAGTTGAGATTAATTCCCCCATTGATTTTATAGAAGCTAGGGTAAAAGCTCCAGGTTTCTCCATTGTTTTTTATCATTTTTTTAATTTCAAGACATTAAAACTGGACTATGAAATTGCTAACTCTAAACCTTTTAAAAATGGTAAGAATTTATTTTGGATTTTAAATTCAAAAAGAGAAAAAGTAGCTAAGATTTTAGGAAGTTCAATGGAAATAATGGATTTAAGTCCTGAACGATTAATTGTTCCTTTTGCTAATAAAACAAAAAAAGAAGTACCTATAAAGTTGTTTGATGATATTACTTTAAAAAGTGAATATTGGTTGTCATCAGAAATACAGTTAAACCCTGAAAAAATCACGATTTATGGAGATCAAAATGTATTAGATTCATTAACTGAAATTTCCACTGAACTTTTAAAACTTGATAATGTTTTTGAGAATACTAGTATTAAAGTTGATTTGATAATTCCTGAAGGATTACAAACTAAAGAAACGGAATTAAGTGTAACCATAAATGTTGAGCAGTTTATTGAGCAGAAAATGACCCAAAAAGTTAAAGTCGAAAATCTTAAAAAAGGTTATACATTGAAGTTGTTTCCTAATGAGATTAGTGCTACTATTCGCTTGCCAAAGAGCAAGTATAATTTCTTAAAAACAGATTTTTTAAACATTACAGTTGATGCGTCTGAACTAGATGAAAACACCAAAAGATTAAAAGTGCAGATAAATAACTTGCCGTCTTTTGTGAAACTTGAGCGTCTCTATCCGCAAGAAGTTGAGTTTTTGTTGATTAAAGATTAGTTAGAGAACACATACTCCAAAATATTTGCTCCCATTTGTAGTGCTTTTTGTCTTATGTGATCACTGTCATTATGGACTTCTGCATCTTCCCAACCATCACCAATATCTGATTCAAAAGTGTAAAGACAAACTAAACGCCCATCAACAATTATCCCATAAGCTTTAGCAGGACTTGCATCATGCTCATGGATTTTTGGTAAGCCATTAGGAAACTCATATTTCCCATGAAAAATAGGATGATTAGTTGGAAGTTCAACTAAATCAGTTTCAGGAAAAACTTTTCTTATTTCTGTACGAACAAAAGCATCCATTCCGTAATTATCATCTATATGCAGGAAACCGCCTGCTAAAAGGTAAGTGCGTAAATTCTCAGCTTCACTGGAATTGAAAACCACATTTCCGTGCCCTGTCATGTGTAAATAAGGATAATTAAAAATAGCGCTACTTCCAACTTCTACAGTTGCGGGTTCAGTTTTTATGTTCGTCCCAATATTTTCATTTGCAAAAGCAATAAGGTTGGGTAGGGCAGTGGGGTTGGCATACCAATCGCCACCACCATTGTATTTTAATATAGCAATTTGGTAAGTGTTTTGTCCTAATGCGAAAATTGGGAGGAATAGAAATATTATGAGTAGGTTTTTCATTTAATTTTCATTTAATCCAAATGACTTTGTTCCAAATTTCTCTTTATATAGATTTTCAATCTTTATGACTTCTTTAGCGCTTATATTACTAGGTAAGCTTTGTAAAATAGTATATTGAAAATTCTGTTTATAGTTTTTATTATTATCGCATAATTCTTTTAATTTTTTATTTCCTCCATGAATATTTGAAGCGTAATCAGACCACCTTTGCCATATTCCACCTTTACCGTAAGCTGAACCAATATATTGATTACCAGTTTTAGTATCAAGAATCATATATATTCCATTAACTGACGAAAGATTACTTCTCCAATCTCTATTTGCATCCGGATTGGAAATTAACTTTCTTAACTCATTATAATCTAAGATAAAGTTAGTTAATCCTTTAAATTCACCTAA
>ENA-OREB01001111-OREB01001111.1-marine-metagenome-genome-assembly--contig:-NODE-1111-length-13408-cov-3.670842_pt1 | contig 13408 bp, 12 predicted proteins | sample MGYA00248625_ERZ508552 | MGnify/ENA primary metagenome ERZ508552 (study PRJEB26219, sample SAMN06267888) | marine metagenome | isolation source: Monterey Bay, California, USA | place: USA:Monterey Bay...
CTTCCGTGCGAATGACCTGAACACCCCGGCCATCGTATCCGCCGGTGCGCAACTTCTGTACCACAGGCAACCCGCGGGACAGCGCCTCGGCTCGGCCATCTTCCACCAACGCGAAGTCCGAAGTGGGGATGTCGTGCTCGGCATAAAACTGCTTCTGCAAACCCTTGTCGCGGATCAACGCCAAATGAGCGGGATCCGGCAACACCTTGACTCCCATCGCCTTCAAGGCCGTCAACCCTTCCGTGCTCACGTTTTCAATTTCTACGGTGACCACGTCGAGGCTGCGGCCCCAAGCGATGACCGCTTCGGCATCGTTCAAATCGCCCTGCGTGAATTGATGGGCAATGCGGGCGCAAGGGCATTGGACATCCGGGTCCATGACCTCGATGCGCAAATCCAAGTCCAGCGCCGCCTGAATGGTCATCCGGCCGAGTTGACCTCCACCCAGGAAACCAATCCTCATGTCGGGTCCAAAAGCCAAATCATCGCGCCTTCCTTCTGCCATGGCGCGAAGATACCGGTGTAGATTCGAAGCCTCATGAGGTACATGGTCTTCATTTTATGGCTGGGATGCTCCTGGTCAGCTGCAGCGCAAGGCGAATGGTGGTTTGATACCGAAGAGCGCGAGAGGGACATCACTGGGGTCGACAAACGCGACCTGTCGGAACGTCCTTTCAAAGAGCGACTCACCTTGGGCGGAACGGCCGCTTTGCAACTCGGCAGCGTCACGCTCATTGGCGGGGCGCCGCAACTGGGGTACCGCTTTACCGAAAACCTCGTGGCAGGAGCTGGAGCTACCTATTACTTCAACCGATTCAAGGACATAGGCTACACCCAACACCTTTACGGAGTCAACGTCTTCGCGCGGCACAGGCTCATCACCCGGGTCTTCGCACACATCGAGTCAGAGGCCATCAACCTGGAGCTTTCAGGGCCGTTTAACTCCTTGCCAGAACGCCAATGGGTCAGCATGCTTTGGGTGGGTGGCGGCTACTACCGAGGCCTCTCGGACCGACTCGGCGCTGGGGTCACCATATTGTATGACGTCACAGAAAACCCGTTGAGCCCTTACGACAATCCCACCTTACGCGGCGGCATTGCCATTGGGTTTTGACACCCTGACTCTCAGGGGAATTGCGCATTTTGCAACAGCATAACAACGCCATGGACTTTCTCCAAAACACCTTTCTGGGCAATTCGCTTGAACACTGGCTCATGGCCCTCGCCTGGGGCGTGGGCGGGGTCATTGTCGCCCGCATACTCTACCGAATAGTAGGCAGCGTCGCCCGCAAAATCACCTCTAAGACGCGTTCCAACCTAGACGACCTCATCGTTGATAAGCTGGAGGAGCCCTTGATCCTCGCCTTGACCATCATCGCGCTGCGCACGGGGTACAGCGAGCTCACCTTTGGCGATGGCGTAGACAACTTCGTGGATTCGGCCATGAAAGTGGCGTACGCATTGAACATCACCTGGGGCATCGCGCGGCTCGTAGACGCCGTTATCCTCAACTTCTTTGTGCCGTTTACGCTCAAAAAAGAGAGCGCCATGATGGACCAATTCGGCCCCATCCTGCGCAAAGGCTTGCGTTCTGGAATCTGGGTTTTCGGCCTCATCATGGCGCTGAACAATGCAGGCTACGATGTGGGTGCGTTGATCGCCGGTGTAGGCATCGGCGGTTTGGCATTGGCCATGGCCGCGAAAGACTTCGTATCCAACATGTTTGGCGGCATCACCGTTTTTGTGGACCAGCCTTTCAAAGTCGGTGACCGCATCCAGATTTCGGGGTACGATGGCACCATCGAGGAAATCGGCTTGCGCTCCACGCGGTTGCGCACCCTCGCCGGGCGCCTGGTCATCATCCCCAACTTCAAGTTCACCGACACCTTCCTGGAGAATGTGGCGGTGGAGCCTGCTCGAAAAGTGGCCTTGACCCTGGGATTGACCTATGACACCACCCCTGAACGGGTAGAAGAGGCCATCGGCATTCTAAAGGCCATCATCGCCGAGCGCGCGGACACTTTGGAAGCGGACCCTACAATCTGGTTCGACAGCTTTGGCGACTTCTCGCTCAACGTAAAATTGGTGTACTACATCAAGAAGTCCGGCCACTGGGCCTACAGCCCAAGTGAGGTCAACCTCGAAATCCTCAAGCGTTTCAACGCCGCCGGACTCGACTTCGCCTTCCCCACCCAAACACTCCTCACCCCGGACGTCGCAACGACGTCATAAGCTCACCGGGCTCGGCCAGGGTTTTCGCGGACAAAGGCGGCCCAGCCGCCGCCCTTGCCGCCAAGGGTGGGTGTGCCCATTTCGTAGAGGTGGCAGAGCGCGACAGCGAGGCCGTCGGTGGCATCCAAGTCGCGCGGCATGTCGGCATCGGGAATTTTGAGCGTCCGCTGTACCATGCCCGCCACCTGTTCTTTAGAGGCCGCTCCCGATCCAGTGATGGCCTGCTTGACCCTTCGTGGGGCATATTCAGCAACGGGCACATCGCGAACGAGGGCGGCAGCCAGCGCCACTCCTTGAGCGCGGCCCAACTTGAGCATAGACTGCACGTTTTTCCCGAAAAAAGGAGCTTCGACCGCAAAATGATCGGGCGCATGCGCCTCGATGAGGCCGGCGCAACGGTCATGTATTCTCCGGAGCTTTAAGGCGGGATCCTTCACTTTGGCCAGGTGCAAAGCGCCCATTTCCAGCAGCTCCACTTTATTTCGAGACCAAGCGCGCACCACACCGTAACCCATGATGGTAGTACCAGGGTCAATTCCCAAAATGATGGTGGGTCCGTTTTGCACAAGCACAAGGTGGCAATGAACGGATACAGAATGACCCTTGAAGGCCACCATTTCTACAAAAACCAACAACAAGGTCCACAAGAACACTTCACTAAAAGTTCTCATGCTTGCGCCTACAAATTACACGGGGTCATCAATGCGTATAATGACCCAAATGTGCTTGAACGAATTATCTTTAAGAAGTGTTGAATGCGCCCAAATCACCCACCATTTCGCCCCTTTCGGAGCGAGAATCGGAACAGGCAATCTGGCCCTTCAATTTGGGCATTCCAATACCTGTGCAATGGGCACTGCTGTTCTTCCTTCCCTTGTTGGGTTGCGGTTACTGGCTCTTTTCAAAATTGTCAGGTCTGCCGTCAGAAGCTTGGGAATGGACCATTTTCCCCGGAGCCATGATGGTCGCTGTCGCATTGGTTCCCCTCAACTGGTGGATTGAGTCTTTGAAATGGGCTGAACTGATGCCTTGGGGTCGGATGCCCCGGCGCATGAGAGAAGTGCTGTACGGAACAGCATGGAGCATGGTGGGTCCGTTCAGACTTGGAGCGGGAATAGGACGCGTTACAGCAGTTCCACCCCGTGAGCGCAATATGGCAATGCGGGCTTTCGCTGCAGCAAGCGTCTCACAATGGTGGTGTACCATCACAGCAACAGCCATCGGCCTATTGTGCATGCAACTCTATCTACCGGCCGCTCTGATGCTCGTTGTCTCGAGCATCACCCTCGGCATATATCTAGGGTGGAGTCCCAAATTCTGGAAGTACCTGAAGAAGACCTCATGGATGGGAAACTGGGGGAAGACCAAAAGAATCCCAACAGTGAGAAGAAAAAGGGCACTGTCGCTGAGCATCTTTCGCTATTTCGTGATGCTGAGTCAATTCATCTTCATGTTGAATGCCTTTGGACACTTGACCACTTGGTCACACAGCGTGGACCGCTTTTACGCTCAAGGGCAAGGTGTAGCCCTGACTTGGGGGCTGACCAGCTTAGCCCCTATGCCAGCCTTTGGAGACCTCGGTATTCGGGAAGCAGCAGCCCTGTTTGCAATTGATGCGTCAACACCCGAAGACATAACAGCCATCATTGCCGCCACCCTTTCGTTGTGGATCATAAACCTGCTCATTCCGTCCTTGGTCGGATTGATTTGGCATGCCAACGCACAGCGGAAGCGCAACAATATCCGAGCGAAATTGGCCGAGTGATTGCGACCCTGCTGACCTTACTTTCATTTGTCTGCTTGCTCCTGCACTTCATCCAAGTGAGAGGGTGGTCCCGTGGCTTCAAAGGTGCCCTTGTTCCAACAAATGGAACATCACAAAAACGGCGTTCTACATCACCCAAAATATCGGTGGTTCTGCCCGTGCGCAACGAAGCGGACACACTTCCTCATTTGTTGAATGACCTTGCTCATGGTGCAGAAAAACCCTGTGAAGTCATCATCGTGGACGACGCATCAACAGACAACACGCTCCAAGCCATAGCTGCACGCGGACATGCGTCATTGGACATTCGGGTCATGCAAAACCCCGGTCAAGGCAAGAAGCCCGGCTTGTCAGCAGGCATCAAAGCTGCCCAACATCCATGGGTCATCCAAGTCGATGCCGATGTCCGAGTAGGCCCAGATTTCGTGAGCAGTATCGCCCGATATCTTGAGGAACATGGCAGAGGAAGCGACATGATCCTGCTGCCATTGCGGCTGGCAAAGTCTGCTTCAGGGGCTCCGCAAGAACTGTTTGACCGCCTCCAAGCCTTGGACTTCGCAGCCATGCAAGGTTGGGCGGTGGCCGCAGCGCGCAGGAAACGCCCCGCGATGGCCAGTGGAGGGGCTTGGGTCTGGCGGGCATCTGCTTTTCCTCATGATGGACTGCGGCCAGAATTGGCCAGCGGCGACGACGTCTTTTCTCTGGCAGCCCTCATCGAACGCGGCGATGGCTCCCGCGTCGGTTGGTGCGGCCACATCGCAGCCATGGCGTCCGCTGCTCCTATGCCGACTTTCCAAAGCCTTTTAAATCAGCGCATCCGTTGGGGAGCCAAGTCAAAGGCCTATCCCAAGGCACTGTCAGAGGCGCGCCAAGTGGCGGCCATCATTGCTGGTGTGCACTTTCTGGGAGCAGCGCTCTTGATCCTTGAGCCGCAAGCAGCAGCGGTCTTTTGGACGGCCAAAGCCGTGATCGACATGACCTACACCCATCAGGTCGGACGGGCCTACGGCTTGTTCGACGGCGTGCATGCCTGGCGCAGGTGGGGGACGCTGGCCCTACTCGCTATCCTTCACCCTTTTTTCATCATCACCACCCTCCTTTTGATGCCCGTCCGAAAAGCCCCGTGGAAAGGGCGCACTGCCGCCTAATTTTCGAGGGTGCAAGCGATACGCGCCTTTTTCCGCAGCGAACCCACCGCCTTACTAGGTGCAGCCTGGATTGCACTTTGGACCATTGTGGCCACGACCAGCACACTGTGGCGGCCAGATCCTACACCGCACGCCAACGACCAACACCTCGAATGGTCCATGCTTTCTCCAGGCGAATCGGTCGAGGTGTTCCTTCCAACCGGCCTTTCCGTCCAAAGAACTTTTCTCCTCGGAACCGATCGGTTTGGGCGGGACTACTTCTCCCGGGTCGTCGCAGGTTCAGGCCTCTCTTTGGCCGTTGGCCTCATAGCTGTTTTGCTCTCTTTGCTGATTGGCATTCCGCTGGGCGCCCTTGCAGGCTACCTCGGTGGCCGTTTTGATGCGGCCGTGAGCTGGCTGCTCCAGGTCGTTTGGAGCATCCCCACACTTCTTTTGGTTTTGGCATTGACCCTCGCCTTTGGCAAAGGCTTTGAGCAAGTATTTCTCGCCATTGGCCTGTCCATGTGGGTCGAAGTTGCTAGGGTTGTGCGCGGTCAGGTGATCGCCTTGCGCAACGTCGAATGGGTGGAGGCTGGCAGGGTATTGGGCCTGTCCACCCCGCGGATCGTCTTCTTGCACATCCTGCCCAACCTGACTGGACCCATCGCCGTCATTGCGTCGGCCAACTTTGCTGCCGCCATCCTCATTGAAGCAGGCCTGAGTTTCATGGGCGTAGGCGCGCAAATCCCCATGCCCAGCTGGGGCAACCTCATCCGAGACCACTATGGCGCTATCCTGACTGGACATGCCCACCTGGCGCTCGTACCCGGTGCCTGTATCGTTTCATTGGTTTTGGCCTTCAACGCCCTGTCCAACGCCTTTGCAAGGTTCACCGCGCAGCGGTAAGTCCTTAACTTTGCGTTCGTCATGAACGCATCATCTAGAATCTACGTGGCAGGCCACCGCGGCATGGTCGGAAGCGCCATCTGTAGGGCCCTCAAGGCGGCAGGACTTCCAACCCCCATCACTTTTACCAGCGCTGAACTCGACCTGAGAAACCAAGCTGCTGTGCAAACCATGATGGAACGCGAAAAGCCAACACATGTCTTCTTGGCGGCGGCTAAAGTGGGCGGTATCCACGCCAACAACGTTTACAGGGCCGACTTCCTGTACGACAACCTGATGATCGAGGCCAACATCATCCACGCCTCCCACACCGTCGGTGTAGAGAAATTGCTTTTCCTCGGTTCAAGCTGCATTTACCCCAAGTTGGCAGCACAGCCCCTGGAGGAAGACGCTTTGCTCACGGGCGCCTTGGAACCCACCAATGAACCCTATGCCATCGCCAAAATCGCCGGAATCAAACTCTGCGAATCCTACCGCGACCAGTACGGAGCAAACTTCATCTCAGCCATGCCCACCAACCTCTACGGACCGGGCGACAATTATGACCTGAACAACAGCCATGTTGTGCCGGCGTTGATCCGCAAATTCCACGAGGCCAAAGAACGCGGCGACAATGAAGTGCCCTGCTGGGGAACCGGGTCGCCACGCCGTGAATTCTTGCATGTGGATGACCTCGCCCAAGCCTGCATGTTTCTGATGGAGCAGTATGACGGCAAGGACCACGTCAATGTGGGAACCGGTGAAGATCTGCCGATCAAAGAGCTGGCCGAAACCATCCGCGATATTGTCGGGTTTTCTGGCGACATCGCATGGGATACAGACAAACCCGATGGCACGCCTCGCAAACTCATGGACTGCAGCCGCATTCACAAGCTAGGATGGAAACATGCCATTGGTCTGAGGGATGGGCTCTCCGAAGTTTATTCAGAATTCAAGGCAGCACCAGACGCCGTGCGCGCTAAATGAGTCTTCGCTCCACAACGTACAAACCTCTACTTTTCTGGCACACACTGTTTACTGCACTGTGCTTCCTGCTGTGCGTGCTGTGGACCCCCCTTTCGGCGCAAATCGTGGTCCCCGACAGGTTGCCCAATGGCAACCGCATGTCTGCAGTCACAACACCGGCAGAATTCGGGGTTCTTCCATTCGACACGTTGCGGACGTTGCCCGAAAATCAGGGCGGCCGTGACACTTGGTGGCACCGACACGCCGTGTTCACCGATGGCGCCATTCAAATGGCACTCGACCCCGTTTTGGTGCTTTCCATGGACCGGCTCCTGCGCGATTCAGAGGACCCCAATGACAGCCCTTCAGGTTTCCGCAACATACGTGGTGTCCGCTATTCTGGAAGCATCGATGGCCGGATCCGTTTTGGAGGGAAAGTCTTGGAAATGCAACGGGTCTTGGTCTCACCAGAAACAGAAGCTGTACTCAACGCTCAAGCCTACCCCGGCATGGGTACAGGAAAACTGAGGCCCACTGAGGGAAATTTGTACAAATTGGACCACAGCCTTGCTGAAGTATGGTTCGATGCACAGCCCCATAAAAACCTGCGATTGCAATGGGGATTGGGGTCTTCGGGGCTCGGTCCAGGAGCGCAAAACATCCTGTGGAACGGCGCAAGGGCGCCAGCACCATACTTCCTGGCAGCAGTCAATTTGGGAAAAGGGTGGGTGTACCGGTGGGTTCAGTCGCGACAAAAAGGCCCAGATAGGCTTCCCGCAAACGGGGCACGAGAAGGAAGGTACCGTCCTTTGGGTCTGGGCATCAGAAGCCTCACAAAATCCTTCCATTGGAACAACCAATCGTTGGACATTACTGTCATGGTGGCCCGCTGGACTGATGTGATGGAGCGCAGTCAAAACGGAAAAGGTGCAGCGGAATGGTTGCGCGCCTTGGCCCCTTGGGTGCTGCCCTTATCCAACACATCCCAAACGCCTTGGTACCTCTCAGGACACCAAGGATTGGACGTTCAATGGCGGCGCCCAAAATCCACGTGGTATGGACAACTGCGCCACCATCCATGGCGGGATCAAAGGTTCCACAATACCCAAGCCGAGGGGAACGGCTCCGGATGGCAGGGCTTGGTCGGTCACGTTCGACACGGCAATAAATGGTCCATTTGGACCGAAGTTTCGCCGGTCAATAATTCGGTGCCATCAGAAGTACATCCCGGAATTCCTGGCAGCAGTTTGGGCATCGAGCGGTGGTCGAGCCTAACGCCTTATTTCATTCAGGGCGCCGAATGGAGACTGGCGGGGGTCACCCTTGCAGCCGAATTGGGTTTGCCCCAGTCAGAAAGAGACCGCTGGAGGGCATTTCCCGAGTGGCGTCCTTCATGGAAAGCCACCATCAGCATTCCATCTGCCGCGGCAGATCCTCCATCAAAAGGAGTGAGACGCCTCAACATTCCGAACCACTTGTGGCCACCACTGGTTCCCCTTGCTCCCTTCTTTAGCTACATGCAAACACCCGGTTGGTATGGCGGGCCCCAAGAGCAATGGTGGAGCGTGGGCGTCACGTCGCCATTATTTCAAACAAGAAAAAACCACTAACTCCAATGGCGTCGGTTTAGTATTATACCGAAACAGAAACGAATTAAGCGCGCAACTTGGGTACTTCATCGGCTTTCTTTCTTACATTTATGATAACCCAAAACATGTTATCATTTATCCTCGCATTCGCTTTTGTGATGCTCGGTATGCCTTCGCTTATTCAGCTCGCTCTGCAGAAAAATCTGTTGGACGAGCCCTCTGAGGACCGCAAGGTTCACAAGCGCAGCGTTCCCCGATTAGGAGGGGTATTGGTTTTTATTGCAACATTGTTTACCACTTGCCTTTTGGTGCACCCAGAAGGACCCCATGCCATCTCATTTCTCAGGCTGGCTGCGGGTTCACTCATTCTATTTTTCCTAGGCCTTAAAGACGACCTCACCGAATTGAACCCCATCAAAAAATTGTGGGCTCAGATTGCGGTGGGTTGCATCCTCATTCTGGGCGGAGGATTCGCTGTCACTGACTTCGGGAACCTTTTCGGATGGGGGGTCCTCTCCTGGTGGTTTGCTCCTCTTTTTTCACTTTTTGTTTACATCGTTGTTGTCAATGCTGTCAACCTCATCGATGGCATTGACACCCTCGCCGGGGGCTATGGACTACTCATTGCCATCGCCTGTGCACTTTGGTTCGAGGTTACTGGACAAGGTGATTTTGCCATACTCTGCCTGGCCTTGGCTGGCTCGCTCACGGCATTCCTGGTCTTCAACATCACCCCTGCACGTATTTTTTTAGGGGACAGTGGTTCTCTCATTCTCGGAATGTTCATCTATGTGATGGCCACCAGCATCATGCAGACCCCCATTGAACAGGTCCCCGAAATCTGGAGCCACCGCTCCTTACCGGTCTTGGCCATGACCACCTTAAGCTACCCTCTGGTCGACACGCTGCGGATCTTTACGCTCAGGGTTTTAAAAGGCAAGTCGCCCTTCACAGCAGACCGCAATCACTTGCACCACCGCTTATTGCGGCTGGGAATGACGCATTTGCAAGCCGCGCTGTTCATTCACGGATATACTGCGGTTATGGTTTCTCTGGGATTTGGTCTTCCGAAAATGGATCCTACCCTCGCCTTCTTTGTGTTGCTAGGCTGTGCCTTCACGCTTCCTGTCGTCATCATTGCAATGGAAAGGGGCCAAGTGCTGGCCCGTGCAATGCGCAGAAAGGAGAAAGTAAAGACGAATTAATTCGGCACTCCCTCTGTGGACACTGAAGAAGGTCATGGGCCCCACCTCATTTCAACGCCTACGTTTGTACCATGAGGTCTCTGCTGCACTTTTCATGGATTTGGGCTGTTTGCTTTGGATGCCATTCCGCGGCAGCGCAAACCACCCTTGGAGTCAGCGAGACTCCGGATACGGCCAAGACTTTGACCATCGATGTGCACCCACAAATGGTCGGGGGCTCCGCTTCTTTCGACGCTTCCAAAAGCGGAGCTGTCTTGCGTGCCACGGCAGCCATTCATACGGATGCTCCAAGGCACAACGCCCACCTCAGCATAGACCTTCTCCAAGCCGCTGGAGAGCCGCTCATTCGCGCAGCAGAGGCAGGCTATGACCGGCGCGGCACAGCAGGCCTCGGAGCTTCAAGGGTAAGAGCCCGGTGGAACTGGAAGCCCCTGCCCTCCATTGCAGTCGCCGTTGGACGGGACACCCTCCACGACGGCTGGGGCCGGCGTTCACTCTTTCGCGGACGGCATTCGGCTCCCGTTCCATTTGTAGAAACACGCCTCGATGGTGGAGGCCGATTGCGCTACCGCCACCGCATCGAAGCCTTACAAGGTGCGGCCAGCATTTACTGTACCCCCCATGCCACAGGAGACCCCCGATTTTGGGTGCCTCAAACTGGAGCCATGCGCACCGGAATCGAACGCATGGTCGTCAGCCACAGGCTCGAGGTGGATTTGGGCCAGCGCCTTACCGCTGCTTTGTGGGGTGCGGTAGTTTGGAATACCGAAGAAGGGACGCGCGCTTTCGAGCCCCATTACCTGCTCCCGCTCACAAGCTTGAGGCCCTCGGAATATGCCCAAGGAAGCTCCGACAATGCCATTGTAGGACTCGAAGGGAGGTACCGCTTGGGTGCTTCTGAATCCCAACAAAGGTTCCTCTATGGACAACTGCTGATCGACGAACTCATCGTTGCGGAAATCCTGGGATCCACAGGTTGGTGGGGCAACAAATACGGGTTGTTGGGTGGACTGCATTGGGGCTACCCGCGGGGCGCATGGCGCATTGAAGCCTCTGGCGCACGGCCCTGGACCTACAGCCATTTCACCCCCACCAGTGCCTACATCAATGGCTTGACACCTTTGGCACATCCTCTGGGCGCCAACTTCATTGAAGGCACCATAGAAGGCCACTTCTCAAGACAAGAGTGGACGGTGCACGGCAGGTTTACGGCTTCACGACGCGGAGATGATCCCGACGGAAACGCACCCACAGGCTCACTGCCTCAGGTAGGTGACATTGACCGAACAGCGGAATCTTACCTCTGGCTGGGCGGCACTTCCAGAAGCTTTACGTTGGTTCAATTGGACGTCTCACGCACCCTTCATTTGAACAAAAAAACCCCTGTTCAAGGGTTCATGAGGTGGGAGGGTCAACGCACGACACTCGGCCCCTTTGGAGAGGTTGGCATGCAGCTGATTTTCGGCCTGCGTACTACAGGCCCATTTTTGGGCGCCGATTGGTAGGGCCGCCCTAATTTCGCCCTATACATGACGGCCACTCCTGCGCCCACCCCCACCTTGATGAAGGACATCGCCGTCCTTTTCAAATTGCGCCTCGGCACCTTTGTTGTCTTGAGCGCCGTGCTCGGCTGGTTCATGGGCGCCGAGACCATTGCACTGGTGCCTTTTCTCAAGCTCACAGTGGGTGGTTACCTCCTCACGGGAGCCTCAAACGGCTTCAATCAAATCATCGAAAAGTCCAACGACGCCAAAATGGGGCGCACGGCCAACAGACCACTGCCCACAGGCCGCATGTCTGTCAAAGCTGCTGCGACATGGTCCACCGCTGCCGGAATTCTAGGGCTTGCCGCCCTATTTGACCTCGGCATTCGCGCTGGATTCCTGGGTTTGCTGGCGTTGCTCAGCTATGTGCTCGCATACACGCCCTTAAAAGCGCGCACGGGATTCAGTGTGCTGGTTGGAGCCATTCCAGGAGCCATCCCTCCCATGCTGGGCTATGTCGCAGCCACGAACAAGTTTGGCATTGAACCAGGAACGCTGTTCGCTGTGCAGTTCATGTGGCAGTTTCCACACTTCTGGGCCATCGCTTGGGTCGCCCACGAGGACTACCTCAAAGCAGGGTACCGCATGTTGCCTTTCAAAGAGGGCCGATCAGCCGCCAGTGCCCGCCAAATTCTGCTCTACACCATGCTATGCATTCCCGCGAGCTTGCTGCCTTGGGCGCTGCCAGGAGGCGAAGCCATGGTAGGAGATGCAGCACTTGTTGTAGCGGTCATCGCTGGGCTCGGTTTTTGTGTCCCCGCATTTCGCCTGTGGCGCAACCTCGAAGTCGCCGATGCCCGAAAATTGATGTTCGCGAGCTTCTTGTACCTCCCGATCGTGCAACTCACGTACGTACTCGACAAGTTGCCCTGAACCCAAAGGGCTTACAGCGGTTCTAATTGATGTCAAACGACGCTATGAACACCAACACCACTACCCCAGAAGCACCCCAGCGGAAAATCGACGTCTTTGAAGGTCTCGACCCTGCTGTCAGAGACCGCACAAAAAAGATGCTGATGTACTTCATCGTCTTCGCTGTCGTCATGCTCTTTGCCGGATTCACATCGGCATACATCGTCTCCAACGTCGGCCAATTCTGGGTGCACATTGAGGCCCCGCGCACTTTGTGGATCAGCAACGCCCTGATCATAGCGAGTTCCTTGCCCATGTGGCTCAGTCTCCAAGCCATGAAGAAGGGGAACACCACAGCCAGCTTCATTCACCTCGCCATCACCTTTCTCCTCGGCATCGGGTTCACCGTGATGCAGTTGGACGGTTGGGGCGAACTGCAAGAAAAAGGCATGGGGTGGACCGTAGATGAACTCGCATCAGGCGCCAAGGCATACAGGTGGAACAGCATTGACCAACTGATGGACGGACCCGCTCAATGGGGCACGGATTACACCATCGTTCAAGACGGCACTCCGCTGAACTATCGGCCCGAAACCAACCAATTGTTCGCCTCTGATGACGTTTTGATGGCGCGCGACATCACACTAGATGTGGTGCGCACCTCCAATTCTTCGGCAGGCTATTTGTTCATCCTCATCCTCATCCATTTGTTCCACTTGGCCCTAGGATTGGCCTATCTGGTGGTCAATGGCATCAGGGTTCTCAATGGCAAAATCACCCCTGACGATACCATCAGGTTACACACCGGTGGTGTCTACTGGCACTTCCTAGGCCTTTTGTGGGTATACCTGTTCGCTTTCCTCTTCCTCATCCATTGAGGATGACGTAATATTGCGACGCAAATCAGCGTCATGTCCGGAGAGGCAAAAGCAGTAATTTCTAAAGAGGTTCTCTGGGGAGGAGGACGCTCGCCGTTTAGCGTGAGCTACGGCAAAATGATGATGTGGTATTTCCTCGTCTCAGACGCTTTGACGTTTGGAGGACTCTTGATCGCTTACGCCTTTTGGCGGGCGAGCTCGGTAGACCCTTGGCCCATTGGGGAACAAGCCTTCCGTGCCCTGCCAGGTCTTGAGGGAGAATACCCTCTGGCGTATGTCGCGCTCATGACGTTCATCCTCATCGTAAGCTCCGTCACCATGGTTTTGGCTGTAGAAGCTGGCCACAGGAATGACCGCTCATCGGT
>ENA-OREB01001115-OREB01001115.1-marine-metagenome-genome-assembly--contig:-NODE-1115-length-13385-cov-4.281259_pt1 | contig 13385 bp, 6 predicted proteins | sample MGYA00248625_ERZ508552 | MGnify/ENA primary metagenome ERZ508552 (study PRJEB26219, sample SAMN06267888) | marine metagenome | isolation source: Monterey Bay, California, USA | place: USA:Monterey Bay...
TGTTCTTCCATCACTATCAACACAATTAAATTCTCCCGATGCAAATGCAGGTTCTGGATCTACTGTCTCAATAAATGTATAGGCAATAGATACAAGCATTAAAAAAGATAGTGTTACAGACAGTAATTTTTTTAAAGTGGATACGCGAAATATTCTCCTAAATAACTTAGGAACGAACAAAAATGAACCAATAAATTGATATCTCATAATTTTATTAAACTACTTTTAGTTTAGATTAGAATCTGTTCTAATACAATAATTTATCGTCAATATACAATAAATTAGGACTTTTTTGTTTATATTTGAGTTCTAGCCTAAATGACTTGAAAGCTGCTTTTTAAAAAGGTTTTTAATGCTTTTTAGGAACCATTCATCATCATATTTTGAGAAAAGTTCAGAGTTTTTATCGAAACGCATCCAAATATAGAGCAATCCATTGAAACTGATCCAAGTATCCTCAACTAATACTTTGTATTTAGGAACACCATGTTCTCGGCAATAATCTTTTATCATCGCATCAAGTAGTAACTTGGGTTCACCAAAAACGAATCCCTCTAAACTAGCCATCTCTCTGTAGTGGAGTAGTGTTAATCTTGCTGCCTCACCAATAGCAACAGCACTTTTTGCAACAGCTTGTAGATAGTAGTTAACTTTGTATTCTGAGCTTTTAGATTGAATAGTCTTATCAGATAATGAATCTTCAACATTTTGTAATGTGAGTTTAAAAATTCCATGATAAACATCAACAAACCCATTTGGAAAATGGTTATAGCCTGAAGAGACAGCAACTTTAGCTTCTTTGCATACATCAGAGACACTAAGAGTGTTTACATCAACAGATTTTTTATTTAACAGTTTTATCGCCGCATCAATAAGTTTGTCATGCACAATTAAATATTTAGTTTGTGCTGATAACACTCTGCCGTCTAAGATTATCTCTTCACTCACATTTTCTATTATAAAATGATTTAATTAACTTGTTCTTTTTTTTCCAAGGATCCTGTCACGATTAATCGAAGTTTATCTGAAAACTTTGGATGGCATGTAGTTAGAGTAATTCTCTCATCTCCCCTATTGTAAAGATAACGCTCACCTTGATCTGGATCGACAATAAGAATCTCATCAATGATGTATTTGAACGTCTCTGTTCCAACCGTAAGCATAATTTCATCTCCAGTTTGCAATTTATCTAAATCTGAAAAAGGTGCGCCATAAGTAGTTCTGTGACCAGCAATTCCCACGTTTCCACGATTTCCAGGTGTAGAGGTTTTTGTATAGTAACCAGGACCGTAAGTCAATGCTTCTGTACTGGTTCCTGTTACTACATATTGCTCAAGATTTATTTGTGGTATCTCTAGCATGCCAAAAACATCTGGTATATTCTCAGTTGCATCTTCACTAAATATATTATTGAAGAGCTCACCGAGACCACTATCAGAGAGTTCCATAGAGTCATCACCTAAAACTGGAGATTCATATGTTCCTGGTTCTGTATTAACTTTTTGTGAAATAATGTTCTCTGATTCTCCTAACTCTTCCGAATTTTCATCATTCAACATAAAAAGATTACGTAACTGTTGTTGTGTCTCAAGTTGAGTTACGTCAGAGAAATACACTTGTTGGATTAAAGATCCTGCCGTAAATAATCCAAGTGAGATTAGTGCTGTTCCTATGGCAAAAGTCAACCTACGGTTAACTGATAATCTCATTATTTTTGGAGCTTCTAAATAATCATTTTTGCTCTCCCTACCTACTGGAGGAACTCCTATGAAGTCTATTGTGATTAATCCATTTGTCTGCTTATGGATATATGAAGCAAATTTTGACTTCAGTTGAGTTGTTGAGATGTCGTATGAACTCAAAAAAGTATCTCTTAATGTGTCATAGCCTTCTGTAAGTTTGGTATTAGTAATCTCAATATTTTCTCGTTGTGTACCAAGTGGTCCAAAATTAAACCCATATGGCTGCAATCTATTAAAATCGATAATTACTTGTACTTCTTCATTAAAAGTACTTTCTAATTGGTTTTTTAGCTCTATCGCATTGGTATGAACACTATCAAGACTATTTAATTTATTACTGTATGTTTTTTTCTTTTTGGTATCAAAGAAAATGACGCCACTTATCGAGAGCACTACCCCTATAAGGGTTAGTAGGTCATTAGTGAACTCTTGACCTGTCAAACTTTTTTAATCTCTTCTTCTACGAGGTAACCAGTTTATAAGAACAATACCTGCTGAAGAAAATACTACAAAATAGAATACGTACAGATCTTGAAAAATACCTGTTGCTGCAATGGGGAGTTCATCTTCCGTGTAAACATACTGAACAACATAATTACCATCAGTTAAGTAAACATCTTCATCGTAATCATCCCATTCGAAGAAGTCATTTCCTTCATCCTCCGTTAAAGGCGTATCACAACTTCCATCAAATCCTGTATCACATACCTGTTGTGGCTCCTCTGATTCTGGAGTTGTTGATGGTGGACTCGTTGTTGTGGTTGTTGAGTCGCTTGTGTCTTCATAACAATCTGTTATTTTCTTGAAAACACCTACAGAAGTTCCTCCCCCAGCTCCATCAGAGACAAAGAATTTAATCCTATAATATGAGCCCTCTGGAACAGAAGCTATAGTGGTGATAAATTTACTCTGTCCTGATGCAACTTGATAATTCGTGTTTACAACGGTTACATTATCAATCTTCATTAAAGTTGTAATACTTAAGGAAACATTTGAGTTGGTATTATCAACAGTCAACCCATATGAGGCTGTACCATCATTATTACAGGCTCTCACATTTGTGATAATAGGTTTAAATATAGGCTCAACAATTGGAATTGTTGTTGTCGTGGTGGTCGTTGTAACTGGTGGATCTGGCTTACATGGATCATATGATGCATATTCAGGAGTAAGCACGTCCGTACTGAAAAATGTCCCATCAGCACCCTCTTCAGCTGTAACTTTATACATCCATTGAATTGAAGAACCATACGGTACACTTATATCCCCAATACTTATCGTCTCACCTGGAGCAACTGCCGTGCTTCCTAAGGGTGTAAAAGGCCCTGTCATATCTGTTCTGTAGAGAACCTCAAAAAATGCAGCACTTCGAACATCTGATGGTACTGAGGCATTGAAGTTTGCTTTTGCTTCAGGATACCCACAGCCTGTAGCAATAGTAGTAGCAAAGGCATTACCAGTTGTATAACAAGACACTTCATCACTTGATGCAGTGACGATATAATCCTCTGTAAACGTGTTGCTTGTATCTGAAATTTGATATCTCCAGGTTATAGAACTACCATTTTGCACACTCGCCGAGAACGTTGCAGATGCTCCAGCAGCTATTTCATCATTTGTTGCTGCTTCACCCCATACATCGTCACCAAAACTGTACTCCACTTTAAAAAATCCTGAAATATTTGAAAGAGAGTTATCTATTGTCAGCGTTGATGCTTTTGAACTACCACTACATGCCCCTAGAACAACTGATGCTGTTGGCTCAAGCAATGGACAGTCTGCAGCGATTGACAATGCAGTAGAGTTTGGACCTGTCGTCACATAGCTACCAGAAAATGTGTTACTCGTTGCTGATGCCCTGTATCTCCAGTAAATGGTTGACCCACCAGGAACCACAACGCCATCAAGTGTCTTCGCTGTGTTATCAGCAATCTCTAGATTTGACACATTAGCACTAGAAAACGTAGCAGCTGTCCATGTTGAGTTATCAAAGGAATAATAAGCCTCGACATACGCTGCTGTGTTAGCCGTGTCTTCATTTTGTATTGTTAAGAATGAAGTAAATACTCCGTCCTGACAAGATGCCGTTGGAGTCAGAGTTGCTGTCACTACAATAACAGGACAGTTCACTACTGCACTTTCAGCTAACGTTGTATATGACCCTGTTGAGAAGTCTCTTGGTGTAATAGATGATTTATACCTCCAGGTAATTGTTGACCCATGAGGAATGTTAACTGTAAGCGTCTCCGTTGCATCTTTTGCAACTTGTTTATTAGTATCTTTTTCGATCCAATCACCATCATTAATTTTGTATTCAACGAAGAAATACGCGTTTCTTGTAGCATTTGCATTTTGCATGGTAAAGGTTGAGGTTGCTGGCCCATCATTAGTCCCACTTACACTCTGTAAACACGAACCCATTGCACTTGCGGCTGTTGGGTTAATATATGGACAATCTACTGGCTGACCTTCATTTGCAGAAATTACAGGTGCATCAGCAATGGCAGCAAAACTTCCCGCTGATGGTTTTGCTTGATATCTCCAGTTAATAGTACTTCCATCTGGTACAGCTTGTGTAAATGTAGCTGTTGCATTAACGAGGTTTCTACCAGTACCAGATCCAAAGGGAGCAGTCTCTGCAGTATGATTTGTCCAATCACCATCATCTATTTTATACTGTACGTAATATCTAACAGGACCTGTAGAAAGATCGTCTCCGTTTTCAAAATTATCAGTGTATGTATTTATATCTATAGAAAGAGTTGAGTCAACAGAAGCACCTGAACAGGTGCCTAAAGCTGTAGAAGCTATCGTTGCTGCTGTACTACATCCATCTCCAGGTGTAGGAGGACTTGAAACTGTTGTGTAATCTGAATCAGAAACTGGGTCAACACCATTAGCTGGAATTGCTAAAGAAGTGTTGAGTGCGTAATATCTCCATGCAATTGTATCACCAACCATAAGGTCTTCTAATGTATATGTTTGAGATGAATCAACATCTACTGATTGATTTTCTGTAGCAGTGACCCAGCCAGCAGAATTTTTGTTGTATTGAACACGATAGTAGGCAACTGTATCTGCCCCACTACCGTTATTCATAGTAAAGACTTGCGGCATAAATCCAAATGTAGTTCCACTACAACTACCATTTGCAACTGAGACAGAAGTATCAATGGTCACACTTGGACAATCTATTGTTAATTCTGCCGATCCTGATGGAGCCCAACTTACATTGGTAAAACTAGTTGGAGTTTCAGTATGAGGATGGTTCTGAACAGCATATCTTACATCAAATGTATCTCCATCACTAAGAGATACGCTGTATGCTGGAGATGCAGTTGCACCAGCAGCTACTTCTAAATTATCCCAACCAGCTGCAGTTAGTGTCGTCCAATCGCCACCGTTTAATTTAATTTGTACATAAAAATAAGCAGGTGTTTCAGCAGTTGGACCAGCGTTTGAAGGGGTAAGAGTTAGACTCTGAGTATTAGGACTTTCTGCACCACATGCACCAAGAGTTGACGAAAATCCCGAACCAAGTTGTGTAGGACAATCCACCGCACCATTGACTGGTCCTTCTATCCAGCTTGCTGCATTCAAATTATCAACAGTTGTTCCGAATCTCCATCTCCATTGATAATATTGTCCATCAGGTACGGTTTGATGAGTTCTTTTAAATTCACCTCCTGCTGGAACTGCATTTTGATAACCTTTAACTTGCCAGTCACCCCAAGTAGTTCCATCAGTGCTTAATCTTATATCTGAATACATATAGACTATTACGCCTTCACTATTGTAAAAAGTCATTATTGATTTGAGATTGCCCTCATTCGCAGAACCTAATGTTTGGCATGCAGAGTATGTTTCACCTGCATTGACTTCTAAAAGGCATCCAACAACAGCTGATGCGGCGACTACTTCAGCAGATTGACCTGTAAAAGTATTTGAAATATCAGAGTCTGTTACTCTCCAGATAATCTGTTGACCATGTGTGACTGCTTGGGTCATGGAAGTGTTGGTTTGTCCAGCAGCAACTGATAAATTTGCAGCTTTTACAGTGTAACTTGACCCACCATTGAGAGAGTACTCCACCTTATAATAAGTTGTAGCGCTACTTTCGTTATTTGCAATAGTGAGAGTAGAAGTTGAAGTGGAGCTATCTGTATTGCCACTACAAGTGCCTAGAGATTGTGAAAAAGTACTACTCGGATCTGTTGGTGTTGTAATGCATGAAGAAGCATCAACAGTAATAGTCTCGGTTAATATTGTTTTTTCACTTGTATCCGATTGATTAGTTGCAGTAAGTCTTACTGTTACTAGTCCATTGCTAGAACCAGTTGTGACTATAGTTTGAGTTTCACCTGGTCCAAGCGTAGTATTAATATCTTGATTCGGAGGGCTAATGGATCCGTCAAAATTAACACTGGGCGTTACTTTGCCACTAGCTTCTGGGTTTGACAATGTAATAGTAACTTTCTTTCCTTCACCTGAACATGAACTTGCAGCTACTAAGCTCACAGAGGGTTCGAAGTGTTGTTTTGGAGTACCCGTATGACAAGCAGTTCCATCATTCTTGTTGGTTGCGTCCATATTTCCTAATGAAGCTCCAAATGAAAAAGAACTGCCATTGTATGATATTTGTCTAACTTCGCCAGATTTATTATAAACTGCGTATACTGACTCTCCACCGAAAGCAAAAACCGCACCTACGTTATATTGGGCTTTCCAGCCAGAGGCCCTACTTAAAGTATGACTTGTAAGCTTAATATTGACTGTACTTTTAGTTGCAGAAGTTATATAGCCAAGTACTACCTTTTCACCCTGAGTGCTATAACCAACAAAACTTGGAGATAGGCCACTATAACTTGGCCAAGCTGAACCATCTCTAAGCCAAGCAATATCATCAACTGTGGCCAATTTGGTGGTGGAGGGCACGCCACTGCTATCAATATTAAAACTTACTGTAGGCCAATTATTGTTCCTATAATTAGTGTCAGAGGGAAGCCTCCAACCCTTTGCATCACCAAAGAATCCTTTACCTGCCACGATGTATTTAGTATCATTGTACCTAAAATATGTAGCTGCATCATATATAGCAACCCCAACCGATATAGCTTTCCCTACTTGTCTAGGTGTATTTTTGTTTGCCTGTAAATAATAAGGAATCAAATTATAAGGCCTCGATGAAGGTCTGCCAATTGCAAACAAATGGCCATTTTCATCCATTGCAGACCCCTTGATATCTTTAAAATTTCTTATTCCAATTCCATTCAAATTACTGTAAGTTTTAACATTTAGGGAAGTTTTTCCAGTCTCTACATCAAATCTGTGAACATTTAATGAATTACTAGTTTGTTCAGTTTGGTAACCATACAGATTTCCGTTTGAAGATTTACAAAGAAAGGCAGAAGAGTTAGCTAACGCGGGTTGGCTGTTTACAATCTCAATTGTTGTAAAGGCAAGAGAGAATACCATTAAAAAAGAAAGTGAAATATTAAGTATTTTTTTCAATTTTTGCCCTATTTTATTACCCTTGTTCAATAAATCCTGTGAAAACAGGTTTTATATAAGATTATTTTACATGGAAATTCTTCCAAGTCGTGTATTTCGGAATAATTTCTAAGAGAAAATTTTCTAACTTAGAATATTATTTTTTAAATAAAGTACGCAGAGATTGTGTTCACGACACCTTGAATTTCAGAAGAACACTCTTTAAATTCTTCTTTTCCATCAATGCTGATATTCTTAGCCTCTGCAAGTAAGGGAGAGATCACATTGCTAAATTTCTCGGGTGAAGCGGTAGCAATAGCAACAGTTGGGAGATTTGAAGTGTGCTCTAACGCCATATTTATAGAAGTTACGGAATGTGGGTCAAAAATAACTCCGAATCTAGTAAACAGATCAGTGATGTTATGCTCGATGTCACTATCAAGGTAGGTTTTTGACTTAAATATGCTCTGTAACTTAGCTATAGCATCGATGTTTAATGTAGATGAGTTAGAAGAACTGAGATTATCATAAAAACCTCCTGTCTCTCCCTGTAAATCAAAAATAAGTCGCTCTAAACTTGAGGGTATCTGAATATCCATACTTGGTGATAGGCTTGGCTGTGTCTTATTAGGTTCCAGTACCCCACTTTCGATAAATCTTCTTAGAACATCGTTAACATTTGTAGTGCAGAGAATCTCACTAATTGGTAAGCCATGCGCTCTGCCGTACCAAGCAGAGTAGGCATTGCCAAAATTTCCTGAAGGTATTGCTACATTTATTGGTGAGCTGAATTGTTTTGTCAGCCAGACGTAATAAGAGATCTGACCCATGACTCGAAGCCAGTTAATAGAGTTAAGAGAGATGATTCTTCGCTGAAATGGATTCGTTGCTAGTAACTCTTTTGCTATTCTCTGACAATCATCATAAGAACCCTCCACGGCAATATTGAGTACATTGGGTTGAATAACTGTAGTCATTTGTTTTCTCTGATACGCACTAATTTTATTTGCTGGATGTAAGACAACAATATCAATATTGTCTGAATCTTTTACCGCTTGGATCGCTGCACTCCCCGTGTCTCCACTGGTTGCAACAATGACAAGTCCACGTTCACCCAACTCCTCTAAGCGTTTAGAGGCAAGGGCACCTAGGGGTTGTAGGGCGTAATCTTTAAATGATTTTGTTGGCCCATGAAAGAGCTCCATAACGACTGTAGATTCATTTAACTCTCGAAGGGTTGGCTCTGGTGATTCCTTAAAGCCAGGGTAGAGCGACAGGTCATCCACATATTTCGCGGCAGCACTATCTAATGCAATAAAAATTGTTTTAACAAAATCCTCATAGGAGAGATCTTCTTGTGTAAGGTGTGAAAGATTTTCTAGCGTGACTGAATCTGGAAGGTAAAGGCCATTGTCTTTTGCGACACCAGATAAAATTACTTCATCAAATGATAACGACTCTGTACTGCCTCTTGTTGAGTGATAGGTTACCACTTATCTATAGACACGAAGTGTTGATGTGATATTAGATACTGATGAAAGAGCGGTTAACTGTACCAAGGAGGTTTTTAATGCTTTTTCAGGTGCTTCATGGGTAATAAGTACGAGCTCTGCTTCATCTCCTCGACCCTCTTGAATCACTGATTCAATACTGACACTATTCTCTCCAAGTGTACCTGCAATTTCTGCGAGCACTCCTGGTTCATCTGCAACAGATAATCTTAAAAACCAACTGGAGAGTACCTTCTCAAATGCTTTTTCACCATGTTGATTTTCACGAAGTGGATACCAGTTAGAGAGCTCATTATTTATTTGATGACATACACTCAGTACATCTCCAATAATTGCACTCGCTGTAGGTGCTGCTCCAGCACCAGGTCCTGAGAATACAAGTTGATTGATGCTCTCCCCTTCAACAACAACTGCATTGAGTGCACCTCTAATTGAAGCTAATGGATGTTTTATGTCGAGTAGCACTGGGGTTACTCTTGCATTAAATCCCCCTTCATTCTCAACAACAGCTACGAGCTTGATTGTTTTATCTAGTCTCTTAGCCCATGCAAAATCTTCTTTTGTAATCTCCGAGATACCTTTTGTAAATACTTCTTCTGATGTAGGAGTAGCTCCAAAACAAATCATGGATAAAATAATGGCTTTATACTGTGCGTCGATACCTTCGACATCATTTGTGGGATCTGGTTCTGCATATCCTAACTCTTGGGCTTCTCTTAACGCATCCTCATAACTACTTCCCTCTTCCATTGCTGTTAAAATATAATTGCTGGTTCCATTTATAATTCCAGAAACTCTTGTGAGCTCTTCTGCTCGTAAACTTTCAATAAGAGGTTTAAGTACTGGAATACCTGCAGCGACTGCTGCTTCAAAATAAAGATTTGTTTTGTTTTCTTGGGCTAGCTCTATAAGTTCTTTTCCACAGTCAGCAATGATATCCTTATTTGCAGTAATTACAGATTTCCCACTGCTCAGTGATGATTTAATATATGCTTTGCCTGGATCAATACCGCCAAGAACTTCAATAACAACATCAATCTCTTTATCGTTAAGGATTTCATCAAAATTGTCGGTAAGAAGGCTTTTATCAATGTTTCTATCTTTACTTACATCTGAAACTAAAACTTTTTTTAGTGTGAGATTCAGTAGTGTATTATCTATAGTTAAAAGACGCTCAATTACAGCAGAGCCTATATTTCCTGCTCCTAATACTGCTATATTGACGTTTGATTTACTCATAATTAGTAAGAATAGATGCTACAAACAGTGAAACAAGAGTTTTGTTTAATTTATTACTAAATCAGCTAGAGAACTCTTTGTAATGCCTACAATTCGGTTTAGATAGATATTATCATCTGTATCGAAAACAAGATCATAGGTTCTAGTGTTCCAAGATAATGAATTTTGTCGAACACCTTGATCGTTAATAACAAGTATAGAGAATGAATAATTATAGTATCCGATAGGGTTATAGGTATATGCAACGGTGTTCATGTATATATTATTGTTGCTGTCTACACCTAAGCGATTAGTCCAATTGGCATCGATCAAGAGGTCTTCTGATTTATAAAACCATTGACAGGTTCCTGTTGAATCAAGTTTAACTAAGACATATACTTCACTACCTCCTACTGTAGTTGTACTTGAACCACAAATCTCTGGTTGCGCCCCATTTATATAGTAGGTTACAAAAACATCTCCATTATTGTTCGCAATAATTTGTACTCCACCACCTTTTTCAGCACCCCAATCTTTCCAATGCCATACGTAATCATCTGAAGAATCAAGTTTTATAACGAATACATCAAGATATGTTGCACAGTTCAAAGTTACAATATCATCACCATCTACATTAGAAAATGGAGCAGGTCCTCGTGAACTATACATACTACCAGAAGCGCCTTGTCCCATACACTTGCCACTTAAATATTTATTGTCTTGAGAATCGACAAATATACTACCGCCTCCTCTTGAGTTGATAGTTTTTACCCACTGAACCACACCTGATGAATTTATTTTTAAATAAAATCCTGTTGCGTAATTAACATTTGAAATTGTGAATGATCCAAAAGTTAGTGAAGTAACTGTGTTTGTAGTTTTGTGACTCACCAGACCAGAAACGTAAATATTTCCATTAGCGTCTGTATCAACTCCAGAGCCAAAATCATAACTTACATCAGAAGAAGTTGGGATAACAACCCACTCTGTTTCACCATTTGAATCGAGTTTTAAAATAAAGGTTGTATAACTTCCAGTAGCTGTTTGTATGCCAGTGCCAAAATCTATTGAGCCCGAAAAATATCCTGTAATTATAGAGTTACCATTATTATCAACAGCAATATCATATGCCGCCCCCTCTGATGGAGAATTTCCAAATACCTTTATCCACTCAAGATCGCCTAATTGATTTAATTTATATACAAAAAAATCATTGGGGTCAATCTGTTGCGTACCGATTGTCATAGCATAAGAAGCATTATTCGCTCCAGTCACGTATAAATTGTTATTTGAATCAATATCTATAACTGCTGATGATGATGAGAATGTATGAGGTCTCCAATCTGTATCAAAAGTGTAATTAGTAGACACTGGAATGGTAGTAGTTGGTGTTGGAGGATTTGGATTTACAGTCAAAACATAACCTGACTCTAAAGCATCTTGTTCGTTTCTACAGGACATAACCGTATTTGCTTCTCCTGTAGTTTTATAAAGAGTATATGGCTGAAAACTTTCATCATCACAAGTTACAGGAACAGTAGTTGTAGTTGTTGTTACGGGAACAGTAGTTGTAGTTGTAGTTGTAGTTGTAGTTACAGGAACAGTAGTTGTAGTTGTTACAGGAACTGTAGTTGTAGTTGTTGAATTATCAGAATCAGTAAACGAAGGTGGTGTTGGTTTTGAATCTGTTATTTGAACTTCGTCAATATCTTCATTTATAGCTAATTCATCTGTGACATTTAACACTTCTTCAGAAGAAATTTGAGCTTCTACTTCACTGCTTGTGTCAGAAGAATTAGGGATAACAAAGAATACTACCCCAATCAACAACAGTCCAGCCACAAACATTGGTAACTTTTTTCTAAATATAAAACCAGCTTTTTTACTGTTCTCAAAATATTCAATTATCCGTTGAGCGTCTTCTTCACTTACAACTGACAAATCTGAGGTGACGTCAATATTTAACACTCGAGCGGCTTTTAATACTTTTTTAGAAGATATTTTTAATTGTTTTGATAAATCAATTAATTTCATAGATTAATATTAGTTAGAATCTATTCCAAGTAACATAATTTTATTAATTTGTATACATTCGCAAGGAAGAAGTTACAGGTTAAATTGATAAGTTATTCTGATAACAATTTATCAACTGAACTGTACCCGGACAATAAAGCCCCTGTAACACTTAAATACTCAAAGTAATGTTATCTGAAACCTTTCATTACTTGACAATCGGTAAATCTTTAAGATTTGTTGTGTAGGCCCCAGACTTTCTATCTGCTCTCATTCTCCAATTCTTCTGTATCCCCTGTGCTCCAAGCATCAATGCACCTGATCCAAACTGTTTGTTCACCGCATCTAGAGACTTCATAACGGTGTCTGATTTACTGTAGTTTTCACTATCTAGAAGGCTACCCTGTTCATTTTTTGCATCTGAAATATTCAAAAGCATCACTCCAATTTTCTGGTACTCATACCCTGGAAGAAACAATTTGTTCGTAAGTCTTTTTGCTTCTTTTATTATTTTTGAGGTATTACTTGTTGGGATAGAAAAATGAGCACTCATACCGTTGCTGTACTGTTTATCCTTTTCTATATGCGGACTTGTTCTTAGAAATACATATAACCCTTGTGCTCTTGAGTTTTGTTGTCTTAACTTTTCGCATGCTCGTGCTGTATAGTTTGATACTGCTTCTTCTAGCTCTTGAACATGGGAGACCTTTTTCCCAAAGGACTTTGATGAAATAATATTTTTTTTATTTTTTACTTCCTCTATCCCTATGCAAGATAAGCCATTTAGTTCATAATGAATTCTCTCTCCTACAATGCTTATTGTCTTTCTCACATGTCTTGGATTTGCTTCAACTAAATCCTGTGCAGTCTCTATCCCAATTTTTCTTAATCTCCTACCCCACCTTGTTGAGATTCCCCATATCTCTTCTAAGGGAAGATCTCTTAATATATCTTTTTTTACTTCTAAATTCCTTATATCAAATACGTTTTCTGTGGTATATTTCTTGGCCTGTCTGTTCGCAATTTTTGCTAATGTTTTTGAAGACCCTATCCCAATAGAAACTGGTATCCCCGTCCATTGTTTTATTAGATTTTTAATTTCTTTTGCTGTCTCTTCTAGGTCACAGTAAGCGAAACTGCTTATATCTAAGAAAGCCTCATCTATAGAGTAAATCTCTATCTCATCAACTAACGACCTTAAGGAGGTCATTACCCTTGCAGACATATCTCCATAAAAAGTGTAGTTAGATGAGAATACGTGAACATTATTTCTATTAATCAACTGTTTGTATTTAAAAAATGGAGCACCCATAGGAATGCCCAAAGCTTTTGCTTCATTTGACCTAGCGATAATACATCCATCATTATTAGAAAGCACTACGATCGGTTTACCTTCTAGCTTCGGATTAAA
>ENA-OREB01001128-OREB01001128.1-marine-metagenome-genome-assembly--contig:-NODE-1128-length-13277-cov-4.276136_pt1 | contig 13277 bp, 9 predicted proteins | sample MGYA00248625_ERZ508552 | MGnify/ENA primary metagenome ERZ508552 (study PRJEB26219, sample SAMN06267888) | marine metagenome | isolation source: Monterey Bay, California, USA | place: USA:Monterey Bay...
ACAAGAATACCGAGCTCCACTGTGGCAATGCGGACCACATCAATCTCAATGGGCACCGTCGACAAGTAATAACTGCGGGCATCCAATGCCACCAATCCCGTCTCGCGCTGCAAGAATGCCAAGCCAAAGCCCAAGACGTTGCCCCATGCCAACCCACGAAACAAGATGCGCACGGCAAGCCGCACAAAAACACCCATAAGCGGGCCATCTGCCATACCTACTGCCTTCAGCAAGCCTATGGAGCGTGTGCGTTCCAACATCAAAAGCAACAGCGCAGAGGCCATGTTGAGGATGGCAATGAGGACCATCAATCCGATGATGAGCTCCACATTGAAGTCGAGCATGGTCAACCATTGAAACATCTCAGGGTGATCGTCCACCACACTCCTGACATCGAGGTCATACGGCACCACAAAAAAGACGCTGTCTGATACGGTCCACAGCGCATCGTAATCGCTGACCCTCAGCTCCAACCCCCCGATGTATCGGTCACTGCTCCCCCCCGCCATCCGGATCTGAGGCCGCATACCCGATGTGTCATCCCAAATGACCCAAGCCGTATCAGGGACCGTCTCTCCGTCGTCAGAGACCACGACCTGGGCTTCGCCCTGGCCCACGAGCATGTGGGGACCTTTGCCCCTCCAATCCATCCCCGTCCATGTGTAGCGCAGCTGCCCTTCACCACCCGTTGCCGCAACATCCACCTCGCGCATACCGGGCAAATCCCCTACAAGCGGATCTGAAACCCGAATCCGGGCCTTGATTCCCCAACCGCTCAATTCCTGAAGGTGGTGCAAGGCGCAGAAGACGAATTCTCCATCAAATTCTTGAAGACCTGTCTCGTAAACACCCACCACAGTGAACACCCTGGGACGAAGCTCTCCCCTTGCGTCGGCCAGCAACAAACGCACCCTCTGACCTGGGCTCAGCCCCAATTCCCTGGCCTGAAGTCCCGAGACCAACAATTCCATGGCGTCGCCACCCGGCGACCAATTGGGCAGCCGGCCATCACGCAGTGCCCTGGCCAAAAAATCGGGGTCGACATCGTCTCCCAACCCCTTGACCACAACACCCTCCACCTCTTCTCCTGTCTCCAAAATGGCGGGCCGCTGAGCAAAAGACTGAACGTGTTCCACGCCTTGAACCGCCCTCAGGGCCGCCGTATCAACGTCGGCCCAGGCCACCCGGTCTGTTCCTTGGGCCCGTCCTTGGTCCGCCGCAACCACCCTCAAATGGGCCCCAAAACCGACCACCAGCTCTCGTACATCGCGCTGAAAACCCTGCACAATGGCCAGAGACATGATGATCAGCGCCACCCCAATGGCCACGCCACCCTCGGCAATCCGCACAACCGGACGCGCAATCCCCTTTCCGGTCGGGTCCACGGTCATGCGCCGTGCAAGGAACCCAATGGCTTTTCGAGGGGAATTGGACATGCGATGCAAGGTAGCGGGCGCGTTACTTTGCCACCATGCGTCCCTTTGCATTCCTCCCCGTCCTCTTGTGGGTATGTGCCCTGCCCTTCTCAGGTCAAGTCACCCCCGGGGATGCCCGCTTCGATGAATACTTGCCCCGTGTTGAAAGCCAGCGGGTAGGCGTTGTGTGCAACCACACTGCGGTTATTCCTAGCCCAGAGGGTGATCCAGTGCACCTCGTGGACACCTTGATCCGCTTAGGGGTCCATGTTTCGGCAGCTTTTGGCCCCGAACATGGGTTCAGGGGAGACCTTCCCGATGGTGCACACGCGCCAGATGGCATTGACCCCGGCACAGGCGTAACCGTGCATTCACTTTACGGCACAAACAAAAAACCAACCGCCGCACAGCTCGCCGACCTCGACGTGGTGCTCTTCGATGTTCAAGATGTGGGCGTGCGTTGCTACACCTTCCTCTCTACACTGATTCTGGTGATGGAAGCCTGCGCCGAGCAAGGCATTCCGTTGGTTGTTTTGGACCGGCCCAACCCCAATGGACATCTCGTGGACGGCCCTGTTTTGGACACCTCAGCGGTGCGCTCCTTCGTGGGTTTTCTCCCCATTCCATTGTCCCACGGAATGACTTTGGGTGAACTCGCTGCCATGGCCAACGGAGAAGGATGGCTCGGAGGCGGCTATTCTGCATCTCCCGACCCCCAGCTGAAGTGCGACCTCACGGTCATCTCCTGCCAAAACTGGACCCGCTCCGCCCGCTGGACTGCCCCTATTGCACCCAGCCCCAACCTGCCGGGCCCACAATCTGTGCAACTCTACCCGCACCTGGTCCTTCTGGAAGCCACCACTGCGAGTGTGGGCCGTGGAACAGCCGACCCTTTTACCAAAGTCGGATTCCCCGGATTCACCCAGGGTCCATTGACCTTCACACCCGAGCCCAATGCGGCTTCGCGCTATCCAAAACACGCCGGCCAAGCCTGTGGCGGATTCAGCGTTTTGCGGAGGTTGGGAGCTTGGCAGGCACAAGGCACCGACAACCGCCTCAGAATGGAAGTGCTCCAAGAACTTCTTCAAGCCTGGATGGACACCCCTGCCGGTGACCAAAGTCCTTTCATCGACCGGCCACAATTCTTTGATCAACTCTCTGGAGGTCCAGATTTACGGCGCGCTTTGGAAGGAGAAGCCGACCTTCGAGAACTCCAAAACAAGTGGGGCATGCAACGCGCCCGTTTCATGGAAATGCGAAGTGGTTACCTTCGCTATCCCACAAGTCCTTGACTCTGGATTCACAACATCTGTACGAAGACCATGCAGCGCCTTTCATCCCTGATTTTTCCGGCCCTTACAGCCGTGCTTCTGACCGCATGCAGCGCCTCCGAAGAATACATGCCTCCCGTGTACAGTTGCGACTGCGGCACCCTGGTGCTGGACGGGGACTCCCTGCAGGTTTTGGGAGCGGAATTTGTCTACCTCCAGCAGGAAGACAGCCTCTTCTCTCGGCGCTATTTCGTGACCGCGGATGCCCAATCTCCAGACGAATCCGAAGAACACGGTGTGAGCTTGACATTGGATGTTCCCAATGTGCAACAAGGCGCCATTTTCTATCCTGCTGATGGTGTGTTTACCCAATTCGACGAGACCAATTTCAACGTCGCCTTTGACACCACCCAGACCTTCCGAATCACCAATGGTGTGGCCAGCATCATGGCAGCTCCGCTGACCGGCGGAGAAGAGACCGTCACCCTCGACTTTCTCATCCGCCGCGAGCAAAACGGAGAACTCGTGGGTTTTGAACGCACTCTTAAGGGCAGTTTCAAGCTCGACATCAACTGACTTGGGCAAGTCCAACGGTCAGATGTACCTTGTAAGTCATGACCAATCGCTTGTTATCGACGCTCACAAGGGCAGGTACATGCCTGCTTGTTCTCGCGTTGTCCGCTTTTCCCAAGAGCATTCTGGCGCAACCTGAGGACTGGAACGTCAATCCCAGCGCCTTCGAATTCAGCATGACCTTGACCTACACCATTGCCATTGATGGCTTGGTGGGAAGCGGCGCAGAAAATGCCGCAGCCATTTTTGCACCTGACGGAACATGCCGAGGTTGGGGCACTACAAACTTTGCAGCTACCTCAGGTTACTACACTGGTCTCATCCTCGTTTACTCCAACTCCGCTTCAGAGCCTGGACTCGAAGTGCGCATATGGGATGCCGACCTTGACAGCCTTCCGCAATGCTCTGACAATTTGAATTTTGTGGCCAACGGCATCCAAGGCAGCTTATCGGACCCCGTGGTTTTCTACGGTGTCTATGACCCTCTGGTGGGATGCACAGATGCAGCGGCCTGCAATTATTTGGAAACAGCCATAACGGACAATGGCAGCTGCATTTATCCAGCGTGCAGCGACGATGCCGCCTGCAACTACGTGGCATCCTCGCCCTGTTTTGACAATGCCACCTGTGTTTTTCCGGAATTGTACCTCGACTGCCAAGGGGCCTGCATGAACGACTTTGACGGAGATGGGATATGTGATGAACAGGAAATTGGCGGTTGCACCGATGACCGGGCCTGCAACTATGAGCCCTCAGCCACTGACGACGACTGCAGCTGTGCGTTCCCCTTTTACCCCTTGGACTGCAACGGCAACTGCTACATTGACCTCGATGATGACGGCGTTTGCGAAGCAGATGAAGTGGCGGGATGCGACGACCCCCTTGGCTGCAACTTCGATTCCAATGCCACAGACAACGACGGCACCTGTGTCTATTGCTGCTACAGCATTTACGATGCCACCGACGGTTTTGGGATCGACATTGAGCGCTTCGCTGGAGTTGGCGCTGAAACCCCTGGTTTACCTGGCCTCACCACCTTCAGGGTCTACATCACCTGTTCAGACCCTGGCGACCAAGTGTTGGCCGTTTCAGGCTCGGGAGGGAATTCTACATTCATCGGTTCAGAGTCCACTTTTTACCAATCGCCACAGGGTGCTGCTGTTGTGACCGACATCGACTCCACAGCTTTTGCAGACAGTCCTGAAGTGGCATTGGATTCATGGCTCACCATTGGCCTGGACAATCCCACGCCTGGCTCCGGCGATGGTGCCGTCAACGCCTCATCAGGACTCTGGTCAACCCTGTTTGAATTCGGTGAATCCCTCTTTATTGGCTCGGTGTCCGGCGATGGCTGGAGCACCGACCCGGGGAACGATAACGCCGTTGCTGGAGACGACCTCCGCGTCCTCATCGGCCAATTCACCTCCAACGCTCCCATCGAAGGTTCCCTCAATGTGACGGTACTCCCGGCGGGAGCAGTTGAGCCATTCGAAGTCACCCCGCTGTTTGTCGCCCCTCCCTGTGGCTGCACCGATGCAGGGGCATGCAACTTCGACGCGGCTGCGACATACGACGATGGCACCTGTCAATTTCCCCAGCCAGGATTGGCCTGCGACGGACAATGCTCTGCGGATTCAGATGATGATGGTGTCTGCGACGAAAATGAAATTCTCGGCTGTACGGATTTCAACGCCGACAATTTCGACGCCAATGCCACTGAAGATGAAGGTTGCAAATACAATGGGTGCACCTACAACAATGCAGACAACTTTGATACGTCTGCCAATTCCGATGACGGTTCGTGCTTGTTCACCTTGGCCAATTCCTGTCCAACAGACGTCAATGGTGACGGCATTACAGCGGCATCTGACATACTTGCCATGCTGGCCTTCTACGGCCAAGCTTGCGAGTGAGGACAGGACACCAGAATAACACCAGCCGCACCCTCATCAGTCGGCGATTGAAGAGCGCGTTTACACTTCGATGACAGCCTCCCCTGTTGTTGCAAACACCCGGTCGGTCGCCGCTGGGGTCAACACATGCATTCCAGTAAAGGCGCCGTAAGCCGGCATCACTGCCTGGGCAGACCCAAAGTGAAAGCACCTCAACCTCATGGTCTGTCGTCCCGCTCCGCGCAACCGGATTCCCGGATGAACATGACCGCACACGTGGTAACCAAAACCAGATTTAAGATCCGCTGGGTCATGTGTAAAAGTGAACCCTCCTTCGTCCAGTCGATCGACTTGCTGAATGCCTGATTCGCGCAGCAACACCTCGGGAATCGAGTCGTGATTGCCCCTTATCAGCACCCATTCCAAGTCGCAAAACTCCTCGCACAGTCCTGCAAAGGGCTCCCACTCCCGATTGATGTCACTGTGAAACAAATCACCGAGCATCAGCACCCTGCGTGGCACAAGGGCCTTGATTTGCTCCCTCAACCGGTGCAGGGTCTCCATGGTGGGTTCTGAGCCTATCGGCACACCATGACGCCTGAAATGGGCGGCTTTACCCAGGTGTAAATCGCTGAGCCAAAGGGTATCTAAATCCGGCCAATGCACCGAGCCATCCGGAAGCAGCGTCAACGCTGCATCCGCAACCTCAATGACCATGGAATCTGCAGGTCCGCGCCCGTTCAGAGACGCCATCCCAACAGCATTCCAAACCGGATGCCCGGGATCCAATCGTCTTCCCCATAGACGAAGTGGTCACCAAAAGAGGTGGTCACTGACTTGACCTGCGGCCCGATAAACAAGTCGCCTGTCAACCGCGGAGTCATATTGAATTGCCCCCCCAAGACCACACCCGCACCCAGGGCTGTGCGGCGTTGCGTTCCCACGAAATTGGTGGTCATGATGCGGCGGATGCACCGCACCCGAGCGAAAGCGCCGAGATACATCCCCTTGCCCGCTTGAGCCGACAGGTATTGGCGCAACTCAGGCTGCACCACAAACCCTTGCCAATCCACCTCGTTTAAGGAAGTACTGACGCCCAGCAAACTCTCGAGGTCTGATGTATTCAGTTCAAGGTTTGACCGCACATAACCAGCGGTAAGTTGCAGGGCCCGCGTTCCAGAAATGTGGCGCTCGACACCAAACTGAAACTGCCCTGCAAACAATCCAAAGGGATTGGCCTTGAGCTCTAAATCCTGAGTTTGTGACTGAGCGACACTGGGCAACCCCAGTGCCAGCAGGGCCGTTAAGAGCCCGATAAACAAAGAACCGCTGCGCATAAATCCGGACATCAACACCCCACTTCGGGTCACCAACCTATGCCAATGGTAGCACCAAAACGGATGCCCGTTCCATCGTCTTCAGGGGTGGACAAGTCCGTGTAACGCTCGAAATCGCCCTCTTTTTCTGTACTGGTAGATTTGTATTGAGGCCCCAGGAACACCTCACCGGTCAATCCGTTGGCGAGTTGGTACTGGTATCCCAATACGAATCCCCCCCCTATCGACTGACGCGTCCTGGTGCTGGACGCATCCGAATCCACGGTCGTCTTCACCGAACGGAAACGACCAAATGGCGCGATGTAGAGCCCATCTGGCGCAACATCTCCCAAATAGTAACGCACTTCTGGAGCCAGAATGAAACCAAGACGGGTGGCATCATAAGAATCCAAAATGAAAAGCGATGTATCCGAAAGGGTCGTGTTCGAAAAAATCAAGCCCGGCATCACTTGGACAGACAGCTTCTCAGAGAGAAAATGCTCATATCCGAATTGAAACTGCCCTGCAAACCACCCAAAGGGGTTCGTTTTGATGACGCCTGTGCCTTCCTGCTCTTGTCCTTGAACCTGAAGTCCAATGACCATGAGTAAAATGAATGTCAAATGCTTCATGCGTTCTGTTGCTTAATGAGGTTGAGAGCAGAACCTGACTGGAACCACTCGATTTGTTGTGTGTTATAGGTGTGGTTGCACACAATGGAGTCCCCGCTGCCGTCGGCGTGCTTGACCGCGATGGTCAAGGGCTTTCCCGGTGAGAAATCCTTTAAGTCGATCAAATCAAAGGTGTCATCTTCACGGATCACATCGTAGTCCGCTTCGTTGGCAAAAGTCAATCCGAGCATCCCCTGCTTCTTCAAATTGGTCTCGTGAATGCGGGCGAAAGACTTGACCAAGACCACGCGCACCCCCAAGTGACGGGGCTGCATGGCGGCATGCTCACGTGAACTGCCCTCTCCGTAATTGGAGTCGCCCACCACCAAGGTGGGGACACCTGCTGCTTTATAAGCGCGGGCCACAGCGGGCACTTCGCCTGTGGAGCCGTCGAGCTGGTTCACCACCGCATTGGTGGCACCGCCAAAGGCGTTCACCGCTCCGGTCAGCGTGTTGTTGGAGATGTTGTCGAGGTGACCGCGGTAACGCAACCAAGGACCGGCCATTGAGATGTGGTCTGTGGTGCATTTGCCGTCAGCTTTGATCAACAAACGCATGCCCGTGAGGTTGGCACCGTCCCATGGCTTAAAGGGCGTCAGCAACTGCAAGCGCTCGCTTTCTCCATCCACCACCACTTGAACGCCGCTGCCGTCTTCGGCAGGGGCCAAGTATCCCGCATCTTCTACGTCAAAGCCTTTTTCGGGCAGCTCGTATCCAGTGGGGACCGGCAGCTTCATTGGACCATCCGCACCATCGAGGGTGTCGGTCATAGGATTGAAGGTCAAATCACCGGCCAAGGCAATCGCCGTCACCACTTCGGGCGAACCCACAAAAGCGTGGGTATTGGGGTTGCCATCTGCCCGCTTCGCGAAGTTCCGGTTGAAACTGTGCACGATGCTGTTCTTCTCTTTCTTTTCGGCTCCACTCCTCGCCCACTGGCCGATGCACGGGCCGCAAGCATTGGCGAAGACGTCTGCTCCCATCTTGTCGAAGGTGTCCAAAACGCCGTCGCGCTCCAAGGTGTAGCGCACGAGCTCAGATCCTGGAGTGATGGTCAGCTTGCCTTTGCTTTCCACGCCGGCTGCCACCGCTGCAGCAGCCAATGAGGCGCTCCGCGTGATGTCCTCATAGCTGGAATTGGTGCAAGAGCCAATCAGGCCGTATTCAATCTTGGTGGGGTACCCCTTCTCGGCGCAAAGCGCAGCCATCTGGCTCACGGGCGTGGCCAAGTCTGGACTGAATGGCCCGTTGAGGTGGGGCTCCAATGTGGTCAAGTCAATTTCAATGACCTGATCGAAGTATTCTCCTGGGTTGGCATACACTTCTGCGTCACCCGTCAGGTGCTCGGCAATGCCATCGGCCAATGTAGCCACATCTGCGCGGCCCGTCGCCCGCAGGTAACGGCCCATGCTCTCATCGTATCCAAACGTGGAAGTCGTGGCTCCAATCTCAGCGCCCATGTTGCAAATGGTGCCCTTTCCTGTGCAGCTCATCGCATCGGCGCCTTCGCCGAAGTACTCGACGATGCATCCCGTTCCGCCTTTGGCCGTCAGAATGCCCGCCACCTTCAGGATCACATCCTTGGGGCTGGTCCAACCGCTCATCTTTCCGGTGAGCTTTACACCAATCAGCTTGGGGAATTTGAGCTCCCAAGGCATTCCTGCCATCACGTCCACTGCGTCGGCACCGCCCACACCAATGGCCACCATGCCCAATCCTCCAGCATTCACGGTATGGCTGTCGGTTCCAATCATCATGCCTCCAGGGAACGCATAATTCTCGAGCACCACCTGGTGGATGATACCGGCCCCGGGCTTCCAGAATCCAATGCCGTATTTGTCGGATACCGACTCGAGGAAGTTGTAGACCTCATTGTTGCGGTTGATGGCCTCTTGCAGGTCCGTATTGGCACCTACTTTGGCTTGGATCAGGTGGTCACAGTGCACGGTCGAAGGAACCGCGGTCTTGGCTTTTCCGGCCTGCATGAACTGCAAAAGCGCCATTTGAGCCGTCGCGTCTTGCATGGCCACGCGGTCGGGCGCGAAGTCCACATAGTCCTTTCCCCTGCTGAAGGCGCTGGAAGCGTCTCCGTCCCACAGGTGCGTGTAGAGAATCTTCTCTGCCAGCGTCAATGGTTTGCCTGTCACTTGACGCGCAGCAGCCACACGGCTGGGGAAGCGGTCATACACGGAGCGGATCATCTCGAGATCAAACATGTCGATAAGGGTTGAATCGTTGCGGCGGCGAAGATACAAGCGCGCGTAGCTTTGAGCCATGACGTTGACGGTGCTTCGCGAACAGGCCACAGTGGCCGTGCGGTCCATTCGGGCCCAATGGCTGCGCACCCTGCTCACCATCACCATAATCGGGATGGGAATCATGGCCTTGATGTCCATGATAACAGCGACTGAAGCACTGAGGTCCAGCCTCTTAGATCAGTTCATCGGATTGGGTGCAGGCACGCTACAAGTGAGTCAAAAAAACGAAAGCGGGGCCTTTGGTGGACGCAGACTCTCTGGAACAGACGCCCTGGACTTTGGTCAAGCGATGGCCCTCAAGAAGGCCATGACAGGCGTGGCCATAACCTCAGTTTCTGCCCGCGGCACCATGATGGGGCGCATTTCTTCTGGCGAGAACGAAACCGATCCCAACGTCATGGTCGTGGGCGGAGATGAAGGGTTCCTGCCCATGAGCGCCTATGCGCTCAGCGCTGGACGAAATTTCACCGCGGAAGAAGTACGCCGCAATGCCCCCCTGGTCATCATTGGTCAGGACGTCGTCGACAAGCTTTTTGCCCCTTCTGAAAACCCGATCGAGCAGAGCATCCGAATCCGAAACCGGCGCTACAGCGTTTTGGGGGTCTTAGAGCCTGAAGGGGCATCGTTCGGTATGTCGCAGGACAACCAAGCGATTCTACCTGTCAGCGAAATCCGCGCCCGATTTAGCGGACGGCGCACCAGCTATTCCGTTCAAGTCCGGGCGCCCGATCCTGAAGCCATAGCCAGTCTTTCGGAAGTGGTCACCGGTGAGATGAGGGCCATCCGAGGGGATTTGCCCGGCGAACCCGACAGCTTTCGCATCACCCGTTCCGATGCGCTGATCGCACAGTTCAATGAAAGCTTGAGCAGCGTAACGCTGGCAGCCCTCTTTCTCGGGCTCATCACCTTGCTTGGCTCCTCGATTGGACTCACCAACATCATGCTGGTCACCGTGACGGAACGCACCCGCGAAATCGGGCTGCGCAAAGCCCTCGGCGCCTCGGCCAAAACCATTCGCGCCCAGTTTCTGGTCGAGGTCGTCATCATTGGTTTCTTGGGTGGAATCTTCGGGGTGCTCATGGGCATCGGTGTCGGAAACATCGTCGCCAGCTACCTCGAAGCGCCCTTTGCGCTGCCGTGGGGGTGGGTCGCCATAGCCTTGTTCCTCAGTGGAGTTGTGAGCCTCGGCAGCGGCTATTACCCGGCGCGCAAAGCCGCCCAGTTGGACCCCATAGACGCCCTGCGGCACGCCTGATAAATAAAACGCCGATTCACATCTTCGGCGGCCACAGGACAAAAGCCTTCCGCCTTATTTTTGTGTTGATGTCGGGCACGTCTTCTTCAGCAGTGGTTTGGATCATGAGAAAGCCCCGGAGCTTGGGCAACTTTAGCATCGAAACTTCTTACCGCACCATGCACAGCGCATGGCCCGCACAACACCCCATTCCCAGCATCCATGTCGCCAGCCGCTTCACAGCAGGCCTGTTTGACCGCTTGAAGATTTGGAAGGAAGTGCGGTCTTTAAATCATGGCATCATCCACATCACGGGAGACATTCACTTCACGGCAATCCGACTCAAACGCCGGTTGACAGTGTTGACCATCCATGACTTGGGCTTGCTCGACGAAGGCAGCGCCACAAAAAGGTGGCTCAAAAAGAAGTTCTGGTTGGATTTCCCCCTCCAATCTTGCGACAGACTGGTGGCCGTTTCCAAACGCACCAAAGAAGACATTCTGCGGCGGACGTCATACCCTGCCGAGCGCATCGTGGTGATTCCAAGTGTGATTTCGCCCTCCTATCAACGTCGATCCAAACGCCCCGAAAACAGCACACCCCAGATGCTGCACATCGGACTGGCGGAAAACAAAAACCTCGACCGGCATGCTGCAGCATTGGCTGGCCTCGACATTCACTTGCGCATCATTGGGGAACCGTCCGAGCAGCAACACGCCATGTTGCGCAGCCTCCACATTGACTACAGTTTCGCCTCCAAACTGAGCGAATCAGAGCTTCAAAACGAATACGCCTCGTCCGATGCCCTGCTCTTTTGCTCCACCCTAGAAGGGTTTGGCATGCCCATCATTGAAGCCCAAACCATTGGACTCCCTGTAATCACCAGCGCCCTCGCCCCCATGGACGACACTGCTGGAAATGGCGCATTGCTCGCAGACCCTACAGATCCTGAGGCCATCCGAGAAGCTGTGCTGACCATCGTCAACAAACCCGATGAACGGGACCAACTGATTGAAAAAGGCCACCTCAATGCTGAACGCTTTTCAGCCGCGGCTGCAGCCCAACGCCATGCTGAACTCTACGCAGCATTAAATACGAGCCGGGACTAAACTGACGCACACCGAAAGGCCATTCGGTGACCCTAAACGCCCTGCAAAACCTCCAGCAGGCGGTCAGAGCCGGGACTGCAAGAAGCGCTGAATTTCAAACCAACGCTCGGGCTTCAACACAATCTTTCCTGTATTGTCGAGCAAGAAGTAAGTGGGCGTTTGCGTGATCTTGTAATCGTCGGTGATGGGCGCATCCCAACCCTTGAGTTGGCTGACGTTGGACCATGGAATCTGGTTGTCGGCAATGGCCTTTGTCCAAGCCATTTTTTGTTGGTCCACCGAAATTCCAATGGCACCAAAACCCTTGGGGTTCAGATCATTGTACATCGGAACGAGGTTGGGAATTTCCTGCTCGCATTTGTGACACCAGCTGGCCCAAAACATGATCAAGGTGTATTTATTCTTGGTCACCTCTTCTGAGAGGTCCACCATCTTGCCATTCACGTCGGGAATGCGGAAGCTGGGGGGCGTGTTGCCCACGCGGAGGTTGATGATGCCCTGGGCGCGCTGCCGAATGACGTCGGAAAGGTTTGCTCCGCAGTCTTCGTCAAAGATGTAATTGTCGAGGATGTACTGGCAGATGGTTTCTTTTCCAGTGTTGTAGAATCCATCGAGCATCGAATAAAGAACACTTTCCAACGCAAAGGGGTTGGGCTCGAAATGTGCCTTGACTAAATCGATGCAGGCGAGGAAACCGCTGTCTGTGCCTCCGCTGAATGAGCGCATCATTTTCTGGATACGGTCGCTCAATGCCATGGACCGCACCGCGCTGTTGTCCAAGGGGTCGATGTCTTCAAAAAACCGTCCTTGGAGGGTGGGGTATTTGGGGTTTTTCCACCCCAGCCACTTTGCAAAATAGGTACCGGGATTGGCGTCCATCATGGCATGTTGCTCAAGGGCAAATGCTTCTTCTTTGTCCTTGATTTGGGCTTCAATGCGGCTGCGGAATGCGCCTGCATCCTTGATCCCCTGGCGGAGTTTGCGAACGGCTTGATCGTGTTGGACCTGTTTGGTCTGGAAAGCAAACCATGCTGTATTCTCAGCCGAACCTTCAGCGCTCTTGGTGGCGCTCAACCGGCTCGATTTGAATTGGAGGTAGAGGTCGGGCTCATCGGGGTTGATGATGATATCCGTAGCATTGGTTTCGCCGTTGTAGCTGATTTTGAAAAAACCGCGGCCCAACTCCAACTCGCCGAAGTCAAAAGTGCGGTTGACCAGTGTGGTGCGAGCCACTTCCGAGCTGTTTCTTCCTTCGCTTTCGTAAAGAATCACTTCCCCTGATGTGCTAGAAGTCATGGTTCCGTGCACGCGAACCGGTCCTACTTTGTCGCCTCTGTTTTGATCGTTGGTTCCGTCTTTGAAAAGGGCGGAGATTTCAGCGGTCTGCGGAGCCACATCTGCACGCGCTGTTTCGGTTGAATTTGTTGCAGCCGAGTTAGCGTTGGAGTCGGCAGGCGTTTCGGTGCTGCAAGCTACCAGGGTCCAAGCCGTGATCAAAAGTGTACTAAGGGTCGTCATTTTCATAAGGACTTCTGTTT
>ENA-OREB01001134-OREB01001134.1-marine-metagenome-genome-assembly--contig:-NODE-1134-length-13238-cov-2.497683_pt1 | contig 13238 bp, 9 predicted proteins | sample MGYA00248625_ERZ508552 | MGnify/ENA primary metagenome ERZ508552 (study PRJEB26219, sample SAMN06267888) | marine metagenome | isolation source: Monterey Bay, California, USA | place: USA:Monterey Bay...
GTTTTTCATCCTCCTCCTATTTCCTTTCACTATCCTCGCTAAGAAAAAGCGGCCCAATATCGTCTTTTTCTTCACCGATGACCATGCTCCTCACGCCATAGGCGCTTATAATGGCTGGCTCAAATCGGTAAACCCAACCCCCGAAATCGACAAGCTTGCCGACGACGGCATGCTCTTTGAGAATTCCTTCTGCACAAACTCCATTTGCGGGCCCTCTCGCGCCGTCATCATGAGCGGAAAGCACAGCCATAAAAATGGCTTCATGAACAACGGAAACTCCTTTGATTGGAACCAACAAATCTTCCCGAAAATTCTCCGAGCCGCCGGGTATCACACTGCGCTTTACGGCAAATCCCACCTCAAGGGAAAACCTCAAGGCTTCGACTCATGGGCCGTCCTTCCAGGTCAGGGCGACTATTACAACCCGGCCATGATCACGCCAAAAGGGCGAAAAATCATGAATGGCTACTGCACCGACATCGTCACTGACATGGCCATCGACTTCATCAAGGAATCCAAGGAACTCGGCAAACCCTTCATGCTTATGTGCCAGCACAAGGCCCCGCACCGCACTTGGATGCCAGCTCTGCGCCACCTTCATCTCTATGATGACATCACGATTCCCGAACCCAAAACCCTCTTCGACCAATACGAAGGGCGCATCCCAGCCCAGCACCAGGAAATGGAAATTGATCGTCACATGTATCTCGACCACGACCTCTTCACCGACCTCACCCCAGGCCTCGACTTCCCAAAACAGCGCCTTCCAAGCCAGGATCGCTCCGCCTACCTAAACATGAAACGCATGACCCCGGAACAGCTGAAAACTTGGCGCGCCGCATACGGCCCTAAGGATAAGGCTTTCCGCGAAGCCAAACTTACCGGTCGTGACCTCGTCCGCTGGAAGTTTCAGCGCTATGCCAAAAACTACCTCCGCGCTATCAAGGGCGTCGACGAGAACTTAGCACGCCTCCGCAAAGCGCTGGAAGACCAAGGTCTCGCTGATAACACGGTCTTCGTTTACTCTTCTGATCAAGGGTTCTATATTGGCGATCACGGTTGGTACGACAAACGTTGGATGTACGAAGAATCTTTAAAGATGCCTCTCATTATTTCTTGGCCTGGTGTTATTAAACCCGGCTCACGCAATACCGATCTCGTTCAAAACCTCGACTACGCACAAACCTTTCTCGAGATGGCCGGGGCAAAAACACCCAGCGACATGCAAGGCACTTCCCTCGTCCCACTGCTCAAAGGCAACAAGCCCAACGACTGGCGTAAATCCATCTACTACCACTACTACGAGTATCCTTCCTACCATCAGGTCCCCCGCCACAACGGCATCCGCACCGAACGCTACAAACTCATCAACTTTTACGAATTTGGAGAGTGGGAATTCTACGACCTCAAAACCGACCCTGATGAGCTCAAAAACCTTTATGGTAACCCCGAGAAAAAAGAGCTTATTGACGATGTCCGCAAACAACTCCTCAAACTCCAAAAAGGCTACGGCGACGACACGGTTCTCAAAGAAAAGCCACCGGAGTGGAAGAGCAAAATGCGAACCACCACCAGCGTGAAAACCAAAGCCAACTTCCGCCCACGCGTGAAGTAGTAAATCTGGAAAATGGCCTTTAAGCTCCGGAGCTTCGGGCGGGTACGAATTCATCAATTCAGAAACCACCATCACCAGAATCCAACGCTTGGCACTTGCCATCTCGGCGAAAAAAGCCAGTCTCTCGCGCGACAAAACCCGTCATACAAATGAGCGAATTCCAGGTAGTCCCAACTAAGCAACACGATGATTTAGTCGCTGCAGCCTATCAGGCGAGAGGTTACACGGCAGAAGAATCTTCAGTTGCCGCATCAGTTTGCCAGGAAGCCGCTCGCCACGGAATCCGAACCCATAATGCCCTCAAAGCTCTTCACCTCGACCACCTTTTTGGTTCTGCCACTGGTGGCTGCGTTCCTGGTGCAGAAATCGAAGTCGTCAATGATCGCTTTAAGGCTTCTGAAGTCTGGAATGCCCACAAGAAATTAGGCCAGGCTGTTGCCGTAGCAGCGATCGATCGCTGCATCGAAATGGCCGATGAATTTGGCGTTGGTCAGGTCGCGATCGACAATGCCTTCCATTACCTCTGGGGCGGCGGATATGTTATGAAGGCTGCCGAAAAAGGCTACATCGCTTACACCAATTGCACCTCTACGCTAGCCGAAGTCGTTCCTTTCTTTGGCAAGCATCCGACTCTTGGCACCAACCCTCACTCGTGGGGATTCCCGACCCAGGATGCCAATGGATTCCCAATCGTCATTGATTGGGCCACTTCGACCGTTGCCATGGGCCGCGTCCAGCAACTGAAGCGCGAAGGCAAGCCCCTCCCTCCCGGAGCCGCCGTTGACAAAGATGGCAACGAAACTACTGACCCAAATGAAGTTGCCTCCCTCCTCCCCTTTGGAGCACACAAGGGTTATGGCATGGCTCTCATTAACGAACTCGTCGGCGGATTCATCGGCGGCAACCTCCCCACTGAACGGGGGCGCAAAGGCGCCAAAACCACGTCCTGTTTCTACTTTCAGGTCATTCACCCAGATGCTTGGTCCAGCGGAGCGTTCGTTCACGGCAACCAATCGGCCAACATGAAAGCCGTCCTCGATGACATCCTAGGTCACGGAAACGAAAAATGCCTCCTTCCTGGGCAGATTGAAGCTGGTTTCCGTAAGCGTAGCGATGCTGCTGGCGGACTTCTTTTCACCAATGCCGAACTTGCCGAATTTAAGGAATTGGCCGATGAGATCGGTCAAAGTGGGTGGGGACTCGAAAACTTTCCAGAAGAATCCGCGTAACAAACCTACATCATGGCAAATTACGACTATCGGTGCAAACAATGCGATCACGTCTTTGAGGTCTTTCAGAGCATGAATGACGACAAACTCACTGACTGCCCCCAAGCAGACTGCAGCGGTCAGATCAAACGCCTCCTTGGAACTGGGGCAGGCATCATCTTTAAAGGATCAGGATTTTACGAGACCGACTACCGATCAGACTCTTACAAAGCCGGCGAGAAAAAAGCCTCCGAATCTGGTTCATCAAAGCCTGAGAAAAAGGAATCAAAGCCTGCCAAATCCTCCGACTAAACTCGATAATCCGAAAACCTCGCCCCGAGGACGATACGCATACCAAGTGGGGCCTTCTGTCGCTCCTAAAATTCGTTAATTTCATGGTTGGCTCTGCCTCTCGCAACCTCTTCACTGTTTGGTCATGAAGCGCTATTTCATCCTTTTCACTCTTTCTCTCGTCGGGGCGCTTGGCTACGGAATCTACCTTGGCTTCCAATCGCAGGACCTCTCCGACATCAAGGGACGCTTGGAGGACGATCGCACCAAGAATCCATCTAGCGTTCCCAGCCTCATTGAAGAGGCTGCGAAAGATCGCACCGAGAGCGTCACCATTACCGAGCGCCAGCTCAACAGTTGGCTCGCAGACAAACTGAAAGCCCGTCAAGAAGGACTCCTTGCAGACCACGTCAAAATTAAAGGGGTCTGGGTCCGCTTTGATGAAGAGGAAGGCGGTCGCGCAGAGATTATTATTGAACGCGAAATCAAGGGCCACCCCCAAACCGTTTCCAAATTCATCCGCATTGAACGTAAGAAAAAAGAAGACGGCTCCTTCACAACTTACATCTACGAAGATGGCGGTCGCATCTGGAATCTCCTTGCCGCTGGCGGTCGCTTCGGCCCCGCCCGCGTCCCCCAAGGATTCCTCTTCTTTACCCACGATGCCTTTCAGAGCCTGAGAAGTCTTTTTGCCGATGAACTTGCCGCCATGGAAGAAGAAATCACGAAACGTGGTGGTGGACGTATCATCTTCGAAGAGGACCAAATGCGCATCGACTTCCCGAAGAACTAGCTTTGTCATCAACGATTTAGCCAAATAATCGAAGCCCCACGATTGTTTCGGTCCCTCGCATACCTTCCTCCCAGCTCCTCGGCCAAATGACGCAAGAAAGCCGTCGCACGCGGGCCAATGATAGAGTGGCCCGACGTCGAACCGTAACCATGCACGATTTTTAAACCTGCGTGGCGATAATGAATGGCTTGATCCAGCGCCTTCACGATTTTTTCGCGCGCCTGCTCCCACGTTTCGCCAGCATGCGCGACATCCACCTCTAGGACCCCCTCTCGGATTTCGCGCGAAGCAGGGCCATCACACTTCGGGCAATGGTTCATCCTAAAATGATCGATAGGAAAATCACATTCTGGACACAACCGCATCTTCACTAAATCCGGAAAAAGATCTTTCGTTTGTAGAGGGTCCGGCACAACCAAAGGATCAAGATCATTCCACCCACCGCGACCACTAGGGCACCCAGCCCGGACACCATTCCATTCGCCCAATCGGCGATCGAACCGCCCAAAACCCGCTCAGCAATCTGGTTGAATTTCACGACGCTCGAGAGCAAATAAATCGCAATCGGATTCATTCCAATCCACACAAACGGCATGGCCCACTTTTTGACCCGCACCACATCTATCACCAGATAAAAGAAGGCCAGTAAGATCAAACTCCAACCACCTGCCAAAACCACAAAGCTGGAAGTCCAAAGGTTTTTAATGACCGGATGATAACCGCCCCATAAATGCCCTGCCAAAACCAAAGCCACCCCGACTCCCAACAAAGTTAGAACTTTCTTTCCTCCTGCCATCCGCTCGTTTTTCAGAACTAGCCCCGTAAAAACTCCCAGCAGACAAGTTGCGATTGCCGGCAATGTGGAAAGGATTCCTTCCGGATCATGTGTTCCATTCCATTTAAAAAACGGCAGATATTTTGAATCAAACCAATTCGTTATATTCCGCCCCTCTTCGAAACTCACCGCTTCTTGACCAGGCACCGCGACAAAAGACAAAAGCGCCCAATACCCGCCAAGCAAAACCAGAAATGCCGCGACCAACCCACGCACTGGTAAATAGATAAACAGCAAACCCGTCACCAAATAGCAAATCCCTATCCGCTGTAGGACACCTAGCAACCTCACCCCTTCTAATCCACCCGAGATTCCTCCATAATAAATAATCCCGACCAACCAAAGCAAAAGCCCCCGCCAAATCACCCGCCGAACCGCGTCACGCCGACTGCTCGACGCTTGTAATTTTCCTAATGAAAACGCTATCGAAGCTCCAACAATGAAAACGAAGGACGGGAAAATGAGATCATAAAAACGAAACCCCTCCCAGCTCACGTGTTTTAGCTGAATCATTACCGTATTTAGAACTTCTGATTGCACCCCGTCTAACTTCGCCAGCGCATGAGCGAGCGCCTCGCCACCCACAATCCAAAACATCACAAACCCCCGAAAAGCATCCAACGACATTAATCGCCCATTGGAAACCGGGATCAGACTAGGAGAAGCTTCATCAGACATCCCTCTAGCTAGTAAATCCAAACTGATTTGACAATCTCCCAAATCCCGATCCACCATTCCCAACACGCCTGAGCTGCTCTACATCAGATTTAACCTGTCCCAAGCATTCAAGATGTAGCTCTCAATGCTCTAGCATTCGACGTTTTCTTGCTCAAATTACCTTCTCTACTCTAAAGACTTCCAACTTCCTTCAAAATGTGGTCCTAAAGCTCTCGTCATGACTTCGGCAGAGATTCGCAACAGCTTCCTCGACTTCTTTAAGGAGAAACAGCACACCACTGTCCCCTCCGCCTCTATTCTGCCACAGTCGCCCGGACTCCTTTTTACAAACGCAGGAATGAATCAGTTTGTTCCTTACTTCCTTGGCACTGAGAAAGCTCCCTACGATCCTCCACGCGCTGCCGACACCCAGAAATGCATCCGTGCCGGCGGCAAGCACAACGACCTTGAGGATGTCGGCTATGACACCTACCACCACACCTTTTTTGAAATGCTGGGGAACTGGTCCTTCGGCAACTACTTCAAAGAAGAAGCGATCGCATGGGCTTGGGAACTCGTCGTCGAACGCTGGGGACTTCCAGCCAACCGGCTCTACGCGACTGTCTACGCTCCCAGCGAAGGCGACCCTTCGGAATTTGATCATGAAGCCTACCAGCTCTGGAAAGGCTTCTTTGAAAAAGCCGGCCTCGATCCAAAGATCCACATCGTTAATGGGAACGTCGAAGACAACTTCTGGAAAATGGGAGATACCGGGCCGTGCGGCCCCTGTTCAGAACTCCATGTCGACATGACTCCCAACGGCGACACCGGCGGAAAACTTGTAAATATGGATTCCGATCTCTGCATCGAGATCTGGAACCTAGTCTTCATCCAATACAACGCTGAAGAAGACGGCACTTACCGTGACCTCCCCTCAAAACACGTCGACACTGGCATGGGGTTCGAGCGTGTCTGCTCACTCATTCAAAACACCAAGAACTTCACTGACTTTTCCAAAAAACCCACAAACTACGCTACCGATGTCTTCCAGCCAATTTTTCGTATGCTCGAAAAACTCAGCGGCAAAAAATACGTCGACGTCTACCCCGGCGAGGAATCCGATGCCCTCGAACAAGCCATCGCTTTCAGAGTGATCGCTGACCATATCCGTACCCTCAGCTTCTCGATCGCCGATAGTATAATCCCTGGCAATACCGGACGAAACTACGTCCTACGCCGTATCTTACGACGCGCTGTCAAATACGGCCGTACTCTCGGATTCAATGGCAACGAACCCTTCCTCCCTAGACTCGTCGACACACTCGTCGAGGAATTCAGCCACGTCTTCCCCGAAATCAAAACCAGAGCCGCAGTCATTAAAGAAACTCTCACGCTTGAAGAAGAGTCTTTCAATAAAACCCTCGACCGGGGAATGGAAAAGTTTGAGAAGGCCGCTGGTGAAAACGTCTTCCCTCCGGAGGATGCCTTCCAACTCTACGACACCTTTGGCTTCCCCCTCGATCTTACCGCTCTTCTTTGTCGTGAGCGAGGCATCACTCTCGATGAAAAAGCGGTCGAAGCCCGTATGGAAGAGGCCCGCAAACTTTCCCGAGCTTCACAAAAGAAAATGGTAGTCCGTGCGACTGAGATTTCTACCGATGTTATCACCGAATTCCTCGGATTCGAAAAAAACTCCTGCGAGGCAATCGTTCTCGAAATTCACGGCAATCTCGTCATCACCGATAAAACCGTCTTCTTCACCGAAATGGGCGGACAGGAAGGTGACACCGGAACGCTTAATGATTCCACCATCACCAGCACCCAACAGATCGGCTCCGCGATCGCTCACCAAATCGAAGGTAATATTCCTGCAGTTGGCGACACCGTAGATCTGACAATCAATCGTGAGCGCCGTTCCCCTATCGAAGCTCACCACACCGCCACCCACCTCCTCCACTGGGCTATACACAAAGTCATCTCACCCGACGCTTCCCAACAGGGGTCCAGCGTTTCGCCAGATCGCTTGACCTTTGATTTTAATTCAAAAGCGGTCACTCCAGAACAAATCGAAGCCATTGAGGAAAGAGTTAATTCCGCAATCAAAGCTGACGATACGGTTTCGTGGGTTGAAGTCCCACACTCAACGGTGAAAGACCGCGAAGACATCATGCAGTTCTTCAGTGATAAATATGGTGACCTTGTCCGCGTTGTCCAAATAGGAGGGGGTGACAAAACTCTCGACGGTTATTCGATGGAACTCTGCGGAGGAACTCATGTCCGAAAAACTTCTGACATCGGTATCTTCAAAATTAAATCCGAAGGATCTACTGGAGCCGGAATTCGCCGTATCGAAGCCGTCTGCGGCCCCGCTGCCGAAGCCTTTCTCGGCGAACAACAAGAGAAGGAATCCGCAGAAAAATCCGAAGCCCTAGCGAAGCTAGCGAAGGCCAACGAGTCCCTTGCCAAACTTGATGCTCCCACCCTTTTGGTTCCCGATAATGCCCTAGCCTTCGAAGTGAAAAATCAGGCAATCGAAGCAGAAAAGGCCCTTAAAAAGGCTCAAGCTACTGGAGCAGCCCGCATGGCCGACTCTCTTATTGCCGAGAAAAACATTACCGGAAATATCGTCATCTCCACTGAAGGATCGCCCGCTCTTCTTCAGGAGCTGCTGAACGGCTTGAAGAAAATTCAATTCACCCAGGCCGCCTTTATTGTAATCGACGACGGCAGCAAACTCCACCTTGGAGCCATCTGCGGAAACGAAGGGAAGGAAAATGGTCACGGAGCCGGAAATCTCATCCAAAACCTTGGACCCATCGCTGGAGGAAAAGGAGGGGGTAAACCTGACATGGCTCGAGGCGCTGCTTCCGAACGCGAAAAGCTCGATCCTCTTGTCGCTGCCGCCAATCAGGAACTAGGTCTTCAAACTAGACCTGAGCCAAAAAGCAAGAACACACCTTAAGGGTGTTTTCTGAGTTGTACACACAAGTTTCTCGCCCCCTAGCGGGGACTTACCAATGTCGTAAATTATAACTCCATGCTAGCCTTCTCTTGTCCCAAGGCAACGCACCCAAGAAGTCCTGCATGATCTCCCAATGCAGGAAGAACGATAAGGTCCTCGGCATTTGGCAGCTTCAGGTAGCCATTGACCAGCTGGCTCACCTTTTGACGCACCATCGCCAGCAGCTGTTCCTGATGCATTACACCACCGCCAAGAATGATTCTCTCCACCGGCGCAATCGTTAAAACGTTCACACAAGCTTGAGCAAGATAGTAGGCCTCCAACTCCCACGCGGGATGATCTGCCGGCAATTCCTCAGCCTTTCTCCCCCAGCGCTTTTCAATCGCAGGACCACACGCAAGGCCCTCTAGACAATCTCCGTGGAACGAACACACTCCCGCGAAATCATCATCGGGATGCTTCGTCACTCGCATATGCCCCATCTCGGGATGTCCCGATCCATGCACTAAGGAGCCATCAACTATCAAGCTTCCGCCAATGCCAGTTCCCACCGTAAAGTAAGCCGCATGTTTAAATCCCTTCGCCGCGCCCCAGCTCACCTCTCCAAATAGGGCCGCATTCACGTCAGTCTCAAACACAACCGGAACATCCGCGATGGCCTTACGAAGGGGGCCTAGTAAATCCGTTTCCGACCACCCAAGCTTGGGGGTTGACGTAATAAAACCGAAAGTTGCTGACCCCACCTCAAGATCCGCCGGACCAAAAGTGCCGATAGCTAAAGCCTCCGCTTTTCCATGAGCAGATTGCTCTCTCTCGAAAAACTCTACTAAGCGACGAATAGTTTCCCCCGGGGTCGTGGTCGGAATCTTCTCATGCACGATAATCTCACCTGGCCCACGTGAGAGAGCGGCGACCATCTTTGTCCCTCCCGATTCCAGTATTGCCACCATTCTTCCGCTCATCTGAGGTCATTGCGTATCAAACGAGTCTGACTGCGTAAACCTCTGAGATGACACTTGTCAAAAACATGTTTTGTCGATAATTGCCTCCGACGTGGCTGACTTTCGATTTGAAAACCTAGAGGTATGGAAAATGGCAACCGAGATTGGACATCGTGTTGCCGACCTCGCCGATGGTATCGATTCTTTGGGGAAAACCTCTTTTGCCAATCAACTGCGTGAGGTCAGTTATCGCATCTCCGGCATCCTTGCCGAGGGCAGCAGCTGCCCAACTAAGCCTGAATTTGCCGTCTTTGTAAGTCATGCGCGTGGAGCGACTCTAGAAATTGCCAACCTTATCATTTTCTTCTCTGAGCGAGAACTCATCTCCGAAGAAGACGAAAGCAATCTCGTCAACATGCTAAAGCGTGAATCCAAGATGCTCGATAACTTCCGTCAGAGCCTTGAGCGTGCCGGAAAGCCCGACCCGGTCGAAGCTTAAAATTCCTTCGACGAATCGGAGATTTTTTTACGAGCACTCCTGAGTTTTTTCAGGAGCCAAACTGTTAAAATGGCTCCAACTCCCTGCCAAAACCAAAAGGCATTCGGGATCGCTCTTGCTACATCTCTAGGCATGCCCTCCTCAGAAAGAAAAACCCCCGATCCATAAATCGGCCACGAAACTGGACAAATCCCAGCTAACCAAACAGCCAGGGCGACAAAATCGTCGCTACTCACGGCCAAAATAACACCCAACATTACAGGAAGAATTCCTCCGAGAATAACCACAAGCCCAGTTACCTTACGTCCTACCGATTCCAGAAGAGCGGCCATTCCCAATCCCCCACAAGCCAGAATAGAAAACATTGCCACAGGGGTCACTGTTAGGAGCGACAGCTCGGGATACCAGTGGGAGTCGATGAGTTCTCTGCCAAAGATAAACCATCCCACCGCACCCATCACCGACATGGTTAAAGCCCACGGGACTGAGGTTGCGCCATCCGATAGCAAAGGCAACTTCAGGTTACCAAGCTTACGCGCCCGCCGCCAGCCACGGACTTGACCATGCTGATCAGCCGAAATAATAAAAGTTAGCCACCAGAGACTAGCAAGAGTCACCAACCCATAAATCCCAATCATTACAGTAGCCTCCCAAGTCTTCGGGCTCCAAAACTGAATATCCGGATTGATCAAACGCCCAAATCGTCGGTCAAGTTCACGTGAGGGGAACAAATCCCCCGAATTCATCAGGGGTAACGCATTCCCCAACAACATCATCTGAAGCCAGCCAAAGAGCCCAGTCGCTGCAAACTTTCCGAGGAGATGACAATCTGCCTTTCGCCACCGCCGCCAAAGCATCATCACCATCGCAAGGCTTAAAACACCTTGCGAAATTAAGGTGAAAACATACTGCGGGAAGTTTAACCCAAAAAACTTAGCCGGAGGGATAATCGTATTAAAAACCTCCGCAGCATCCCCCAGTCGTCGCGGAATTAAACTCGGATAAACCTCATTAAAAACGGGATAAATCGTAACATATTTCAAGTAAACTAACCCAAACTTGGCAGCTTGCGGGATGATCAAATAAAGGACCATCACCAGGCCAGTTGAGGTGAGAAAAGCCCACCGCCGATTCTTCATCACTGATCCCGCTAAGAGCCCAGTGAGATGATAAAGAATCGCTGCCATAAAAAAGACCGCGTAAAGCTGTAAGACTCCATGAAGCGGAACCTGTCCCTTCCAAATCGAATATCCAGTGAAAGGTAAAGTCGCCAAGCAAAGAATCCACTCACGAATGGGGAGCCCAAACAAATAACCCAACACCTTCGTAAATGGAGTCATGGGAGCCAGTCTTTGATAATCAATCACTCCTTCATCAGCCTCGGTAGTAATTCCCGCCGCTGCTTGTCCGGTTCCTAGACCAAACAGAATGAGCCCTTGAAGAATCAATAACGGAATTAAAGGCACACGCCCCACGTCAATGGGATTCTGGGTTGATCTCGCCGTAATCCCCCCCGCAAGAAAAAAGAAAAAACCAGCTACGAGAATTGTCATTAACAACGCCACCCCAAAACTCGCCGGACGGAGCCGACTTCGCGCGTAACGTTTTAAGATCGGATTAGCCCAAATCATCCACGCCGGTAATAGCTTTAATTTTTTCCGGCCTCTCATACCTCGCGATTCCCCTCCGCAACTCGCACTAAAATTTCCTCAAAGGACGAGCTTTCCTCTTCAAAAGAGCGAATTTTCAAACCTGCATTTACGAGCTCTATCAGCAATCTTTCCTGCTCTTCCTCTCCTCCCAAAAATTGAAATCCGACTCGTGAACCATCCACCTTCAATTCACTCACTCCTATCCAGCCTTCCAACCATGCTTTAACTTTTTCCGAATCACCAGAAGTCATTACGCTCAAATTGCGCTCAGCCCGACCCAGCGCCCTTCTCACCTCTTCCGCAGTTCCGCTAGCCAGCAGTTCACCTTGGTTCATGACGCATAGCGACGAGCACATTTCCGCCAACTCACTAAGGATGTGGGAACTCACAACAACCGTCGCTCCGTCTGCCGCCAAAGCCTGCAGTGCAATCCGCATCTCGCGGCGCGATAGTGGATCAAGTCCACTAGCCGGCTCATCAAGAATTAGGACCTTGGGGCGATGCAATAGCGTCTTGGCAAGAACCAGACGCTGTGTCTGCCCACGCGAGAGCTCTTTGCACCAAGCACTTCGCTTATCATACAAATTTACGATCTTGAGGCACTCATCTAATCTCTCGCGGCGGTCGCTAGCGCGGCCCAACCGATGAGTATCCGCATGGAAATCTAAAAACTCCCATAGCTTCAAATCGGATGGCACTGGTGCAAGGTCTGGCATGTAAGCCATAACTCGGCGCGCCTCCTCAGCCGACTCAAATATATCAAACCCCGCCACGTTCACTTCCCCGTAAGTTGGCTCCATCAAAGTCGTGAGGACTTTAAAAGTGCTTGTCTTCCCCGCTCCATTCGGTCCCACTAATCCATAAACGACCCCAGAAGGGATGGTCAGGCTGATGTCATTGACCGCCACAAAGTCTCCGTAATCAACCCGAAGATCTTTGATCTCGATTGCTGGCTCGCTCATCTAAAAAATATCTCCCTCCAAAAGATCAAAATCTTTAGGAGGAGCCAACTGATAAAGCTCCCATTGCTCGGCTACTTTGCGTAGCTGATTCTCCCGGTGTTCATTCAGCGCCTCTCTCTGGTCCGGAGTCAGCGCCCCATTAATCGCAGCATCCCTCGCCACACGATCTAAGGGAGCGGTTGCTCCACGATAATCTTGAGGGTTAACCTCCGGTCGATAGTCTTCGGAACCCCGCGCCATCACCCGAAAAAGCTCAGCTTGCTGTTCATCATTCAATGTCACGATCTCATCCAGTCGCCCAAGTTTCCGGTCCGCCTCCTCCTGCACCGCCTCAACCCTCTTTGCAAGACGCTCTTCTTTAAACTGTTCCAACTCTTCCCCTTTTAAAAAACCCTCCATCAAGTCGTTCGTTTCCTCGAAATCACGCCAATCGTTTTCAGTAGCCTGCACGAATTCCACAAAACCGCTCTGATCACTATTAATCACTTCGGTGATTCTCTCAGCATTTCCCTCACTTCGTTTCTTAAAATGTCCACGTAATTCATTCCTCTGGGCTACCGTCAAAGTGTAATTACGCGTCCACTCAGAAACCCGGGCATCGACCCACTTCGCTTCGTTCACCTTCCTAACCCGCTCCATCACTGGAGCAACCTGCCGCATCCAAGGTTTCGCACTTCCCAAAATATCATCAAAGCTAACTTCCTTCCCATCCTTGAGATCACGAGCCAATCGCCGAAACTTAGAAGACCCTGACCCTTCGGCACGTTCCACATAAGCCTTCAATGCCCTTGCTTCTCTGCTACTCTTAGCCGCCTCTTGCTCA
>ENA-OREB01001135-OREB01001135.1-marine-metagenome-genome-assembly--contig:-NODE-1135-length-13234-cov-3.297408_pt1 | contig 13234 bp, 14 predicted proteins | sample MGYA00248625_ERZ508552 | MGnify/ENA primary metagenome ERZ508552 (study PRJEB26219, sample SAMN06267888) | marine metagenome | isolation source: Monterey Bay, California, USA | place: USA:Monterey Bay...
TCTCAGAACAGGCTGGATAAGTCCAGCCCCAAGGTCTAAACTCCTTATGCCAGGCGTTCGATCTAGGGTGTGCATCAAATCTGAAGTTGGGACTATGCGAACCACGGATTGGTCAACTTCTCCTGTAATGGTGATTGGTTGGACTTCAACGTGCAAGGGTCGAAGTGAAATATCAATGACCGAGTTACCATCAACCGCAATTGTGACAGCAGTAAACCCAAAAGAAATAACCGTAAGCGAATCTAGCTCAGTGGAACATTCAACATTGAACGCTCCACGAGAGTTTGCAGAAAAAATGGCGCCACAAGGCCATGCCTGAACAAGGACATCACTAACAGGGGATGCTGTTTCAGCAACATAGACATGACCGCTTACCGAAGATTGCGCTTGTATGTTCTTTGATACAAGCGCTAGGAAAGCGACCATGATCCAAGCTGGTTTTGGATGGAACATGGGGGAAATTAGGAAATGAAGAATCGAAACGTGAGGGTTAACTCTTCACTGGGGGAGGTCTCGGTATGACCGAACTAGAAATCCAATTCTCAGCCATAGACTGTGATTGCTTTCCAATCTTGATTGGGGAAAGTGTTATCTGATGTTTCGCATGGCACAGGTAAGCACTGGTTTCATGCGAATTGAACCATTCGAAATCACAAATTGTACAGTCATCAAAAGACGTTACAAAGCCAATTGAATTGTCATGCTTTTTGACTTCATTGTGATGAGAGTGGTGGCACCCTTCGTGAGGGTCAGCCTGAAGGTGGTGGGTTGCCTCGTGTCCAAATTGAAGAATTTGAGAAATCGCCCAAAGCGCAATAAAAAAACGACTTGTTATATTTTTATAGTCTTGAAACATATTCTATTGCTCAAAATTATGACGCCAAATTTCAATTTCAAAAGATTTTCGATTTAAAAAAACATGAGACATTTTCTAATAAAGTCCCAAAATCATTTTAAACTGTGGTTCCTACTTTCGATTTAAAATTTGGGGCTCGAGCAAAAATAAATCCTCTGCTAAATTCACATAAATTACAAATAAAGTCGCGCAAAGAAGGGAGGTAAATATGTGGATGAAGTTATCTTTACATGGATTTATCTTAATTAGATCGAAAACAAAAAAAGGGAGGCAAATCATGGACATAAATCACAAAAACGAGGCCAATGACAGTCGGAATGAATCCGATAAGGTTTCATTTGGACGGTTTAAGGCCAAGACTAATGAAGAACTGAATGAAGAGACGCCTGCCCGAAAAAATCGGAAACAAGCAACTGAAGCACAGTTGAACAATCCTTTACATGGGGTGAAACTGGTCCAGGTTTTAGAACGTCTGGTCGATCGTTATGGGTGGGAATATTTGGCTGACCGTGTCAATATTCGCTGTTTTATTTACAATCCTACGATGAAGTCTAGTCTTGCGTTTTTAAGAAAAATGCCTTGGGCTCGAGAGCATGTTGAAGACATTTATTTGGAGATGATAGACGAAGACGAGGCCCCATGAAAATGGCAAAAGTCAATGTCAAAACGTATGGAAATACAACTAAAAATGACGCATAGAATCGAACATATCGAGCGTGAGATTTCTGAATTGAGAACTCAATTGCAAAACCACACACTTTATGAAAATTTATCAAGCATAGATGATGTGAAGATATTCATGGAGAACCATGTCTTTGCCGTGTGGGATTTCATGTCTCTCTTGAAATATCTTCAGATTAACCTGACGAACGTAAACGCCATCTGGACGCCTCCAAAGAATCCGGTTTTATCAAGGTTTATAAATGAAATCGTGCACGGAGAAGAAAGTGACCTTAATGAACAAGGCGTGCCTAAGAGTCACTTTGAAATGTATTTAGATGCCATGGACCAAACAAAAGCGCAGACGCATGAAATAAATAATTTTATAGAATTCATCTCTGCGGGAAATTCTGTCAATTATGCATTGAATGAGATCAACATTGATCAAAGGGTTGCCGATTTCGTGAGATTTTCATTTTCCATCATTGACACAAATAAGCCGCACCTTGTGGCTTCTGCATTTACATTTGGGCGCGAAGATGTTATTCCGGATATGTTTATTGAAATTCTAAACAAATCTGATTCTGAGAACAAAGCACATCACAAACTGTCTTATTATCTTCAGCGCCACATTGAATTAGATGGCGACGAACATGGACCACTGTCGCTTAAAATGGTCTCTGAACTTTGTGAAAATGACAATCAGAAGTGGGACGAAACACTTAGAGTGGCCAAACAATCGTTAGAGAAAAGAATTGCGCTTTGGGATGCCATTAATGATTTAATTAATGAAAAAAACAATGCCTTATCTCAGTATCAATACGACCTGTAAATGCAACCTGATGACCGCATAAAATATTTAAAACGTTGTGAAAAATTTAAAACGTTGTGAAAAAAAATTAACGGAAAACTTATGAGAAATTATATTGTAATCGGAGGATCTTCTGGAATCGGAAAGGAATTGGTAAACCTACTAGAGGGTCAAGGGGAGAACATCACGGCCACCTACAACATGAATGCCGTTGAGAGCAGACCGACCGTCAATTATGTGAAGTTGGATGTAACGTCAGACAGTTTGGACCTTGACAGTTTGCCTGAAGAAATTCATGGTTTGGCATACTGTCCAGGCAGTATCAACCTTAAACCATTTCATCGATTTTCTGACGATGATTTTCTGGACGACATTAAACTACAAGTTTTAGGCGCGACAAAGATTATAAAGCAGCTTTTGCCGAAACTCAAGAAAAGCAAGGATGCGTCCATCCTCCTATTTTCAACCATAGCTGTTCAATCTGGATTTAGTTTTCATTCTCAGGTGGCTATATCTAAAGGCGCTCTTGAAGGTTTAACCCGATCCTTGGCTGCCGAATTCTCGCCTACAATAAGAGTCAATGCAGTCGCACCGTCCCTCACAAACACAAATTTGGCAAATAGATTTTTAAATACCCCAGAAAAAGTGAATCTTCAGGCTGAAAAAAATCCATTGAAAAAAATTGGAGAAGCCGGAGATATTGCAGAAGCTGCTGCATTTCTTCTGACTCCCAAATCATCTTGGATTACGGGGCAAATAATTCATGTCGACGGCGGATTTTCTAAAATAAAACTATAGTACATTAGTGGGGAGGGGCGAATGGAGACATGCGTCCCTATTTGAAACATCCACTTTGTAAAATGAGCGTCCGAAAAATCTTAAATACAAGAGAACACAGATCTTGGGAAATCCCTGCTGAAAACTGGAAGTATTATCAAGAATGGAACAATTCAATCTTTCTGCATTGGCAGGTTGAATTGGAAGACTTGAAAAAATTTGTGCCAAAGGAATTGGATATTGATCTCTTTGAAGGAAAACCTTGGGTATCCGTCGTTGCATTTACAATGGAGAAAATTAGGCCAAAAAACCTCCCTTCATTTTCACCGATTTCCAATTTTGACGAAATTAATATTCGGACGTATATCAAATCAAATAATAAAACGGGCGTTTATTTTTTAAGCATTGAAGGGGGGACGAAATTGTCTTGCAAAATTGCAAAAGGGATTTCTGAACTGCCATATCGTTTTTCAAAAATGCAACGATCGCCAAACAAATTTGAATCTCGTAACTCCGAATTTAATGACCGACTAGATCTCGAATATAAAGTGGGGGGCGTCGTGTCAAAAAAAACAGATTTGGACAAGTGGCTGACTGAACGGTATGCGCTATTCCAAGATTCAGAAAACTCGATTAACGAATTTGACATCCACCATTTGGAGTGGCCTATTCAAGAAATTGCTTTAACAAAACTCAAGATCCATTATCCGCGCTTTGACACACTGCTTAAAAAGAAACCAAGTAAAGTGCGATATTCGAGCGGCGTGCAAGTCATCGCCTGGGGAATGAATAAGACACCGCGCCAAGAAACAACATGAACACGAAGTCAAGGATAGATTCAATCTTAAACGCGAATTGTCTCGACTTCAATGCGACTGGATTACCAAGTTTTAATTTGTCGGAATTACAAGTCGAAGCGGATCTAGATTTTGCATTGCCGACCAATATAAGATTGGGGCACTTGGCCGAAAAAATCGTTTCTGAATTGATCAAATCATCCGCCAATTACAATGTGCTGTTTGAAAACATACAACTGATTGAGGAGAAAAAAACCATCGGTGAAATTGATTTTATCATTCAAGAGTTGAGTACAAAAAAACTGATTCATCTGGAGATAGCCTATAAATTTTATCTTTTTGACCCAACCATTTCTTCGGAACCTATCAACAACTGGATTGGACCAAATAGGAATGATTCGTTGCGCGAAAAGCTCGATAAATTAAAACGCAAACAATTGCCTTTGCTTTACGAAAAATGTGCTGAATCGACATTGAGTGAGCTTATCATCGGTGATGTGTCTCAGGCAATATGCGTATTTGTGTCACTGTTTATCCCATATGAATATCAAGAAACGTTCACCCCCATTTTTAAAAATGCCATCAAGGGGTATTATATGAATTTCGAGACATTTACGCGCCTAGATAACACATCAAAAGCATACCATTTGCCTTCCAAACAGGAATGGGGAATGTCGCCCTCTGACAACGACGATTGGACTGGTTTTTCCGGGATAGAAGAAAAACTTCACACCATTCTTAAGAAGCAGCAATCACCATTGTGTTGGCAGAAACAGGATGGTATTTATACCGCATCATTTATTGTCTGGTGGTAAATCAGTTTCTTGAGTCACGCCTCAACTTGCAGCAATTCGAAAGGTTGTCTACCTTGACCATTCTCAAGCATCAAGAACACACGAAATAAATGGGATTTAACATTGTGCTTATAGAGCCTGAAATACCTATGAATACAGGGAATATCGGTCGCCTTAGTTTGGCCTCTGGATCGGTCTTACATCTGGTTAAACCATTTGGATTTGAAATAACTGACGCAAGGTTAAAGCGGGCAGGGTTGGATTATTGGGAACATCTTTCGGTGCACATTTATGAGGACATCGATGCGTTTTACGAGACAAATAAGGGTGGAAATATGGTCTATCTGTCCAGTTCTGGAGAGAAGGGGTATAGTTCTATTGACTATCAAGACAATATGTTTCTCGTATTTGGGAAAGAGTCTGTGGGTTTGCCGAAAAAAGTCACTTCAGAGAACGCTGAGGTGCTTTATAAGATCCCCATTTACAGCGAGCATGTGAGAAGCTTAAACTTAGCCAACGCGGTGAGCATTGTGGTTTATGACGGCTTGAGATTCTTAAGCAAACCCTAAAATCCTGTGAACTTCACACCTTTTCCTGAAATAAAAACGGAACGTCTTTTATTGAGAAAACTTCAAGCCTCGGATTGTGAGGTTATTCTTTTCTTACGCACAGATAAGGATGTTACAAAGTTCATTGAACGACCTGAACACAGAAAAACAAAGACGCTTTCTCAAGCAATAGAATTGATCAAAGAGTTCGAAAGCTACATCGAAAGGAACTCCTCAATTAGTTGGGGAATCACTTTAAAACATGAGCCATCAATCATCGGAACAATTTGCTTATGGAACTTTACGCAGAACGATAAAGTCGCGGAGGTTGGATATGATTTAGATCCACGATATCAAAACAAAGGGCTCATGAGTGAAGCCCTGAAAGCAATCGTCGCGTTTGGCTTTCATGAATTAAAGCTTGAAAAAATAGAGGCATTCACACATGCTGAAAATTTGCCTTCAACGCAACTGTTAGACACGCAGGGATTCATTCATAATGTGGGTAGAAAGGATCTCGATAACACATCAAATATTATCTTTGAGCTTGGAAATCCAAACATCACTTCGCAGTAGCTTATGACTCCTAAAAAAAAGAAAGTAGAAAAGTCTAGGCTTCATCCTCGAAATAAAAACCGAGAAAAGTATGATTTAAGTGCATTAATTAATTGCAATCCTGAATTGAAAAAGCATATCATCCCCAACAGGTCTGGGGGTGACTCGATAGATTTCTCAAACCCACTTTCGGTTAAGGTATTAAATAGAGCATTGTTAAATCACTATTATGGAATTGGGAGTTGGGAATTCCCTGACAAAAATTTATGCCCACCAATCCCAGGAAGAGCCGATTACATTCACCATATCGCTGATATTTTGGCTGAAAATAATTTTGGTAAAATTCCCACTGGGCAGAACGTGATTTGTCTTGATGTCGGTCTGGGGGCCAGCTGTATATATCCGATTGTAGGTGTTACAGAATACGATTGGACATTTATTGGGTCTGACATTGATCCGAAAGCGATTGAATCAGCGCAGAATATTATCGACGCCAATGCGTCAATGAAAAACCGGATTGAGTGTCGATTGCAAAAAAATTCGAAAGACGTCTTTTACGGTATTGTCAGTAAGGAAGAAAAAATTGAATTGACGATATGCAACCCTCCTTTTCATGCGTCGATTGAAGACGCTCAAAAAGGCAGCAGACGAAAAGTAAAGAATCTCTCTGGGAAAAACGTTAAATCCCCCAAACTCAATTTTTCTGGCATCGCCAGTGAACTTATCTGTGAGGGTGGAGAAAATCAGTTTATTCAGAATATGATTAGAGAAAGTCAAGATTTCTCAAAAAACTGCTACTGGTTTTCCACTTTGGTATCCAAACAATCGAACCTTAAAGGAATCTATAGATTGTTAGAAAACAGTGCCGCTACGCAGATAAAGATGGTCCCCATGGGAACTGGAAATAAGTCCAGCCGGATTGTGGCATGGACATTTCTTTCTTTGGCCGAACAAATAGAGTGGCGGAGAACCCGATGGGAAATACAACAGTAATCTTTCCTTTAAACACCCGTTATGCGTCTGTTGATGTTTTGGGGTTCAGCGGGGCGTCGCTTTGAGATAAAAAATCTGAAATTAAAGTCTCAGAATGACTGGTCGGAAGAATGGGGAAGTCAAACCAATGTTGCAATTCCTGGTCAAACCCGACCCTATTTAAGTAACCCTCTAAGGCGCGGTTTAATCCCTGAGTATATCTCGGGTGATCTGCCCCAAAAGGGTCATCGTGTAACAAGTCGTTTTGAGCAAAGCCTTCAAAAACAGGTCCCGTGATGCGTATCCCAAAATCTTCCGGGTTTTGACCAATGGGACTGTGAACCGTCGTTGTAAATTGATGCCAAAACGCAGACTGAATACAGTTCTTCTCAAACAATTGTCTCACCACTTCAAGTGAGTCTATTGTTTCTTGCTCCGTTTCCGAAGGAAATCCATACATAAGATAGGCATGAACAAGGATCCCCTGCTCAGAAAATTGATGGGTCACTTGGGCCACTTGGGCAATGTCAACGCCCTTTTTCATCTTTTCTAGCAACCTGTCCGAGGCCACTTCTAATCCGCCAGTAACTGCAATACAACCTGATTTGGCCATGAGTTGACACAGTGCCATGTCAAATGTCTTTTCAAATCGAATGTTCGTCCACCAAGTGATTCTGAGATTTCTCTTGAGCAACTCCTCAGACAAAGCCCGGAGCATTTTAGGTGGAGCGGCCTCATCGACAAAGTGAAAGCCCGTAATATTTGTGTCTTTAATGATCTTCTCGATTTTATTTACCAAATCAACTGCTGTTGTGTTTTGGTAATTCCCGATGTAATCAAGATTGACATCACAAAACGAACATTGTTTCCAATAACATCCATGCGAAATCGTCAACTTATTCCATCGCTCATCCGTCCACATGCGGTGCATCGGATTGACCACATCCAAAAAAGACAAGTACTTTTCAAAAGGCAGTCCAGCGTAATTTGGCGCCGGTAAATTCTTGTGATGAAAAATGGTGTTGGGGGTTTTATCCTTGTAGACAACGTGACCATTCTCTAGCACAAAGGTTCTTTCCAATTCATTGACCTCCACTTTGCCTTCTATATACTTCGTTATTTTGAGCAAAGGTCCCTCGCCATCATCCAAGGAAATAAAATCTACATACTCAAAAATTCTTGGATCTTCAAGAGACCGCAATTCTGTGTTGCAATATCCTCCGCCAAAGGCGATTTTTATCTGGGGATAAAACTGTTTTATAAATTGAGAACAACGCAAGGCAGAAAACAAATTCCCCGGAAAAGGAATTGTAAAGCCGACCAGATCCGGAGCGTGCTGTTTAATTCGCGCTTCCAAAATGGCCAACATTTGATCTTCAATCAATGTGGGTTGATAGTTTAAGAATGTGTCTATCTGATTGAAGCTGCTGGCTGAAGTGGCGATTTGTTCGGCATATTTCGTAAAGGAAAAAAACTCATCCACATTTGCCTGAATGAAGTCCCCTATTTCTTCAATAAACAACGTTGCAAAATGCTTTGCTTTGTCGATCACACCTGGCGCCCCAGCTTCCCATTTTATATCTGTATTGACATTCAATAAGCGATGTCCGATGGGTAAAAACCCCGTTTCTAAAAGTGTTTCTGCAGTTTCAAGATCCTGTTTTTGTAGAAACCCAATCACAACATCTATTCTTGAGATATACAGATTCTTGTTTTCTTGAAGTAGAGGGTAATTGTAATTCTCCAGATCCTGAGCCTCTTGAAAAATCGAGCGAAGAGAGCGACTTGTAAATACTGTGGTGAACAGCTCAATACTTAAGTCGAAGTGCGAAACAGAAACCCCCTTTTCTTCTAGAAATCCTTTGATGTATGACGTTGCCGGATACGCAGTGTTCAGCTGAGTAAACGGAGGCGTCACTAAAAGGAGGTTGGCTTGCATGAGGCAAATATAGAGTTCTCTAAAAGAATTTAATCTTTGACAATACGTAACACACAATTGCCACTATCTTTATCTAAACTGTTGTAAATAACTGAAAATGCTACAAAACTTAATGTTCACAGTGATGCTATCTTCTTTAATCACATTCCCAATAATATTTGACTTCACCGTCAAATCTGATGTTAGAAAATGGATCATTGTAGATGATGTTGTTATGGGAGGTCGATCTTCTGGCAACTTTAGACTCAACGATGAAGGCCATGGTGTCTTTGAAGGAGAAGTCTCATTAGAAAACAATGGAGGATTCTCTTCTGTACGCTATAACTGCGAGAAAGTACTTCTCGAGGGAAAAACAAAGATTAACATCACACTTCTTGGCGACGGAAAAGATTATCAATTTCGAATTAAATCCAACAGCGGGGATTATTATTCTTACATCATTCCTTTTTCTACATCAGGAGAATGGGAAGAGGTTGAGATACAATTAAATGACATGTACCCTTCTTTTCGCGGGAGGAGACTTGACGGTCCGAATTTTTCGGAAGCGTCTTTTGAGGGCATTACATTTTTGATCGGGAACAAAAAAAATGAACGGTTTAAACTCGTTTTGGATAAGATTGAATTAAAATAGATCAAGAATAATTACTGTTCTGTGCAATCATAAGACACCTTTGCAGTCGAAAAAGTGTACCTTTGAATCTCAAGTTGGAGTCCAGAAACCATATAAAAACGGGGCACATGACATGGCCAATAAAATGCGTGAGTAAATCATAAATAAAAAATGTTTAAAAAATTTAACGTAACTGACAAGTTGCTTTTTACTGCGGCGATACTATCGCTTATTTTTTCTGAAGTTTTATACTTTAGTGGTGAAAAAGTAGAAGCTACTTTTATGGGACTGTGGGTGCCATCGATACTATGTTTTGGGATTTACTTACATTTAATTAATAAAAATGATTGATTTAATACCCTATTTTGCTGGATTAATTACCCTACTGTTCGGTTTTGGATTTGGATATGCAGTCATAAGTCCAAATAAAAGAAAATAAAAGTCACACACACTTCTACTGGCGTGATAAATTGTGATCTAGAATGTCCTGTGGCTAAGGATTGTCGCTATTACTTTGTACAATGAATACATTCGATGATTTCAAACTTAAAAAGCAATTAAAAAATGCGCTTGCTGATTTGGGGTTTGAGAATCCGACACCCATTCAACAAGAATCCTATTCAACTATTCTCGGAGGCTTTGATTTTGTGGGAATTGCACAAACTGGTACTGGAAAGACAATCGCGTATTTACTGCCTCTGATTCAGGATCTGAAATATACCGAACAACCACACCCACGAGTCATCATCCTTGTTCCGACACGTGAACTCGTGATTCAAATCGTAAATGAAATTGAGAAGCTCACCCCATACGTCAGTATTAGAGCGATCGGCGTTTACGGTGGAACAAATAACATCACCGCCCAAAAGAAAGGTATTCTTGAAGGGCAAGACATCGTAGTGGGGACACCCCGAAGATTCTATGACCTGGTTCATGCGAATGTTTTAAGACTTAAATCAATCAAAAAACTGGTGATTGACGAAGTCGATATTATGCTCGATTTTGGCTTTAAAACACAGCTTAGTAATATTTTTGAGCACCTTCCCGTCAAACGACAAAACATCCTTTTTTCTGCAACAATGACCACCTATGTCGATGAGTTGATCGATGATTTTCTGGTCAATCCTGTGAAGAAAACCATTTCAATAAGCGGGACCCCTTTGGATACGATTCGTCAGGAAACTTATGCGGTACCTAATTTTTATTCGAAGACGAACCTCCTAAACCATTTGTTAGAAGACAAAGAAAAATACCGCAAGGTGTTGATCTTTGTGTCCACCAAAGTGAATGCAGATCGGCTCGCTGAAACATTAAATTTCGAACCCGAAATTTCTATCATTCACTCAAGGAAGGAACAAAATTACCGCACGAGGTCAATCGAAAAATTCGACAACGGAACAAGTCGGATTCTGATCGCAACAGATGTTATCTCTCGTGGAATTGATCTGGAAAAAGTGAGCACTGTCATCAGTTTTGATACGCCTTTCTACCCAGAAAACTATATCCATCGAATTGGAAGAACGGGTCGGGCAGGACAAGAGGGCAATTCCATACTCTTTTTTAATGAAAAAGAGACCACGTTGAAGGCTAACATTGAAGCATTAATGGATTACACCATCCCATTAAATGAATGGCCTGAAGGTGTGAAGAGATCCAGTCAACTTACCCCAGAGGAGAAGCACAAACCGATCAATCCTGATGAATTGTATGATCAAAAGCCTGTTCTGAAAACTGGAGGGGCTGCTGTTCATGAAAAATCCGCCAAGAACAACCGGGAAAGAGTGGCGAAAAAAAGCTACAATGAGTCTGTCAAGGAGAGATATAAAAAACCGATCAGACGGGGAGATAAAATTCAAAACCTGAAAAAGAAACGGAAGAAAAAATAATCGGTCCGTCCAATGTTTTATTTATTTGATGCATGAAAAAAGAAGCCGTTTCAGTATTTTGGTTCAGAAGAGATTTGCGATTAGACGACAACCGCGGGCTCTTTGAGGCACTTCAAAGTCCCTTTCCTGTATTGCCAGTTTTCATTTTTGACAGTGAGATTACTGACGAATTAGATAAGGATGATGCCCGAATTACATTTATCTACGAAACCCTAAATAAACTGTCGATTCAACTGGGTGAAAGGTCAAGTTGTATTTATTGCACCAAAGGAGATCCGATTGCTGTTTGGCGTACCCTCCTGAACAAATACAATGTCAAGTCTGTATACGCTAACGAAGATTATGAACCTTATGCCATAAAACGGGATCAAGAAGTGGCGCAACTTCTTCATCAAAATGACATTGAATTTCATTTGTTTAAGGATCAGGTCATCTTTGCAAAAGATGACGTTCTGAAAGGAGATAAAACACCCTACACCGTTTTCACTCCTTATAAGAACAAGTGGCTGGAACTGTTTGCCGCAGAGTCACTGCAAGACTATACGTCAGATAAAAACCCGAATTTCATGAAATTCGAGATGCCTTTTCCTGAAATTTCAGACTTGGGTTTTACACGGTCGTCGATAAAAGTACAGAACTACAAATTAGACCAACTTGATGATTACAAAACGGCACGAAATTTTCCCGCCAAAAATCTAACAAGCTATTTGTCTCCTCACCTGAGGTTTGGTACGGTAAGCATCCGCAATGTCATTCTTAATATTATCGATAATCAAACGTTTGTGAGTGAGTTAATCTGGAGAGAATTCTTCATGCAAATACTTTATCACTTTCCAAAGGTTGTCGGCAATAATTTCAAGAGAAAATATGACGGCGTGCAGTGGCGCAACAACCTTCAAGAATTTGAAACCTGGAAAAATGGTCAAACAGGCTATCCCATTGTAGATGCCGGGATGCGTGAATTGAATTCGACAGGATATATGCACAATCGGGTGCGGATGGTTGTCGCTGGATTTCTATGCAAGCATTTGCTGATTGATTGGCAGTGGGGGGAAGCATATTTTGCCAAACATCTGCTGGATTTCGAACTCTCTTCCAACAATGGCAATTGGCAATGGTCCGCAGGAACAGGGTGTGATTCCGCACCATATTTCAGAATATTTAACCCCACTGAACAAGTCAAGAAATTTGACGCTGAAAGAACCTATCTGAAAAAATGGATTCCAGAATTAGATACGTTTGATTATCCAGCTCCAATGGTAGATCACAAATCTGCAAGGGCAAGAGCCCTTGAAGCGTATAAAAAAGGACTCATTGGAAATTGAGGCCATGATGGATGGGTTCCTTATCGAGGACCACGTTTGTATATAATTAAGCCATTTAAGAAGTTCCGTAACAATTGGTCTTTGCACACCATGTAATTGGGATGGTCCTCACTGCGGAAAAAGGCGCTAAGTTCACTTTTTGAAATATTAAAATCAACCAATTTCAAAACCTTAATAATATCGTCATCTCTCATTTTCAATGCGACACGAAGCTTCTTTAGAATGTCATTATTTGTGAGTCCCATGGCAATATTTTTCGCCTAAGTTAGCGCATTAGCAACGTAAAAAACCAGAAAATTTAATCCCTTAAAGCGCTGCAGTATGGCAGCGGGTCACACGTCATGGATATACTTTTTCGGCATCATTTTAAAACCCTCAATCTTGATGAGATCAAGCGAGTCCGTTATCTGTATTTTTGTAATATTGTTGGTCTTGTTAAACAATTATCTCGTGTGTAAACTATTATATGGTCTATGAACGCTAACAATGTAAACCCAAGTGAGGGATTCAAAGGGCTGATTGAAAATTGGCGGAGTGATCTTTTTGCTTCAATAAGCGTGTCTTTGGTAGCCTTACCTCTGGCATTAGGAATTGCCGTTGCGTCAGATATGTCACCCATGTCAGGTGTGCTTTCGGCAATCATAGGAGGTGTGGTGACAACTTTCTTTCGAGGCGGTCATTTAACAATTAACGGTCCTGCAGCT
>ENA-OREB01001142-OREB01001142.1-marine-metagenome-genome-assembly--contig:-NODE-1142-length-13206-cov-3.355396_pt1 | contig 13206 bp, 6 predicted proteins | sample MGYA00248625_ERZ508552 | MGnify/ENA primary metagenome ERZ508552 (study PRJEB26219, sample SAMN06267888) | marine metagenome | isolation source: Monterey Bay, California, USA | place: USA:Monterey Bay...
TGATGGGCCAGCAGAAATTGGCCACCGAGTTTTTCTTGGGCCTCGTAGAGGTCGACCGTGGCACCGCGCTTGGCGAGTTCGAGGGCGGTGGACATGCCCGCTGGGCCTCCGCCCACAACAGCATAGCGGCCTTCGAGGCCTTGCGGGGCGGCCTTCGTGAATTCGGTTTCGCGTCCGGCGCGCGGGTTGACCACGCAGCCCGCCACTTGGCCCTTGAAGGTGCGGTCGAGGCACGCCTGGTTGCACGCGATGCACGTGTTGATCTCGCCTTCTCTGCCTTCGATGGCCTTGGCCATGATGTCGCCGTCGGCGAGCCATGGGCGGGCCATGGAAACGAGGTCGGCGCAGCCGTCGGCCAATACCTGCTCGGCCACCTCGGGCATGTTGATGCGGTTGGTGGTGACCAGCGGCAGGTCCACTTGGCCCATGAGCTTTTTGGTGACCCAGGCAAAGCCCGCTCGCGGCACCATGGCCGCAATGGTGGGGATCCGAGCCTCGTGCCAACCGATGCCCGTGTTGATGATGTCGGCGCCGGCGGCCTCGATGACCTGGGCCTGCTCCACCACTTCGCCCCAGCCGTTGCCCTCCTCCACGAGGTCGAGCATGCTCAAGCGGTACATGATGGCAAAGTCTGGGCCACAGGCCTGTCGGATGCGCGACACGATTTCCTCTGGAAAGCGCACCCGCTGCGAAAATTCGCCTCCCCATTGGTCGCTGCGGTGATTGGTGCGGCGCACCAAAAATTGATTGATGAGGTAGCCTTCGGAACCCATGACTTCGACGCCGTCATAGCCGGCCTCGCGGGCCAGCACTGCGCAGCGCACGTAGGCCTGGATGGTGCGCTCCACGCCTCGGCCACTGAGGGCCCATGGACTGAATTTGCCAATGGGCGCCTTGCCCTTGGAGGGTGCGACACAGAATGGATGGTAGCTGTATCGGCCGCCGTGCAGAATTTGCAGGGCGATGCGGCCGTCGGCTGCGTGCACAGCATCGGTCACCTCCCGGTGCTTAACCGCTTGGCTGGAACGCATGAGGGCTGCACCGTGCGGGGCGAGCTTGCCTGCGCGGTTGGGACTGATGCCGCCTGTGACAATGAGCCCAGCGCCACCCTCGGCCCGCTCGGCATAGAACTTGGCGAGCTTGGTGAATCCGCCCGGCTCCTCCTCGAGGCCCATGTGCATGGAGCCCATGATGGACCGGTTGGGCATGGTCATGCCCGCCACCTCCAGCGGCTGCAACAAATGGGGATACTTCGGATGTCGGGGCGCAGTTCCGGTCATGCCCCCAAGTTCGGGCAACTTGGTCAACTGCTCAACTCCGTTTGAACCCAGTGGTCCGGCTCAATCCTCGTTTTGAAGGCAACGCACAGAGAAGCCATATCCGGCATCTACCGAATTTGAACGGATGTCTGAGTTGATGAAATACAAAAACCAAAACGAAGCGCCGCCAACATCTGAGGTCGAACTCCACCAATAACTGTACCTACCGGCAAAATCGAAGTCGCCATTGGCTGTTCGGTTGCCTCCTGGCATTCCCGAAAATCCGTAACTGTCCGTTCCGTTGCCTCCGTTGTACCAGCCGGTGGTGGATTTGATGGCATTGCCCTCTGTTCCAACGGGCACTTGAGTGGAGAGGAAGTCTTCCAAGGCCATCCATTCGTCTTGAGCCGGAACGTGCCAACCCGTGGGGCACAATCCACGGTCATCGTTGACCGCGTGCCAGTTGTACAACCTGCCCACTGCATCCAGCGACATGGTCGGATCACACGCATCGAAATCCGGAGCGTCATCCACACATGTAACGGTTCCCTCTCCGTAAGTGGCCGTAGCCCCTGCAGCATTGGACCACTCTGCCTCTGTAAGGTCAGAAGCCAAGGCATCCCCATTGCGGTAGGATGTGGTTCTCAGGTTTTCTGAGAACCAACATTGGCCATCAATTTCTACCACGCTGTAGGTGTAACCGTCCATAGAGGGGCCCACACAATCCAAAGGCAGAGACGCGCAACTGCCATCATCGATATTGGCCAAAGGATTGTATTCCTGGTAATCAGGGTCGGTGCATCCCTGAACTTCTGTGAAGTCCGAATCCCGGAGACACCGCACCATAAGTCCAAACTCCTTGTTGATCCCCGCCCTTTCTACCGTCACAATGCTCGCAACGAAAATGCGGTACCACACGAATTCCTCGATCAAGGACGATGAGGTCCAGTAATCTCCACTGAAACCGACATTGTCAAACGCACCGGTGTAGTCCCGAAATCCTCCTGGATAAGCAGCAAAGCCGAAATCATCGGTGCCGTTTCCACTGCCATCCCAGCCCTCCGTTGACTTGAGCGCCGTACCCACAGCATCACCAAAGCCTTGGGAGGCCACCTCCTGCTCTAACACCGTCCAGTCTTCGTCTGTCGGGACGTGCCATCCACTGGGGCACAAACCCCTGCTGTTGTCCACGGCAAACCAATTGTACCTGCGCCCAGAAATGGCCACGTTGGCACTGTCGTTGTTGTAGTCACATCGGGCCCCTGTGCTCAATGCAGCCCAACCGGAAGAGTCGGCCACTTCTGGAATGGCTGTACCATCGGCATACACTTCGGTGCGCAGGTTTTCTGCAAACCAACACTGGCCGCCTATTTCCACAGCATTGTAAGTGTATCCATTCATGGAAGCCACGCTGCACAACAGCACCTCATCACAGGTCCCAAACAAGGTCAACAAATGGGTCAAGTCGCCTATGCTCACGGTGCCGTCCCCATCGGAATCTGGATCATAGTTGGGGTTCATGGGTTCCATGCCTTCATTCTCCGGCATGAGGAGGACCAGCAAGGACAAAATATCCATGACGGTGTAACACCCATTGTCATCAAAGTCGGGATCATAATCGGGGTTGGATTGCGCCAACAAAAGCCCCGGCAACAGCATGGAAACAAGCAGAAAGGATCGCATCGATTAAAAGTTCCTCTCTTCCCTTGTAAATCCCGAAAGAATTCGTCCAATCCGATATTATCTCGCGATAATCCGATGGGCTGTCCACTTTAGATCAATCCGGACATTGCTGGCCAAAAGCCCCCAGAATCAGCAAGATATCGGCCACATCGACTGTTCCATTGGCATTAATGTCAGGCGCACATGGTGCCGATTGAACCAGGCACTGTTGCAGGTCGATCGACCAAACCGTCCCCGGCCCACAGAGCCCCTCATAGGTGCAAGAACCGTCATCCTCTGTGGCCGAAGGCAGGTAGTTATCGGCAATGGGAATGGTACATCCCATGGCGCCTCCAAAACCTGACCAGTCTACTGCCCCTGACAGGTCAAACAAACCACCAAACCACAATACCTCATAGGCCATGGGCGATTCCTCGGGAACCAAGACGGACAAGGTATTGAGGGTATCCCCATTCCACACGATCGAGGTCCAACGCGGCGGAACGCTTAAGTGCAGCCACACCGAGTCACCCACTGATTCAAATTGAACGGCCACCTCCTCCTCACCTTCAATGACGAAAACTGCGCTGTCGGCCGCAACATCATAAAGACATGACCGTCCACCCATGGGCCAAAACACCTCCAATGAATCCGCCGATTCTTGGGTGCCCAATCCAAAGAACTGGGTGGCGCTGTGTTGGACGAAATAATCCTCACCAGCACGCAGAACGCGCTGCTGGGCGTGGCCATTAGAATGCAAGACCATGCGCGTCCCTATGGCCTCACTGTTGGAATGTGTGCCGCAAACGGACACCGTCAAGCGGTGGCGCTCCGGGTGGTCATCGGCAGCGGCATTGAGCAAAAAAGTGGCATACTGTCCGCCGCCTGCTCCGACCACATCGGGCCGCAAATCGCCGTCAAAATCGCCGCGCACCGCTGTTTGCCAAAGCGCATCCTTGCCCCACCATTCACCCGTCACATCTTCGAAGCTGGCGCCATTGTTGAGCGATGCACCGGGATGCCGAAAAAAATAATTGTCATAAACCGATACATCGGCTCCAGACAAATTCCACGGTGATGTGGCCACCAATAGGTCTTCCCAACCATCGAGGTCCTGATCGACCCACATCGAGCCCCAAGACCAGCGGTCCGTATTCACCCCCACTTCTTCCGATCGCTCCTCATAGGTCCCGGCACCATTGCGGTCAAAGTAAGCCCCTGTCAATTGGGTGAAAGGATAAAAAAAATCCCCAATGGACTGGTTGGTCACAAAGATTTCTTCTGCTCCGTCCCCATCGGGGTCACCCACAGCTGCGCACATGGATGACATGGAAACATCCAATCCTAAGGCCACAGAAGACTCAGTAAAACTGCCATCACCGTTGTTGATGAAAGCTTGATTTGAAGTCGGACAAACGGGGTCGACGCCCGCATCGTTGATCACGAAAAGGTCTTGAAGTCCATCTGCATTGAAATCCATCCACGTGCCCTGAAAAGTCGGCTGCAAACCCGATGCCACGCCCGAAGTCTCCGATACATCTATCAGTGTGCCTCCGTCCTGCTCCAAAAACACGTTTTCAGTCATCCACAAAGACTGGCATTCCAACGCATAGATGGACACCATGACATCGAGGTCGCCATCCAAATCAATATCCTGCCACGCCATTCCATTCGCCGCTCGGTCCTCCAAGGCCCCAAAACCCCACTCCGTAGTGCGGTTCACAAACCCACCATCCTCGCAGATCCAAACCTGACTTTGCGACACCAATCCTCCCCCGGAAAACAGCGAAAGAGGCATGGCACTGGTGTGCACAAAGTCACGGTCACCATCATTGTCAATGTCGAGCCACATCAAGGCAATGGGCCTTCCAGTCCCCGGCGTGATGCCCAAGTCCACCGCCTCCAGCCCATCTGGTCCTCCTGCATAGAACAGCAAAGCGTTGGAAGCATTGCTCACGGTCAGGTCGTCCCATCCGTCCAAGTTGAAGTCCACAAAACTCATCCCTTGGCCCGAGAAGTTGGTGTAGGCCTCTACTTCCGGTGCCCCGGGCCATGCACTCCATTGGGCCGACACTTTGGCTGTGGGTGCGCAGGCACAGATGCAGCACAGCCACACCCATGCCCATAGAGGCACGTTATTGTCGGGATACACATTCACGGTATACTAAGATACCCACTGCCCATCGCCTTTGGACTTAGTCAAACTCCGGGAACCGGTCTACGAATTCATTGCGCCGTCCACGAGAGGGCAAAATCTGATAAATGAAACGGTCGTCGCCCTCCTTGATCCTTCGTTTGTCGTCTTTGAGTTCCGTGATGCCATCGATAAACTGCTGGTCCTTGGAAGTGATGTTCATGACACCGTTCCGGTATTCAAAGAAGTACCAGTTTTCGTTGTCCAAGTGCAGGTAAATCCGGAGGATGCCATTGGTTCCCGCCAAGCTCCATTCGATGCGGCCCTGCAGCCTTCTAAAAACAGGAACCTTGCCCATAGAAACGATGCCGATCCCGTTCTCTCCGCTCACGAAAGCGTCCTCGGAAGGGTCCCAAGTCAAGTCAAGACCCGTAAACAGAAAGCGGTGCTGAATGGACTCTGGGGTTTTCTTGAACGCCCCCATGAGCGTCATCTCTCCGAGGACCTCATCGGCACCTTCCAATCCCAGCCATTCACGCGTGGCAGGTTCAAAGGTCGTCTCGCTGATGTCCAAGGGGACAGCGGTCGCATAGAGCTGCAACCTTTCGGCCAAGGACTTCCACAATTGGTCATCGAAGGGGAAGTCCATTCCCACCGTGACCGACGCCTCGATTCCAGTCCCCGTCGGAAACACTTTTACAGTTCCTGCCGACCGCTGCGTCACCAACCCGTAATCCACCGGAAGGGTGACCGGGCCGCTGCCGGTCACACTGCAGTCCCCGGCTTTGAGTTCGATGAGCGTTCCTGGCAGATTGGGTTGCATCATCTTCTCGGGAGAGCCCGCCTGGTAAACGGCATCGCGCTTGTCGTAGCGCAGCTCTCCTTGTGCCGCCAATAGGCGGTATTCGTCGTGGCTGCGCACCTCATCCACAAAGGCCCCGTATGGACCGCCTCCGGGCTCGTCGACATCTCGGAAGTAAGCACCGACTCCCAAGTGGGCCATCATGGGGGTCTTGAGGGTGGTGTCGAGTGGAATCCTCACATTCTTGGGGTCAATGACCGAGGTAAACAGCAGCTGCTGTTTGTCCGTTTCTGGACATGCCGCCTCGAGGGTCACGGCACCATCAAACTCCAGGTGTTGCCTTGCGGCAGCCAACCTCACATCTCCAGAAAAGCCAAAGAATGGGCTCAACCCAAATCCGTCTTGAACGGGAATCACCCCGCTTCCCACGGTTTCGCCGCTGGTATCCACCTCCACCGTTTCCAATTGAATCAGCTGCTCTAGTCCGTTCTCATCCTCATAAAACAAGCTGGCCCGGGCCGTGTAGTCAAACCGACCGGCGATGTTGACATCGGCATCGAACAGCCGGTGATATCGTGTCACCACATTGGCCACAATGACCGCTCGTGTGAGTTGGTCCATCTGGGCCCTCCTCCTCACGACCACAAGTCCACTGTCTGGCTCTACAAAAGCATCGGCCGTCCGAATAAACTTGACGTCTTCGCATTTGAGAACCGCTTCACTGACGTCGTAAACCGCTGTAGGCGCCAAGAAGTTGAGGCTGTCTTGATCGGCCCGCGTAGAGTAAAAGTTGGAACTCGATGAAGCTTCGTCTGAATCGATCACAAAGTCATCCAACGGCTCACGGCTGGAGGTCATTTCCATCTGGTCGTCATCCATAAACCATTTGAACTCGTCCATGAAGCACATGTACTGGTTGGCCGGAAGTTCGATTTTGGTTTCGCCGTCGTTGGACGCGAATTCACCGATGCGCTCATCAAAGTCGATGTCGCAATGGACATTGTCGGTCTTGAAAGCCAAGGCGCCTTCCACCGTCTGGTCGAGTTGGAAGGAGGCCGTATCGGCCAAAATGTGACTGCGGTTGTATCGGAACAAATCCGAGCCGAGCTGAGCGCCACTGAAATGCATCAATCCATCGCCTGTCATTCCGTCGACTCCGAGCACCAGCCCGCCATCCAGCTCGCTCGCTCCTCCGAAGAGCCTCAGCGGCACATCTTGAGTTCGGGCAGAGATGCGGTTTGAACGGGGCTCAAACAAAACGTCGACCCCCTCGCCTTGTACCTCGGGAACGGGCGGCGGCCCTGCTGTTTCCCTATTGGTGAAGACCTGTGCCATCCCTTTGGTGCTGTCTGGAAGCAACACAAACCGATCGCTTTCGGCATGCGATGTGCGGAAATTCAGCGTTCCACCTCCTTGCAGTCCTCCCCCGTCCAAGGTCAGGTTCTGGTCGAAGTTTCCGACACCACCATAGACTTGGTACCCCCCTGACGGTGTCGCTGTCGTAAAGCCCAAATGAAGGTCGTCCATCACATGCAGGTTCTCCTGCAATGGCGGCAGCAAATCGCCCGACTCCAGCGTGCCTTCGAACACGAGCTCTTTGCGGCCCAAAGCGTCCAAGCTGTCCAAAGTAAAAGGCTCGACCACGAAGCGAAAGCGGTCGCGCTCGTAGGCCCCGTTTTCGATGGTTTGGTCATCCCAATGCACGTAACTCGGCTCATCGGTGACCAACACAGGATATTGGGGATAAGCCTCACTCAATCGCCCCGACCTGTTGATGGGGACGTCCACACGCAGCACCCCTTGGATGTACTCCAAACGGTTCTTCACCAGTTTGCGTTTGGGCCTCCCGCGGGCATCTTTCTCTTCTTCGTTGACCCGAATCTTGCAGGATTCTACAGCGTTGAGTTCAATTGAAAAAGCCTCATAATCAAAGGCATAATCCGAACCATCGAACTGAAGGTTTCCCGCACGCACGCCTCCTGCAAAGGTGAAATCACGGTCTTCCCCGATGGCCACTTTTCCATCCCGCGGCTCGATCACCACACCACGGTCCCGAGACACATTGACACGGGCCACGCCATTGAGCTTGAGTTGCCCATTGAGCAAGCTGATCTCGCCGTGGCCATCACCTGCGGCCTCAGACCTAAAAAACAAGACGTCGAAATCGCGTCTGCCCGCTGCATTGGCCAAATCGCCAAAGAGCTTTTTGGTCGCTGTTGCGGTCCTGTTTTGGAGGTCCATTTCCAAGTAGCCCTGGTGCGCCATCCTGATCATCATGGCCCTTGACTTCTGCTCGCTCAAGCGCATGCTGCTCCCCAATGCCATACTGCTAAAAGTGGAGTCCCCTGTGGCTTTGACGTGGTTGCGCACCCTCACCAAGGGGTGCACTGGGTCGATTCCTTGCATGTCGCGGAACAGGTCCACGTCGAAGAAGTCCGCGCTGGAGAGAACAGCCGTTGAGCGCACCGATCCCGGCGGGCCTTCTAGGCGGATTCGGGTGTCCTCCATTCCCCACGACAGCACATTGCAATCGACAAACAGATTGTGGTACGAATCTGTGAATGGACGGGGACCAAGTCCTTCGTCCGTTCGAATCAAGAACAGCTGTTTGGCTCGGAGGTTGAAACGCAGGTTCAACTCTGGGTGGTACAAGCTGTCCGTTCCAATCCGCAACGCCGCCTCAACCCCTTCGCCTGTAAATTGATCAGCCCGCAGAATAAACAGCGACGATTGGCATTCGACCATGACCGTATCGCCCCTCCTAAACTGGAGCCGTGCAGGCTCCTCTTCGCTGCCTTTTCCTTGGAGCTCGGCACCGCGCACGGTCAGGCCCCCGTCAAAGTCCACCCCCGGCACAATGTCCGGCATAGACAACCTGTTGATGTAGGTGTCAAACCTCGGGTAACGGGCATCATCGGTCGCCTCGCCTGTTTTCTCGTCGCGCTTGCGCACCCGGGCCTTGTCGGTCAGCTGGCCGAGCAATGGATCTGGAAACAACTCGGTGGTGAAACGGGCTGAATCCACAGTCAAAGAAGGCGACTTGAGCCGCACCGAGTACCCGTTGAAATCCGCGAAATTTTTCTCGGGATCCCAACCTGAGCGCCCCCAATCTACACGGCCACTGCGGCCTTGAAAGAGCTCCTTGGCGAAATCGTATGTACCCGCGGTGCGCTGCACGAGCAAGGTGTCCCCTTTGGCCAACGCCATCAGACTGCCCGAGGGGCCGAAAGTAAACTGGGGACCTCCCTTCTCCGGGATGGAAATCGCCATGGGGCCATCAAACGACCAGGTTACAGATTTGGACGCATAGAAAACCCCGTCCTTCAAGAGGTCTTTGCCCAAGGCGAGCAAGGGTCCAAAATCCCTGGCCGACTTGCGGCTGTCCACAGCCCGCTCCACCGCGGCATCCCATGCGGCAAAAGGGAGCCGCAACGAGTCCCCCGAAAGGGCCAGTTGAACGCTGCGGGCATACCCGAACTGCTCGGGAAAGACGCCGAGATTGACACCGGCGATTTGCGCCATGCGTTCCACAAATGCCCCCGTGATCTCAGGATCGGCCAGGGGGTCAAGCAACAAAGGCTTGAGTTCTTTTTCCAGAAACCGCTCAGCGTCCTTGTCATAGGCCGATACGCCCTTGCTCAGCGCAGCCAAGGTGCCTTCTATCGCAGCCAAATCAGCCTCCTGGGCCGCTGACCACAAAGGCATGCAGGATGCGGCAACCCACAACACTGTGGCCTTGGCCAAAAGAGAAAAAGAAAACCGCCGACTGAGGAGCGCCGGGTGCATTGATTGAAAGTCCATTCCGATGATCCGGAAAATTAACGTCAGGGAGCCGTCCGTGGTATCTTGCCAAGCAGGATGTTCCAACTGTTGCGCACAATCCAATCCAAACCCCAGCTCGTCCCGCGCTGGGTCATCTTTACCATCGACCTTTCCTTGGGACTGGTCGCATTGGGACTGGCCTTTGCCATCCGGTTTGAATTTGCCCCTCCTGCGCATGAGCTCGAGGCGGCTCGGCGCTTCATCCCGGCCTACATCGTGATCCGGGCTTTCGCCATGTTGGTCTTCCGCACTTATGCGGGCATCATCCGGTTCAGCGGTTCTCGGGATGCCCGACGGGTGCTGCTGGCATTGAGCATGGGCAGTGTGCTGTTCTTGGTCCAAAACCTCGCCGCGGCCTCCATGGACATGGCCTACCCTGTGCCGTTGAGTGTGGTGGCGATTGAACTCCTCGCTGCTGCGGTATTCCTCATCGGTTTCCGCGTTTCGGTGCGGTCCATCTATGAGCGCTTCCAATCCGCACGCCCCACGCCTGTGGTCATTTTTGGAGCCGGTGAAGCAGGCATCATCACCAAGCAAGCCGTGGAACGGCCCAGTGCAGATCCGCTCAAGGTCGTCGCCTTTCTAGACGATGACCCCGCCAAACATGGCAAGCGCATCGATGGCGTACCGATTGTCTCTGCAAACCGCGCCAAACAGGTCCTGTCGGATTACAACGCAAAACGCCTCATTGTATCCATTCAACAACTCGACCCTGTGCGCAAAGCAGAGGTCATTGATGCCGCCCTCGATGCCGGACTGCGCGTTATGGACGTCCCCCCTGCCCAGCGTTGGATCCAAGGAGAGCTCAGTGCGGGTCAGCTGAGAGACACCCGGATTGAAGACCTGCTGGGACGCCCTGTCATCGAACTCGATGCGTCCTCCATCGCCAAACAGGTTCGCGGCGCGCGGGTCTTGGTGACCGGAGGCGCCGGTTCCATTGGATCGGAATTGGTCATGCAATCCCTCGAGCGGGGGGCCGACAAGGTGCTCGCCATCGACATCGCCGAAACCCCACTCCACGACCTGGGCCTTCTGAGCCGCACCCGTTTGGGGCCAACAGCAGACCGCCTGGTGACCCGCATTGCCGATGTCCGAGACGCCCAGGCCATGCAAGCCTTGTTGGCAGAGTTCGCACCCGAGGTCATCTACCACGCCGCAGCTTACAAGCATGTGCCGGTCATGGAGGTACAACCTGAAGCTGCATGGCACACCAATGTCATGGGCACAGCCAACGTCATCTCAGCCGCCCAAAAAGCCCAGACTGACACTTTTGTATTGATCAGTACTGACAAGGCTGTCAACCCCACCAGTGTCATGGGGGCCTCAAAGCGGATGGCAGAACTCGTGGTGAGGAGCATCGGCGAAGGAGCAGGCATGAACTGCGTCATTACCCGTTTCGGCAATGTGCTCGACAGCAATGGAAGCGTCATCCCATTGTTTCGAAGACAAATTGAAGCCGGTGGCCCATTGACCTTGACCCACCCCGAAGTCACGCGCTACTTTATGACCATTCCTGAGGCTGTTCAGCTGGTGATGGAAGCGGCGGCCACCAGCAAAGGCGACGACATCTTTGTCTTTGACATGGGGGAACGGGTCCGCATCGCCGACCTCGCCCGCCGGATGATCCGCCTTGCTGGATTGGTCGAAAACCAAGACATCCGCATAGAGCTGGTTGGTTTGCGGCCCGGCGAAAAGCTCCACGAAGAGCTCATGAGTGGACAGGAGAACCTCTTGCCCACACACCACCCCAAGATCCTGCGCGCTGCGCGTGCAGAAGTCGACCGCGAAGCCGTGCGCAGCACCTTAGACACATCGGTCCAAATGCGGAATGCCGGTCAATGGACCCCGCTCGATGTGCGCGCCGCCTTCGCCCGACATTTGCCTGAATACATTCCCTCGGAACCGGAAACCAGCCTACCATGAGCCCTGAACAGCAAGAACTGCGTTTGTTGGAAGACCTCCGCAGCTATTTCGGCTATGCCGAAGACCAATTGGAGTTTGTCTGGTCTGACCATGACGGCATTCAAGAGGTCTCCCTTTTTACCTACAACCCCCGTCACACCCAACGGTTCTTGTTTCACAAGACCACGGGCTCGACCAAATCCCAGGCGCTTCAGAGCCTGCTGGAATACACACAGCACCACAAAGACCGCGAACTCAGCTACACCATTCAATGGCGGGTTGCCGGAGAGTCTGAGCTGCATACGAGCTACTTCAGTGCGGGCAACATCTTGCTGGCCCTCGACAAGTTTTTTGCAGGGCGTGATCCGCACACGGTGCAGGTCTTTAGCGTGACCCTCAACCCACTCAGCTAAAGGTGCGGGATACCTTCCCCACACTCCTGGGGCCTGGTGAAGGCCTTTACAAGGCCAAGGGAAGCAAATTCCATGGGTATGCATTCCCCTTGCCCTTTGACGATGAAGCGGCATCAGAAGTGGCCGTGGAGCAACGCCTTCTCGAAGTGCGAAAGGCCCACCACGCCGCACGGCATGTCTGTTTTGCCTGGCAATTTGGTCCAGACCGGTTTCGGGCAGCCGACGACGGAGAGCCTTCGGGCAGCGCTGGCGCCCCCATCCATGGGGTCCTGAGGTCCCATGACCTGCACTGGACGCTCATCGCCGTGGTCCGCTACTTCGGAGGCACCAAGCTGGGGGTCGGTGGACTGATCGAAGCCTACCGCGCCGCAGGAAGAGAAGCTGTGGAGGACGCTGGCACAGGAACATCAGTGCTCAAGACCCACTTGACCTTTGGCTATGCCCCTGACCTCACCCGTCATGTGATGCAGGCCATCCAAATCCAAGGTGCTGACATCCTCAAAGAAGGCTATTCTAGCCAATGCCTGCTGGACGTCGCCGTTGCCGCCGGCAGCGCAGAAGTTTTGACTGAAACCCTATTGAACATCCATGGTGTTCAACGCATTAAACCCAAGAATCCAACATCACCATGATCGTGCGCCATTTCTTCTCGATTTTGCTGTTTTTCAGCTTGCTGTCTGCTGCAAATGCCCAACTGACTTTTGACTACAACGGCACCGAGCGGACTTACTTTATGGATGCACCCGATCCCATTCCTGCCGGAGCGCCGTTGGTTTTTGTGATGCATGGATACTCCAGCAGTGCTGGATTGATCAGGGCCTACAGCGGCTGGGACGATTTGGCCCTGAGCGAAGGGTTTGTGGCCATATTTCCACAGGGTACCGAAACCAGCGGTGGAGCCTCCCATTGGAATGCCAACCTGGGAATCAGCACCACCGATGACCACGGTTTTCTGGTGGCCTTGGCGCAGCACCTGCAAGAGACCTATGGTTTGAGCGCCGATTGCACATACGCCTGCGGCATGTCCAATGGAGGGTATATGAGTTATTCTCTCGCTTGCGCACACCCCGATGTCTTTCGGGCCATTGGGTCCGTGACCGGAGCCATGAGCAGTCCCGATTTTGGTTGTATTCCAGAAGAAGTGGTCCCCATTGTGCATCTGCATGGAACTGCAGACAACACCGTTTCGTACGACGATGGCGTCGGATTCGG
>ENA-OREB01001144-OREB01001144.1-marine-metagenome-genome-assembly--contig:-NODE-1144-length-13194-cov-2.359533_pt1 | contig 13194 bp, 14 predicted proteins | sample MGYA00248625_ERZ508552 | MGnify/ENA primary metagenome ERZ508552 (study PRJEB26219, sample SAMN06267888) | marine metagenome | isolation source: Monterey Bay, California, USA | place: USA:Monterey Bay...
AATATAGTTTTGAATGTGGGGAAAGCTTAATTGTGAAGAAAACAATATACGTGCCATAGTTAAATATGTGTTGTGAAATGTACCTTGCTCTTGCAATATTTAATAAAAGGTTTCAATGAAGTCGATTTTAGTTTTAGGTGCAGGGCGGTCATGTAGCACCCTGATCAAGCATTTGTTAAAGCGATCAGAAGAATGTGAATGGAGGGTTGTTGTGGGTGACATTGACCTTCAAGCTGCAAGGTTAAAGATCGACGGTCATCCAAGAGGCGAGGCTTTTGAGCTTTCATCAACAAATAATACTGAACGTGACACAAGAATTGCTGAGGCAGATCTTGTGATGTCAATGGTTCCTCCTTTTTTACATGCAGGTGTTGCAAAGGTTGCGATTCGGGCAGGTGTTTCCGTGATTACACCAAGTTATCTGTCGGATGAGATGATTGCGCTTGATGCGGAAGCACGCCAAGCGGGTGTGTTGGTTCTGAATGAAATCGGATTGGATCCAGGCATTGACCACATGAGTGCGATGCAAGTCATAGACCAAATCAAAGCTGAAGGTGGTAAGATGATCGGTTTTGAGTCTTATTGTGGAGGGTTGGTTGCGACTGAGTCCGACAACAACCCATGGCATTATAAAATTTCGTGGAATCCCAGAAATATTATTCTTGCTGGCCAAGGCGGTTCAGCGACGTTTAAAGACAACGGCAGAGTGAAGCTCGAACCGCCGCATCGCGTTTTCAGACGGCTTCGTCCCGTCAATATAGATGGGTGTCTTTACAAAGGGTATCCAAACCGAGACTCCCTGGCGTATGAAAAGATTTATGGTTTGGCAGGAATCCAAACCTTAATCAGGGGAACACTTCGTGTGGATGGGTTTTGTCGTTCATGGGATATTCTTGTTCAGCTTGGAATGGTGCGTGACGACGTTCAGTTGTCTTGGACAAAGGGAATCTCATGGAGTGAGTGGACCCGTTCGTTTCTTCCTGCAAAGACAGCCGACATGAGCGTTTCTGATGCGATAAATGCAACAGTTGTGAGTGATCATGAAACAAATAAACGGCTGGAATGGCTTGGTCTATTTGATCTGGAGTCGGGGCCATCGTTGGTGGAAGGGACACCGGCGCAAATTTTAGAGGCGCATCTTGTCGAAAAATGGGCTTTGGAAGATGGTGATAGAGATATGGTCGTTATGTGGCACCGTTTTGAATATGAAAAAGACGGGGAAAGGTTTGAAAGGACGTCAGAATTATCTTTAGAAGGTACAGATTCAATGTATACTGCGATGTCTGATACAGTCGGGCTTCCAATGGCTTTAGCTGCTGAACATATGTTGGTTGGTGGGGGATTTGATAGGGTGGGTGTTGAAATTCCCGTATCTTCGACTTACTACAACGTGCTTTTACCCAAGTTAGAAAAGCTTGGCGTAGTGTTCAAAGAAAATCACAGAGCGCTCTAAATTGTATGATGTTTTTGTTTAATTCTATATCACCTTGGTGGTGCTTTGCTTGCATGGTATGTGGGGGTGCGCCCGAATGGCCAGAGGATGGAGTTGCTACAAAAGAGTGGGTTGTAGAAGCATTAGAATGGCGTCTTGACAGAGGTGTCGATGGTTGTGAGGATTATATGCCTGCAATCGATGCTTGGACGCTTGAATGGATTGCAAAAAGTTCTGAGGTCCGTGTGGAAATAGAGACAGACATGTGGCCTGTTTTTACACACGAACCACTTTTGCAAGGGCCTTTGATTCAAATCATTGCACTTGAATCGTTAAACGGAAAAGCGTTTAATGAAAACAAGGTCTTTAGGAAACTTAAGAGATTCGCAAGGAAATCAGATGGGGTTTGGAATGATGCATTAAAACAAAAGTTCCAAGAGACAAAAGACATTCAATAAAAAAGGGGCCGAAGCCCCTTCTTTTTTAGATCCCCTTTATTCCATTCAAGGTTTGTAAATATTTACATGAATACGATGACTTCCTAAATATGTTTCGTGTGAGTCAACGTTTTTAGATATATTTTCGCGGTATGCGTAGTTTTGATATACCAGATCGTTTTAAGAGTCCGATTATCAGTAAGGTAAAGGAAAAGCGTAAAGAATTGGATGCCAGGAAATTAGACTTTGCACCGACCTTGCTTGATTTTGGTGCTGTAAAAATTCAGCTTGCCAGACATTTCGGGTTTTGCTTCGGTGTAGAAAACGCGATTGAAATTTCATACAAGGCCATCTTCGAAAATCCAGGCAAGCGTGTTTTCCTTTTAAGCCAAATGATTCACAACCCAGAAGTCAACGAAGATCTTGAGAGCAGAGGTGTGAGATTTTTGATGGATACAAAAGGGCGTGAGTTGACACCTTTACAGGAAGTTAAGCCAGACGATATCATTATCATTCCTGCTTTTGGGGCCTCTTTAGAAATGGAGGATAAGTTGAAAGCGATAGGTGTTGATTTTAAGAAATACAATACGACATGTCCATTTGTTGAGCGTGTGTGGAATCGGGCATATAAGCTAGGGGATAAAAACTATACTGTAATTATTCATGGAAAGCCAGACCACGAAGAAACACGTGCGACATTTTCCCATGCGTCCAACGCTGGAGCTGCTTTGGTTTTGGCTGATATAGGTGAAGCCCTTGCGCTTGCCTCTTTAATGGCAAATAAAGATGCGGCAGGTGTAGAAAAAACGTTTTCTGAGATGTTTTATGGAAGAGTAAGCACGGGTTTTAATTTCCCAAAGGATTTAGAAAACATAGGCGTTGTCAACCAAACAACGATGATCGCCTCCGAAACGCAAGAGATAGCGGACTTGCTGAAAAAGGCCTCTAAGGGATTTGCAAATACAAAAGACACATTGTGTTATGCGACGAATGACAATCAAAAGGCCACACTTGGCGCATTGGATGAAGGAGGCGCCGATCTGGTCATCGTTGTCGGCGGATACAACAGCTCCAACACAAGTCACATTGTAGAAATTTGTGAAAAGAACAAACCTACTTTTTTCATTAGAAACGAACTTGAAATCAAGGAGGATGGCGTGATCAATCACTTTGACATTCACGCACAAGCGCACGTGAAAAGTGAGGGGTTTATGTCGGAACTGTTTGATTTAGAGCGAGTCCCGACTATTCTCTTGACAAGCGGTGCCTCTTGTCCTGACGCCTCTGTGGAACGTGTTTTGCACAAAATTCTCGCCCGTTTTGATTGTGGAAATGATGTTGATGCAGTGTTAAATAATTGGGCTTTAAATCTAGGGTCTGACTAAGAAATGCGCGTAAATTCGCGCCTATGGAAGCACCTAAGCTTCGGGGCATGTTCCGAAATGTGAGAACCAAACCCCGAACATTCGTTTTTAAATCACGTCATCTGCCAGATAGTCGTCCTGAATGGGATGAGCGAAAGCGCAGAATTGACGCTGAGATTGCAAAAGAAAAGGGCGAGGAAATACCTGAAAGCAATCACCAGTCTGACATCAGATTTCGCAGGAGTTCAGGTGCAGGTTCTGACTCTGTTAGAAAAAATGCCAGAAGGGCGAACATTCGGGTTGTTTTAATCGCGGTTGTTTTGGTGTATGTTGCATATCGAATTTTACTCTGGACGGAACGCGCAGAATTCGGTAAAATGTTAGAATTTATAAGAGACAATGGCTGACTACATCGTTCAATTAACGGATCAGGTCGCAAATCAAATTGCTGCTGGTGAGGTGGTAGGTCGCCCTGCTTCTGTCGTTAAGGAGTTGGTGGAGAATGCCGTAGATGCTGGAAGTACTGACATTGTGGTTTTTGTCAAGGATGCTGGAAGGACGTTGATTCAGGTGATTGACAATGGCAAGGGGATGAGTGAGGAGGATGCAAGGAAATGTTTTTTACGCCATGCCACATCAAAGATTACTTCTGCAGATGATCTGCTTACGCTCATGACAAAAGGGTTTCGTGGAGAAGCGCTCGCATCCATCTCGGCCATTTCGCATGTTGAACTTAAGACCCGAGAAGCAGGGGCGGAATTGGGATTGAAAATTGGTGTATCAGGGGATGAATTCACGGACAGTGAGCCTGTTTCTTGCGCTGAAGGGAGTTCCTTCTCAGTCAAGAATCTTTTTTTCAACGTGCCAGCCAGACGTAACTTTTTGAAATCTGACCAAGTCGAAGTAAGGCATATCGTTGATGAATTCCAACGGATCGCAATGGCGCATCCGCAACTGAGTTTCCGCCTTCAAAGCAATGGGAACGACCTTTTTAATCTCAAGCCAGGGACTTTAAGACAAAGAGTGGTTGCTATTTTCGGCGTCAAACACGATGAGCGATTGGTGCCTATTGATGAAGAAACGGACGTGGTGAAGATTTCAGGATTTGTCGGAAAGCCTTCGTTTTCGCGTCGGACTCGTGGGGAGCAGTTTCTTTTTGTCAACGGCAGATTCATTAAGCATCCACTGATGCACCGTGCGATTATGAAGGCCTACGAAGGTGTTCTTACACCTGGGAACTTCCCACTCTATACAATTTTCTTGGAGGTCGATCCATCAAAAGTAGATGTGAATATTCACCCGACGAAGATGGAAGCCAAGTTTGAGGAAGACCAAATTATTTTTGCATTCCTGCGTTCTGCCATTAAACGAGGATTGGGACAACACAACGTATCTCCATCGTTGGATTTTGACTCAGAGTTGAGCATATCGATAGAAGGAATGCCGCAAGGGAAATTCGTTTCTGAACCGCGAGTTCAAGTGAATACGGATTACAATCCATTTTTATCATCTCCCTCAGAAACACAATCTGTAAACCACAAATCGTCTAACCCCTACCGGAAGTCACCAAGTGACATACCCAAGGACATTGATGCGCTTTATGGCAGGCCCGCTCATGAAGTATCCGAACCGCATCAGGAATCTTCTTTACATGAAATAGCCGATGAGAAAACGGCATTGAAGTGTGATGAAATATTCCAGTTACAGAACAAGTATATCGTGACTTCTAAAGATGATGTGTTGCTGATCATCGATGTAAAGAGGGCCCATGAACGGATTTTATATGAAGGGTTTTTAAATGCGGGAAGAGGGGGTGAAACAAAGGTCGCTCAGAAGCTGTTGTTTCCTGAGCCCGTCACCTTATCTCATGCTGACATTGACCTTCTTCTCGGAGCGGCTGACGTACTTAAGATCTTCGGACTTGTGATTGCCAAATCGCCAAGTGGAGGCTTGGAGGTTTTGGCTGTTCCCTCAGGAATGGCTGATAAATTACAGAATTGTATTGATTCTGTTTTAGAGGCCTTACAAGATGGTACTTGGTCTGATGTGGAGGGAAGGAGAGAGAAATTGGCCAAGGTTTGGGCTGAATCCTCTGCAGTCCATAAAAAAGTGACGTTGAATAAAGAAGAGATGGTCAATCTCGTGGGTCGACTCTTCGCGTGTGAGTCGCCAGGCACAGACGCGAGAGGACGCGCTGTCTTTACAAATCTCACAGTAGATCACATTACTTCAAAATTAAAATAATGTTTGATAGAATTACGCCGATCGTCAAAAACCTGTTAATTATTAATGGGCTGTTTTTTATAGCAACCTTGGCGTTTGGTTCGATGGGCATTCAATTGTCGGACTTTCTTGGCTTGCATTCATTTCAAAGCCTGGGTTTTCAGCCTCATCAAATAGTGACTTACATGTTTATGCATGCTTCATTCACTCACCTTCTCTTCAATATGTTTGCGCTTTTTATATTTGGGAGCGCCCTAGAAAGAGTTTGGCATCCCAAACGTTTTCTAATTTACTATATGGCCACTGGTATCGGCGCAGGGCTCATTCAAATGTTCGTCGCCTATATCCGTGTAAATTCTATGTTTTCAGAGATTCCGCAAGAAGGCATTGATCTTATCCTGACTGAGGGTTACGGCCTTCTTCAACAAGGCAAGAATTATTCTGATATTTTGATGGGAAACGCAAATATTTCACTTAATATCCCCACAGTTGGCGCATCAGGGGCCGTGTTTGGAATATTATTGGCTTTCGGGATGCTTTTTCCAAATACAGAACTTATGTTACTTTTTCCACCCATTCCGATTAAAGCCAAATACTTCGTGATTGGATATGGGGCAATTGAACTCTGGATGGCTTTTCAGAACAACCCGGGGGACAATGTTGCACACTTCGCCCACCTTGGGGGAATGCTGATTGGCTTCATTCTCATCAAAAAATGGCAAAGCGATCGCCATAATTTTTATTGAAAAAATGTTAGACGGTATGTGGGAAGACATTAAAAGGAGTTGGACATCTGGAAGTATGCTATATCGCCTGATTTGGGTGAATGTCCTTATGTTTTTGCTTGTGACAACAACAATGATGATCACAGGGCTAGAGACTTGGGAGGTCAAAGATTGTTTCTGGCTTGGGACGACCTATGATACTGACGTTTTGATGCGAAGACCGTGGTCGGTTTTCACCCATATGTTTGCTCACCTCGGGATTCTTCACCTGATTTTCAACATGATACTTCTTTGGTGGATGGGAAGTATATACCAGGCAGAGGTAGGATCTCGACGTTTGTTGAGCACATATTTGACGGGTGGGCTTGCTGGTTTTGTAGTGTATGTGCTGGCATTTAATTTTCTAATCAAACCCGATGTTGTGTCATACGCATGGGGGTCTTCGGCAGCTGTAGTTGCGATATTCACAGCTGCAGCAACACTTAACCCCAACAGAGAAGTTAAATTCATTTTCTTTGGATCTGTCCAACTGAAGTACATCGCACTCGCATATGTTCTGTTGAACTATTACAGTCTAAGTAAGGGAGATGTTGTAAATGTCGGAGGGGAAATCGCACATCTCGGTGGCGCGTTTTTCGGGTATATGCTTATTACCTTAAATCGCAAGGGGATAAACTTGGCGGGCTGGCTCGAAGCTGTTTTGGATTTTATCATGAGTCGCCTTCCTTCAAAAGGCAGGTCGGGGACCAAACTTAAGTTTTGGCGCAACAAAAATTGGAAGAAAAAAGCGGGTTCCAGTGCGACCTCTCGGGTCCCTAAAAGCGACGCGGAGTTCAATCTTGAAAAACGGGAGACTGCAAAACGTTTGGACGTAATTTTAGAAAAGATTTCAAGACACGGATACGATCACCTGACGAAAGAGGAGAAGCAATTTCTATTTAACCAGTCAAACAAGTAGGGTGGAGAAGAAAAGAAAGCCGCGATTCGGAATAGATACGTTTATTCTTGGGCCTGCTGGCGTACTTATTGCTGGCGCCAAATTGTCTGAGCTGATCTCTCCTGAAATAGTCCCTTTTCTGGCTTTCTGTGGTTTGGTGTTCCCGGCAGCGCTTTTGATGTTTACGCTGGGCGTCGTCTTGCGTTTGATTCGGAGAGATTGGAAGGGAATGATTTGGCCTGTATTGTTCATGTTCTGGATACAAAATAGCGTCATCCTCACCATCGGAGGGTGGGGGACGTATTCTGAAGTGAGTGCGGATGCAAATGAGATTTCTATAGGGACTTTCAATGTGCGAAGGATGGATGAGTACAAGTGGCTGGAAGGTGACAAAACGCGTGATGAGATTGTGTCCTGGTTGTCTGAAAATAAATTCGATGTGATGTGTTTTCAGGAATTGCCTTCATCAATGAGAGGCAAGGTGTCAAATGCGCTCGGCACGAAAGAAATAGTCACCAATAAAAGAGGCTCTGGACCGGCGATTGCAACCTCTTTAAACATCGCGACATACGGACCGTGGTTTGCGCCTGGAGAGGAAATCCCACGTGGGGTTTTTGCCGATTTAGTCCAGAATGGAGATACGGTGAGGATTTTTAATGTCCATTTGCAATCTGTGGGTCTTGAGGGAGGTGATTATGAAGCTGTAAGGGAAGGGCCCGATTCGGAACAGCGCAAGAGGCTATTCTCGACGCTATCCGCTGCGTATGTCGCACGTGCCAGTCAAGCACGTGCCTTACGCGACGCGCTAGATAAAAGTCCACATCCCATCATTTTAGTGGGTGATTTCAACGATACCCCGGTTTCGTTTGCGCTTTCGACATTAAAAGCGTCTGAGACATGGCCGCTTTTTGATGCGTTCTCAAAAGGAGGAGAGGGGTTAGGGTCTACTTATGTCGGAGATGTCTCAGGCCTCAGGATAGACTACATCCTTTACTCAAAGAGATTTGAGCTCCACTCGTTTCATACTTATCCAGTAGAGCTAAGCGATCACAGGCCCCTTTCTGCTGTGTTTTCTTATTAAAGTTGAATCATTTCAGGGTGTCCCTCTGCGCGTCAATAACCTTCTCTACACTTGCTTTAAACCACGCTGTATAGCGGTTTTGTCTGGAGACAAGATCTTTTAAAAGCCAGTCAACATTGACATATTCGAAGCTCGCAACCTCCAGGGGGTTAATCACGGGGTGCATGTCGCTTTTTCCGATGAGTACGTGGTCCAGTTCCCATTCTGTCAGACCGTGGTCCAGATCGGCTTTGTATTCGAAAGAAAAGATCTCTTGAAGCACGCAACTCATGCCCATTTCTTCATCAAGCCTTCTGTTTGCGGCCTCGGAAATGGATTCATGGGGTCGGGGGTGGCTACAGCACGTATTTGTATATAATCCGCCACTGTGATACTTGGAGTGGGCTCTTTGCTGTAGAAGCATTTCTCCTGCAGCGTTGAAAATAAAAACAGAGAACGCGCGGTGAAGTGTCCCACCAAACCTGTGTGCTTCCATCTTTTCCATGGTGCCGACTTCGTTGTCGAAACGGTCAACAAGTATTACTTTTTCTATGTCTGTGCGCATCGTTACACAAATGTACGTGTGTTGTCTTGGGAGGCGTAGCTTTGTGACATGAATAATCGATACGACGTTGTGGTTTTCGGAGCCCATCCTGATGATATTGAACTTGGTGCAGGAGGCACTGTGGCAAAGATGGTTTCCCAAGGTCTGAAGGTTGTCATGGTAGATCTGACACAAGGAGAACTCGGTACGAGGGGGACGCCAGAAATCAGGCACCAAGAGGCGACATCTGCGGCTGAGATTTTAGGTGTGGCGGAAAGAATCAACCTGAAGTTGAAAGATGGGTTTTTTCAATGCGATGAGGCATCTTTGCACGAAGTGGTGAAAGTGATCAGGAGGTACAGGCCTAAGTTCGTCATTGCAAATGCAATAGAAGACAGGCATCCAGACCATGGAAAGGGCGCGGAACTTGTAATTCAAGCCTCTTTTTTATCGGGTCTCGTCAAATGTGAGACTGGCGAAGCAGATGAAGTTCACAGGCCCGATGCGATCTATCACTACATTCAGGACCATGCGAGAGTTCCGGATGTGGTTGTTGATATTTCCGGGTTTGAAGACATTAAGATGAAATCGATTCTCGCGTATGGTTCTCAGTTTTTCGATAAGAACTCATCCGAACCCGAGACACCGATATCTTCACCTGAATTTATGGAGCTTGTCAAGGGAAGGCACTTAAGTATGGGCAGGCCATGTGGATTTACTTCTGGCGAGGGCTTCGAAGTTACACGTCCTGTGGGGGTCAACGCTCTTTCCGATCTGTTTTAAGGAAGGCGATTGCAAGGCCTGAGGTTTGGGCCAAATAAGCACAAGACGCTGCAAACGCCGCTCCGGGAACCCCATATAACGGAACGAAAAACCATCCTACAGCAACCAGAACGAACAGTCCGACTCCGGAGGTGATGGCATTCCATTTGTGGAGACCTATGGCACTGAGGTGGTGGGCGAGTATACTCGATGTTGCGCCGGCCAACATGCCCGGAATGAGGATGCGAAGCGGCAGGGAAATGCCTTCGATTCCAAAGTCCCATGTATACATCGATTCCGGAATGAGCCCCGCGAGGAGGGCCAAGGGGAGCGTTAAAAGAAGGGTTCGGTGCAGGTATCTTCTGGTGATTGAATGTCGAGCTTCCCGGGAGGAAGCGGAAGCTACCTCAGTATTTACAATAGGAGCGAGGGCTCTTGCGACAGTCCAAACTGCTTCTACGCCATAATATACGACCGAATAAACGCCTGCGCCGGCCGACCCGATAAAATGATCCAGCAACGAGAGGTTTGCTCTGTTCGTAAGGAGCTGAAGCACAGAACCTGTAGAACCCTGCGCACCATATTTTAAAAGAAGTCCTCCGGGCGCATTCTTATCTTCTTTCCCAGATGTTGGGCCTTCTTCCCAGCTTCCTTTTAATGCAAAGAGAGAATACAGCAACGTCACAGTGAGTGCGCCTGTCAGGGCCCACATAAAGCCTCTGGGCGTGGCGATGTCGAAAAGGATGTAGGTCACAAAAACAGTCAGAAGCAGGGTGGAGGTTTGGGCGACTTGAAGGTAGTTGTTTGAACGAATCCTGCCCGACGCGATGAGAAGCTGAGAATGAAACACCACCAAGCTTTGTAAGAGCCCCAGGCCTGCAGAAGCGTAGAGCCACTTCGTGGGAATCACACCCAACCCGACCCCGATCCCAGACGCCACAATCGCAGAGATGCCACACCACAGATACGCCACTTTTCGGATATCTCGCGCACGATGCGACCTCCTGACATACACGACTGCCCCAGCAGCGACAAACCCCGCCATCCCCGTGACGAGCAAGAGGCCAAACTGCAACAGAGCCACCTCTCCAAGTCCTGTTTCTCCGAGGAAGTGGCTGTTCAAGAGTACGGTCGTTAAAGTTGCGACCAAGAGAATCAATCTCGCCCCAATGGAGTGCGATATGTCAGAAATCAACCTCAAGATTTAATCGATGTGTCACCTTCCAGTGCTTCTCGATACACTTTGTCATAGGCATACGCCACGGCGTCGACGCTGAAATGATCGACGGCGTATTTTCTGATGTCGACAGGGTCAATTTTCGCCTCCGTTCCGAGCTTAAGTAAAGCGGACCTCAGAGCACTTTCATCTTCGTTGGGAATAAGAATTCCGCGCCCACATTTTTCGGTGAGGTGTTCCGAGACTCCGCCTACGTCAGTCGAAATAACGGGCAGCCCACTCGCCCAAGCTTCTGCGATCACGCACGGAAAATTTTCTTTTCTACTGAACAGTACCAAAGCATCGGCATTCTGCATCCCTCGGGCGACCTCCGCGATGTTTTTTGGTCCCGAAAACGACACACAAGGTTCGCTCAGGTTCAAAGAAGCGGCATAGTGACGCAGTTTTGTCAATCGCTCTGGGTCGCTTCCGCCCATAAATGTCGCAGAGAATTTAAAATCTGGGTGAGATGTCCTAAGGGCAGATAAAGCATGAATGATTCCAGTAATGTTTTTTTGGCTTTCATCAAGAGAACTGACATGTAAAATCCGGAAGCCCTCATCCGTTTTATCGGTCTCAGTGGATGGTTTGAAACGGTCAGTATCCACCACGTTTGGCACAGTGACATAGTTGCTTGCACCTCCGATGTTGACCATTTTAAACGCGCACATTTTCGAGCCCAGCTGGTCAGTGACAGGACAGAAAGCCGATGCATATGCCGCCGTCCGTCTCATCGAAATGCGACGCCACAATGGGATGTGCTGTGAATCGTGATAGGCTGTCCAATGTTCTGTGATGATAAGTGGGACATCCCAGCTCTCGGCTAAAATTCTTGCGGCCCTTCCAGCCGGAAATGCCACGTGAAGGTGTACCAAATCGGGCATTGAAATCTCTTCACCAGGAACCATCTTTAACAGCGCTCGAGTCACTGCGATAGACCCGGGCTTGGTCGCTTTCGGATACACAATCCGTTCTAAAAATCCGTCACCTTTTCTCACTTCCAAACAATCAAGCAAGGGACTTTCATTTGATACGGGTGAGGCATACCAAACCTCGCTTTTATGCTTGGTGGCTATTGCTGAAATATGTCTCTGTATGAAGTTTCCTAAAGAATCGTGAACCTTACTCGGGTACCAACTTGCAATATGCAAGACTCTAATTCCTTGGGTATTTTCCATGACGACAAATTTGGCACATTTAAGCGTACGAACAAAACTTAAGATGATCTCCACTCCACATCTTCAGAGAGGCATGAGATTCTAATGTATTTTAAGTACATTTAAAAAAAAACACAAGAGGATGAGACTTACCATTACAGCATTTGCGTGTTTGCTTTCTTCCTTCATTTCTGGACAAGGTGTTATTGATTCGCTGGATTATTCATCGTATCCTGATCAGGCGCGCTTGGAAATCATGTCTGTTAAAGCAAAATTTGAAACGACAGAAAATCCTTTTGTTGCCATTTACTTGGGATCTGAAATTTATGATTACTTCTATTTCCCTTTTCAAGGTCTTGATGGCACGTATTATGACTTTGCGTATAGCAACAACAACCTTGGTGACATCCCATTTGGCGAGGATGATGGTCTCATGTCCGATGATGAACGAAATGCCATAGAAAATCAATCAGAAGGCGCGAAATTGGTGGGAAGGGAATTTCTCATCACCTGGGAATATGAATTGTCCTATATTGTATGTTGCGAAGGACAAAGTATATCTTACCCTGCTGTTCTCCCTCGTATTTCACGTATTGAGTACGTCACAAAATAGTGGACGAGTCATGCGCGGTGTTCATATGATCGCGATTACTCCAGATCCATCATCTCCTCCATACATGCAAGTACTTCTTGCGCGAATGTTTCATCTTGAGACAACGCTTCGCAGACTTCAAGTTTAGGGGTGTACTTCGCATCAATTTCTTCCTCGGAAAGTTCACCAGCCATAGCAACAGCGAACAACTCCATCGTTGTTTCTGCACAATCGCATGCCGAAGGTCCTGATGTTCCACACGCACTAAATGCCATTGAGGCTAGAATGGCCGCACCCAAGAGATTTGTAAATTTTTTCATAATGTTGATTCAAGTGTAAGTCCACAATATAGTGTCTTAAGCTTGAGGATATGCCGAGGCTATAGTTATCTTACGTGTCTTAAAACCAATGTTATGAGATATTTCATTTTCACTATTCTACTTGTTGTACCATTATTATTAACGGCTCAATCCAAAAAAGAGCAGATTGTCACACTTAACTTCAAAAAAGATAGCTTAAATCTTGTTATTCAAAATGACAGACAAGACTATCAGCGGAATATTGACAGCTTAAATCTAGTTGTTCAAACTGATCGGCAAGATTTTAAGCGGAACATTGACAGCTTAAATCTAGTTGTTCAAACTGATCGGCAAGATTTTAAGCGGAACATTGACAGCTTAAATCTAGTTGTTCAAACTGATCGGCAAGATTTTAAGCGGAACATTGACAGCTTAAATCTAGTTGT
>ENA-OREB01001150-OREB01001150.1-marine-metagenome-genome-assembly--contig:-NODE-1150-length-13174-cov-2.723983_pt1 | contig 13174 bp, 10 predicted proteins | sample MGYA00248625_ERZ508552 | MGnify/ENA primary metagenome ERZ508552 (study PRJEB26219, sample SAMN06267888) | marine metagenome | isolation source: Monterey Bay, California, USA | place: USA:Monterey Bay...
GTATCGTAATAGCTTCCATCTCTTGTTTTGGTCAAGTTGTAATTAATGAATATTCTGTCTCTAATCTTAGTAGTTATTTGGATAATTATGGCGGTGAAGAAGATTGGATTGAACTCTACAATACGAGTGCATCTTCCTTAAATATTGGGGGTTTTTACTTGAGCGATAAAACTACCAATCCGTCAAAGTGGGAAATTCCTGAAGGAACCACGATACCGGCTTATGGATATTTAGTTTTTTGGTGTTCTGGAAGAGATGAGGTTTCAGGAAATAATTATCATACAAATTTCAAACTCAAACAAACAAAAAATACCCAAGAGCACATTGTACTTTCTGATCCTAGTGGATCTATTCTTGAAGATATAGAACTTCAAAAAACGCAATTAGAACATTCAATGGGTAAAACTCCAAACGGATCAGGCGATTGGAAAATTTATACAACTTCTACATTAGGCGATTCTAATTCAGGTGCGAACTTCCTAGCTTATGCAGAAACTCCTGTTATGAACTTAGAAGCTGGTTTTTATGAAGGGACTCAAAACGTTTCCATCACATCAGACGAACCTAATTCTTCGATTTATTATACGCTAAATGGATCGTTGCCTTCAGAAGAATCAAATAGTTACTCTGGAGATTTAACATTATCAGGAACAAAAATAGTCAAAGCAATTGTAGTATCTGAAAACCCAGAAATTTTACCAAGTTTTATTTCTTTCAACACCTATTTTATCGATGAAAATCATTCATTACCAGTGTTGTCAACATCAGCTGACGAACTTACCGTTTTATTAAATGGGGATCAGAGTTTAAGACCCCATGGTACAATTGAGTATTTTGATGTTCAAGGGAACAGAAAAGATGCTGGTTACGGAGAGTACAATAAACACGGACAAGATTCGTGGCAATTTCCTCAGCGAAGTTTTGATTATATCGCCAGAGATGAAATGGGATACCATGATGCAATCAACGATAAACTTTTAGAGTATTCTGAAAGAGAAAGTTTTCAGAGAATCATTATAAGAGCGTCAGGCGATGACAATTACCCAGGAATTGATTCGAGTGCTCATACCAGAGATGTTTTCATACAAAAATTAGCCAATAAAAATAATTTAAATGTCGACTTGAGAAGAGGAGATCGTTGTGTGGTATATGCAAATGGTGTATTTTGGGGTGTCTACTCCATAAGAGAAAAAGTAAGTGATTCTGATTATACCGATTTTTATTATGATCAAGATAAATACAACATACAATATTTGATGAACTGGGGAGGAACATGGGCACAGTATGGAGGACAAGATGCATTTGATGATTGGTACGAAATTCACTCCTTTGCTTTATCAAATGATTTATCTATCCAAGCAAACTACCAGCAAGTGGCTGATGAAATTGATGTGACTAGTTTAGTAGATTATATTTTAATTAACTCATTTGTAGTGTGTACCGATTGGATTAATTGGAATACCTCTTGGTGGAGAGGACTAGATCCCTCTGGCAGTCATTTAAAATGGGGTTATGTTTTATGGGATGAAGACGCAACTTTTAATCATTACATTAATTATACGGGAGTTCCTAATGAAAATCCAGATGCCGATCCATGTTATCCAGAAGGAATTACTGCAGATCCAGAACAACATATAGTACTTCTTAATAAATTATTAGAAAATGAGGAGTTTCGTCAATATTACATTACGCGATACATGGATTTGATGAATACCACATTTAAAGAAGAGGAAATGATAGGAGTTTTGGAAGACATAGAATACGCTATTACACCAGATATGCCCCAACATATTGAAAGATGGGGTGGAAGTATGAACGAATGGCAAGATAATGTTCAAAAAATAAAAGATTTTATTATCGATAGAATTGATTACATCCCAGGGGGGCTTAATGATTGTTATAATTTAACAGGTCCCTACAATATCACATTAAATGTAGAGCCTGAGGGAGCAGGTCAAATACAATTAAATTCAATAACCTTAGACACTAACGACTATCCGTGGAGTGGATCCTACAATGGAGGAATAACGATGTTGTTAGGGGCAGAGCAGAACAATGCAGATTACGTGTTTGATCACTGGGAACTGGACAACCATTCGGTAGTGGATGCTAATGCAATTAATACCTCGTTCTTTTTGGAGCAAGCTGAAAACGTAACGGCAGTATTCTCTTATGAAGGAGGATCTGAAATTATTATTAACGAAATTAATTACAAAGACTCACCTGGTTTTGAAGTGAAAGATTGGGTAGAATTGTATAATAATTCTGATATTTCTGTAGATATTTCCGGATGGGTATTTAAAGATAGTGACGATTTACATGAGTTTATTATTCCATCAGGAACAATTATGGCTGCAGATTCATATTTAGTATTAGCTCAAAGTTTAGCAGATTTTCAAACCTATTATCCTGACGTAAGTCCAGTTTTAGGCGATTTTGAATTTGGTTTAAGTGGAGGAGGAGAATTAATCCGATTGTATGATAATTCAGAGGTTTTAGTAGATTCTGTTGATTATGACGATGAAGATCCATGGCCAACTCAAGCAGACGGAAACGGACCAACACTTGAATTGATTGCTCCTGATTTAGATAATGATGAAGGTGAAAACTGGGACGCTTGCGCAGCACCAGGATTTGAATACGGTACTCCGGCTAGTCTTAATAACGATTGTAGTTTAGGAACCGATGAAGTAGCAACAATGATGAGTATTTCTGTATATCCAAATCCTATGAAAACAACAGCAACAATTGTAGTTTCCAATACAAACTCTAAGTTAGCGATGAAAATGTATGATATATTAGGAAGAGAAATTCTTTCCAAGGAGACGAACGATAACACATTTATAATTTCAAGAGGTAACTTAAGTGCTGGCATTTATCTATTAAAAATAGTTGCAATGGATCAAACATTGGTTCAGACACAAAAACTTATTATTGAATAAAAAAATAGTAAAATAGTATGTTTGATTTTTCAAGTTTGACCAATAATTTAGAGGGATCTAGTTTAACCAATGTAATTGTAATAGCATTAGTTTCATTTGTTTTGTCCTCTTTAATTGCTTTGATTTATCAGAAGACTTCCAGAGAATTAGAAAGTCCAAAATATTTTATACAAGCTCTAATACTAATATCTATTCCAGTAGCAACAGTAATGCAAGCAATTGGCGATAGTCTAGCAAGGGGACTCGGTATGTTGGGAGCACTTGCCATTATTAGGTTTAGAACTACGCTTCGAAACCCAAGAAACATGGCATTTATGTTTACCTCTATTACAGTTGGTATAGCTGCTGGAGTTTACGGGATAACGATCGCAGTTATTGGAACTATTGGTTTTTGTTTAGTGGTATTACTAATACACTATTCAGATTTGAGTAAAAAAACAACGGTAATAGCGAGTTTACAATTTGATATTCCTAATACTATTTTATTAGCATCTAATAAGCGTGATCTTATTGAAGATCATTTAAGTAATGCCTGTGTAAAGGTAAACTTATCAAAGTATGCCATCAATAATAAAAAAAGTGGAGATACTATAATTCAGATGGTTTCATTCGATTTTAAAATTAAAATAGAAAGCAAAGAAAAAGCACGAATATTAGTTAATGAACTAGCCATAATGGATGGGATATTTAATGTAAGGATAAATTTTAAAGATGATTATGAAAAAATTTAACCTTATCTATCTAGTTGCTGTAATAATCTGTGTTTTATTACTTTATTCTCTTTTTTTTAAAGCAGATAGTACCGTAACATTTTATGGATTTGCCGATAATAAAGAAACTGAAATTAGTATGGAAAATGCCATTGAAGTTGAAAAAATATTTGTTACCGTTGGTCAAAAAGTCGAAAAGGGTTCACCATTATTGAACGTGATATCAGCTACCTTACCTATTAAAACGAGCGATGTAGAATATAAAATTGAAGAACTGCAAACCAAGTATAATTTATGGAAATCTGATTTGGACTGGAGAATCCTTCAATACGAAATCGAATTGAAAGAGCAAACCAGTAAAATTCAATCACAGATAGATCAATTAAAAATTAAGCTTAATAACAATAAGGAATTATCAAAAAAAATTAAAAGTATAAATTTAATTGATAATGAATCCAATGAAATTGTTAATCCAAGTCAAGTAAAATTAGCTTCACTAAAATTGGAACTAAAACAAACACAAGAAATAATTCGCACTCAAATTAATAATTTAAAAAGTGAGCGATTTGCCCAAAACAATCCCTTACTTTCAGAAATCAAAGCACTAGAGGCACAACTAGACCATTATAAAAAAAGAAAAAGAGATGAGCTTATTTTGGCCCCATCAGATGGGTTAATTGGGAATGTACATTGTAAAGAAGGAGAAAAAATAGCATCGTTTGGAGCGCTGATTTCTTTTTATGAAGAAAGCCCCAACTTGGTGGTAGGTTATATTCATGAAGAACTTATCCTAAAAATAAATATAAACGATTCAATAAGCATATTTTCAAGTTCAAGACCTGATATCCAAAATAAAGGAGTCGTAAAAACTTTAGGTTCCAGAATTGTAGAAATTCCGCCAAGACTCAGAAAAATTAAAGAGCTAAAAACTTTTGGTAGAGAAATCATTATAGAAATTCCCTCAGACAACCCTTTTCTGCAAAAAGAAAAAGTGATTTTAAATTTAGTTTACTAATAGATTTCTTGTATGATGAGTTGTCTTTTTAAAATAGTAAAGATCAAATTAAGGAGTATTTTACTCACGTTATTTTTTGCTGGAGTTACAGTAACTCAAGCTCAAGAAAAGCAATCATTAACTACTTTTTTGAGCTCAATAAATAAGTCTGAGTTGGCCGTTAAAGATTCTACGACCAGTTCACTACTCAACAGTAAAAATTATAACATACCGCTTATAAAGAGTGCTCAATTTAGATTAGAAACTAGACGTTTTATTGAAACATTCCAAGAGTATTCATTGAGGATTAAACCCAATACTCTCCGAGAACAATCGAGCCAAAAAAATATTTACTCCAATAAAATTCAGGAAGTTCATTTAGAAAATAAAATAGAGATCAATCAGGACTTAAAAAGCAGGTATTTGTTTGCGCTGGATTATATCTTCAATAATAAAATGGAAGCACTTTTATTAACTAAACAACAACAAATAAATGACAAACTAACCTTGTTAGGACATCAAGTTTTCGATGAAAATTTTGAAATTAAAGAGGTGATAGAATCAGAAGAAGATTTATTAGCAACCCATCTAAAAATTATACAGCTAAAAAAAACTAGAGAAGATCAAGAGGAGTACCTGAAAAAAGTTTTTGGTCTGGATGCAGTGCCAATTGAAACTAACAATTTAATCAGTCCGGAACAAATTATAGATTTTCCCATCTCGGACTCTGTATCCTATGAGTATTCATTCCTATCACTTCAAAAACTTAAAATGAATACCCTGGAAAATGAAATGAATTTATCCATTGCAAAATCCAGGCAATTATTAGATTTTGTTCAAGCAAAATATATCGGAAAATCAGAAAATTTATTTGAAGACAATTTGTCCATAGGTTTGGGAATCAACTTGCCTTTTTTTGGTGCTGCCAGACAAGATAAAAGTGAATTTTATTTTGAAAAGACCGTTAAAGAAAGCAAATTAAATAATGAATTAAAAAATTATCAACTAAAAGTATCGCTCGCTAAAAATGCGTATAAAACTTCGATTGTAAATTATACGATATTAAAAAAACAAAACGAAAATAGCAGTGTGTCGTCGATCTACGAAGCCTATCAAAAAATGGATGGTGTATCGCCATTACTGCTTTTAAAACTTAAGATTCTTCAAAACAAAAAAGACATTGAAATTCTAAAGTTTGAACACGAACTCTATAAAGCTTATATAGAAATAGTATCCTTAAATGAGCAATTGTTTCAAGAACCACTCTTAAATTACCTCTCTCCAATCCTTGAACCATTAGAAAATTAATCGAATCTAATTTCTTTTTATTATTAATTAAAATTCAATAGCTAACCCTTAATTTTTGATTAGTTTTGCCTCTTGATTTTTTAAATAGTAATTTATAATTAATGAAGTTTTGTTCAATTATAGCGATGATGATTTTTATAGCGCATGGCTATGCTCAAGATCTAAATACAAGCCCTAGTTCGGCTTATAAAAAAGGCGATTTTTTTTTAACTTGGGGTTATAATTGGTCCTGGTACAGCAATTCAGACATTAAATTTAAAGGCGATCATTACCATTTCGAATTAAAAAGTGTCAAAGCAGCCGATCGCCCCACTCGTTTTACAGCCGAAAACTATTTTCACCCCTCTAATTTAACCACACCACAATACAATTTTAGGCTGGGCTACTTTGTGAACGATCGTTACAGCATATCCATAGGCCTCGACCACATGAAATACATAGCCCTACCAAATCAGCCAGTAGCTATTTATGGAGAAATCCAAAATTCAGGAACTTTATACGATGGGGTCTATAATGGAGAAAGCATCTTATTAGAAGAAGGTTTTCTAGAATTTGAGCATACCGACGGACTAAACTATATCAATGCGGAGCTTAGAAGAGCAGATCATTTACTGGTACTCCACGAAAAAATTAAGCTACACACCCTTTTTGGTGCTGGGCTTGGAGCCATATACCCCAGAACCAATGCGGTCGTTTTAAATAAGAACCGCTACGACCAATTTAATGTTGCCGGATACGGTTTGCATGCCCTTTTTGGAGTAGGACTTACCTTTTTCAAAAATCTAAGGCTGCAAACCGAACTAAAAGGAGGGTACATCAACCTGCCAAATGTAAGAACCACCTCCAGTACCTCCGATAGTGCCAGTCACTCTTTCTTTTTTGCTCAATACAACTTTAGTATTGGTGGAACTTTTAATATTCTTTAGGTAGCGATGTGCCTCTTGTAATAATGATGTAGTACAGTTGCATCAGCGCCCAACCATTTTTTTATATAAATAGCCCAAAAATGGTATTGTAAGGTCCAAATACCTTTTTGTTCATACAATCTTGCTGAGGTACAAATCCATTTTTGAATCACTGTAAATTGATTTCTTTTATAAAGCTCCTTAATTAAAATTTGATCCTCGTAAATGATATAATCTTCATTAAAACCACCAATCTCGTCAAATAAAGTAGCAGTAATGTATTGGCTTTGATCACCGCCTCTGCAAGCGCTCCAATTAAATTGAGTAAACCAAGAGGCAAGTTTTAACCACCAATGCGGATGGTTAAATTTCATTTTAAAACAACCTGCCAAGTTTTCCTTTTTGACCTCGTCGATAAGGTATTGATCAAAATTTTTGGGAGGATAACTATCGGCGTGTAAAAAATATAAAATAGCGCCATTGGCCTGAAGTCTCCCTCGATTCATTTGTTTGGCCCTACCACGCTCCGAAGGAATTAATGCTATATGATGACGATTTTTAATATAGTTTTCGATTTTGCTGATGGATCCATCGGTACTTCCTCCGTCTACGATAAGTAACTCAAAATTATTATTTTTACTGCTATGTTGCTCCAGATGCTCCAGTAAAGAAATAATGTTTTTCTCTTCATTTAAAATGGGGATGATAATCGATATTTTAATCATTTAACCCCCAATTATAATCCTTAAAAGATATTGTTGCATCGCTAGCAATAGTAATATCAGTATATCTATTTAAAAAATCAATCAGGCTTCCTTCTTGCTTAAAATCCTTTGTAAACCATTTAAATATTTTTGAAAGTTCAACTGAATTTGTAGTAATGTTATTTTTAGTGGTATCTGCCAAAAACTCCTTGCTTGCCTTATTTAAGAGGCGGTTTATATTTTGATTACTAAAAGCCTCATTTTGCAATTTTGGACAAGATATGGAAGCACAGACAATCCCAAAGTGAATTCTGGGATCGCCCATTTTTCTTAATATATCATGTTCAATATTATTTAAAGACAGCGATTTTTTTGCAATGGTAATAACCTTGATATTCCATGGACTGTAAATATCTTTTATACTAGAAATAGGATATCGATCTACAATCAATTGAATCGTTAATGCATTGTAGGCATTGATCCAAAAAGCCATTTTTTGATTTTTTGACCAAGTCTCTGAAGGTCTTGAATTGGAAAGCCATTCCAAGTAAGCATTCAGCTCTGCTAGGTCATTTTTAAACCCAAGATAATCTACCTTTCCTTGTTCACTTACGTGTTTTTTTAGTAATAAATTCCAGGTAGTGTGGTTTACGGTGTTGTTACAAGGAGCCGTCTCCGTTGCAAAATTATTTTTGCTAAGGAACAGTACGACTATAATAACTACTATTTTTTTCATAAGTGATACACTCAATATTCGGCTACAAATTTACACTGGCTTAACAACAACCTCCACCATCGTAATGATAGGTGGACTCAGAAATATGAATATCATTTCTTTTTAAGTCCTTTAATTGTTTTGCTGTTTTATCACAAATAGCAAGTGGTTGATTTTTAACCAATACATGTCCTTTGTGGTCGTCAAAAAAATTATCGTCTCCATAATAAATTGCTGCTTTACCGGTAAAAATACAAGGGCCATCTGGCAAAACAGGATCTTTAATAGCGGCAATTTCGATACTTTCGATATAGATCAATTCTTCTGTTGGGTAATTTTTTGGATCTAAAATTCGATAGGGTTTTCTGGCCCTAATTTCGATGGTTCCAAAACCAACATCGGTGAGCGCTTTTACATAGTCTTTAATCGGTAAGCTACCGCTTAAGCACAATGCCCTCAAGCGCTCATCGTTTCTAAGGGTTTCGTTCATTGGTTGTTCGCAGGTAGGGTCACTCATCACCAATCTTCCATGAGGTTTTAAAACGCGATACATTTCTTCGATTGCTCGTTTTAAATCTTCCGCTTTAAAAATGTTAAATAAACAATTCTGGGCAGCAACATCGATGGAGTTATCTGCAACCGGGAGGTTTAAGGCATCACCTTTTTTTAATTCTACAAACTCACTTTTAAACCAAGGGTTTAATGCTTCTGCTTCTTTAAAATTTTTCTGAGAAGCTTCCAACATTTCATCGACCACATCGATTCCTACAACACCTCCCTTTTGTCTCGAAAAATAGGAAAACTGTAATAGCTCCATACCGCCACCAACACCTACATACAATGTTTTTGGATTATTGGTTAAATCTCTGGCATTAACAGTGCTGCCACAGCCATAATTCATTTCCTGCATTATTTTCGGAATTTTTAAGCCTGGAAGTTCCCAAATAGGGTTGGTGGTACAGCAAAGACCTACATCGGGTGTTAATGCTGCTTCTTTATATACATCGTGGGTGGTTTGTAAATAACTCATTGTTTATAATTCTTTAATTAGTTCTTTAAATAATAAAATCATATCGGGTTCTGCCTTTCCAGCAATTTCAATAATTTCATCAATATCGACAGGCTGAAGGTGATCCGGATCACATTCATCAGTAAGAACAGAAACTGCAGCCACTGGCACTTTTAAATGATTGGCGACAATTATTTCTGGAACCGTACTCATTCCTACGGCATCTGCCCCTATAATTTGTAAATATCGGTATTCTGCTCTAGTTTCTAGTTGAGGTCCCATCACACTCGCATAGACTCCTTTCTGGAGATTAATATGCTTAGATGTTGCAATAGCAATCAGCTTCCTATTCATTTGGGCATCGTAAGGCTCACTCATATCCACAAAACGGTTTCCCATCGCCTCAATTCCTTTGTAGGCCAGAGGAGATCCTCCTTGTAAATTAATATGATCATCAATGATCATCAGTTCTCCTTTTTTAAATTTTTTATTAATTGCCCCGGCTGCATTACTCACCAATAATTTTTTAATTCCTAATTGGTGCATCACGCGTATTGGAAAGGTCACGTCGTAAGTCGAATATCCTTCATATAGGTGAAACCTGCCTTGCATGACAATTACTTTTTTACCAGCTAAGGTTCCATATATTAATTTTCCTTTATGAAACTCTACGGTAGCGGTCGGAAAATTGGGAATGTGGTTGTAACTAGCGGCGCTCTCTTTTTCTATTTCATCGACTAATTTACCCAATCCTGTCCCCAATACAATTCCTATTTCAGGGGTATCAAATCCTTTATTTTTTAAATAATCTACCGCTTCTTGTATGTATTTCTCCATGTTTTTTTTATTTTAAGGTGCTATCAAAAATTGATTGAATCCACTACTTTTTTTTAAGTCATCGTAGGTATCTATATCGTTTTTGGCAGCAAGTAAAACTACTTGTTCTTGCTCTAAATTTTTAAGGGTTTCTTTTAATACCGTTCTAGTACCCCATTTTTTATTTTAAACACACTTGATTTTTTAATATCTACTGGTAGGTGTTTATTGCCTATATCTGATATGAAAATTTGGATATTTATTTCGATTAAATAATCAATAATAGTTTTTATTTTGTTGAAGTCAAGCTCCGATGAAATATCATCAATTAATACAATTGGTTTAATTTTGTTCCGAACAAGAATCATAACTTGTAACATCCAAAAAACAATAGACATTTTTTTTTGTTCTCCTCTTGAAAGTATTTGCTTGGCTTCTATGCCTTTAATAAGAAACCTTATGTCTGCTTTATGTGGCCCTTTTGTAGTCGATTTTCGCCTGAGGTCTGCATAACGATTGTTTATAAATAAATCTGATAAATTAAGGTCGGTCTCCCACCCAGGATAAAAACTAACATCTATGTTAACTAAGAATTCTGTTGAGGGTGTTTTATCTAAACTCTTTACTAAATCTGTTAATTCATAAAGCGTTTGATCAAAAAAAAGTTTTCTTTGTTTTGTTAGTTCTTCACCAAGGTCTGAAAGTTTGTTTTCCCAGGGCTCAATGTTTGTCAAAGACCCTGCTTTTAAAAGGGCATTCCTTTGTTTAAGACATCTGTAATAGCCAAACCATACTTCTGAAAACTGTTTGTCGCTAATAAAAAGAGATTTGTCTAATAACTTTCTCCTAAAATCAGGAGGCGCATCAGCAAAAGAAAAGGTGTTGTTGTGAATGGATGTTGAGGGGAATTCTCTTATGAGATTGCTTGTGGTTGTTTTTGTATTATTAAGTAATATCGATATTGGTTTTGATTGTTGTTTTGTAATGACTAAAGAGTAGCCCGAAGTGGAATCATAGCCCTTAATATTAAATGCCTCCTCTCCTATTGAAATTAAAGACTGGAGGTTTCCGCTTTTAAAGGATTTTGCACTAGAACATAGATTGATAGCTTCAAGAATGGATGTTTTACCACAACCGTTTTTTCCATAAAAAAAGTTTACTCCTGGTGAAAGATTTATGTTTAAAGAGGAAAAGCACCTAAAATTATTAAGTGTTAGGTTGTTGATCATTGAATTTAAATAATTTAAATAAGAAGTGGCATCACGACATATTTAAAGCTTTCAGAGCCTGGATTTGTTATTAAACAACTTTTGTTAGACCCAAAAAAGTGGATTTCAACATTATCATCGTCAATAGAAGATAGAATTTCTTGTATGTAGTTAACATTAAATGCTATATCTGTGGGCTCTCCGCTATAAGAACATGATATTGATTCTTCTGCTTGCTCTTTTTCAGGGTTGTTAGCAGAAATATTGATGGAATTATCAGATGTAACAATTCTAACTCCTCTGAACTTTTCACTTGATAAGACACTAACCCTGCTAAGACTTTCAGAAAGAAGTTTTCTATTGATAGAAAGGGTAGAGCTATCACCAGAGGGAATTACTTGTTCGTAGTCAGGGAACTTGCCCTCAATAAGCTTACTAGCAAACGTTGTTCCTGATATATCCACAATAATTGAGCTTGATCCTAGCCTTAAAACAACATTTTCTGAACTATCGCCTACGAGTTTGCCTATTTCATTAATTGATTTTCTTGGAACTATGCCCGTCAATTGTCCCTGCACCCCTTCGTTTAGTGGCAATGTCGCCATAGCAAGCCTGTGAGCATCAGTTGCAACACTGGTTACCAGGGTGTCTTCAACAAACAAATATAAACCGTTTAAATAATGACGCCAATCTTGATTGCCCATTGCAAATGACGTTTTACCAATAAGTGATTTGAGGTTTTTTGGGGTAATATTTATTGAATCTCCAGCCTCCTCCTTCTCAAAAACAGGAAAATCTTCACTTGGCAATGTGGCTAGATTATATTTTCCAGAATTCGTTTCTATTCTTAAGTTGTCTCCATCGAGAAAGAAGTGTATCTCCGAACCATCACTAAAAAGCCTACAAAGCTCACTTAGTTTTTTTGCTGGCGCTGTTGTTTTACCACCGCTTTTGAAGTTTGATATTGTTGATATAGTAGAGATTTCTGACTCTAAGTCAGTAGCAGTAAGCCTTAAAGATGACTCATCTACCTCAAATAAAACATTAGCCAGAATTGGTAGTGTTTGTCTTTTTTCAACAACACCTAATGTTGAGTTAAGTGATTTTACAACCTCTTCTTTTGTAATATAAAAATCCATAATTAATTAGTAAGGGCCCTGTTTAGGTTTCTATAATCCTCTTCTTGTGAAGGATTTTCTTTTCTTAGCTCAGCAATTTTTTTACACGCATGAAGAACAGTGGTGTGGTCTCTGCCGTTAAAAGCCTCGCCTATTTCTGGCAGGCTGTGGTTTGTTAATTCTTTTGTTAAAGCCATTGCAAGCTGCCTAGGTCTTGTAATGGACCTGCTTCTTCTTTTAGATAAAAGGTCAGAAAGCTTAATATTGTAATATTCAGCAACTGTTTTTTGTATGTTTTCTATACTGACCATTTTTGCAGATATAACAAAGAGATCTTTAAGCGCATCTTTTACTAGGGCTAAATCTACAGGCTGGTTTGTAAATCTTGCGTTTGCAATCACCCTTTTCAAGGCTCCTTCAAGCTCTCTAATATTAGAGCGTATTCTTTGTGCAATGTAAATTGCGCAATCATTTGGCATCTCTACACCCATAGATGAGGCTTTTTGAAGCAATACTGCTGCCCTTGTTTCTAATTCTGGTGGGTCTATAACAACCGGCAATCCCCACCCCAGTCTAGATTTCAACCTTTCTTCCAAGCCATCAATTTCTTTGGGGTATTTGTCACAAGTAAGAATCATTTGGTTGTTTCTGTCTAATAATGCGTTAAATGTATGAAAAAACTCCTCTTGGGATTGCTCTTTTCCGGCAAAAAACTGAATATCATCAATAAGTAGCGCGTCAGCAT
>ENA-OREB01001152-OREB01001152.1-marine-metagenome-genome-assembly--contig:-NODE-1152-length-13168-cov-3.590788_pt1 | contig 13168 bp, 14 predicted proteins | sample MGYA00248625_ERZ508552 | MGnify/ENA primary metagenome ERZ508552 (study PRJEB26219, sample SAMN06267888) | marine metagenome | isolation source: Monterey Bay, California, USA | place: USA:Monterey Bay...
CATACAGTCCAAACTATTGGGCAAAACAAAACAGAATTTGATGTAAGTAAATTAACCCATGGTATTTACTTTTTAAAACTCTCTACACTTTCCTATACTGAAACATTAAGGTTTGTAGTAGCTCAATAGTTGAAACCATGCGGTTTTTAATAATAAGTATTTTTACATTGATATTGAATATTTCTGTATTCTCCCAAGGGTGTTGTTCAGGGGGAGCTGGAAGTCCTATAGCAGGAGGTGCTGCAACTGGAGTGTTGCAAGAGAATCAAATGGAGATTTCTATCAATTATCAAAATAATTCCTCAAACAAATTTTTTGCTGAAAATCGAGATACTACTTCACTATTTAATAATTTAAACAGTGACTATTTGTTTTTTAGAGTTGATTATGGTTTAAGTAAAAAATTAACGTTATCTGTTGCAAGTGGTTATTTCTTAGATAAATCAAAAATTGGAAAAGATAATTCCGATACTATTTCTTCTAATGGAGTAGGGGACTTAATTATTTTTCCTAGATATAGTATTTATAATAAGACTGCTAATTTTAAACGTACTGCTGTAGTAATAGGATTAGGCTTTAAAATACCTTTAGGTTCTCATAATGATACTACAAATTTAGGATCTTATGGTATAGATAATTATCAGATGAATCCTCCTATGTTACAAGTGACAAATGGATCTCAAGATTTGATGTTTAATTCTTTCTTTTTCAGAGAGTATCAGAAAAGTAAATTACGTCTTTTTATAAGTTCATTATATGTTAAGAAAGGATATAATTCATTAGGTATAAAATATGGTGATTATACTAGTGTTGGATTTTTTGCATCTAAAACCTTTTTTTATAGATGGGGAGTCACTGCTCAACTAAAAGCTGAGAAGATTGATCAAATAAAAGTAGCTTATAATATTGAAGAATGGGACCTTTTGGAGTATTCAATTACTCCTGAATCTACAGGAAGCAAGAAATGGTTTTTTATTCCTCAATTAAGTTATTCTAAAAATGGTTTAACTGTATATGCTACATCTGAGATTCCACTCTATCAATACCTTAATGGAACACAAGTAGGTTCTCAGAATCAGTTTACAGTTGGTGTAAATTATCGTTTTCTAATAAAAAAATGTGAAGATCCAACTTTAAACTAATTGCTTTACAGTATTAATTTTTTAAGGATATCAATTGCTGATTCTGCAATAATACTTCCTGGTCCAAAAACATTGCTTACCCCAGATTTAAAGAGAAAGTTATGGTCATGCTGAGGAATTACTCCTCCAACAATTACTAAAATATCTTCACGACCTTGTTTTTTTAATGCAGCAATAACTTGTGGTACTAATGTTTTGTGTCCTGCTGCTAATGATGAAATCCCTAAAATATGAACATCATTTTCAACTGCTTGTTTTGCAACCTCTTCTGGTGTTTGGAATAAAGGCCCAACATCTACATCAAACCCAATATCAGCAAAAGAAGTAGCTACTACTTTTGCCCCTCTATCATGCCCATCTTGCCCCATTTTTGCAACCATTATTCTAGGTCTTCTTCCTTTTTGTGCAGCAAATTTATCTGATAATGCTAAAGCCTTTTTAAAAGTGTCATTGTTTTGTATTTCCATTTTATATACTCCTGATATTGTTTGGTTTTTTGCAGTGTATCTTCCAAAGTTAACTTCTAATGCATCTGAGATTTCTCCTAGTGTAGCTCTGTTTTCTGCTGCAACTACTGCAAGCTCAAGTAGATTAGCATTAGTATTGTTGCAAGCAGCCGTAAGTTCGTTTAAGGCAGTCTTAACTTTTTTAGTATTCCTTGTGCCTTTAATGTTATTTAGTCTATCAATTTGTGATTTTCTAACAGCAGTGTTATCTACTTCTAGGAATTCTAATTTACTATCCTCTTTTGCTAATTTATTAGTATTTACACCAACAATAGTATCTTTTCCGCTATCAATTCTAGCTTGTTTTCTTGCAGCTGATTGTTCAATTCTCATTTTTGGAATTCCAGTTTCTATAGCTTTAGCCATACCTCCCAGTTCTTCTATTTCTTGTATGTGTTTCCAAGCTTTTTGTGAAATTTCTTCTGTAAGTTTTTCTACATAGTAAGACCCTCCCCATGGGTCAACAGTAGCTGTAATTCCTGTTTCTTTTTGAAGGTATATTTGAGTGTCTCTAGCAATTTTAGCAGAGAAATCAGTTGGTAAAGCTATCGCTTCATCTAGTGCATTGGTGTGCAAACTTTGCGTTCCTCCCATTGCTGCAGCCATTGCTTCAACACAAGTTCTTGTAATATTATTGAAAGGATCTTGTTCAATTAAGCTCCACCCACTTGTTTGGCAATGAGTTCTTAGTGCTAATGATTTTGGGTTTTTTGGTTTAAATTCAGCAACCATTTTTGCCCATAACATTCTTGCAGCACGCATTTTAGCAATCTCCATAAAATGATTCATTCCTATGCCCCAAAAGAAAGATATCCTAGGTGCAAATGAATCAATATCCATTCCTGCTGCAATTCCTGTTTTTATGTATTCTAGTCCGTCAGCAAGAGTGTAAGCAAGTTCAATATCAGCAGTAGCACCTGCCTCTTGCATATGATAACCTGAAATTGAAATGCTGTTGAATTTTGGCATGTTTTTTGAAGTGTATTCAAAAATATCAGAAATTATTCTCATGGATTGTTTAGGTGGGTAAATGTAAGTATTCCTTACCATAAACTCCTTTAAAATATCATTCTGAATTGTTCCAGATAGTTGACCTAAACTTACTCCTTGTTCTTCTGCTGCAACTATATAAAATGCTAGTATCGGTAATACCGCTCCATTCATAGTCATGGATACGGACATTTTATCCAATGGTATTCGGTCAAATAAAATCTTCATATCCTCAACCGAATCAATTGCTACCCCAGCCATACCAACATCTCCAACTACTCTTTCATGATCAGAATCATACCCTCTGTGTGTTGCTAAATCAAAGGCAACTGAAAGTCCTTTTTGTCCGGCAGCTAAATTTTTCCTGTAAAACTCATTTGATTTTTCAGCAGTAGAAAAGCCAGCATATTGTCTTATTGTCCAAGGTCTCATTACATACATAGTTGAATAGGGACCTCTTAAGTTTGGAGCAATTCCTGCAACAAAATTTAAATGCTCTGTTGCTGAAATATCTTCTTTAGTATAAGAGTTCTTTATCTCAATCTGTTCAGGGCTTAACCATTTTTTTATATAGAATTTTTCTGTTTTTGAAACGGTTTTTATTTCAAAATCTTTTAATAATTCTGCAACTAAATAGTCAATATAATATGCTCCTTTTGATGGGTCTTTTACTTTGTCTAAATAGCTCTCTTTCCTAAGAATTGTCTGCTGGTTTCTTGCAATTCTTTCTGAGAAGTCTGTTGGGTTTTCAAAGCTTTGATTGTAAGAGTTAATCATAATTGCATCAGCACCTCCAAAAATAGCTGACATGCACTCTGTAGTGCTCCTTAAAATGTTGTTGTATGGAAATTCATCTTCCTTGTTCTTTAAAGATGAACTGCAAAAAATAAAAGGAACTGATCTAGTTGTTTGCTCCCAAATTATTCTAAATGCTTTGATTTTAGCAATTTCTAAGAAGTAACTACTTCCTATTTCAAAATGGAATTGATTAATTTTGTCGCTTTTGATTCCTTGCTCTAAAGCATTTAAAATTTGTTGCTTTGTAGTTTCTCCTGTGGCAAAAATTGTATCTAGGTAGCTTGGAATTGATACATTAGTTTTTCCATGAAATGCTCCATTTGATTCTTCCCCTTTTACAAATTCTTTCCATGTTTTTGGAAAGTCATCTGAATAGTTTTTGAAATCAATTCTGATATGCTTAATCTCAATATCTTTCAGTAAAACAGCAAGATTGTTTGGGTTTGAAAAGCAGATTCCACTTACATCATTATTCAGCGCTTCTAATGCTCTTTTATTTCCTTGAGTAGCATTAGTTGCATCAATAAGCTGGTATGCTTCCCATTTTTCAGGAAAAGTACAATTATATGTATCTATATTTTCATCCTTATGATTGATAGGGTCTATTGCAATACAATCATTTTCTGATTTTAATTTTTTAGTATAATCAGCTCCTTTTAAATCTTTGATTATTTTTTCTTTCCACTGCTCTTTGCTTACAGCTTCAAATGCTGAAAATAATTTAGTCATTTGTTTTGTCTCTTAAAATAAAAACTTCTTCATTATCCTTTTTCATTAAAAACTTTTCTCTTGCAAATTTTTCTTGTTGTTCAGGAGTGTTTTTAAGGTGGTAAAGCTCTGTGCTATCTTGTTTGATCTGTGTTGTGTAGTAGTTTTTCTGATATTCTAATTCCTCCACTTCATTTTGCAATTGATTTTGTTTTATTAAATTGTAATCATCTAAAAAAACAATCCAGAAGACAAAGAATAATATGGTAAGTATGTATTTATTTCTTAAAGGTTTAGGAATCCTTTCGTAATATTTTTTTACTCTTTTCATTTTGCAAAGATATATAAAAAAAGAGCCTCAATTGAGGCTCTTTTAAATTGTTAGTTTTACTCCTGCCATTACATTTAATTAATCAGAAATATTGCTGGCTTTTTATTAATATTGATTTTCTCTTGCTTCCATTCTGCAATAGTTTTTGTTTTAATATTTTCAGATGGAAGAGTAATATCACTTGCAATACAAAGTTTTGTATTGTTGCTGCAAACTTTAATAATTGTATCAAATAATTGATGATTCCTATATGGAGTTTCCATAAAAATTTGAGTTTGCCCTGTTTTTTTTGTAAGCGATTCCAAATATCTTAAAGCTCTTGTTCGGTCAGATTTATCAATAGGTAAATATCCTGTAAAAGCAAAGTTTTGTCCATTCATCCCAGAAGCCATAAGTGCTAATATAATTGATGAAGGACCTACAAATGGCACTACATCAATCTGAAAATTGTGTGCATATTCTACAATTTTTGATCCAGGATCAGCAATACAAGGTAGGCCAGCTTCAGAAAGTAGTCCTACATTTTGTCCTGATAAAATATGTGGTAAAAAATCTTCCTCCAGGCTTAAAGTATCATGCTTCCCATAAGAGTAAAATGTAGTGGCATCAATGTCTTTTTCTCTGTAAATTTTTTTGATGTGCCTTCTAGCTGTTCTTAGGTTTTCAACAATAAAAATATCTATTTCTTTTATAGATTTGAGTATAGTAGAAGGTAGAGTTGCCTCTTGAGTTCCTTTACCAAGTATTGTTGGGATTAAGTAAAGTTTTCCTTTATTCAATTTGAGTAATAATTTTATTACATGCTTTATCTAGCATATTATACACTATGTGAAATCCGTTATCACCTCCATAGTAAGGATCAGGAACTGAATCAAAAGATTCTGGATTTATCTCGTTTAAAATCATTCGTATTTTATCCCTCTCTTTTTGATTTTCTGCAAGAGAAGTTAGGTGTGCGAAATTATTGGTATCCATTGCATAGATAATATCAAACTCATCAAAATCAGCTCTACTAAATTGTCTCGCTTTTTGGTTGCTTATATCTATTTCGTACTTATTTGCTATTTCAATTGATCTTTCGTCTGGCAATTTTCCAATATGGTATCCTGCTGTTCCTGCAGATTCAACAGTTACATCTAAGTGTTGTGTTTTATGTGCTAAGATTCCTTCAGCTAGTGGTGATCGGCAGATGTTTCCTAAACAAACCATTAAAATCTTCATGATTTTAAGAAAGTGTTAATTTCTTCTCAATATCAGCAATGTATCCTTTAAATCTTTTGTCAGTATCCGCAAGATTATTTACTGTTTTACAAGCATGAAGTACAGTGGCATGATCTTTGTTTCCGCAATGTTTTCCAATCATAGCTAATGAGCTTTTCGTCATTTGCTTAGAAAAATACATAGCTAATTGACGGCACTGAACAATTTCTCTCTTTCTAGTTTTTGATTTCATTATCTCAATAGGAATATCAAAATAATCACAAACTACTTTTTGAATAAAGTCAATAGATACTTCTCTTACTGTATTTCTTACAAATTTATCTAGCATATTTTTTGCTAAATCAATTGTAATTTCTTTTTTGTTTAAAGATGATTGAGCTAGAAGAGAAATTAAAGCACCTTCTAATTCTCTTACATTTGAAGTGATAGAGTATGCAATATATTCTACTACTTCATAAGGGATATCAATTCCATCTTTCTTTATTTTCTTCATTAAAATTGCAAGTCTTGTTTCAAGGTCTGGTGACTGTAAGTCAGCAGAAAGACCCCATTTGAAACGAGATAATAACCTTTGTTCCATTCCTACTATATCAACAGGAGCTTTATCAGAAGTTAGAATAACTTGCTTTTTATTTTGGTGTAAATGATTAAAAATATGGAAGAAAACATCTTGAGTTTTCTCTTTTCCGCAAAGGAATTGCACATCATCAATAATTAAAACATCAATAGATTGATAGAAATGAACAAAATCGTTCTTCTTGTTGTCCATTATTGCATCTACAAATTGAGTTTGAAATTTATCAGCTGAAACATATAAAACAGTTTTATCTGGATGATTGTTTTTTACTTCAATACCAATTGCGTTAGCTAAATGCGTTTTTCCTAATCCTCCACTTCCGTAAATAAATAATGGGTTGAATGATGTTCCTCCAGGGTTTTGCGAAACTGCAAATCCTGCTGAACGAGCTAATCTATTGCATTCTCCTTCAATATAAGCATCAAATGTGTATGATTCGTTAAGTTGAGGATTGATATTTATTTTTTGTAATCCAGGAATGATAAATGGATTTCTAATTGCAGAGCCACTACCCATATCCATAGGCATACTTACTGGATTGTTTGTTACAGTTGCTTGTCCGCTACTAGGTATCTTAGTTATGTAAGGTTTTTTAGTTCCAGGAGTATCAAGTAAAATGTTGTATTCTAATTTTGCGTCCTTACCTAATTCTCTTTTAAGAGTTTTCTTGATAAGAGTAATGTAGTTTTTTTCTAACCATTCGTAAAAGAATTGACTGGGAACTTGTATGGTAAGTATTTTTTCGTTTAATGCTACAGCTTTAATTGGTTTAAACCAAGTTTTGAAGTTCTGTACACTTACATTGTCGCTAATTATTGTTAGGCAGTTATTCCAAATTTCCTGATAACTTTTTTCTTGCATTTTATGGTTCTGGTTTAGCGTTTGATAAATCGGTTAATAGTCTTTCTTTTCGTTTTGGTGCTAGCAAATATGAAGAAGTTATTGTTAATATAAAAGAAAATCAAGGCTTGAATTTAAAGTTTTTTTTACAGGTATATTCTGCTAGATAGGAGTAATCGTTAAAAACTCATCAAATTCCCTTTTTCATGCTCTTTCTGAACTATTTTTTACAAATATTGACCTCCCTAAAACTTTTTTTTCACCACCTTTTTGGCTAAAATGAAAATCCACTTTGCCAATGTTAATTCCTGCCCAACCAACTTGGTTGATAATCACCTCTTTTTTGTCTAAATTAAGCATGCTAACAGGTTTTTTAAGGAAGGTATGAGTGTGTCCTCCTATAATCAAATCAATATCATGACTTTGAGTAGCCAAAACCATGTCAGAAACCTTTTCATTCTTGTATTTAAACCCTAAATGAGAGAGGCAAATTACTAAATCACATTTTTCTTCATTTCGTAATAATGATGCGTAATGATTTGCTTTTTTAATAGGATCCAGATATACCGTATTTCCAAAAAGCTTCTTAGGAACTAATCCATCTAATTCAATCCCAATACCAAATACTCCAACTTTAATACCTCCTTTATTAAAAACTTTGTATGGTTTGAATTTGTCCTTTAAGATAGTATCTGAAAAATCATAATTTGCAATTAGGAATGGGAAATTTGCATGAGGAAGTTGTTTAGCAAAACCCTCAAGTCCATTATCAAAATCATGATTACCTAAAGTTACGGCATCATATTTCATTTTACTCATGAGTTTGAATTCTAATTCTCCTCCATAGAAATTAAAATAGGGTGTGCCTTGAAAAATATCTCCAGCATCTAATAAAAGAACATGATCTTCTTTCTCTCTTATACTGTTTATTAAGCCAGCTCTTTGAGCCATTCCTCCTAATCCTTTGTTTCTTCCGCTTGTAAAGGGTTGAATGTGACTGTGCATATCATTGGTGTGTAAAATAGTGATTTTTACATCTCCTCTTTTTGCAAATGATAATTGAGGAACTAATGAAAGTCCAAGTATTCCTAATCCACTTTGTTTTATAAAACTTCTTCTATTACTCATTTTCTGTAAAGATTAGTCTGTTGTCTAATTTTGAGCTTATAGTGTCAGATTTACTGCAATGATCAATAATTGCATCTCTCAATTTTATACCAACTTTAATTTGCTCTTTATCCTTAAAAAACCACATTTTGTCTCCACCATTTGCAAGGTAATCTGAAGTTAGGACTCTTATTTTATCTCCTTTATTGAAATCGAAAAAATCCTCCATTCCAGATACTTCTTCAATGTCATATCCTATTGATGAAGCCTTTAGTTTCATGCCTGAAAAAGGTTCTCCACCTCTTTTAGTAATATAGTCAACAAGTCCTTTAAAGGATTCAATATCCAGCTCTAAAACAACTAATTCATTTTCAAAAGGCATTAATGTGTAAATATCACCTCTAGTAATATTTCCTTTTTGAAGGGTTGATCGCAAACCTCCAGTGTTCATAACACAGACATGAGCATCAGCATAATTTAAACATAAATCAGTAACAAAGTTGCCGAGCAAACTTTCTGGCTTTCCTTTTTTCATTTCCATTTCTGATACGCAAAGCACTTCATTCATTTGCGATTCAATGCCGTTTTGGTAAGGAGTGATTATAGCTAAAACTGTGCTATCAACTGGAGATTGCACCTCAATTACTTCATCATTATACGATTGTAAATTGTAGCTAGGAGAACAAGCAATAATAATTATTGCTACTATATATATAGTGTAGTTTTTTAATTTCATTGAGCTACAATATTACACATTTTAAAGCTTTTGTGTATTATTGCAACATGTATTCTTTAGAAACAAAAATTAGAGTAAGATATGCAGAAACTGATCAAATGAGTTTTGTCTATTATGGGATTTATGCTCAGTATTTTGAGGTTGGTAGGGTAGAATTATTGCGTTCATTAGGGGTTTCTTATAAGGAAATTGAAGAAATGGGTTATGCTTTACCTGTTGTAAACTTTAATGTTAAGTATAAAAAACCTGCTTATTATGATGATGAACTAACTATTAAAACAACAATAAAAGAGTTGCCATCTGCAAAAATTACTTTCTATTATGAAACTTATAATGAGAATAAAGAGTTACTAAACACTGCAGAGGTGGTTTTAGTTTTTGTAAATAAAGAAAGTGGTAAACCTTGTTTTGCTCCGGAGATCATAATGAATAAATTTAAAGAAAATATAAAATGAAAAAGTATTGGGCTGAATTTTTAGGCACTTACATATTGGTATTTGTTGGTGCTGGAGCAATAATAATTAATAGTGTTACAGAAGGGACTGTTTCTCATTTAGGTGTTGGACTTTCTTTTGGGTTAGTAGTTATGGCAATGATTTATGCAATTGGAGATATTTCTGGGGCTCATATTAACCCAGCAGTAACTATAGCTTTCTGGGTTGCAAAACGCTTCCCTTCTAATCAGTTGTTACAATATATTTCTTTTCAAATTTTGGGTGCTATTTTAGCTTCTGCTACTTTATATTTTATGTTTCCTAATGCTGTGACTATGGGAGAAACTTTGCCTTTAAAAGATAACTGGATACAATCATTTTTCTTGGAGTTAATTTTGACTTTCATACTGATGTTTGTAATATTAAATGTGTCAACTGGCGCAAAAGAAAAAGGAATTACTGCTGCCTTAGCAATTGGTGGAGTAGTGGCTTTTGAAGCTACTTTTGCAGGTCCTATTTGTGGTGCATCAATGAATCCTGCAAGAAGTATTGGTCCCGCTATTTTTTCTTTTGATTTAACTCACTTATGGTTGTATATAGTAGCTCCAATTTTGGGTGCTATATTGGCAGTTTTTTCTTGCAGATTTATTCAGGAAGATAAAAGTTGTTGCGACAACTGTTAGCAGATTCTTTTTAGAACTAAATCAACCATTTCTTCAACTGTTTTTTTATAATCCTTACTGTAATCTTGTGTGAGTCTGTTGCCAATTATTGCGCAAATAGTTAGTGTATTGTGTCCTAGTGATTGTCCTAAAAAATAAAGTGCAGAAGTTTCCATTTCAAAGTTTGTAATTTGATGGTTTTCAAAGCTAAAACTTCCGATTTTATCGTGCAAATCAGAAATTGATGGAGCGAGTCTTAGGTTTCTTCCTTGTGGTCCGTAAAATCCTGGTGCTGTTGCTGTAATTCCTTGTCTTAAATCAGAAAATTGATTGCGCAATTCTTCAGATGCTTTTACAAAATAGGGTTCTGATAAGTTTTTTGGCCAGTTTGCATGTTTCAGATATTGCACACTCATTTCATGATTTAACATTTTATTATCAGAATAAAAGTGTGCTAAATTATCAAATCCTAATCCGAAAGAAGATACAAGAAATGAATCTACAGCTATATCTTTTTGTAAAGCACCAGAAGTACCTAATCTGATTAGATTTAATGATTTTTTATCAGAATTAATAGTTCTAGTTTTAAAATCAATATTTACAAGAGCATCAAGTTCGTTAATTACTATATCAATATTGTCTGTTCCGATTCCTGTGGAGATTGCAGAAATACGCTTTCCGTTTAATTGGCCAGTATGAGTAACAAATTCTCTATTACTCACTTTGTGTTCTATTGCATCAAATTTATGAGATATAAGTGTAACTCTATCAGGGTCTCCAACTAAAATTATATCATCAGCAATTTGATCTTTAGAAAGATTTAAATGATAAATTTTTTTATCATCAGTAAGGATTAATTCAGTATCACTTATCATGTTCATATAAATGTGTAATTTTGCATTGTCAAACATAATAAATTTAATCAATATGTCAGCAAGTAAAATATTAGTCCCTATCGGATTCTCTGAACAATCAATAATTGCTTTGGGTCAAGCATTTAATCTAGCAAAAATTAAAAATTCTGATGTTATTTTGTTATCAGTAATTGAAGGACAAAGTATGATAGAATCTTTGTTTTTAGATGATAAATCTGATGAATTAAAAGCTAAGGTTAAATCAAAATTAGAAGATATTGCATCAGTATATAGCTCGAAATATGGTGTTGATGTTGATACTATGGTTGCAAAGGGAAGGGTTTATGAAGAGGTAAATAAGGTTGCTGATATGATTTCTGCAGATTTAGTTGTAATGGGAACTAATGGTGTTAATAGTAAAAGTAAATTTATTGGTTCTAATGCCGAGAAAGTGGTAAGACTTTCAAAATGCCCGGTGATTACTATTAAAGGAAAATCTCATAGAGATGGTTGTGAGAATATTATTTTACCTTTAGATTTAGAAAAACAGACTAAAGAAAAAGTAACTTATGCTTTAGAATATGCAAGATATTGGGATGCTACAATTAGAATAGTTTCAGTTGTTTTAAGAGATAATCATGAGGTGAGAGCTAAGCTTATTAAGAACATTAAACAAGTTGAACAGTTTATTTTAGATGCGGGGGTAAAGTGTACTTCTGAAATTGTTGAGGGTGAGAAAAAGAGAACTCTAGGTGATTTTGTTTTTGATTACGAAAAGAAATTTGATGCTGATATGATAATGATAATGACTAAGAAGGAAGAGCTTACATTGTCTAATAATATTAGTGTTACTGCTCGTTATATTATTAATAATTCTGATATTCCTGTGATGAGTATTAGGCCAAAAGAAGTAAAGCATATTACAGGTCCAACTACTGCTTTTTAGAGATGGATATTATTAAGCAATTGCATGATTTATGTATTGCTGAAAATATTAGTATTTCAGTTGCTGAGAGTTGCACTTCTGGATTAATCGCATCAAAAATCACTTCTATTTCAGGTTCTTCTGCTTATTTTAAAGGTGGTATTATTGCTTATCAAAATGAGATAAAGGTTAATGTTTTGAGTGTTTCTAAAAGATTGATTGATGAAAAGACTGAGGTAAGCTCTGAAGTTGTTGAGCAAATGGCTTTAAATGTGCAAGATAAGTTTAATTCTGATTTTTCAGTAGTAACAAGTGGTTATGCTGGGCCTTTAGGAGGAACAGAAAAAAATCCTGTTGGCACTGTTTTTATAGCAATTGCAACACAGTCAGAAGTTATTTCAAGCAAATTTTACTTTTCAGGAATTAGGGAAAGTGTTGTTAATCAGGCGACTGATGAAAGTTTAAGAATGCTAATTAAGAAAATAAAAAAAGAAGAATAAACTTCAATTTATTTATATTAGATTGTATATTTGCAGCCCAAAAATAAGAAGATATGTCAAGAATTTGTCAAATAACAGGAAAGAAAGTAATGGTAGGGAACAATGTTTCTCATGCTAAGAATAAAACTAAAAGAAGGTTTTATCCTAACTTACAAACTAAAAAGTTTTTTGTTCCTGAAACAGGAGAAACTGTAATATTAAAAGTTTCTGCTAATGCAATTAGAACAATTGATAAAAAAGGTATTGCAGCTGTTTTAGCTGAAGCTAAAGCAAACGGTAATATACTAGTGTAATCAATAAAATATATTTATTTATAAAAAGTTGCTATCTTTGATGGCAACTTTTTTTATTTAATAATCAAAATTTCCACAATGAAAAATATATATAAAATATCAGCAGTATTATTTGTGAGCTTGTCTATTATAGTATCTTCTTGCAAAAAAGAAGATGAAGTTGTTGTCGAGCCAACCGTAATAAATGGTTGTACTGACCTTACCGCTATGAATTATTTATCCAATGCGAACTTTGATGATGGTAGCTGTATTTTAGCTTATGATATTGCTCAAGGAATATGGAATATTTCTTCTGAATGTGATGATTTGATAATTAGCATTCCTTTTACAGGAGACTTCCCAGTACCACTAAATGATATGTTTCCTGAATCTATAGAGATAACAGGAGAAGGAGAAGGTGTTGTTTCTATGGATATAAATGGAGAGAATGTGTTGGCTGATGTTTCTTATGACGGAGCAGTTACTATTCAGGATAATCAAAAAATTTCTGTATGTTTTTTTATCTTTCCAGTCGATTGTAAATGCACTAACAAGCATTCCAAAA
>ENA-OREB01001156-OREB01001156.1-marine-metagenome-genome-assembly--contig:-NODE-1156-length-13125-cov-2.681407_pt1 | contig 13125 bp, 19 predicted proteins | sample MGYA00248625_ERZ508552 | MGnify/ENA primary metagenome ERZ508552 (study PRJEB26219, sample SAMN06267888) | marine metagenome | isolation source: Monterey Bay, California, USA | place: USA:Monterey Bay...
CATTTTCAAAATCTATACCATCTTGATAATACCAAGCTATGTCTCGGCCCATTATCAAATCTTGTAAATATTCAAATTCTTTTTGATCTAACAAATCATCTTCAATTTTCATTACGAACTAACAAAACCATTCTTATATACCACACCATTTTTAGTTTTAAGTGCAGTAAGGATTTTCTTACGATTGCCCATCAAATTGTAACTACAATGTACCCAACCACTATTCGGATCAACTCCATCGTAGAACTCTAGGATGATTTGGTCAAAATCTAAATTCTTAGTAATCCATAACGCAAGGTCTGGATTCGGTGTAGAAAAAGATTCAAAATCTGAAGCTTGACCATTACAATGCTGACTTGTTTTAGAACCACCTACTTTTGCATTAAGTGTAGGACTTCTATAGCCGGAATTAATTGTAATAACTCCAAACTTATCTCTAACAGGTTGCAAAATATGTATTGCAAGATGTGTTAAGTTCACAAGATGATATAAATTGGGAGTGTTATCTACATTCAATCTTTCTGCCGTAGCACTCTTTGTCAGTTCTGATAATGCAAAGTTTTTTGATAATCTTACTATGTCCGCCATGTCACACTCCTATACCAGATATAATTGGAGCTCCTGCTCCATTTTTCTTGACAATATCAATAGAACCATCAGTAGGATCATATGTAACCGTAAAAGTTATTTCTATCGGTTTAATTGTACCATCTGCTTTAATTATTGGTAACTTACCTTCAACTGCACCCATCAATGCATCTTTTGCATTTGTGAAAGTATGTGCAGGATCATCTTTTATAGCTTTGTCTAATTCTTTTTTTGCTTCCTTTGGAAGTAAATCATCTATCATACTTTCCACGTGCTCTGTTGCTAAATCTGTTGCTTTGTCAACGACTAATCCTGAGATTACGTTAAACAAGCCCATCGCTAATATTCCCATAATATTCTCCTACGAATGATTAAAATTAAAAAACCCCCTACTAAAGTATATATTAGTAGGGGGAAGAGGTGAATTTACTTCTTTTTATGTTCAATCACATTTGGATTTGTGATTGGAATGATACGTGGTTTCTTTTCATCTGGAACAACTCTTTCCAAAGTGATGTTAAGAAGACCATTTTCAAACTCCGCACCCCTGACAACAATGTCATCGGCCAGAGTAAACTTACGAGAGAAAGAGCGATTCGCAATTCCTCTATGAACGTAATCTGGTGTATCCAGATTTTGTTTTCCTTTTTCGCCCAATGAGCGAATATGAAGAACATTTTCCGTAAGTTCCACTTCAACATCTTTTTCCGAAAACCCTGCAAGGGCAATCTCAATGACAAACTTATAGTCATCTTCTTTTCGGATATTGTAAGGTGGATATGCTCCGCCCTCTGGTTGTTGTGGAAAATTTGCAAGACGATTAAACATAGAATCGAATCCAATGGAAAGACCCATGAATCGTTCTAAGTCGCCTGCGGTAAAATTTGAGTGATGTGCTAGTGATGTTACCATAATGCCTCCTTATATAAGCAAGGTTGGTGTTGAAGAAATCTCAATCCATAGCACAGGACTTGAGATTGGTTGTGAGACTACCACTATGGTCAGCCTCAGTCTCGCCACCCATCACCATTACATAGGTGATGAAAGCGATGTCTTAAAACTGTAAAATACAGTTTCAGTAGTGAATCTTCTGCATAACTTCCTGCATCTTTCACTATCAATTTATATTTAGGTCTTTTCATATTAATTCAATTTAAATTTTCTATCTACTACCCTGACCTCACTTTGACCTTGATCATAGATATACACTTCTTTGATTGGGCCGTCAATATTCTTGTCCCAATAGTTTAAAAACTTAGTTATACGTGGAAATTCTGGTATTTGGTCTTCTGTCTGCCACACGAATTCGTTCACAATGTGTAAATAATCTGGAATATAATATACTACTTGAACGGATGCAATTGTCCATTTTTCGATAATATAGACCAAATTTATTCCTTTCCAGTTGATCCAAATCCACCATCTCTATCGGTTTTTCTTTCTGGTGGTTCATTTATTTCTTCTAATACACATAAATGATCTTTAAAAAGTTCTGCCTGACAAACACGTTCATTATGTTTCACGTATTGCGTTGTTCCGCTGATATTAGTTATCATCGCAAAAACAGGTTCCACGTAATCTGAATCTATAATCCCAACATTATTGGCAAGGGTTAATCCTTGTTTCAATGCAAGGCCCGATCTTGGATATAATCTCATTGAATATCCATTTGGAATATCAAAAATTATTCCAGTAGGTATCAAAACTCTCTCGTTAGGATTAACTTGTACTCTTTCATTTTGTACCAATCTATTTCTTATTTCCAACTCTTCGGAATGGGTTATGTATACCGAAACCGCTGAGTTGTCTGGCAAAAAAGAGTACAAGTCAAAACATGCCGAACCTTCTGTGGCTCGTTTAGGGTCTTTTACACTTGAAAATAATTTATAAAATTGTAAATCACTCGTCATTCTCATCAGAATCCCTTTTGTTCCCAATATTATATTTTGGAGTTAAATCCCATTCATCCTTTTCTTTAAAGGACAGGATCTTTAACTGGCTCAATGGTACTGTAGGGTCTGATGATTTATCTGGTTCAACAAGAGAAATCAATTCCCATTCTGTAAGAAGATTGGCAATCGTATTTCGTCTCGCTTCATCATTTTCAGAAAAATTGGTTGTCTTGCCATCTAATGCAAACAACTCTTTAAAATGTACTATGTAATATTTTCCCTGCTTGTGCAGGATATGACATGACTGAAATAAAGTTTTTTCTTTGCGTGATGCAATCCCGATTCGTGTAAGGGTTTCTCGTACCTTTAAGAAATCATCAGGCTCTTTTAGTATTACTTCAATCATCGCTTGAATTATGTTTTCGCTCATTTTGTCCTTTCAAACCACCTATATCAACTTTTTGTTTAATAATATCCAGTTGCGAATCATCAAGTAAAGTAGAGTACTCTCTCGCTTTCGCATAACTGCACTTATAATATTCTTTGATTAATTCGAGAACTCCATTGTTTTCACGTTTCAACCATTTTCCATACCGTTTCTTCGGTCTGATTATATTTAGAAAAAAGTCGAATTGAAGTTTCGCATCTAGGTGATTTTGAAGGTTCATTTCATTTGCATAAGGGGCCGTATCATGATTAAAACTCAATGCACGATTTATAATGAACTGTTTATACTCCCTTTCTAATTCGGGAGTTGCATCCATCAGATTCTTCTTGCCATGATTAATCTGATTCACAAAGTCGAACGGGCTCATACGAACTCACATTCTGCCATTAATTCAACCAAACAAGCAACAAGGTTTACTTCTTGGTCTGCAACAAAGGCCGACTTGTATTGATAATCTGCAATAATTAATACTGCTGAAGGTATAGAAGATTTCTCCAATACATCATATAATTTGTCATAAATTTTACGATAAACTGATACAGGATCATTATCTACACTTGATGAAACCCATTGGCGCATCTTCTGAAAATCTTTTTCTCGTAATGCAGAAATCAATTGACTAAGATTCAATTCTCCTATATTTGCAAGAATACCAGAATCAATATTTCCAGAAGTACCATATCGTTGTAATTCATTTATCACTCTCCGAAAATCTGGAAAGTGTTTATTGATTAGTTCTACAATTACTTTCTTGTCATGAGTTACATTCTCTGTAACCAACATTGACACACATCGTTCCATGAACAGGGCTGCGATATGTGGTTTTTCTTCTTTACCCAATCCAAAATCCACAACTGCACATCGTGAATGAATCGGATCTATAATTCGATTTTTGTAATTGCAAGTGAAAATAAACGAACAATTTTCTGCAAACTTCTCAATGAAGTTTCTCATGGCTGGTTGAACAGAATCGGGATTCATATAATCCGCCTCATCTATAATCACAACCTTCCTACCACCCCCAAAGGAAATAGTAGAACAAAATTGAGTCAACTTGGTTCGCAGGGTATCGATCATTCGACCCTCATCTGAACCATTGATAATTAGATAATCGCTATTTGTTTGTTCACAAAGTGCTCGTGCCGCAGTTGTCTTACCAACTCCTGACGGGCCTGTAAACATAAGATTAGGAACCTTTTCATCTTTTACAAGGTCTGATAAAGTTCCCTTAATTGTTTCGGAAAGTATACATTCATCGATGGTTTTAGGTCTGTATCCCTCAACCCATAATAAAGATTCGGACATAATTATTACTCCTCAAAGGTTGAATTTTGTTCTAATGCAATCCAGTATTGTAACGAATCGCCCTCTCGTTTGAAATGTGAAATTCGTTTTGAAGAAAGCGAAACATCATATGCTCCTTCCATGATTTTATTAAGATTTTCTGTTTTGAAAATCATACGGAATGTTTTATCCGTAGGGCCGACACCAGTTGAAAAATTATCCGATGATACATTACCTGTATCAGACACCAACAATCTTATTTCAGTTCCATCGCCTTCAACAACCACTTCAGGAAGTCCTAATATGTTTGCTGCGTTAATGGTCTTTTTAAACACATCATGTGTCAGTCGAAATTCAACTTCTGGTTCTGGAAAGGTTATATCTTTCTCAGGCGGTGTTTGAAACATGGAACTACTTCCACAATAACGATATGTCGCTTCATGTTTAGAATCGGACATCGTAACACCATTATCAGTAAAATCCAACTCTGGATCATCAAACAATGACAACGTACCAAGAAACCGATTCAATTCATATATTGGAAAGGTTTTTGATAACTCCTCAGTAATCTCTACTGAGGCCAGAATAGTATTCAATGGAGAAACAGTCCTAAGAATGTTTCCTTCACGAAATTCTATACTCTGATTGATGTTTGCGTAATTTTTTAAAAGGTTGGTTGTTCTTTCACTTACTTTCATTTCATTTTCCTTATTTCAGTTTTAGTTAATAGTATAATTATAACAAATTCTTAACACATTGTCAAGTCATTTCTTTTTTCTTTTTGTTGTTTTCTTTCTTCGTTTTTTATGGGCACTTATTTTCGCAGTATCTAATCCATGAGATGCAAATTCAAGATTTGCTAAACTTGCCATCGAACCAGAAAAAATATAAGAACCCATATGTCCCAATTTCATCCACGGGCAAAGATAAATGTTATATCCAAGTCTACGAACAAATTGACAAAAGAAATAATCCTCAGAAAGATATCGATCACTTCCTCCTGCAATATCACCCAAATAAGCCTTTGAGTCAATCACAGTATCAAAATACGCATGAATATTTCTATCACCTTTGAAATGTTCTGAACGATTATGATCTGGTGTATAACTGAACTGAGGATATGCTTCACGAAAATCTTCAAACACTTGTTTTTTGATCATCATAAAACCTGTACCAATTTCCAGAACATCAACTGGTTCTGCAACTTGAATTTTGTGTGTATTTTCTACTGGATTAAAAACATAATCACCAGTATACTCTGCTAAAATTTCGGGATCTTCATCTGCAAGTCCAGTATCAACTGCATTACGAACTTTCTCCCATGCAATACATTTCTTTGGGTAAGGGCCACCAATGATATCTTTATCTAATGCAGCTAAAGTAAGTACATCATTTGGATCAAAATGAATATCTGCATCAATGAACATGAGATGAGTATAATGACTTCTCATAAATTCATCAACCAAATAATTTCTCGCTCGAGGAATTAAGGATTCGTTAAATAGATAAAAATATTTCAAGTCCATTTGATATTGTGTTGCAAGTGTGGCGAGATCAGATGCCGCTTTAGCATACATTCCACTACACATTCCACCATACATTGGTGTGCAAACCATTATCTTTTTTTCTCGCAATTCTTCTACTGGTATTTTTACTTCCATAGTTAGTACATCTCAATAAATTTGGTTAATTGTTCTTTGTTAAGGTTTGGTAAATTCACATGTTCAAAATATGTTTTTATTTTAGAATAATTTTCTAGGATGTCATTTTCTTTTCCACCATACCAAATTTTCTTTGGAATGATAGTAGGATTTTCTGTATTATCTGTAATGTATCCCAATCTAATCCACGGCTCTAACATCCAAAACCATGCACTTTCACAAGTAATATTATCACATACTTCTTTTATACTATCTAAAATTCTTAGTACATCATCATATTCATAATGATCGATTGACAAAAAATCACAACTACCCTTGTAGTCGTTTGCATCACAATTAATGATTTCAATTTTGTCGTGCCATTTTGTGCCGATGTCCTTGTGATAATCTATTACTTCTTTGAACTTTTCCAGTACTGTTATTTTCGTTACTTCTGGTTTGGACGCCAACCATTGTTCTCTTGTTCCAAATCCTAATCCTGTACAAATAACATGACCTTTGGCCAATTTGTAATGTGAATAGAATTGAGATGCAGAACCATGTCTTTCATCCAAAACCATCCATTGAATACCATCCATCGTAAATTGCCAAAACGGAACATCATAAATTTTTCTACGTTTGTCTAACCATACATTTATGCCATTATTATCATACGATTTGATAATTGGCGGAACATATCCTAGTTCTTTTAATTCGTTTGGAATAGTTTCACTAAATGCGGGTTTGTTCATAATCAGTACATACAGAAATAGGAGTTAGATAATTTACCTAACTCCTATGTTATTTTTAGAAAGGGCTAAAATCTTCCTTTTCTTCTTCAGTTTCAGTTGATTCGGAAATTTCGTTTTCTTCATCAGAAGGCATCGAAACCTTGTCATCCAACTTGGAATACAAATCCATGAAAGTTTCTTTGGTTTGATCATCGAACCTTGCAACACACATTGCAATCGCTTTCATACGATCTTTGAAGATCGAAAATGCATGAACAATGTGAACCAGACGGCGAGTGGCGATTATCTCATCAACTCCACCATCATAAAAGGTTTTGCGAATCAAATCCGCCCAATCGACAAGTTTTCCAGAAAACTCTTCATCCAGACAATTAAGAGAAGTCATCAGTTTGTTGATGATTTTCTTCTCAACTGAAACAGAAGGATATTCTTGTTCAACTGTAATTGGAAATCTTTCAAGGAAAGCTTCGTTCAAGATGTTAGTTCCAATGAACCGACCATCTTCTGAACCCTTACCCTTAGTGTTTGCAGTCGCCATGACTGTGAAACCAGTTTTAGGACGGACAATCCTTCCTTCTTTTTTAATCAGAAGTGGATTTCCTTCCAGAACAGGTTGGAGACACATAATTTTGTTTGATGCAAGGTCAACCTCATCAAGAAGAAGAGTTGCACCACGTTCCATTGCAAGAACAACTGGCCCGTCCTGCCAAACTGTTTTACCATCGATTAATGCGTAATGACCAATCAAGTCATCTTCATCAGTTTCAATAGTAATATTCACACGAAAAAGTTCTTTTTTCAATTCCGCATGAACTTGTTCAATCATCATGGTTTTTCCGTTTCCAGAAAGACCAGTAATGAAGACAGGATAAAATTGTCCAGATTTTTTGATGGTCTTTACATCAGCGTAATGACCAAACTTAACGTAGTTCCCAACTCTTGTAGGAACATAAGATTCCGTTTCGTTTTTGGGGAATTCAATAACATTACTTGCCAATGCAACTTCTTTCTTTTCTTCTGTTGCCATAGACACAAATGCAACTTTTGCATCTGCGACATTTGCACCAATTTCAGGGATACGAAATACACCCCTTCGTACTTTATTTCCACTTTTCCAAATGAATGATGGTGCATACTTAGAAAAACCTTCGTTCTCTGCCCATTCCATCAATTGTTTCATGGTGACTTCACGGTCAGGAAAACCTTTTTCTAGGCCCCTGACAATTTCAGTCTGTTTTTCACTCAAATTACTCATAACAAATCTCCAATAGGAGGGTTCACATTAGAGAAAAGTCATCTTTTCTCATTTCCATAATTATATTATACCAAATTCTGACCGTAATGTCAAGTTTTTTACGCAACTTTTTCGATAAATGCGTTAAGAAGGATGCGATTTTGCAACTTTCCTTTGGTATTCTTTTTCAGTGCTTTCCGAATTTCCGCTTTGGTAGATCCGACTTGAACTGAACCCATATGATCAACTTCGTCAATTTCAAGACCTTTGGTATTGATAATGTAAAGTTCATCATAAGCTGTTTCTGAATCGATCAAGAACTTTTCCTTGCGAAACTTTGCATTGTCTTCTTCAGTAGGGTATCGTGACATTATATACCCCAAATTACTAGCATTTCTTCTTCCAGAACCAGAAGTCAGGAAAAATCCAAGAAGATTTATTTCCAATGACCTTTTTAGTGCAAGTAAAAGAAGTGAAGTTACTTTATGATTAGACCTTTTAACATCTTCGGGAAAAACTCTCATCCGAGTTACAGGGTCATCAATATGAACTGAATACCTATTAAATCTTTCAACTTCGTTGGCAGAATTCAAATATTCATTACATTGATTACTCTGACCATCAGTCAAAAATACTGCATTAACAATCTGTGCTCGGGACTTCATTCTGAACTCTTCAATCACAGATTTTGCAACAACAATCGTATCATTTAACGGAGTTCCACCAAGTGAAAAATTATTAGGCATTCCGTAATACCGATAATCACTACTGTAATAATGAGAATAACGATTATCATATCCTTCTGCAATCATAAGAAAATTTTGATATGCATTGTTCAATTCACGATTTCTCATTCGTGAAGAAAAAAGATTCATCAAACGAAAACTATTTGAAACTACAATATTATTCTTTTTGTAGTCTGCAATTTTCTTTCCTAAGGCCGTTTCATTATAAAGACGATTCTTATTTTGTTCACGATAATAATCATTTTCCGCATCTTTCCAATCACGATAATGATCAGAAAAGGCATAAACTTCAAAAGGAATCTGAACCTTCGAGCAAAACATTGTCAAGTTAATCAATTGTTCAATGGTTTCTTTCATGTAATTATGCATGGAACCAGACCAATCAATGAACATAACCATACCATGATTCTTTCCTTCAGGCAAATTTGTGATTTGCTGAAACAGATTTTCACTATACTTATATGCATGAATCTTATTCATGTCAAGAGTTCCTTTTTTTGAATTATATGCCCTTCGATGAATATCTGCGGCTTTCTTCATTTCAAACTCTTTGACCATGTAACTGACCATTTTGTCATTAGTTGACTTAAACTTTTTCAGAAGGTTAATTCCATATTCATTTGCACCATCTTGACTTGCATAGTAACTATTACATTCTTCAAGAACTTTTTTGTAATCAATCACAAGTGCATTTGTATTAATTTTAGGAAAAGTCAAATAAAGAGGAAGTTCTGTACTTTCACTCATATCTGCTAATTCTTCTTCTCTTTTACGAAACTCTTCATCAGTAATGGAACGTGGCCCCGACATACCTTCACGATCTCCAAAAGCATCTCCAACACCACCTTCAAATCCACTAGAAGAAATTTTCTTGGAAGATTCTTTTTCTTCATCAGATGAATCATCCGACTCTGAATTTTCTTCATCAGTCTTATCAGAAGATTCTCCTTCTTTTGATTTTCCAGAACCATCTTCATCGGCAGAATCTTCACCACCACTATTTGAAGGCCCATCTTCTTCAGAATCATCTTCATTTTCTTCACAATCATCAGCTATACGATCTAATTCATCAAAAGCATCTGAAAGGTCATTCTCCCAATTATCTTCAGATTCTTCAGAACTTTCATTTTCTTCATTCTCATCAGAATCTTCTTCACCAAATTCACCATAACTGTTATCAGTTTCCGATTCATTTTCTTTACACCAATCGTAAAGTTCATCACAAACCTTAACAACTTCTTCCCAAGATTCGGTTCTTTCAACACGATTGACCCAAACTTTTTCCTCATCGGAAAATTCGATTCCGTAAGAAGTTCCGGCTTTGGTATATAAATTAATACGATCAATCAGACCAAGATCGTTAGGGTCAACCCCCATCTTACTCAATCCGAAAAAATCTTCATTCATTAAACTCTTGTACCCTTCAATCATTGATTTCCGAGCACCAGCAAACTTTCTCTTAATTTTCTTTTCGATTCTTGCATCTTCTACAACATTAAGGAAGGACTTGTATCCTTTTCCTTTTTTACTTACAGAAGAATGCCATCCATCTTCAGGAGTCCAAAGTGCGTGACCAACTTCGTGGGCACAAAAAAGGTCATAGACCTCAGAACCAGGCTTCCATTTTAGGATAGGTAGGTACAGAACACGATTTTTTACATCGAATGCTGCGGTAGGAATTTTCTTGTGTTCAACAGTAATGTTCTCTGCAGCCATCAGTTTGGCAAGAAGAGATTTCTGTTCTATTAGGGAGGTTGTCTTATGTTTCATGATAATTTATTGTTGAAAGGTTTACTTTCTCACTCTTTACTTATATTATACCAAATCCTGACAGGTTTGTCAAGTTTTTTCCGAAGTTTCTTCAGATTCTTTTTCAGAATCCTTTGAAATAGTTCTTGCGTAGTCGCCAGTCCCATCATCTAAATGTTCATACCCTGTCATTTTTTCCGAATACTTATCCAGAAGTTCTTTTCTCATATCTCTTAATGTCTTGGATGTCATGTTTATTCCTTTCTCACTTTCACTTATATTGTACCACAGAAACGTGCTGAATGTCAAGTTTTTTTCGGCATAAAATTATCTAAAAGATCTGGATCAACACCCATCATATCTTTTGTCAATTTTGTCTTTGGTACATTAGCCGCAATCCAACTCAAAATTTGCCGTTTAACATCTGTTTCTGGCCCGATTGATTTTCCTTCTTTCTTGAGAGTCAAGTAGGTAAAATCTTTAATAATTATATCCCCCTGAGAAGTTTTCATGGGTTTTTTTGTGTCAGGATCGGCCCATACAATAGTATTATCTCTATTATTGAGAATAACCCGAACTCCACCATTTAACCCTCTTGGAAGTTTTCCTTTAATAACATCGTACATATTTGTAGCGGCACCTTCATGTGAGAGTAACATAATATCTTCTGGAACTACTCTTTCACGATTTCTATTATTAAGAATTGCAACTGCATAATTTGTTAATACCCATGTAAGATGGATATTTTTTGCATCATATCCTGCTTCCACTAATTTTGGAATGACATCTCCAATATCACTTGCATCTTTCATTGTGATATCGAACATGATATTTGGTAAATGTCTGGTGTTTGCATCTCTCAAAAGAAGATCAAGGGACTTGTCTTTTATGTTCTTTTTCTTCACAAACATATGAAGTTTGTATACTGACTTTGGATCTTTTAAGGATAAATTCTGAATTGTTGGATACATTTTCTTTGTATCCGCCAATTTCATGAATGCTTTTTTCCATTCATCTACATCACGAATTTTGAACTTTTCACCTTCCATAAAGTTCTTGATTGCAAAACCTTTGCCTGATCCTGCACCACCAGCAAGAAATACGATCTGGCCGTATCTCTTCCCTTGATTGTACATGATGAGTTTTTCTTCTAGGTATTGTTCTGCAAGAAATTGAGAAAAGGTAAGCATTGGGAATCCATTTTGATATTAATAAGTTCATTAATATTTATAAAACGGAAAAGGGTAGGTACTATTAATTTAACAAAATTCCTTCTTCTGGATCTTCCATTTTGTCGATAATTCGTTGTTCTTCTAAATCATCTTCAGAATCAAATGAATCGAATGTTTTTAGTATTTCTCCTTCATCATCATATCCAATATGAAGTTCAACAATACCACCATCCTTTGTAGTAATGTATATCTGAACATGGTCAGGATCGGGAGCATAATCGGGATTGATCAAGAAAGCCTCAACAGTATCAAGGACTTCTTTCCACAATCTACTTTGTTTTTGTTTGCGTTTCTTCATTGTCATATTTCTGTTTTCAAAATTTCCTTTAGTGCCATTTAACTTTTCTTATGAAATGTGTAGCAGTTTTTCTGACAGTCCGAAAGAATGCACGGGCCTCTTTCTTGTTGTCAAAATGTTTTTCTTTTCTTTCAAATCCCTCTTTCCACTTCACCACATAATGTTGTGGTGGTATGTGTGCAAAGATATCATGCTCAATAACACCGAATTGGTTTACCCAATAGTGTCTCGCAGTCCACGATTTGTTTCGGTATTTGGACATATGCAATTCTAATAGTAGTAAAAATTCCCCCTACTATTATTATTGCATTTTCTATACCACATTTGGAGCTGGTGAGAAGAATCGAACTCCCGACCTGAAGCTTACAAAGCTACTGCTCTACCAACTGAGCTACACCAGCGTAAACTATTTTTATCTATATCTCGGCGTATGATACACATCAAATGAAAGTGCATCTTTTCTTAATGTTCCATTTCCAGTACTTGTGCGTGGGCCACGATACATAACCCTCACATCTTGTCTTGGACAATCATGTATATCAGATACAAAAGTTCTACACAATTCAAGATTTTCATCACTCATAGGAACACCCTTTACAGTAGATTCAAAACCTATTGCATTTTCATAATGTTCAATCAATTTTTCAAATTTCATAATTTTTATCCAGCCCCTGTCCAACGGACATGACCAAAAGTTCTGTCAAGGACATTTCCCCTTGCAAAGTTTCTTGCAGGAGCTGCCCATCCAGCAGGTTTCAGAATATCTCCAAAACTGAACTTCTTATCAGTAGTAGTGTTCACAACAAAAGCTCTAACACTATCTTTGCCATTCACCTTGATATATTTTGAACCAGTAGTGTAATGAAGTTCATCAGCATACTCTTCACTCATTCTTGCACGAATTCCACTTTCATCCGCTTCACCTAATCTAGACCATCCACGATAATCATCTCGCATATGTTCCATCATAGCCTCAACACCGGCTTCGATATTTTCTTTCAATTCATTCATAATATTTTCTCTGTTTTGTAGGTTATAGTAAATGAAAGATGAATGTCATGGCGACTTAGCGTTCCTTTTTTCTTACCCACAATCTTACCTGTGGGGCAACCATTTCCATGAGCCGGGCGGTATTCACCTCAATCTTCCCTCATCTTTCACTTACTATTATACCAAACTCTGGTGAGAATGTCAAGTTTTTTTCGATGTTTTTTTTAATTTGGCGGCCCCAATGGGATTTGAACCCATGTTTTCGCCGTGAC
>ENA-OREB01001159-OREB01001159.1-marine-metagenome-genome-assembly--contig:-NODE-1159-length-13094-cov-3.318583_pt1 | contig 13094 bp, 11 predicted proteins | sample MGYA00248625_ERZ508552 | MGnify/ENA primary metagenome ERZ508552 (study PRJEB26219, sample SAMN06267888) | marine metagenome | isolation source: Monterey Bay, California, USA | place: USA:Monterey Bay...
TAATTCGGAAGATTAGCACCCGTCAGGGCTTCATTGATGAGGTGAAGACCAGGCTTCCGTGGCATAAGGTGGAGAGTGAATTCAATAATTATGTAAACATGAATGCAGTGGAGACAGCTCTGAAGCTGAAGGAGATTGCTGGATTATGATTATCATTGAAGACACTTTAAAAAAAAAATCATGTCTTCAGATTATCTCCGTCTCAAAAAGCCGGCAGGCTACGACAATTTAAAAGCAGAAGAAAAAAATGAGCTTGATCTCTATGAGAATCTGAGTGATCGCCACATTCAAATCAAGATTCTTAAGGCTACTGAGCGCACAGCAAAAAATGTCGCTTTCTACTTTTGGGTAACCATGATTTCAGCCCTTGTGTTATTCGGGCAATTGGTCGGTAATCTATAGCCCGCAGATCATCCTGATGTGCTTGCTGATCATCTTCTGGCTTGGGGCATAGTAGTCCCAGAGCTGCTTCCTGTGCTGCTCTAATCGAGCCCAAAGCTGTTTGCTTGATTGGCTTCTTTGCGGGGGATTTCACCCTGCAAGAATGTCAAGCATGATCATTGAATGAGTAAACTTGCCACACAAGGAATTCAGAATCTTTTTCAGTTTGCATCAAAGTGTGACACATACTGTGACACATGAAGACTCAAACTCTGCAGGGCCTGGAATCATTGGGGGTCAGAGGGGGTGTCTACACTTCCCCCTGCTCCCCAAGTAAAGTGGACTTTACCTTTACACTGGCATGACGGCACTTGAAGTCAAGACTTTTCTAGAAACCGTGCAAGATCACGTTGCTGGAAAGTCGCTGGAAGAGCTTTTGGCGATTGCAGACAGCCTAACCTTGCCCAAGGGTACCGTTCTGGTGCAGGAGGGGAAGTTTCATGATTGCTTTTATATTGTTGTACGGGGGAGTGCCAAAGCCTTTCAGTGGAAGGATGACGAGGTTTCATGCAGTTGGTTCGCATTTGAGAACGACGTGCTCGCCACGATGGAGGTGCTCGATGGTCAAGCTTCTGACGAGACGATTGAGTTGATGGAGGATTCTACATTGATTCAGATCAAATCGAACGCGTTTGCCTACTTGGCTGAGAACAACCTGGCCGTGGCCCGTTTAAGTTTCCATTGGCTTGCGGAGCACACCAAATTTCTGGGGGAGCAACTGGATCTAAATACGTTGTCGTCCCGAGACCGCTACGAGAACATCACAGCGGCGCATCCCGAGTTGCTTCAGCGCGTTTCCTTGACGGACTTGGCTTCTTTCTTGGGTATGCGCAGGGAGACGCTGAGCAGGGTCAGGGGCAAAGCCTGAATTTGACTTTGGTCAAACCCCGGTCTGTTTTTCGATTGTGATCTTGGCTTTATGAATTGCAGTTGCTTCCGCATTTCCATCGCATTGGTTGTCCTCGCAAACGTCATGTCAGGTTGTGGCAATTGGGCCGCCAGGGCGGTTAAGCACATTCCCGCAAGCACGGCCCTTGATAGGCCATATGCCTACGACGGGCATGTTGTCGTTGTGGGTGCGGGACCAGCGGGTTTGGCAGCCGCCAAAGTCATGGCGCAAAATGGAATCAGCTGCACCGTTTTGGAGGCGACTGACCGACTTGGCGGAAGGTTGAAGAAGGACACGATGCTGGCGGATTTTCCCATCGACCTCGGCGCAGAGTGGATTCACAGCAATCCTGTCGTCCTCAACAGGATGAAAGGCAAGCCAGGTGATGAAGTGGAGGAGGAACTCATTCCATACCGCTTGGAAAGTTCCAGCACGTGGGACGGCAAAGAGTTGCGTCCATTGACAGATCGGTTCATGAATCGCTACTACGAATTCATGCCCGAGTCCAAGTTCAAACACTCGACGTGGTACGACTTTGTCATGAACAACATCGGCGACGAGGTGGCGGACAACGTGATTCACAAATCGGTCGTCTCCCGTGTGGATTGGACTGGGGAGTCGGTTGAGGTTGTTACCACTGACGGTCAACGTCATACAGCAGACAAAGTCATCTTGGCGGTGCCAGTGGGGGTGTTGCAAAAGGACGCGATCGAATTCATCCCTCCACTGGACAAGATCCGGTCTGACGCGTTGCAGCGCATTAACTTTCTCACGGGATTCAAGATGTTCCTGCGCTTTGAGAAATGCTTTTATCCCAATGTGGTGAATTGCGAGGTGCCTTTTGGTGAGAAGGTGTTTTACGATGTGGCTTTCAAAAAGGAGGCTTCAAGCCATGTGATGGCCTTGCTCGTGCAGGGCGAGATTGCAAACAAGTACTTCGAACTGGGCTCCAAGGAAGCGATGGTTCGGGCGGCGCTGAATGAGTTGGATGTGATGTTTGACGGCGAGGCATCCAAGCATTACACCGGGGAGTGGCGGTTGGAGAATTGGGGTCAAGCACCTCACATCGAGGGGACTTGGACCGCCGCTTACCGCGAGCGGTCTAGGGATCTAGAAATCATCCGAAGGCCTTTGGGAGACAAGGTGTTTTTCGCAGGCGAAATTTTTGACATGTATCGCCAAATGGGCGTTCCAGGTGCTGTGCTGTCAGGTTTTGACGCGGCCCATGCAGCACTCACTTCAAAAGCAAAGGGCAAGTGACGATGGCGTCCCGATTTTTCACGAACTCGCTCCTAAAAGTGCTGCGTACAGTGTCCGTTGCATGAGGAATTGACCTGGGGGATATTCTGAAGCACGAGGTGATGCGGAGAAGTGCTAATCGCCTAAAGCTCTGTTCGGATTTGAAGTGATGGCCTATTCAAACCTCCTTGCCCAGTGTTTTAAGTGTTGCTTGCTTTGAGTGCCATGTATTACTTATTTGTGGGGCTCGGTATGGCAGGTCATGCCGGCTTCTTTGCATCCATCTGGGAGAGCTGATGGGAGATACCTAGGTTGGTTGTTTTGGGCTGTTGCGTTCATCCCATTGCCGTTTGCTTTAATCTTCCCTCTCTTTAAGAGTTTTTGATGTGCTAGGATTTTCGTTTGGTTTCGATGTTTGAAGCCTTTGGTGGTGTCTATGACGTGTTTCGCGTTTTGTTGATCTCTGGGTGCAGATGCAGGGATCGTTACCTCCAGCTGTAAGATTCGGTAAGGCTTTAGTGATGGAAAAGCAAGGGGCTCCTCAGGGGGCTCCTCCATGCTGGCCTCTGGAAATGACAGTGATTCCTGGGCATCTCAAGGGGGTGCGTAATACCCGCGGCTCCACAAGTCCAATGGCGGGCACCGGTCACTCACCAGCCGATGTCTAGAAGCTTGTGGAAGTATTTACGTCGCAGGAAGTGGATGCCCCTCAACAATCTGTTCCAAAAAACGCAAGTAGAATCAACAGGTCACCGACCCCCACGACTCCGTCTTCATTGAGGTCTGCAGGGCAGTCCGTTGTGCAGTCAAATTGTCCGAGCAGAAGCAACATGTCTGCCACCGTAACAGAGAAATCTCCATTGACATCGCCTGGGCAAGCGCAAGGTTCACAGCTGCCATCATCGTAGTTGGCTTCCGAATCGAAATTGCACGCTGAGGAGTCCGTGCATCCGGTTGTGCATTCGCCCAAAATGTTGGCGTCTAACCAGGCCAATCGGTCATCAATCCAATCCCGCATGTAATCCAACTCCTCCTCGTACGTCTGTCCCACAAACGCATTGGGCCAAACATACTCTCCCAACCTTGGCCAACGGGCATATTCACGCACTTGCGCTTCCCCTAACAGCGCTGCCAGCGAATCAATGGTATTGTGGATGCTCTCATTGCTCCAGGCCGCTGAACGGTAATCTTCCCACAAGCATCGGGTCAAGTCGCGGTAGGCCGGGTCTTCCAACATGCGCTCCCACCAAAACGGATTGGTGTTGCCGCAATCGGTGTCGACTTCGAAGCCTTCGGTGTTGGCCCCGTCGCAATAATCGACATTGCCCAGGCTCAAATTGTAATCCCACCACGGCCCCATGACGATTTTCCCTCCATTGGAATCCTTTTGCTTGTAGAAATACGTGCTCAGCCGATAGCCATCAATGTTTTTTGACAATTCATTGATGAGGTAGAGGTCGACAAACGAATTCACATCAACGAAAGGACTGTAGCCCAGTTCCGGATCTGTAAAGTCGGGTCCTGCCAGCGCATCTTCAAAAGCGGTAATGTGCCCTTCGATGTATTCCATCTGGGGAGCGTTGAGATCGTCTGCCTCGGGTTTGTGAAATTGAATGAAGTTTTCCGCTCCAGCCACCGTTGGGTAAGGGGAATTCCAGCCTCCATCGAAGTCGCCGGTGAATTTATCCACCTTCAATATATAACCGCCGGTCACTTCATTTCCCTCAATGTCTTCCGGTAAAAGCTTTGCGATGTCCACCCGGTTGGCATCCCGTTTGATGTTTTCCATGAGCATGTAAACCCCTTGGTAGTCCTCGTTAATGAGAACCTCGCAATACCGCCTGCGCGGTGTATAACGGTTCAATTTCTCTCCCAATTCAAATACCAAAGCATTCCGCATGAGGGATTTGTCAGAATACGGTCCGTAGAGGATCCAATCGTTTTCCTCGGGCATCCCCAAGAGGGAAACATTGTTGTTTTCACCAGCCGCATCTTGGGTCTCAAACGCGTAGGATTTTTTCGGGAACATTTGCGATGAGGAACCGCGAATTTCAATGGAAATCAAGCCGTTGTATCCCGTGGGAGCATCACCCAATTCGTTGAAGCCCGAAGCATCATTGAGCACCTCCATGTTTCCGACGATTCGGGGATCGTCCATGATGGCTTCATCGGTCGTGATGAGCACGATGGGCAAATTCGATTGGGAGAAGTAGACGCACGAACTGTCGTCTAAAGCCGCGTTTGGAACGAAATTGAGGGCTTCACTGTCCATGCACCCCTCTGTTTGAGCACATGACCCATCGTCTGTGCATTGGCCAAAGCACGTTTGCACGGAGATGGCTTCCGTCACATTTGTAAGTTGGCGGTCGTTGTAGTTCTCAGGATGCGCACAAGGCAATCCGGCAAGGTTTTCTTTGCAACTCCAATCTCCACAATTGCCATTGACGAAGGTGTAGTACCCTGTAAATCCATGCGGAACTTCTATGGTTACCACATAGGTGCCGTCCCCATCCGCATCTGTCATGGGGTTGTCACCGGGCACACCAAAATATGCTCCCCCAGCCACATAAACCCCTTGAGGTGAGACTGTTTCATTTGCCATGTTGACCTCAAACGTAACGGGATGAACGTCAGCTCCCGGGGGATTGAACCATGTCGGCGGCGGACCATAGCCCAGGCCTTCCGCAGGCACTCCTGCAAACAAAAAAGGACGGGCCGTCAAGTCTGAAGACGATGGTCCCATGTTGTGGACTTCGATGGCCAAGGTATTGGATCCTGCTGTCAGCAGCGACAGGTCAAACGGAAACGAAGACGGGATTCCTCCTGCGTAGAGTACGGCTTCCTGATCCATGTCCAGGCCTTGGTTCCATGCAATGAATTCGCCCGGTTGCCCGGCATTGCCGCGGCCTATTTCCGTGCCATTGAGGTAGGCAACAAAGCCGTCATCGTAATCCATGAAAAAATGGGCATCCAACCAATTGCTGAGGTCATCAATCTCGAAGGTGTGACGCAAGTACACCGCTGTTGTGCTCGGCAATACGGTGTTGTCATCTCCATCGCCGTAACCAAATCCGGCGGGACCTTCAGGCCAGGCGGCATCATTGAATTCGCCTTCGAACCAATCATTCGCTGGTTGGTTGTTCGGGAGCCAATAGTGCCATTGGGTGCCATCCTGCAGCACGGCTTCCCAATGATCAACTGCTTGCGCAAAGCACATCGAAGGGGAGATGAACAGGGATGACGCTAGCGATAACCCCAGTGATGTCGATGGCGACATGGGTCGTGAGGCTACCACCGACAAGGTGGCCTGAGCGATTGCCCTTGCCTTGGAGGCCACTCCTGTCAAAAAGCTTTTCATTTCAGTTCCAGTTAAAGTGCGCACGCAGCTTCGCTGCACAACGTTTTATCAAGCTGCTCGACGTTGTTCAGCGTGTCTGACGTTTTGCACGCTTCAAAAATATACGACGTACAGCCTGCTCTAAATTCATCCCCGCATCTGCCACGAAGAAGGTGTTAACCGGTGTTGTTCTAAATTCCTTTGTCATTTAGCATTTACTAAAATCAATAGGATTAATAGTATATGCCATACTTTGACCCTTTTCCAAACTCTAACAGTGAGGAGCATTTGTATCATGTTCGTGTTTGTGATATTTGATGAATTAACCGGATAAAAGGTTATGAAGCAACCAATTTCGCAAATGGTTGCCCGGCCAACACGAACCTTTTGACATTGCAATGAAGGGGATTTGTAAACATGGACAAATGCGTGGGCTATGCTTGGAAATCCCGTTAGAATCAGGGGAAGTGGGGCTTTGAGAGACGGGGTCAACTCCATTGGCTCTGCTTTTTCAGTTTTCAAAAATCAGTTCAGTGCCTTATTAGCTTTGATAGCTGGAGCAGCTCCTCCTTGGTCATTTGCGTATGAGCCAGTTTTCAGGGGGCTTCGACTCTTTGAGCGTCTATGGGAACTAAGGAGAGATGGAGCACGCTTATGATGATGAGAGTGGAGGGAGAAATCGGGTATCGGCGAAACATCCGGCGTATGTCAATGGAGATGGTGCCGTGGCCGTCCAGGACATTCTGTTGGTGCTCAGTTCATTTGGCTCTGGCTGCCTCGACGAGTGACCTCAGTGTGAACTGTGTCTTTCGCGTTGTCGACTGGTTCTGCTGCGGTAGACGGATTGGACGGCCAGTTTTTTGTTTTGTAGGTCTCGACAAGCATTTTGATGGCCTCTTCTTTATTGGTCTTGAGAATATTGAGTCGAGGATCCCAAGTCAAAGAGGCGTGGTCTGCTCGGATGTTGCTGTCACTCCAGAGTGTTAATTCTACAATGGTGGGAGTCAGGCCGAGTCCCTTTTCGGTCAGGAGATAATGGTTCGTCTTTCGGTTGTGAGGAACCTTCTCCTTCCGGATCATCTTGAGCTTTTCAAGGGTTTTAAGTCTTGAGGACAAAATGTTGGAGGCAATGCCTTCATCGCTTTGTGAGAGTGCTTTAAACGTCTTCTTCCCCTCCAAAAGCATCTGTTTAATGATGACCAAAGTCCATTTGTCTCCCACAATGTCTAATGCAGACGTGATGGGACAATTGCAGCGGAAATCATTGTTCATCGAACCAATCCTTGATGTGTAAAGGAGAACTCTAAAGTACCCAATCAGTTTTACTTGCAAAAGGAAAGTAATGACGTAGGTTTGCCAGTAGAGCAGCAGCAAAAAGCAAATCGAACATGAAAAAAGTACTGGTAACCGGGATTTCAGGATACGTGGGTCAACACTGCGCAGCGGAACTCTTGAAAAGTGGGTATTCCGTCAAAGGATCTGTCCGGAGCTTCTCCAAAGCGGATGAGGTAACGAAGGGCATCCAAAAAGTGGTAGACCCAAAAGGCAACCTTGAGTATTGCGAGCTCGATTTGTTGAACGATGACGGTTGGGATCAAGCCATGGAGGGTTGCGATTACGTGCTGCATGTGGCTTCACCTTTTGTGTCAAGCCAACCCAAGGATGAGAACGATTTAATTAAACCAGCCGTTGAGGGCACTCAGCGTGCGTTGAGGTCGGCTAAAAGGGCGGGCGTGAAACGTGTGGTTTTGACGTCTTCCATGGTCGCCATGATGGGTGATGCAAAGGGGACAGTAGAGATCAATCAGAAAAGCTGGACAAATGTGAAGGCAAAAGGTGTTTCGGCTTATTTGAAAAGCAAAACGCTGGCAGAGCAAAGTGCCTGGGATTTCATCAAGAATCAAAAGGGGGATGAACTTCTAGAATTGGTGACAATCCACCCTGGTCCAATCTATGGCCCAACCCTTTCGGGAAACTTGAATGGCGAGTCAATGGGGATGTACAAAGAGCTGATCATGGGAAAAATGCCAATGCTGCCTCAGTTTGCAATGAATTTGTCGGATGTAAGGGATGTTGCAGCGATCCATGTCGCGGCTTTGGAAAATGACAAAGCCAATGGCAACCGCTATATAGTGGCGACTGAAAAGGCGCACAAAGTGGCGGAGATGGCTGAAATTTTGAAAGAGAATGGCTACTCAAAGGTGAGTACGAGGCTTGCTCCAAATTTTCTTCTTCGCTTTATGGCGCGTTTTGACAACGATCTTAAAGGGATGCTGCCGTTTGTTGGGAACACCTTCAATGGGGACATTGGCGCAACATTGAAAACATTCAATTGGAAGCCGACACCCCTCGAAAAAACAGTTTTGGATACGGCCAAGTCCGTGGAGGAGGCCATGAATAAATAGCCTTGAAGGTGCAGGAGGGGCCTCACTTGTGATGACGCCTGTAGCACCTGCTGGCCATGGCCCAGTGTGGTGGAGCACGACGGCTGCCGGAGCTGTCACATGGCAAGCCTTTTCCTGCTTCCGCCCGTCGTTGATCAGTTGAAAAACACCGAAAGACCGGACGTAATTTGGGCGCGATTAGCAGCCTTGCCTCATGTTTCGACAGTCCATCCCTCTTTTGTTTGCGCTTTCCCTGGTTTCGTGTGGGGTAGAGCAAGCCACATCGCCACAAGCGCCATTGGTGCCATCGTTGGAGACACCTTCTACAGCCCTGACCGATGTGTGGGTGTACACCACAGCAGAAAACACCGAGATGCGTCTGGCAGATGAGGGGCAGCGTGCATTCGAACCGGCTCAGCAACCCCTGGAGACGGAGGTGGCCATCTTCGTCAATCCGGAGAAGAAGTTCCAGACCTACCTCGGGGTAGGAGGTGCAATCACCGATGCGGCCGCGGAGGTGTTCTCCAAGATGAGTCCCGCCAAGCAAGAAGCGCTGCTGGAGGCCTACTTCGGGGAGGAGGGCATCGGATACAACATCATCCGCACCAGCATCCACTCTTGCGACTTTGGTCTCGGGAGCCATACCTACATCGAAGAGGGGGATTCGGCCTTGGCGACGTTCTCCATAGCCGCGGACACCGTGAAGCGCATCCCCATGATCAAGCGGGCGGCGGAGATGGTGGGCGAGGACCTGGTGTTCTATGCCAGCCCTTGGAGTCCGCCTGCGTTCATGAAAACCAACCAAAACATGCTCTTCGGTGGTTCCTTGCTGCCGGAGTTCTACGGCGCGTGGGCGCAGTACTTTGTGAAGTTCATCGAGGCCTATGAAGCGCAGGGGCTGCCCGTTTGGGGGGTGACCATCCAGAATGAGCCCATGGCGGTGCAGCGTTGGGAATCCTGCATTTACACGGCCGAGCAGGAGCGGGACTTCCTCAAGTTCCACCTCGGCCCTGCCATGGAGGCTGCGGGATATGGCGACAAGAACATCGTGGTGTGGGACCACAATCGGGACCTGATCACGCACCGGGCCAATACCATTTTCGAGGATTCCGTGGCCGCATCCTATGCGTGGGGAACGGGTTTCCACTGGTATGAGACCTGGACCGGTGGCTTGCCGAAATATGAGAACCTGCGGTTGATTCAGGAGTCGTTCCCAGACAAGAAGCTGATGTTCACGGAAGGCTGCCAGGAGGGCTTTGACAGCGCGCATTACGAGCGCTGGTCCAATGCCGAGCGCTATGGCAACAGCATGATCAACGACTTCAATAGTGGAACGGTGGGGTGGACGGATTGGAACATCCTGCTCGACGAGGGTGGAGGTCCCAATCACGTCCAAAATTTCTGCTTTGCTCCCATCCATGGTGACACACAAACGGACGGGCTCATCCTCACACCGACGTATTACTACATCGGCCACTTCTCCAAGTTCATAGAGCCGGGTGCGCGGCGGGTCAGCACGTCGGCCAGCCGGAGCACGCTCGAAAGCACCACGTTTGAGAATCCCTCAGGCGAAAAGGTGACCGTCGTGATGAACCGCACGGACGACCCGATTGACTATGCCTTGATGGTGGGCGAGCAAGAAGTCAGCCTCTCGATCCTTCCCCACGCCATGCAGACCTTGGTGTACTGAGGCACACAGGACCGGGCGCAGGGCAGGTTGCCGCTGCTGCTATTTACTCCTGCAGGTCAAGAACCGGGAAAGGCCGATTTGAACTTGGCCGTGGACCAAGCGGCCTTTCCAGATAGGTGGGGCCGATGAGGGTGAATCAGCTGAATTACGGCTGGCGTGTCGCTGCATACCAGCGGCAACGCCGAGGTCTAGGCGCCATGCAGGAGCGAACCGAAGGCCGGCAAACAAGCGTGCAGTGGGCACCACCGCCAAGCGACCGCGGGACAGGTTTCCATCCGAATAGCGTACGACTTGTCCCTCGGCATTGATGATGCTACCGGAGGCTCCGCTTCTGATTTGCAGCGTAGCCCCCAGGCCCAGTCCGTATTGCAGTTGGCCGATGCTTCTCACCTGGCGCCATTCGAGTGGGATGGAGAAGGCTTGCAGCCGGTTGTGGTGGTCGACGTACCGGCTGCGTTCTTCCACGCCAGCTACCGGGCCTTCGTTGATGGAGAGGGTGTCTCCGGTGCTAATGTCCACCACCACGCTGACCACGCCAGGCGCGGAGATTTCGGTCTCGGTGGTCTCGGTGTACTGGAGGTTGTGGATATAGTCGGTCCAAACCAGTCCAATAGACCACGCTTGTGCGCCATCGAATTCGATCATGAGGCCACCTCCGGCGCTGTTGTCCGCGTGGAAATAGGCGCTGTGCTCGGGGTTGTCCACCATGGAGAAATGGCTCCAGGTGGGGCCGGCGAATGCCCTGATTGCAAAGGTGTTGCGTTCTGGGATGTCTTCGGTGTTGCCGAAGAGCTGAGGTGCGTTCGAGGTGGACAGTATGGGACTTGCTGTGCGCAAGGTCAACCGACATATTGAAGGGGGGGCTGTGTCCTCCGAATCGCGATCAGCGGTGGCAACGCCCGGTGCTTCTTGGATGTCGGCGGAGGCCGAGCTGTTGTCTGTCGAGACGGGGGGTGCCATCACCCGGCTGGTGGACGCGCCCGCTGCGATGTTTGTGGTGATTGTAGAGGTCGGCGTTGCTGCCGTGCCTGCGGTGGATCCCTGGGATGACGTTGTTGTAATGTGGGGGTATGCTTCCGGGGACGCCTTCACTGCATTGACAGCAGTTTCTGATGCTTGGGGAGTGGTGGTGGCGCTGCGTCCAGATTCGGGAACTTTTGGCTCGGCTGAGCTGCTGGCTTCGCTTGGCTCGGCTGAGCTGCTGGCTTCCGATGTTTCTTGTGTGGCCGATGTTGCCGCTATGTCAGAGGGGGCAGGGTAAGGTGCAGCTTCCACCTCTGATTGCTGTGCGTCCAGGGTGGGCGCAGGGGAGATGGTGGGGTCAGCTTGACGGACCATAAGCCCCATGAAGATGGCCGCGGCGATGGAGCCGGCCAGAGCCAGCCGGAAGGGGGTCTGCTTCCACCAGGGTGTGGGCAACGCCGAAGGCACCCCGAGGGCGGCATCGATGTTGGCCCAGAGGTCGTCTGCTTGTCCAGGCACATCTGCACCCCGGTATCCGCGGAGCCGCTTGCCCAAGAGTTCATCCCAATGCTTCATCGTTCGTGCTGGGTTTTAGTGACCAGTTCTTCTCCGGACCATTCAAAACGGTCCCGAATCCACTTCCTGGCCCGGGTGAGCCGCTGGCGCGACATCTCAGAGGTGATTCCGATCATATCGCTGATCTCTTTGTGGCTGTAGCCATCCACGAGGTGCAGGTTCAACACGAGGTGCTGCTCTTCAGGCATGGCCTTGATTGTGTTGACGAGGTCTTCGAGGGCCATGTCCTGTATGACGCTGGGTTCGACGGAGGCGTGCACTTCTTGATCTACGCCCTGATGGCGGGCGCGCTTCTTGCCTTCATTGATGGCCGTGTTGATGGCAATGCGGGTAGACCAGCTCCTGAAGGCCCCTTTGCTTTCGTCGAATTGATTCATGTTCTGGAAAATGCGGATGAAGGCTTCCTGAAGAATGTCTTGGACGTTGGTCTCGCTGCGCGTGTAGCGACGGATAACTCCTCGGAGCAGGGGGAGCAGGGCGTCGAACGCCGCACGTTGCGCATTTCGGTCTCCCTTTCTGCAACCATCGAGCCACTCAGCTTCTCGTGTTTCATCGCTTGATTTTGCCACGTCACAGTTCCCTTTGACTCCGGTAATTCTGTTTGATTCGGTTCATCGCGAGCGTTTACTCAGCATCCGATGGCAATGGGGACAAAGGCTCCTCCGACTGGATTCCCATTTTCGCCAGACACACCAATGGTCGGTCCTTGGATCGGTTCGTTTCCACAGGACCAGGAGTAGGTCAGGCTGATTTCTATCGTGTTTTCCGGAAAGGCAATGGGGATTTCCGACATGCCTGGTTGTACGGTTAAAACGGAAGGCACATTGAGGATGGGCGTATCACAATCCAACATCAGCTCTGCGGCAGTGGGGCTGTTGGAGGTGACAAACAGGATGACCACTTCACCTTCTAGGGACAGCTCCAATTCCACTTCTACGGTGTCGCTCACGGAACACCCCAGGGAGTCCGCGACGTCGACGGTGTGGGGCCCGGCCGGCAGGTTGAGCACGGTCGAGGTCAAGCCCACGGTGGCGCCGGTCGAGTCTGCCCACTCATAGGCGTACGGTGGGGTGCCACTGGTGGCCATGGTTTCTACTGATCCGGTCCCCGAGCCATTGTCTGAAGTAGAGAAGGAGGTCAGCGTGAGGGTGGCACAGTCCACTTCGAAGACCGTGGGGTCTTCAAAGGTCTGGGTGACGGTTTCTTCCTCGTAGTCCACCTTGGCGCAGGACCCGAGCATCAGTGCCATTAGCACTGTACCCGGGCCCAAAAGCCAAAGGGGTGAAAGCAGTCCGCGCCTCATGAGCCGGGTGTTCAGCGGATGACCACTTTGCGGGTGGCCCAAGTGCCGCGATTCTCGACGCGCAGCAAGTAAATGCCGGGAGCCAGGCCATCCAGCTGGAGGGTGAAGCTGCCTTGATCGGTATTCGCAGAGGACAAGTCCAGCGCGAGGCGCTCGCCGGTGAGGGTGGTCAACTCTGCGGTTACCGCTCCGCCGCGGGGGTCGAGTCCACGCAGGGTGAGCTGGCCCCCCTCTACGGGGTTGGGGAAGATTTCGAAGGTGTCGGTCCACTC
>ENA-OREB01001162-OREB01001162.1-marine-metagenome-genome-assembly--contig:-NODE-1162-length-13080-cov-3.074214_pt1 | contig 13080 bp, 7 predicted proteins | sample MGYA00248625_ERZ508552 | MGnify/ENA primary metagenome ERZ508552 (study PRJEB26219, sample SAMN06267888) | marine metagenome | isolation source: Monterey Bay, California, USA | place: USA:Monterey Bay...
CGCGCTCGTCGGCCACGTCGCCTGCTGCCCCCCGCCGTCGAGGCTGCCTTCGCCGGCGAGCCCCCCGTCGTCGAACCACCCGCGCTCGACGCTGGTCGTGAAGCGGAAGTTCTTCCCGTTGAAGAGGGGGACGCGCTTCCCTTGAGCAGAGCAGGAAGTCAGAAGAGTGAAGGACAAGAGGAGTCGGATGATGAAATCTTTGGTAATCATGGCAAAGATTACGGGGATCTCGCGCCGATTATGACAAGAATTTTAGGAAAGATTCCGGTGGATGGGACCGGCGCCTTACGGAGGTGGTTTTAATGGAGACCCTGTAGCCTTAGGGTGGTTCTAAGAAGAATAGGAACGTGTTCTCTTTCGGGTAGGACGATCTGAGATTAGTTCTTTCAATCCTTCCGAGTCGGTGGAGAGTTCTTTCAATTCGGCTATGAAAGTAAATCTCTTCCTCAAAACCTCCCTGCTTCTTTTTGCGGCAGTTACCTCCGCCCATGCTACAAAAAATCCCGTCAAAGTATTTATCCTTTCCGGTCAATCTAACATGGTGGGTGCCGGGAAAGTGGATGGAGGTGGAACCCGGTGGGGTGCCGAGATGATTGACCCGGTGGTGTCAGTTTATGAAGGGAGCTACGATGCGAAGGCGGATTACGACTCCTTGAAGCCGATCAAGATGCTCAAGCTGGAGAAGTTTGGAGGAACGGAGCCGACTCCTTATCCCGGTGGGGGAGTTCAGGTGACACGGGGATTTTTTCAGCCCAAGGAATCTGGAATCTACGAATTCCGGCCGGGCTACGGGGGATCTTCGAACTGCCTCATGGAAGTAGGCGGTAAGGAAGTGCATCGCGAGGAAGCGGGCGGAGAGGCTGTTCAAGCTGAGATCAAACTGGAAGGAGGGCAGAAGGTTCCGTTTAAGATCACCTACTTCACTCGCGATGCTAATGGCTTGGGCTGGACGGCCCGGCTGGATGTCCCTGGTTCTTTGAAGACGCTGGTGAAGTTCGGAGGAAAGTATCCCTACTTGATGAATGACAAGGGTCAGTGGACGGCTCGTGACGATGTTTACTATCGAGGCGTCGTGACCGCGACGGGGAGCCGATGGATGGGAGTCCAAGGAGGAAGAATCGGGCCCGAATTAGGATTCGGGCATGCCGTTGGGGAAGCGGTTGAGGAGCCGGTCCTTGTTTTGAAAACCTCGCAGGGGAATCGTTCGCTGGGTTGGGACTTTCTTCCGCCGGGAGGCAAGCAGTATGAATTTGAAGGAAAGATATACGCTGGTTACAAGGAGTCACCTTTGAGCTGGGATAAGGGCACGGAGCCCAAGCCGATCGGGTGGTATGCCGGGAAGCAGTACGATGATTGCTTTACGGCTGCTCACGAGGTTCTTGACAACTTCGATGCCCAATTTCCACACTGGAAGGGGAGAGGATATGAGATCGTTGGCTTCGCCTGGTGGCAGGGTGATAAGGATCGCTATAATCTGGCGCACGCCAAAAAGTATGAGGAGAACCTTGTGCATCTCATCAAAACCCTGCGCGCTGAATTCAAAGCGCCCAAAGCCAAGTTCGTTGTCGCCACTCTCGGGCAAACCGCGAAGGATAGCACTGACGTAAATGAGAAACTCATTCTCGATGCTCAACTCGCGGTGGATGGAACCGCTAAAAAATATCCTGACTTTAAAGGAAACGTTTCTACCGTCTATACTCATCCTCTTAGTCAGGGCGGAGCGTCGAATAGCCATTACAATGGCAACGCTCAAACCTACATGGATGTTGGATTGGCGATGGGCGAAGCGATGATGAAGCTGCTGGAGACCAAGTAGGAGGCCGATCTATGTCCCAAGGATTAAGAGAAGAGCTTATTTCTTTCGAACACGAGCTCTCTCGGACTTGGCCTTGAACTCGGGGTCCGCTTTCTTTGGCAACCATTTGGAGAGATCCTCAAGAGTGTCTTTGTGGGCTGGTTCATTTGCGAGATTGTGGAACTCATCCGAATCAGTTCGATGGTCATAGAGTTCCTTCGCGCCATCTTCATAGGAAATCAAACGCCAGTCCCGGGAACGGATTGAATGATTCCCAAAGTAGGAAGAAGTGATCGCCGGCTCCTTCCGCGGTGTCGCCGCGTCACGGAGTTGAGGTAAGAGTGAAACTCCCTCGAGATGGGAACTCGCAGGCAAGTCGCAAAGTTTGACTAAAGTGGGATAGATATCGAGCAAGCTGGCAGGCTCCCGGCAAGCCTCCCCCGGCTTAATTCCTGGCCCCACGAAAAGCAACGGAACCTTTGTTGATTCCTCCCATAGCGTGCGCTTTGCCCAATGCTGTTTTTCACCCAAGTGGAATCCATGATCACTCCACAAAACAATTAGAGTATTCTCGGCATGAGGACTGGATTTTAAAGCTTCCAAAACGGTGCCCACACAATGGTCGACAAAACTAACGGAAGCCAAGTAAGCGTGGGTCAAGCTTCGCTGCTTTCCATGCTCAATCACTTCGGCATGAGTCGGAGCTAGTGCATAGTCATTGATTCCAAGAAAGTTCTTCGGTAAGTCATCGAGATCCGACTTCGGAGTTTGCGGAAGCCTCAGGGTTTTTGCATCGTAAAGCTCAAACCACTTGGGAGGAACGAAGAGTGGAACGTGAGGTCGAAAAAATCCGACCGACATAAAGAAGGGTTTCTCAAAATCTTCCTGGAGCGCTTTAGCCGCGTTCTCTGCCAGTTGGACATCGGCCATCTCGGCATCCTTCTCCGGATAGGCGCCCCAATCCCAAGCCGCACTCCAATCAGCGGGGCGACTCATTGGCTTCTTAGTTCTGGGACTCCTTTTCCGCCCAAGGGACCGATCAATCGCACCAGCCAGACGGCCATTGAAATCCTGATGCAAAACCTTTCCACCAGCCAGAGTGAGATACCCGTGATCCTTGAAATATTGCTGGATCGTGGGGATCTCTTTTAAAGCAGGTAACTGCTGATAAGAAGGTCCGATCTCGTAACTCCCGTGCGTTGTCGCCGCCACGCCCGACATCACGCTAACCCGCGAACAGGAACAAACTGGAACAGCACAATGGGCATTGGCAAAATTTCGACCTCGTTTCGCAAGCGCATCCATGTGGGGAGTGAGCGCTCCGGGATGACCTCCAAGGAATCCGGTCCAGTCATTGAGATCATCGATACAAATCATCAGGACATTGGGAGGAGCTGTATTCTCCTCTTCATCTTGCGGTGATTCTGCCGCGAGAGCCTTGCGCACGGATGTAGCGACAGCCTCACCCAGTAGCTTCTGCTCTTCCTCTTTGTAGAAATGGACATCATTCCCCTTACGCCATGAATCAAAGAGAGAAGAGTCCTTAACGACTCCATGCAGATCATTAATGATGATTTCAGGATACTTCTTCATGACTTCCAGAGCCGCGTCATTAAACTCCTTCGCTGCTCCCTTGCGACGAGCATACTTACCCTTATTGCTCTGCGGAATCGGTGTGGTCGAACACCAGATTAACTTCGCGCCAGTTTTCTTGAGGATCGCGATCTCCTTCACAAGATTCTCTTTGTAGGTCTCCAGCGACACTGCAAAATTACCAAAGGTTTCAGTCGTTTGGTCATAGCTTTGTTTCAGATCATGCAAGCCATGATTAAATTGGATGACATCCCAGCCCAATCGCTCTTCTTGGTAATTCCCTAGCCAAAGGTCCATATTCTGGATTCCTTGCACCGTCGAAAAACTATTCCCCTCGTTGCGATGATAATTGGCGACCCCCTTCAAGGCCGCCCTCGCGGATTCATGGTAATTCATGCTGATCGAATCACCCACCACCAAGACACGAGGAAGATTGGGATCATCTGTCTTGCGAGGATCTTCAAGCGCTCTTACCTCCATCTCATGAACCACAAAATGCCCATCCACTTGCTCACCCTGGATCGTTACTTTCCAAAACCCCTTTTCTAGATCGGCCGGCGTTAGAGGTTCATGCACATAAATTCTGGCATGCCGCTGCCGAAGGGTCACTCTTACCGGCTGTCCGTTAAGGTCGACCAAACCGCTCTTGGGAGTCTCCCCGAGATCCGGAGTCAAATGGCTGACAATCTTGCGATGCCCTTGTTCCGGACCAGTTGCCTTGCCTCCCCCAAGATGCACTACCGCCACCCGTGCTACAAATGGCTGTCCCTCGGACATCGCCTTAGCATTGGCATCATCAATCCCTTGAAAGTGGGTCAGAACGGGACCCTTGATTCCAGAAAAACTCTTCCGTTCCTCAACCTTTATAATCTTAACATCTTGAGACCAACGCACCCTGAAGCGCGACTGTCCCAAATCCGTTTTCGGAGCATACTCCGTTTCCTTCAGCAACTCAAAAGTCTGCGTCGTCGGATCCACTCCATAGATGTTGCCAGTGACCCCATTGAGCTCAACTTGGGACCAAGCCGCAAGAGTAAGGACGGCATGAACTGGCAGAAAACAAGCGAGGTACTTCATGAGCAAGTTTCTACGAAGTGATCGACCCGACTCTCTCCGCAAAGTAGGAGAAATCGGCCACTAAGATTGCTGAACCAATTGTCTGCCAAGGAACTACCAGCGTGGTGATCAAGCAGGCGATAGACGAGATCAGGCAAAACGGGCGTAATGGAATCATCTATAAGGTGGAGTGAGTGAAAGTAGGACAAGTTGGCAACTTGTCGGCAGGCACATTCACTGCTGCGGAACCGGCGAAGGCACTGGTTAATCCTATCCCAGATAAAGATCGCGTCCTTTGGCGAGGTTGGCAATTTTGCGGTCGGCGATGGAGCGCTTGAGCATCCAGAATCCGCAGTCGGGGTGGATGAACTTGACGCGGCCTTCGCCGAGGGCGGCTTCAGCTTCCTCGATCGACCTGGCAATCTGATCGGGTGTCTCGATGTGGTTGACCTTGATGTCGACCACACCCAAACCGATGCCGATCTCCGGGCGGATCTCCTTGAGGGCTTCAAGGTCGTCCTTCGGACGATGGGCCAGTTCGAGCACGAGGTGATCGGCGTGCAGCGCATTGAGAAACTCAAGTAGTGGCTTCCACTTACCGGCCTGAATGGTTTGGCCACCGTAGTTGCCGAAACAGAAGTGGACGGCGGTCGGGCCATCGAAGGCATCAAGCACCCGATTCATGGCTTCAGCAGCGAGCGGGCCGTGTTCCGGATTACCCGGGATGTTCGCCTCGTCAACCTGCAGGCAGGAGCAGGGAAGATCCTTCACTTGTTCGGCGAGGACGTCGGCAATCGCGAGGGTGAGGGCGTCGAAATCACCGTAGTGATTGTCGAGAAGAGTGCGCGCCAGCATGTAGGGGCTGGTCACGGTGAACTTAAAGGCGCCACCGGCCACGCTTCCAGCGCGCCGACAGTCTTCGATGAGGTTGAGGCCCCCGCCGGATAGAGCTTCGCGGACCACCGCGGCGGGCTTGGACCGGAAGCCCATCTCCTGCTTGGCGCGGAAGGCTTCGGTGTCAGCGCGACCAATGATTGAGTCACAGCCGCCCATCGGTCCGACGAAATATTCGATCATCCCGTTGGTGTCCGGATGATTGACGTCGAAGCGATAAAGTTCTCCATCGGTAGGGAGATCGATGCCGGACTGACGCTGGGTGTCGAAGATCACGCGGGTGGCATCGATGACAGCCTGCTCGGAAGGCAGGGCGCTGAGCCAATCAGGGACCGGATAGGAGCCGACGGTGGTGGTCAGGATACGAGGGGAGCTGGGAATGGATGGAGTGTTCATGATTTGGAAATTGGTAGGTTTGCGTTCTGTTGTGGTTGGTTTTTCAGGTCTTGGGCAAAGGCCTCGCGATGCGCGGTATCCGGTGGCGTCGTGAAGCGGCTGACGACGACGAAAACGATCGTATTAACGACCATGCCGCAGAAGCCGACGTCGAGGAGGGCCTTGAGCTTGCCGGTGCCGGAGACTAGCGCGCTGCCTTCGCCGAAGAGGAGGGCTCCAAGAGGCGGGAAGAGGAAGACGACAATCATGCCGGCGACCAGTCCCGCGACCGCACCCGCCTTGGTGCCCCGACGGAGGAAGAGAAGGTCGATGGTGATGGGGAGGAGTTGCGCCGAGAAGGCCATCGCGAGGAAGAAGAAGGCCGCGATGGTATCGAGGAGGTTTGTCCCGGATCCCGCGTAGGTGATTCCCGCTGCCGCCAGAGTGGCGATCACGATAACAGCCCTTCCAAACCAGGTGCGTTCCTTCTCCCCGGCTTTGGGGCGGAGTTGATGATAAACATCGCGGGTAGCCACGGCGGAGAGGGCGTGGAGGTTCGAGTCGGCGGTGGACATGGAGGCTGCCATGACTGCCACGAGGATCAGGGAGACAAGGATGACGCCCACCGTTCCGAGGAGTTCGGGGAAGAGATCCTGAATGACTCTCACCACGATCTGATCCGGATTGGTGAGGCCTACGGGCAGAGAGCCGTCGGCGAGCATCGGGTAGAGGGTCCGCCCACCAAGGCCGACCAGGAAGACGCCGAATATGAAGCAGATCGGGAGGATGGTAGAGAAGGCAATGGCGGTGCGCCGCAGAGTGGCGGAGTCGCGCGCCGCGTAGAATCGCATCCACTGTGCTGGCTGCACGATGCTGGCCAGCGATGCGAAAGCGCAGAAGGTGACGGCATGCCAGGCGTTGAATTTGGCCGGGGCATCCGGCATGGTAAGGAGCTGGCCGTCGAGTTGACTCACTTCCTTGAAGTAGCCACTCGGGCCGCCAAGGGCGTGCATGAGGACGACCCCGGAAAGGAGCATTGCTGAGAGGAGGAGCAATCCCTGCAAGACGTCGGTCCAGGCCACCGAGCGCATCCCGCCCACGATCACGTAGGTCATCGTTATCAGCGAAAGGGCGCCGACCCCGGCATTCTCCATGGTCAACTCCTGACCTAAAAGCGTCACACTGGCGATATCCGGGAAAAGACCTTGGGCGAGGATGCCTCCGGCCTTTACCTGCATCACAACGTAAGGGACGACGTAGAGGGCTCCGAGAAAGGCCACCATGCCGCGGATGAATTGTGAGTCGCCGTAGTAGTCCGCGATCATGTCAGCCGGGGTGATGTATCCGCGTTTGCGACCGATGCGGCGGATGGGATTGCCGAGGATGTAGATCGCAGCGGCGGCCACCGGGAGATTGAGGGCATAGAACATCGGCGGAACGCCGTTGCCGTAGACCCATCCGGGAAAGGTGAGGATGGCGAAGCCCGAAAAATAGGTCGCCATGATGGTGAGCGAGGTGGTGAGCACTCCCTGCCCACGGCTTGCGAGGTAGTAGTCCGCTTCGGCGTGCTTGGCCCGGCGGCCCTTCAGAAGGCCAAGGATCCCGAGGGCAAGGAGCCCGACGAGATAGAGGATCAGGGTAATGTGTGGAATGTAGTCCATCAGTCTTCGTCTCTCCAGAGGGTGCGGGCGGCGATGAGAATACAACTCGTCATGACGAGGCAGGTGAAGACGAGCCAGAGGTAAAGAGCAGGCACACCGAAGATGAAGCGGACGTTTTCGGGGTCGCCGCCGGCGAGGTGGGAGCCGAGGCCGGGACCGATCAGGAGGGCGGCGAGGAACACCACCGTCAAGCGGATGCGGAGCGGTCGAAGCTTGTCGGTAGGCGGATCAGTCATGAGGTGATGGGGTGGTGGTCGGCGGAATTGCCGCTGGCGAGAAATTCTCCGGGAGTCATTCCGCTCTGGCGTTTGAAGACCCGATAGAAGTAGGCCACATCGCGGAAGCCCGACTCGTAGCAGGAGTAAAGGATGTGTTGGGTCTCACGAAGACGCTCCATGGCATACTTGATACGGCGTTCGTTCACGTAGTTGGTCAGAGTGCGCCCGGTGCGCAATTTGAAGAGGTCGGTGAAGCGGCGGGAAGACAAGTTGCACCGCGCGGCAAGTTCGGGGAGAGGGATCTGCTTGTAGAAGTTGGCATCGAGATGCTCGATGATCGCGTCGATGGCATGATTGTTGTTTCGTCCGGAGTGGTCCGCAGGAATACAGGACCTGATGGTGTGCACGAGCAGGTCTCCTGCCGCCGAAATGCTGGCGAGTTCCCAGCCTGGTTGCGAGAGGGTCTGCTCACGGAGCATGAGCTTGAGGAGGTCGATCATCTCGCTGTGCTGAAACGCTCCCCGAGCGTGACGAGGGCGGCCGAGGGAAAGGCTGGCGCACGCCTCTTTCCACACTGCTTCCCGGCGGCCTCCGGGAACCAGAAAGCGCTCATTCATACAGGCGATGACAAGAGTGAGGGGTTCGTTTTGGTGGTCGACAAAGCGGTGCTCGAGGCTTGCAGGAAGCACGAGGAATTGGTCTCGCTGAATGGAGATTATTCCCTGCTCGAGTTCAAGTTGACCTCGCCCCATTGCGACCCAACAAAACTTGTGAAAGGGCCATTGTTGCCGCTCCATGTGGAAGGTTTCGGCGTGGTGACTTTCGATCACGGTTAGTCCGTGTTCCGGAAAGTGGACATCGGCGGGACGACTCCGACGGAGGAGTTGATCCTGCGGCTGAATGTCGTGTTTGCTCATTTGGTCAATAGGTATAGCGAGAGGCGGAAAGGAGCTTATATACCACTAAATCAATAGTATCTGGCCCGTATTATAAAGGAAAAACACCATCGTTTCCTAATAATACAATCAATTTTGGCCGAATTATCCAAGAAATTCCGTGGGAGGTGGCCTAACCCCTCACCGGAAACATCACAGTCACCGCCTACTCTAGTGCTGTCCGCAGGCCTGTCCGTCCCTTTCGCTACGGGATCTTGCAGGCCCACGCAAAAAATGAGAAGCTGACCTACCAGTCGGCCATGAATTTTCCAAAAACACCATCTCTTCTTCGCCTGGCCGCCATTCTCGTAGTGGTCCTTCCGGTTCGTGCTGAGGTTGATTTTGGTCGCGATGTTTTGCCAATTTTCAGTGCTAAGTGTGCCAGCTGTCATGGCGGAGTGAAGAAGACGAGCGGATTCACTTTCACCAATTATCGGACCTTGTTCGCACCCGCCAAGTCCGGTGCGATTCCCATCGTTCCGGGTAAGCCGGAGAACAGCGAAGTAATCGCACGCATTGGACATGCCGATCCTGACGAGCGGATGCCGCCCGAGGGCGCCGCCTTGAAACCAGAAGAAATCGAGACCTTGAAGGAGTGGATCGCATCTGGTGCGGAATGGCAGGAGCACTGGGCATTCTTGCCACGCAATCCTGGGATACGGCCGCGTAATAAAAATACTATCTGGCCGGTGAACGGGATCGACCATTACGTTCTTGCGAATCTCGAGACCGCGAGGATTGAGCCTTCGCCGGAGGCCGATCGTTACACTCTGATCCGGCGCGTTGCGCTCGATCTCACTGGGCTGCCGCCGGGCCTCATCGAGGTCGATGCCTTCGTTGCTGACAAATCACCAAATGCCTATGAGAAGATCGTAGACCACTACTTGGCATCGCCCCATTTCGGTGAGCGCTGGGCACGCCACTGGTTGGATCAGGCTCGTTACGCCGACTCTGATGGTTATGAAAAAGACAATGCTCGTGGCGACGCCTGGGTGTGGCGCCAGTGGGTGATCGATTCCCTCAATCACGACCAGCCCTTCGATCAATTTACGATCGAGCAGATCGCCGGCGATCTGATCCCGGACGCGACGCCCGGACAGCACCTTGCCACTGCTTTTCATCGCCAGACTCTCTTCAACCGTGAGGGTGGCGTTGATCCGGAAGAGGATCGAACCAAGCGCGTGATCGATCGTGCCACGACGACTGCCACAACCTGGCTCGGATTGACGATGCAATGCGCGCAGTGTCACGACCATCCTTACGACCCGATCACGCAAAAGGAATTCTATCAATTCTACTCCTTCTTCAACAACGCCGACGAATCGACGGTCGGCGTGCCGAAATTTCGCGTCTCTGATCTCGCTCCAAAAGAGGACACCCTAGAAAAAGCGAAGGTTGTGGCACGAGCCGAAGCAGAGTTATGGGTGAAGAACATAAGCGCCTCTCTCGCATACAATGCCGCGCATCCTTCCATGACTGAAGTCCCGAAAGTTCTCAAAGCCGAATCTGCCTCTGGTGCGAAATTGGAATTGCAAAAAGATGGCTCGTTGCTGGTGACTGGAGCGATCCCGGACAAGGACGTATACACCCTGCGCCTGAGTGTTTCCCAAGCAGATGTCAGTGCTATCAAACTCGAAGTGTTGCCAGACAAGGGTCTTCCCAAAAACGGTCCCGGCCGTGCCAAGAATGGCAACTTTGTCCTCGAGCAGATTCTTATCGAGGGGAGCCAGCTGAACTCGGCGACTGCGGATTTTCACCAACAGAAACTAGATCCAGGTGGTGCCCTCAAAGAATCGGAGAAAACGGGTTGGGCGATCAGCCCGGAGATGGGCAAGGCACATCAGGCGACCTTTGGGCTCGAAACTCCCATCGCCAAGCCTGGCGAAATCACGGTGAAATTGGTGCAAAATTACGGCGGCGATCATGTCATCGGACGGTTTCGATTAAGCGTGATCAGCGGGGAGCAACGTCCGGTGCCAAGTGAGCTGCACAAATTGAGACCGGATCAATTTGATGAGCTGGAGCAACACTACTTCGCCCGGATTAATCAAACGACCGCCGCACTTGTCAACGAGCTGGCCGAAGCAAAAAAGCGCAATCGGGTTAATGCTCGCGTGATCCGGCAACGCGACAAATCCCCACGCCCAACCTATATCTTCCACCGTGGCGATTTTCTCCAACCACAGAAAGATCTAGGGGTAGTGCAGAGTGCGCCGCCCGTGCTGGCTCATCGATTCGAAAAAGAGAATGCCACGCGTCTCGATCTTGCCAGATGGCTGGTTGCCGAAGAGAACCCGCTCACCGCTCGCGTCGTTAGTAATGTCATCTGGTCGCACCTCTTTGGAGAAGGTCTTGCTCCCACACTCGACGACTTCGGTAGCCGCGCACCAAGGCCAATTCATTCGCGATTGCTCGATTGGCTTGCGAACGAATTCATCCGGCTCGGTTGGAGCCGCAAGCAGCTTATCAAAACGATCATCATGTCCCGGAGCTATCGCCAAGCGAGCGCCCACCGCCCGGATCTGATCAGCTTCGATGCCAACAATCGGCTGTTGCACCGCCAGAACCGACCCCGCGTCGAAGCGGAGATCGTGCGTGATCTGCATCTGTCGGTGAGCGGGCTCTTGTCGAAGAAAGTTGGCGGTGAGAGCGTATTCCCACCAATACCCGCGGACGTCGCCGCGCAGAGCTATGCCTCAAGCTTCAAGTGGAAAACCAGCAGCGGGAGTGATCGCTACCGCAGGGGGATGTACACCTTTTTCAAACGCACCGCGCCTGATCCCAACCTGCTCACCTTCGACTGCCCGGATTCCAATCTGACGGTCATTTCCCGTTCGAGTTCCAACACGCCGCTGATGGCTCTCGCGACGCTGCAAAACGAAGTCTTCCATGAAGCTGCGCAAACTTTCACTAAAAACCTGCTGGAAAATCCTGCACTGCAAACTGACCTGGGGCGGCTGACCCAGGCGTTCCGCACCTGTCTTGCCAGATTCCCGGAAGAGGCCGAGCTCGTCACTTTGACCGGTCTACTCAAAGATAACCGCGAATATTATCGGGACGACAAGGAATCAGCTCTCAAACTGGCTCCCTCCAAATATTCCGATCCGGTCGAGGCCGCCGCATGGGTCGCCACCGTCCGGATTATCACCAACCTCGACGAGTTTATCGTCCGCAATTAGGCATGCATCCAATCGAAGAATATCAGCAACTGACCCGCCGACATTTTCTCACTTCAGCTGCTGGGGGCATCGGAGGAACTGCCCTTGCTTCCATGCTTGGTTCGGATTTGACCAGCCCGATGGCACCGAAGCTCTCGCAGTTTGCGCCTAAGGCAAAGAACTGCATTTTCTTTTTCATGGCTGGGGCGCCTTCGCAGCTCGATCTTTTTGATCCAAAGCCAAAACTCAACGAGCTGGATGGTAAGAAGATGGACGGCTCACTCTTGGAAGGAAAACGATTTGCCTTCATCAAAAAAGAGTCAGCAGTTTTGATGGGATCAAATCGAAAATTTGCGCAACACGGACAAAGTGGAATGTGGTTCTCCGATCTGGTGCCGAACCTCGCCACTTGTGCGGATGACTTGTGCATGGTGCGCAGCTTACACACAGATCAATTCAATCATCATCCAGGACAACTTCTGATGCAAACTGGCGAGGCTAACTTTGGTCGCCCGGCGATTGGTTCTTGGCTCACCTATGGTCTGGGCAGCGAAACCCAAAACCTGCCTGGCTACGTGGTTCTCACTGCTGGTCGAGGTTCGAGTGGAGGAGCAACGCTGTGGCAGAGCGGGTTTCTTCCTTCGGTTTACGAAGGAGTGCGCTTCCGAAACTCTGGTGATCCGGTCTTGAATCTCACCAATCCGGCAGGCCTCCCGGACAAACTGCAGCGACGGGGACTCGATGCCTTGAATGAGCTTAACGCAATGCGTCACGCGAAGATGCATGATCCTGAGATTGCTAGTCGCATTGCAAGTTACGAACTCGCCTTCCGGATGCAATCAGCAGCACCGGAACTCGCCGATCTCAGCGGCGAGAGTGAGGCCACCAAGGAAGCATATGGCCTCAACCGTAAGGACCCGAAAGGTGGTGGGCGTGGGAGCGGTGGCGGCGAAACCTATGAGACCTTCGGGCGTAATTGCCTTCTCGCGCGTCGTATGGTCGAGCGCGGAGTTCGCTTCGTTAATATCGTGCATGCCTCGTGGGACCACCATTCAAATCTCGATCATGAACTCGAGTTCAATGCTGGCATGAGCGATCAGCCCGTTGCGGCGCTTATCAAGGATCTCAAGCAACGCGGCCTACTTGATGAAACTCTCGTTGTCTGGGGATCCGAATTTGGCCGCACGCCACTGGGTGAAAACCGCCCTGGTAGAAAAGCCAACACTGGACGTGATCACCATCCGAATGCCTTCACAATGTTCATGGCGGGAGGAGGCGTCAAAGGAGGGCTTACTTATGGCGAGACTGATGAGATTGGTTGGGATCCCATTGTTGATCCGGTCCATGCCAACGATTTCCACGCAACCTTGTTGGCAATGTTTGGCCTCGATCATG
>ENA-OREB01001163-OREB01001163.1-marine-metagenome-genome-assembly--contig:-NODE-1163-length-13079-cov-2.271112_pt1 | contig 13079 bp, 10 predicted proteins | sample MGYA00248625_ERZ508552 | MGnify/ENA primary metagenome ERZ508552 (study PRJEB26219, sample SAMN06267888) | marine metagenome | isolation source: Monterey Bay, California, USA | place: USA:Monterey Bay...
CTCGGCACTGATCTCGAGAAATTTCGTGGTCCGTTTGTAGACCAATTGGCGGAGGTGACCAATCGCGTGAAATACGGATCGTTTGAGCTGCCTAACGATGATGAGATTGGTGCGGTTTTAGTAGAGCCCATTCAAGGACGTGGGGGTAAGGTGATTCCTCCTCCCGGATTTTTGTTAGCACTCAGAAATTGGTGCGATGAGCACAATGCTCTCTTGATTTTTGATGAAATCTATACTGGTTTTTTTCGCACTGGAAAGTGGTTCGCCGGTGAGTGGGAAGGAGTAGTCCCTGATCTGATTTGCGTTGGAAAAGCGATGAGTGGGGGCTTTCCGATTTCTGCTTGTGTGGGAAAAGAAGAAGTTATGGATCAGTGGCCTAAGAGTTCCGGCGAGGCGTTGCATACCAGTACTTTTTTGGGGCATCCGGTAGGCTGTGCCATGGCATTGAAATCGCTGGAAATTTTTGAAAGGGACGCAACGGTTCGATTGGTGGAACAATCCTCACAAAGGCTTTCTAGCGCGCTGCAGTCGTTTGATCACAAAGCGGTTCGAGAGGTGCGTGGTCGTGGCTTGATGTGGGGACTGGAATTGAATCGCCCAGCCGGCAAGTTATTGACCTCGCTTTTAGCTGAAGGGATTCTCTTTCTGGCGGATGGGCCGGAAGGAAACGTCCTTTCTTTTACCCCCCCCTTCCTGATCTCGGAAAGGGAGTTAGATTATGCGCTTGCTGCAATACGGCGACTTTTAGATGCCTCTTAAACTAGGTTGAGTCGCTCATCACTTTCGAGCGTCTTTGCAAGATTCTCCCACCCATTTGGGGTCTGCAGATTAAAGATCCTAAGATAAAGAGTCACCAATTTGGGGTCGTGTGCTTCGATGAGGTTGTCGATGGTGGACTTAAGTTTTTCATCATCGAGAGTTTCAGGGAGAGCTCCTTCGACTGAGCCTTCTCCATCATGCTCGATTCCCATGCCGTCACAAAATCCAATTAAAAGCTCTTGTTGCCCTTTCATGAAGTAAACCTGAAAGAGATGTTCCCCGATGGTATCGCTGGTCTTCAGTTTAAGGGTTTTATGAAGCCAAGAAATCTGCTCTGAGACCGACTTTTTCTCAACGAAGACAGATCGGAGATTCCGGTTTGCGGTGAGAGTCGCAATCGCTGATTTGTAAAGTTGACGGTCATTTTCCCGGATCCAGAGAAACATGTCGCTGATGGGGGAGGGGGCGATTTTCTGATAGATTTCGAATGCGTTCACAGTTTTTTTTGGCTTGAAGGGAGTCAACACCGCGTAACGGTGAAGGCAAGGCCAAAGGCTGTTTCTAACCATAGCTTTGCGGGATGGATCTAAAAAATTCATTACGTTTGCCCAAGTGTGGTTTCTAAATCGAATCGGTGACGTCCTGGAGCATGATATTTGGAGTAGGTTCAAAAGAGTGATTGAGACTTGCATCAAAAATAATGACGAATGGTGGCTTTGAATTTAAAAAGCCCCTCAAATGAAGCTGGATTGACTTTTTTGGGGAGGGAGGGATTCTGGAGATATGAGAACGTTTCTTGTGCTTTGTGTTGCCGGATTTCTGAGTGCCTCCGCTGATGATTGGCCCCGTTGGATGGGTGAGAAGGCGGATGGGGTGTGGCGGGAAAAAGGGATTAGAACAGATCTACCAAAGTCCGGTGCTCCTGTGATGTGGCGGGTTCCGGTCGGGTGGGGATACTCGGGACCTGCAGTTGCCGATGGTAGAGTTTATGTATCTGACTATCAGCGTTCCGAGGGTGAACTACTTAATAATCCTGGGAGAGCCGTAACTTGGCAAGGAAAAGAGAGATTGCTTTGTTTAAATGCGGTGACCGGGAAAGAGATTTGGAAGTATGAAGAGAGCCGGACTTATAGGCTCTCTTATCCAGGAGGGCCGCGTGCTACTCCTACGATTGCGAATGGCTTAGTTTATTTCTTGGGCGGAATGGGAGATCTCGTTGCGCTTGACGCCAAGACTGGTGCTAAGAAGTGGGAAAAAAATTTCCAAAAGGATTTTGATGCTGGGCTTCCCATTTGGGGGTTCTCCGCTCATCCACTGGTGGTCGGCGACACTTTGTATTGTCTCGTCGGTGGAGAGGGGAGTGTTGCGGTGGCATTTGATGCCATGACCGGTGAGGTGAAGTGGAAGGCGCTTGATGCGAGAAGCCAAGGGTATTGTCCTCCTTCACTGGTGAAAGTCGGTAAAACGGAGCAACTTTTGATTTGGCATCCAGAGGCAATTAATTCCTTAAACCCCAAGACAGGAGAAAAGTATTGGGAGCTTCCACTCAAGCCTATTTATGGAATGTCAGTGATGACGCCGCGACTTGTAGGCAATAAACTTTTTGCGAGCGGGATCGGCCGAGTTGGCGCTATGATTGAGCTTGATGAAAATGAACCGACAGCAAAGTTCATATGGCGGGGAAAACCCAAAACTGCTCTCTATTGCTGTAATAGCACTCCTCTGATTCATGATGGTGTTATTTATGGATGTGACGTCCGATCCAGCCAGTTGGTTGCGGCATCGGTCGAAAATGGGGAGAGATTCTGGTCAACAATACAGCCAACAGTCGCCGAGGAACATCGTTCAAAGGGCGGGAGTCATGGCACGGCACATCTGACGCGTCACGAGGAGTCAGGGAATTATTGGATCTTCAATGAAAATGGAGATCTAATTTTGGCGCAGCTCTCGCGTGAGGGATATCGTGAAATTGGACGCCAACATGTTCTGGAACCCACCAACGAGGCTTATAGTCGGCCAGTTGTTTGGAGAGGGCCTGCCTTTGCCGGAAAGGCGGCCTATTTGAGAAATGACAAGGAGTTAGTGAAGGTTGATCTCTCAGCCAAGTAAAGTTGTTGGCTTAGCTCAGTCCATGACGGGCTAGATCTTGAACGTCAACTAGGCCGATTGCTTCACCCGCATTATTGATGACGACGAGATCATCAACGCGATGTTCACGAAGGATGCGAACAACCTCGGCCGCGAGGTCGTTTTCGTGGACCGTAATTGGGTCAGTGGTCATATGATCAGAGACAGGAGTATCTCCAATCTCTCGGTTCGTTTGATAGCTCCGAACAAAGTCTCCGTGGGTGAAAATTCCAGCTAGTTTTCCGTTAAAGTCAACAATGACAGCAGCTCCGGCCCGGCATTCTAGCATCGCGAGAACGCTTTCTTGGACCAGAGAAGTGGTGGGGACTTTCGCAAAATTTGAACCGGTACGCATAATATCGGAAACCCGATTTAGGAGATATTTCCCTAGGCTGCCACCGGGATGTAGCTCGGCAAAATCCTTGGAGTGGAAGCCTCGCTGTTCCAGAAGCACCATGGCGAGGGCGTCGCAGAGAACAAGCATGTTGGTCGAACTTGAAGTGGGTGCGAGTTGGAGAGGGCAGGCCTCTTGCTCGACATGGGTATCAAGGACGATGTCACTATGTTTGGCCAAGGTGGAGCTGGTATCTCCGGTGATGGTGATAATTTGGGAAGCTCGTTTTTTTGCATGAGGGAGCAAGCGGATCATTTCGGAGGTTTCTCCAGAATGGCTGAGAGCGATGACGAGGTCTCCGACTGAAAGAATCCCAAGATCGCCGTGGAGGGCATTTTGACAATTGAGACTTACGGTAGTGGCGCCAGTGCTGTTTAAGGTGGCAACGAACTTGTTCCCAATGTGCTCGGATTTACCGACTCCGATGACAACGATTTTATGCCCTCCCTTAAGGGTTTCCTCTAGGGCGCCAAGAGCTTTACTAAAGTTTTCATCGAGCCTCTCGGCTAGCCGGTTGAGCTGCGAGGCCTCAATTCCTACGACCGTCCGGGCTTTTTCGATCAAATCCACATTGGTAGAATGACTTATGAGCTGCTTCTGGTCAACCCAAGTAAGTCTGGTTGATTTGGAGAGATTGAGCTAACCTTCTCGCCGTCGATGAAGCGCTTTCTGCCTTATTTCAAATACTTTAAGCCGGTCAAATGGCAGCTTCTTGGAAGTGTTTTGTCCGGATTAGTCTATGCGGCGGCAACTGGAGCAGGGTTGCCGCTTGCGGCAAAAGTGGTCTTCCCTTTAATTTTTAAAGATGATCAGCTAAACCTTGGGGAAGGAGAGCCGGAAAACAGTTTCTTTGTAGAAGGCCTGATGAGTTGGTTTGATCAGTTGCCGGGTGAGTGGTTGCTTCCTGTTGCCTGTGCATGGCTTCCGCTGATGTTTTTCTTTCGGGCGATTGGTGGTTTTCTAAATACCTATCTGATGAGTTATTGCGGGTATCGTTTTTTGGAGCAGATTCGTGATGAGGTTTTCACGAAACTACAAACTCTGCCTATTGCGTTTTTTCAGAAGAGACAGGCGGGCGATTTGCTTGCACGGCTTGTGGGAGATGCTGAAATCGTTCGCTCGACGGTGGGTAAAGTGGCAGTTGATATCATTAAACAACCTGCGGTTCTAATCGCTGCACTGGTTTTTTTGATCTCAGAAGCGGCTTCTAACCAAGGCACCTCTCTGGTCCTTTTTTCGATTTTTTCTATCCCTTTGTGCGTTCTCCCGCTGCGCGCGATTGCGAAACGTTTGGGTGGTAAAGCTCGTAAATTACAGGCCAATGCTGGCGATTTAAGTGGGCAGATTTCTGAATCGATTCAGGCGCCACTTGAGATTCGGGCCTATAATCTGCAGGGGGCGGTCGTGCAAAAATTTCGTAACCGAATTCAGGGGGTGATCCGCTATTCGATGAAAGTTGTTAAGTACAAGCAGCTAATTTCACCGTCGGTTGAATTTGTATCGGTGCTTGGCTTGACGGTGGCGATCTATCTGGGAGCGCAACAGGGGATGAAACTTTCTAGTTTTATGGCGATCGCGATGGCGTTGTATCTCTGCTATGAGCCGGTAAAGAAGTTGGGTGCGATTCAGGCGAACTTGCGGCAGGCTGATGCTTCTCTTGAGCGCTTAGAGGAGATTTCTCTCGCGGTTGATCATTTGGACGATCCTGAGTGTCCTGAGACCCCAGAGATTTTTGAAAGTCGTGTTGTTTTTAACAATGTTTCATTCGGCTATGGTGATGAGCTTATCCTACGTGGAATCAACCTTACAATCGAGCCCGGCCAGTGCGTGGCCTTGATCGGTCCGAGCGGAGGGGGGAAATCAAGTCTCTTCAATTTGATTCCGCGTTTTTACGATGTGAAGGGAGGAAGTGTTTCTGTGAGTAATCTGAATGTGAGGAAATGGTCCAAGAGTGAGCTTCGTGACCGAGTTGCGGTGGTTTCCCAAACTGCCGTATTATTTCAAGGGACGATCCAGGAGAATATTCTTCTTGGGCGTCCCGGCGCCAGTGAAGAAGAGGTCATGAGTGCTGCAAAAAAAGCAAATGCGCATGAGTTCATTCTTAAACAGGAGCAAGGCTACGATACGCCGGTTTCTGAAATGGGAAGAAGCCTCTCCGGGGGACAACGACAACGGATTGCTATTGCGAGAGCCTTTCTAAAGGATGCACCAATTCTCCTTTTGGATGAAGCGACCAGTGCGCTTGATAATGAAAGTGAAGCAATTATTCAATCGGCTTTAGCAGACTTGGTGAAGGGTCGCACGACCTTGTTGATTGCTCACCGCCTTTCTACTACCAAAATTGCAAGCCGCGTGATCGAGCTTGATCAGGGGGCAATTATTTCGGAGCGGGCGGAGGCTTAGTAGTGGAGGCCACTCGCGTCTCCCTGAGGTATTTAGTGAGCTCGATTGACCGTTGTTGGGTCCATAAGAGGCTCATTTCCCAAATAGAGTTGTTCTTTTGGAAGAGGTGCAGAGGGATGGTCAGCTTGTAGTCGCCTGATAAATTTATTCCACCGGCGAATAATTTTACCTGCTTTGATCGAGTTGAAAAAGTTGGGGGCGGTGAAAATAACGCGATCGCCTATTCCGTCAACGATCATAAGTTTTTTTGAGTTTCCGCTGAGATGCTGGAAAACGATGTTGTTGCCGTGAAGGTCACTAACAAGAATGTGGTTTTCCAGGAGATAGCGGCCCAGATTGGCGAGATGGGTGCAAAGCTCCTCCGTTTCTTGGGGATGGTTTGCGAGATAGTGATTGAGGGTTTTTGAAGTCTTACCATTTTCATCTTTGATATATTGGTAGAGATGGCCGGGGCCGAGGCTGGTTTGGCAGGAACCCAGATAATCACTAATATAAGTTAAATCTGCTTTGTTTCTGTAAAGCTTTCGATAGTAAGCTTCATCGGCTTTTTGACGTTTTCGCGCCTTTTTGTGAGAAGTTGGAAGTTTGATGCAGATAGAGTTATCTTCCGGATGGAGGTAGCAAGTGCAGAAGAGGCCTTCGCCAATGGTTTGGCAGTCGGAGGACAGGTTAATGAGGTTATGGGTCACCATTGCAATTACTTCTGGGTGAGACGACGGGAGGATTGAAATTTATCGGTCGGGTCCTTGACGGTCGAGTGGAAAGTGGAGTGGAAGAAACCGGATTGTTTTTTCTCGACTGCTTTGTAACCTTCTCAGCAGGATGAATCGAGGCGTGGAGAAACTTTCAGAAGGGAAGCTCCAAGGACGGGTGCTCTCTGATTTTAAATCATTCTTTGACGAAGAATCTCTGGGGGGGCTGGGGGAGCGAGCCAGATCTGTAAAAGATGGAGTTTTGTCTGAGGGTCGGCACCGGGTAGTGGTGCTCGATTTTGAAAAGAATGGGAAACGTCTGAAGGTGGCTGTGAAAGCCTTTGGGAGGCAGGGATTTCTTAAGGACCGTTATGATTTTAAGAAGGGCAGTAAAGCTGAGCGTTCGTTTAAGGCTGCTAATTTTTTAAAAAGTCGAGGAGTTTGAACGCCTCATCCGATTGCCTTTTTCGATTGTTGGGAAGGTTCACGTTTGGTGGAGAGTTTTTATCTTTCGGATTACCTTGAATCGTTAGTCAGTTTCAAGAGCGCGCTGATTCAGGCCTATGAGGAAAGGGCGGATTGTCGATTTTTGGTGGCAAAGTTAGATCATATTGCATCTGCGATTCGACGGATGCACGACGTTGGGTTTTGGCATCGGGATCTAGGAAATCAAAATATGGAGTTTCAGGTGTCGGGCGACGGGGAGTGGGGTGAGGTTCAGTTTATTGATTTAAATCGCGGACGGATCAGGGAGGTTCTGAGTTTGAAGGAGCGAGCGCAGGATTTTTCGAGGATGCGACTGCCTTCGGCGTTTCTCAATGTTTTGGCGAGGATTTATTGGAAAGGGAATCCCCCCAAAGAATTCACCAAAGAGATGATTTCCCGTCGGAGGAGTTTTGAGTTGTGGGAGCGAAGCCGCAAATGGCGTCACCCATTTCGGAAATGGTCTCGAGGGCTTGTCGGGAGTTATCCCGAGGTTCAGGATATTTGGATTTGGGATCGGGAATCGGCGCAGGCATCAATTACGATGGAGAGGTATGAGAGGAAACGATTTTATTCTTTAGGGAGGCATTATAAAGTTGCTTGGGCAGTTTTGAAATTTGCGAGAAAAATCTGGCGTGAATACCGTAGACAAATTCCGTTAGCCTACCAAAGCCAGATTGATTTGAAGGGGCGATTTGGAGTGGCGCTTGAATCGACCGATCTGGATTTTAATCGTCAGGTGAAGCTATTGGAAAAGTTGGAAGGAGTGTCGGTTCTCTTACGATTTTGTCATCATGAAGGCATGTTGTGTTGGAAGGAGGGAGTTTTGCAGGTGAAGCGGCTTGTGGATTCTGGACGCGAGGTGATGATAGCGATGGTTCAGGACCGTGGGGCGGTCAACGAGCCGGATTCGTGGGCTGAGTTTTTGAGTTTTGTGTTAGATGAAGTTGGGGAGCTTGTGACGGCTGTCGAGATTTGCCATGCCGTGAACCGGATGAAGTGGGGTGTTCATGGGCCGGATGATCAGGTCGCCTTGTTGTTGCCGGTTATAAAGTTGCAGGAGAAGTTCCCTGAAATCACTTTTACGGGCCCTGCTTGTATCGATTTCGAGTATCATTATGTTCTTTCAGCTTTTGAAGGTGCTCCTAAAGGATTGCACTACGGAGCTTTGTCTCATCATCTTTATGTGGATCGGCGGGGAGCACCGGAGAATTTCCAGGGAAAATTCAGTACTCTGGAAAAATGTGGATTGCTGCGAGCGATTGCGAAGGTAGTGCCTGCTTGTGATGATCAAGTGATTATCTCGGAGGTAAATTGGCCACTTGAAGGAACGGGGATTTGGTCCCCGGTAACGGCAACTTACGTGGATGCTGGTGCGCCGGAGCATCCCCTTAGTGTGAGCGAATTAGACTATGGAGTATACATGTTGAGGTATCTTGTAATCTCGGTCTGTTCCGGCTTTGTCGATAAAGTTTACTGGTGGCGTTTGGTGGCTCATGGATTTGGACTGGTCGACGAGCGGGTCGAAGGCGGATGGCGCGAACGGATTGGGTTTAAGATGCTTCGTGTTTTTTTAGAGCAGTTGGGATCAGCGACTTTTTTGGAAAAATTAGAAATGGAAGATGACGTTTACGCGTTTCGCTTTGAGCGGGGTGACGAGCAAATCTTGATGATGTGGTGTAATGGGAGGAACTATTCTGGGCCGTGGCCGGTCGAGTTCAAATACGCTCTAAATTCCTCTGGCAATGTGGCTGAGATCAAGGAAGTTGGGGATTCTCCCGTCTATTTCTTTTTGTAGCTGTCTCGGGCTCTGTGGGTGGTAGGTCTTTCTGGGGAGAAACTGGTGAGTTTAGATGTCATCTAAGGATTAAGTGGGAGACGATCTTTTTGGATTTTCAGCTGCTCCTATCAGGATCTTATCTAAGTTTAGGAGTTCTCCTATAGCTGGCCCTTATTCCTTAGTTTTTTTATTTTTCAGTAGAGGCGGTCTCTGAAAAACAGTTCTTTTCGGCGGTAAGGGTGATGATTTTTCCGGAGAGTTTTTTGACCCGATCCAACTGAGAATGCGGTGCCAAGAAGACATCGACTGGAGTCGCTCCACGATTTGAGATTTCGTTGAGTCTTTCGCGAACTGATTGGTCACTCTGATTAAAGTCGACTTCGTGATGCTCTTGAGTGATCAAGCGTTTGGAGTAAGGCAGTTTCTTTTCTTGCCGAGCGAGGTTCACGGCACGAAGTGGACGGGGTATTTTGAGGTCGGGTTTATATTTTTCGAGGAAGGCAAGTGGATCGTTTCCTTGGAGGCGCCAGCGGTTTTCGAACCAAAAGACATCAACAGGTGATCGTCGCCAGTCTTGTTCGATGCTATCTGCGCACGCTTGAGCGGAGATTGTTGGAATAGGCCGAAAGGAGATCTTCCAACGTGCGATTCCAACGGTCTCGCATGAGAGACTAATGAGGAGACCCTTGCCTCGTTTGGCGATTAGATGAGGGAGTGGTGAACAGGTAGTTGGACGACCAAAAAATAGACAGGCGGCTCCACGGGCACCAACTCGTTGGTCTGCCAGAATCCCCATAGCCCCGCCTTCCCTTACAAAGCCCGAGAGACGATGGGTCGAGGATCGTTTCGCAAAGAGTTCAAGTCCTCGTCTTCTCCTGCGGCGTTCGACAACGGCATTGATGAGAGAGTTGTTAAGGGGCCGATAGTGTGTCCCAACTTTAAAATCGCCATCGATTAGGAAGATGGCCTGGGCAAGAAGTTCCCAGTTTCCCATATGTGGAGAGACCATGACAATGCCGCCCTTGCTCGTGGTAGCGAAGAAATCGTCGAGCCCTTCAAAGTGCAGTTGAGCTAAGATCTGGGCATCATTTAAAAAAGGGATTTTGAGTGAAGTTAGAAAGTTGGCTCCGGTGCGCTCGAAAACTTCTGCAGTGAGTTGTGAGATTTCGGAATGCGATTTTTCGTCGCCGAATGCGAGGCGAAGATTTCGGTTGACTTGATACCTTCGTATTGAGTTGTAGCGATAGAAAATTCGGCCCGCGAATTCGCCAAGTTTAAAGATCGTTTCTAAAGATATCATTTTGAGCATCCACTCGAAGATGCGATAGGCGCAATACTCAAGCCGATGACTGAGGGTGGGGGCGGTGGAACGACTCATCGTGTGCCTGCAGTGGCAGGCGAGAGGGTGTTACCAGCGAAAAAAGTGAATGTTAAGTGTCAAAACGCATCGATTTTCAGCGTAACCTTCTATCATGCGTAGTTTTGTCTCGTTTCTTGCCTTAATCTCCCTTGTGTCAGCGTCTGAGAAGCCAAACGTCCTGTTCATTTTTGCTGATGATATGACCTATGAGGCGATCGGATCCCTTGGCATGACCGAGGTGATGACTCCTAATCTGGACAAATTGTTCAGCTCGGGGACCCAATTCACCCACGCCTATAATTCTGGCGGGTGGAATGGCGCGATTTGTGTCGCTAGCCGGAATATGATGATGACGGGGCGTCATCTCTGGTATGCCCAGAAGGAAGAGAAGACGATGGGTAAACGCCGTCTCTGGCCGCAATTGATGAGCGATGCTGGTTACACGACCTACATGACTGGAAAATGGCATGTTCGCATGAAAGCAGAGGATCTTTTTGACCATGTCGGGGATGTTCGTCCTGGTATGCCCAATCAAGTGAAAGCGGGATACAATCGTCCTCTTGAAGGGAAGAAGGATATTTGGAATCCGACCGACAAGTCCAACAACGGGTTCTGGAAAGGTGGAAAACATTGGTCGGAAGTGGAGGCTGACACTGCGGTGAGGTATCTCAATATGGCTAAAAATGACGACAAACCATTTTTCTTCTACTTGGCTTTTAACGCTCCGCACGATCCCCGACAGTCTCCGCAGAAGTATCTCGATATGTATCCGGTGTCCGACATTAAGGTGCCTGAGAATTTTCTCGATGCCTATCCTCACCGCAAAGTGATGAAGGCTCCGCATAGTCTCCGCGATGAGAAGCTCGCGCCAATGCCGAGGACCAAGCGTTCGGTTCAAGTAGCCCGGCGTGAATACTTCGCCTTAATTACGCACATGGATACGCAAATTGGGCGCGTTCTGGATGCGCTGGAAAAAAATGGGCAACGAGAGAAGACCTATATTGTTTTCACCGCCGATCATGGGCTCGGTTGTGGCCATCACGGTCTTCTTGGAAAACAGAACATGTATGATCATAGTATCAGGGTTCCTTATGTCGTGGTGGGGCCGGAAGTTGAGGCTGGGAAAAAGGTCTCTGCTCCCATCTACATTCAGGACTCGGTTCCGACTGCGCTTGAAGTGGCAGGGGTCGAGATTCCAGAGCATATTCAATATCAGAGCTACATCCCGATTCTTAGAGGCGAATCGAGTGGTCGCGCTCAGATTTATTCGGCCTACCTCAAGGATGCTCAGCGTGCGCTAACTAGAGAAGGCTACAAGCTGATCCTTTATCCAGGTGGTGGGATTGCCCGCCTTTATGACCTTGAAAAAGATCCTCAGGAGAAAGTGGATTTACTCGAAAGAGGAAAAGGTAAGGATGTTGCTAGAAGGCTCTTTAAGGCGCTCAAATTAGAGGCGAAAATTCATGGTGACGGGCTTGAGTTCGGAGAGTATAAGGCTTTGGATTAGAGAGGGAGTTTTCTTGCGTTCCTTTTTGGAAGGGAATGGCAAAACTCTTCGTAATTGAAATAGGAACTTATGAAACGTCTTGCTCTTGTTATCCCGCTTTTACTGGCTCTTGTCAGTCCCTTGTTTTTGTCAGCCAAGAAAGAGGGAGCGACGAAAAAGAAGATTGTGTTGATTGCGGGCAGCCGTAGCCACGCATCAGGGGAGCATGAATTCAGGGCTGGTTGCATGCTTCTTGCAAAAGCGCTAAATGATGAAAGCGGGCTCAATGTAGAAGCGGTCGTTGTAGGGAAAGATTGGCCTAAGGATAAGTCGGTTCTCGATGATGCGGCTTCCATTTTCATCTTCGCTGATAGCGTGAGTGGTATCGCGGGTGAGTGGGAGTATCTCGATTCTCTGGCAAAGAAGGGTGTCGGAATGGTCTTTATGCACTATGCCGTTCACCCGAACCCGCAGATGGGTAAGAAGTATTTTCAGCCTTGGATTGGTGGTGCGATGGAGTCGGAGTGGTCAGTCAATCCTCATTGGGTTGCAGACATGAAGGTCAAACAGGATCATGAAATCGGAAATGGTGTGCCGGAAACGGTGACTTGTCTCGATGAGTTTTACTACAACATGCGTTTCATCAATGAACGCGATAAGGTGCTCGATTTGGTGACCGCAACGCCAACTCGTAAAAATATGTATCGATACATTAACCTTTGGAACCAGCATGGGGTTGATGGTCTAGATAAAGAGCATGCTCTCATGTGGGGATACGAGCGCCCTAATGGTGGTCGCGGGGTTGGTTTTACTGGTGGGCACTACCATCACGGCTGGGCGTTGGAGGGGTTCCGCACAGTTGTTCTCAACGCTTTGGTCTGGTCTGCTGGGATTGAAGTCCCTGAAGGTGGAGTGAAATCTAAGCCGCTGACCGAAGATGATCTTAATGCCAATCTTGATAGCTATGGCAAGAACATGAAGCGGCTCAAACTCCCAAATCCAAGCGATTGGAAAAAGTTGAAGCCAGCTCGTATCGACGAGAAACGCGAAGCTGCGTTTACGAACTAGGTAGCCTGCTTCCAAGGTTTTCGGCCTAACGATTAAAAAGCGAGCTAGCTGGACCGCAGTTCCTCTGGTTAGCTAGATCTAGGATGGTGCTCAGGAAGATTTTGCAAGGTTGATTCCTTGGGCCTGGAGCCAGGCGATGCAAGCTTCGTGGTCATTTAGGTCGTATTGCCAAGAGGAAAAACCGAACTTTTTCCCGCTTGTAATATTCTCGGGGAGGTCGTCGAGGTAGAGGGTTTCGCTTGGAACGAGATCGTAACTGTCGATGGCAGATTGATAGAACTCGGGGAGAGGTTTGATAGTTCCGATTTCCTGCGAAAAGTGGTGGTGATCGAAGAGATTAAAATCCTGATAGGTTTTTAGAAATGAACGCGCGTGGATCGCGTTAGTGTTTGAGAAAAGAATGAGGCAATTAATACAGAATTTTTTAGATATGATTATGCTACGAAGAGGTGCTGATGTAATTCCATCTTCTTGGTTGGTTTTAATTTTTTCATTAGTACTATTATTTATCTCCTCCTTAGGAGTAT
>ENA-OREB01001168-OREB01001168.1-marine-metagenome-genome-assembly--contig:-NODE-1168-length-13055-cov-2.142010_pt1 | contig 13055 bp, 12 predicted proteins | sample MGYA00248625_ERZ508552 | MGnify/ENA primary metagenome ERZ508552 (study PRJEB26219, sample SAMN06267888) | marine metagenome | isolation source: Monterey Bay, California, USA | place: USA:Monterey Bay...
CCTCAGGATAAGCGCTTTGCCATGAAGAATAAAAATATCCGGCGCCACCGAGGCCAACTCCAAGGAGCAAGACACCGGCAGCCACTTTCTTCTTGGTCACGAGCACCGTACCTACTGCAGCAAGCAGCAAGCCTATTCCGAGAACCGGAAAGAAATCTTTCGGGTCAGAGTACGGCAAACCAGCTTCTAACGCACTGATTTTCACGGGCTCTTGAAAGCCAATAGTGGGCAACACTGGCGCACTACGTGTTCCACGAATAATACGAATGAAATCATAGATACCATGCTTCCCAGGGTTGACCCCGGTGTTAATGGACGCCCATGAAACAGGCGACTGCGCAGGATTTGCTGGCATAAACTCAGCAAAGGTACCCTCGGCACGTAAACGCGAAAAGTTGGGCAATTCGCCGTCGTCCATCCATTTTGCAGCATAGCCGGCGTCCATTCCGTCCATACCAAGGACGATGACCTTTTGATCCTCGGAAGAACCCTGAAATGCAGCGAAAGAGATGAAATAAACACTGGTTAACAGACCTAAATCCGCAGGTCCCAGTCCAAGTTCTATTACCAGATCACCTTCAAGAATAGCATTGGCGTTACGGTAGAAATAGGAAATGGCATAACCTAATGCCAAAGGGAAATATATGCGAGCAAATAGCATTATGTTGAAATAATTAAATAAAATAAAGGTGTGGAATCAGAACTCAATACCGATTCTGGCACGTATTCCCTGATCGAAGTGATGTTTTATTTTTTTCATTTCAGTCACCAGATGAGCACGTTCAACCAGTTCAGGATGTGCATGACGGCCTGTAAAAACTAATTCCACATTTTTAGGCCGATCCTCCACAATATGAATTGCTTTTTCCAAACGCAACAGTCCTCTGAAAATGCAGTAATTAATTTCATCCGCAATTATCATATCGTACTTTCCGGACTTAACTTTTTCGTGCAGATCTTCCATTTCAGGTTTCATTTTTTCTGTCATCGTTTCCACATCTTCAGGGATGGTTTTGCTCACACATAGCGCCCAATAATGTGGCACATTGCGGAAAGTTAAGTTTGGATGAAAATTTTCCGGACAGAGTTTCAACTCACCGGTTTTCCAGCGTGGTTTTAGCATCCGCACATAATAAACATGCATTCCTGAACCAAGCGCCCTGAGCATCAAACCCAGTGAAGCTGTACTTTTACCTTTGCCTTCACCGGTATATATCTGGAATGCTCCCTGTTTTATTTTCGGACGTTTTGGAATGTTGATTCCATTTACTGTATTCTCAGTTGCTAAATCTTTTATTATATCTGTCATAGTAGATTTTAATTTTAATCAATTAGGAGTTCTAGAAAAATCTGAATCCCATAGTTTGTCATTTCGACCGTAGGGAGAATTCTTAATAATTTAAGAATGCTAACATAAAATAGATTTCTTGCTTTTCTCGAAATGACACTTCTTTAGGACATTTTACAGGTTCATCATATATTGTTTGCTTAATTCCGCAGAATTTTTTCAATTTCACAATGCTTTTCCAGAAACAGAGCCAACTCATCCATTTCACGCTCTTTTGTTTCCTGAAAAGAAAAAGGAATTTCAAAAGTTTCCGAGCTTAACAAGGCAAAAAGTTGTTGTATCACTTCCGGACTTTCCAGCCAGCCGTGAATGTAGGTACCGATTATTTTTCTTTTGCGTTCAATCACACCCAGGGCAGCTTTATGAGCCTCTGGAGCATCCGTAACAACAAACGGTTCTTGCGGTTTTTCGACGAATTCTGTTTGTCCCAGATGAATTTCGTAACCTGTCCAGTTTAAACCAGCCAACCAGTTTTGCCCTTTATATTCACGGCGCACAAGTTTTTTGTCGCCCTCCAGAACGGTAGTCATCGGCAACAGTCCCAATCCGGATTCGCTGTTAGCAACAGTGGAGTTAGCTGAGGCAGCGCACTTTTCCGCCGTACCGGACTTTGCGGAAGTTCCGGACTTTTCTGCCACGCTGGACTCTCCAGTCGTAGCGGAAGATTCCATATTGTACGGATCATCAACTTTTTCTCCAAGCATTTGAAATCCACCGCAAATTCCCAAAATCCAGGTGCGGCCACTGATCTGTTTCAGTTTTTCCGCAAATCCTTTTTGATGAAGAAAACGCAAATCGTACAGTGTGTTTTTACTCCCCGGAATAATTATCAACTCTGCGCTTTCCAGTTCCGCAACACTGTTGACGAAGCGTACAGAAATTTCGGAAATCTGTTTGAGTGGATCGAAATCGGTGAAGTTGGAAATGTACGGCAGGCGAATTATTGCGACTTCAAGCTTTGCATCTGTGACAATTTTTGATTGTAAATTTTGCGAATCTTCATCCTCCAGTTTCATTTCCCGCCACGGAACTACACCCATCACCGGAACTGGAACTATTTGATTAAATTGTTCAATTCCTGGATGCAGCAAAGAAACATCACCGCGAAATTTGTTGATCAGCATCCCGTGCAGCAAAGGTCGATGCCGGGCCTGAATCAAATCATAAGTGCCTTTGAGCCAGGCAAAAACACCTCCGCGGTCAATGTCACCAATCAAGATGACTTTCGCTCCGGCATATTCAGCCATCCGCATATTTACAATATCCGTCGCTTGCAGATTGATTTCAGCAGGACTTCCCGCGCCTTCCATCACAATCCAGTCTGCTTCAGTTTTCAGTGAATCAAAGGCTTCTTTTGCAATCTGGAAATTTTCTTCCGCCATTGTGTAATATTCACGGGCTGAGCAGGTGCGCACGACCTTACCCATACGTATTAGTTGTGACTCACCGGCACCCTGCGGCTTGAGCAAAACAGGATTCATCCGCACATCCGGAAAGACTCCACAGGCCTCCGCCTGGACAAACTGGGCCCGTCCCATTTCCAAGCCTTCAGGAGTTACCCCGGAATTCAGCGCCATATTTTGAGCTTTAAAAGGCAGGACCCGGAAACCGCGATTTTTCAGCAAACGACAAAACCCGGCAGCCAAAACACTTTTTCCAACTCCGGAACCGGTGCCTTGAAACATTAGAATCTCAGGCATTTTACAACTCAGTTATTCCAGCCATGCCGGTACCGGTAAGTTTTTTTTGCGTAAAAATTCTGGATTGAAAAGCTTGGTTTGATATCTGATGCCGGAATCGCAGAGGATAGTGACTATGGTTTTCCCGGGGCCTATTTCTTTTGCCAGACGAATTGCTCCTGCCACATTTATACCCGAAGAGCCTCCCAGACAAAGGCCTTCTTCTTTCAGGAGATCAAAGCAAATCGGCAGAGCTTCTTCATCCGGAATTTGAAAAGATAGGTCAACCGGAGCATTTTCCAAATTGGCGGTGATACGTCCCTGTCCGATACCTTCTGTAATTGAATCACCCCAACTTGAGAATTCACCGGTTGTGTAAAATGAATGCAGCGCTGCGCCCAGTGGATCCGCAAGTGCTATGATGATATCCGGATTGCGTTCTTTGAGCGCCATCCCGGTTCCAGACAGTGTTCCGCCTGTGCCTACCGCACATATGAAAGCATCAACTTTTCCGTCGCACTGCTCAAATATTTCCGGACCAGTGTTTTCGTAATGACCATGACGGTTGGCGACATTATCAAACTGATTGGCCCAGATCGCGCCGTTTTCTTCTGTTTTCGCAAATTCTTCCGCAAGACGTCCGGAGACTTTAACATAATTATTTTCATCCCTATAAGGCACGGCCGGGACTTCACGCAAATCCGCACCGCATAACCGCAGCATATCTTTTTTCTCCTGACTTTGTGTTTCCGGAATCACAACCACTGTACGGTAACCTAATGAATTTCCAACGAGCGCCAGTCCAATTCCGGTGTTACCCGCGGTTCCTTCAACGATCACACCGCCTGGTTTTAACTGCCCTTGTTGTTCTGCATCAAGCACAATCGCCTTTGCCGCACGGTCTTTGACTGAACCGCCGGGATTCATAAATTCCGCCTTAGCTAAGATATTACAACCTGTCTGTTCAGAAGCTTTACGTAGTTTTATCAGAGGAGTATTGCCAACGGTTTCTAGAAAATCGTTACGAATCATGAAAAGTTTCAGGATAGAGATTAGCGGTATTTGTGCAAATAATATTAACACAGAGGGTACAGCAAGCAGAACTATATCATTCAATGGCGGGAAAAATACTTTTATTTTCCAGGCTGTTGAAATATAAGAACAGCCTTCATATCTAAAAGTAGTACAACCTGATCAGGCAGTTGCTGCGGCCAAAGCACCGGAGGATTCCAGAACCAGCTTTTTATAGAAATATCCTGAAGTGGCGCCCAGTACCAGCCATAAAAACGCGGAGGTGACCAGAGACGCAACCGCGAATTGTGCGGAAAGTTCTGCCGGAACATTGCTTTCAAACAGAAATGGATGTGGAGCTCCGATGAAGTGCGGTGCCCCAAGCAGAGCAAGAGCTGCAATTTTTGGAAGGATTGATTTGCTTTCCGTAAAAAGACCTATGCCGATTGCTGTCGCAATCACGGTTCCGATCCACCAGACTTGACGGGACTCCAGAGCAGCAGCAGTCATTCCGGGAAGTTCCGGAGGAAGTCCTAAAGCTGGAGCTAAGGCAAAAACAGCAAATCCCGCCGCGCCCCAAAGCAATCCTGAATTCATGTCCACCTTTTTTTCACGCAGTAAATATACTGCAACGAGCATCAGGCTGAAAGCAATCCCAGTGACAATATTTGAAACAGCAGTATAAAAAGTACGCTCCGCACCATCTCCCAGTGCCCAGCTTTCTTTAGCATGATCATGAGCTACTCCAGCATGGTCGTGTACAGTAGGCAGAATTTCGTGAGGTGTTGCCACTCTTTGGTGTACATCAAGCGCTACTCCATTCAAGACATGAACATGCTTAATTCCGGAAGCACCATGAGAATGCGGAACAGCAATTTCAGCTATTTCATATTTTTCCGCCTCTAAAATAAGCGGTGTGACCCTCAGCATTTGCGCGCCTGTATATAAAATGCCCGCAACAAAACCTGTCAAAAGAACGGTCGTCAAAGCTCTTGAAATCATTATATTTATCCGTTATTGAGTTTTAGTGGCAAGGAAAAGTGGCAGCATGTCGAGTATCGTGAGCCGCATTGTGCATGAAGTTGCCAGAACCTTGAGCGAATCCAACCGCAAAAAGCAGAACCACACCTGCCGAAAACATCAGCACCGCGGTTATCATCCTCTGCGAAAAAACTCCGGCATCACTCGTATCCAGAGAAGTTGCTGCTAGTGTATCAATAGTTTTAGTTGTCATATATATCCCCTGGAAAAATGGATTACAGTTTGTAACAAACCGGAGAGTCAAGCAGGAATAGTGGGATCACAGTGAGCTGTTGATTCCATTTACTATTTGCCTCGAATAGTCTGTTTTGGAAATATCAAGGCAGGTCTCCTGACTTATGGAAGTGAACAAAAACACCTTCCCAAAAACAAACATTGCGTTTACTTTCAGTGGCTTATGTTTTTATTTTTTCCAATTACAGTTACGAGGATAGTTCCCGAATCACACGGGATTCCATGCTTTTAACTCACAAGAAAACAATAAACGCATTCTCGATAAGCATACCTTGAAAGTAGTGATTATAGCGCCCTGGTATTAAATAGCAAGTAAAAACAACTGTCGCAAACGCATTTAGACCCAGCTATAAGTTATTAACACGATTCCACTCAAAGTTACCACCGCACCGACCCATGCCATTAAAGGTGGTCGGTTACCGGTACTAATCCAGAGCATGGGTAAAATGAGCACCGGCGTTGTCGCGGAAAGTGTGGTTACAACTCCTGCGTCTCCTAGTGCCAATCCGTACAAAAGGAGGGTCATGCCGATTCCCATTGCTAAAAATCCACTGATCATAATTATACCGATGAGTTTCACCGTGTACGTGGTTTTCGGACTGAACAGAGGATTAGGAATGAAACCGACGCACAGCAAACAAAGTGCTGAGATTCCAACTCTGATTGCGGATGCAGTAACCGGATCAACACCTTCCGCCATAATGGGTCGAGCGATGATTGATCCGGCGGCCTGTCCAAAAGCTGCCAGCAAACCCAGCACGATTCCGTAACGCAGTCTGCCTTGAGTAGAATCCATGCCTTGCGGTTCGTTGCTATTCCGCCGACCTAAAATGGCAATCAAAACACCCACTGTCACAATCCCACAGCCAAGCAGAGTGAGCCAGGGCAGATGTTCTTCCAAAATAAACCAGCCCATAATCACCGTCATCGGCGCGTTGAGTGCAAAAATGACGGAAGTGCGGCTCGGCCCCAAGCGCTGCAGAGCACCGAAAAGCGCTGTGTCTCCCAGAAAAATTCCGAAGAGTCCGGAAATCATCAGTGTTTGAATTGTACCCAAAGGAAATTCGCGCCATGCTCCTGTCAGTAATGAAATTGCGGCAAGCAACAGAAAAACAAGCGACATCCGCACCCTGTTAAAGGCCAGCGGTCCTAATTTATGAATTGCGCTGATTGAGATTAAACCACTAAGCGCCCAACAAAAAGCAGCACTCAACGCAGCCAGTTCTGCAATTATCATTTTGCTATTTTTTCGGATATATTTGCAGGATCTCAGCGATCAGCGAAGCGGCTTGCGGAAAATATAGATGTACGTAAGAGGCATGCAGGTTGGCAGTGCGGAAACCTTCTGTGCGGGAAATTCCTGTTGAGTGACGTTTTACATTCCAAAGATTGGCTCTGTTTGTTTCTGCAGACCAGCGTGAATAATGAAATTCGTGACCGCGCACCTCACCTTTTTCAGACAAAGCTATTTTGCAGTAGCCAAACTGCTGAAGCCGTTTTGTCATTTCAACCATACCCGGAACAACCCCAGCCATCGCCAGACTTTGTCCGGATTGCAATTTCATTGATTCCGCCAAAATCATCAAGCCTCCACATTCCGCATAAGTCGGCATTCCGGATTCCACCGTTTTTTTAAGCGAGCTGAGCATACTTTTATTTGCAGAAATTTTTTCTGCAAATACTTCCGGGAAACCTCCACCTAATAGCAGGGCATCTACATTTTCCGGAACGTGACTGTCATTCAACGGTGAAAAGGACACGATTTCCGCACCCTGCTGCCGAAGCCACTCCAGATTGGCGGCATAATAAAAATGGAACGCCTCATCCTGTGCCACAGCGATACGTTTGCAGAATTTTGGCGGAGTACTGTGCTGAGTTTTTTTTTGTGCAACTGACTCGGAAAGCACCTGAAATTTTTTAACAAGCAGATCAAGGTCAAAATATTTTTCCGCCAGTTCAGCCAATTCATTTGAGTCCGCAAATTTTTGTTCTACTCCGGGCTGCAAACCTAAATGCCGCTCCGGCCAGTCGAGTTCCGGAATTTCAGACAGTGCTCCCAGAATCGGAATTTCTAAGGTAGAACAGGCTTTACGCAGATATTCCGCATGACTTTCACTGTTTACCTGATTGAGGATAATTCCGGAAAATAATTCTTCTCCACCTGCTTCCGCGATAAAACCATTAATTGCCGCAGTGATAGAACGTCCCGCGTTACGGCAAGGTACCACCAGCAAAATCGGCCATCCGAGCCAACGTGCGATTTCCATCGTGCTTCCGGAATCATTTGTGGGATCGGAACCATCAAAAAGCCCCATCACACCTTCCGCAATGCCAAAAGCATTTTCCGTAAATTGTTCCGCGGCCTGAACAACATGCTCACGTCCCATGATCCATGGATCGAGATTTACAGAAGATTTGGCTGAGAAATGGGAATGGAATCCCGGATCAATGTAATCCGGACCAACTTTGAAAGGCTGTACCGCTAAATTACGCTGGCGTAACGCGCCAAGAAGCAGGCAAGTAACTGCGGTTTTTCCGCCGCTGCTGTGCATTCCAGCGACGATGAGACCTTTATGTTTATAATTATTTGGGGCTTGCATCTCAGTCTAGTGCAATCAGGCGGACTTCCGTCCCCTCGACCAATTGCGGAAGCCAATGTCGCATTCCACGCTGTAACTGAGGATACAGCCACGCGGTTGTCCGGACTCTTTCAGAAAGACTCAGGAGCGCTTTCCGGAACCGTTTTTTACTTTCAGGAACCGTTTTTTCAGGGTCAGGACTGAGCATTCCATCAGAACAAAGCAGAACACGGTCACCACTTAAAACACCTTGTTTTTGAATAGCATTACGCAACTGATTTAAAGCAGGCGTCAAATGACTCTTTCCGGCAGCTTCAGTAATTTGCTCCAGAGTTTTCCGCACCGCCTGTGCTGTACCACGTTTAATCCACCAATTTAGTTTACCCTTTTGCAGTACCAGAACGTGAAAGCGGCTGCCGAAAGTTTTTGCGCCAAGCGTCAGGATAGCGTTACGTGCTTCATTCAAAAAACGGGCGGAAGGCCCGCTGCCGATGCTTCCTGCAGAACGACTTGCATCAATAAACAGCCAAAAATTAGGCCGTCTTGCCGGTTTGCGAAAGCGGAGATGCCACGCTTTTCCCGGAGACCAGCCTCTCAACAGAGAAGCCTTCAACGAGGAATTCCAACAAAGCCGCGCATGAGAAACGTGTGCCGGCACTGGACGTGAAGTTCCCGAAACAAATGCATCCGGAGACTGCTTTTTTTCCGGACTCTTCCACCACGAAGCCAGTTCCGAATGAGCTAGAAATTGAGAGTTCTCAAGTTTAATATTTTCTGTCAGTGCAGAAGTTGGAGATGCGGAAGTTTTAGGCATTTGCAGACTTTTTGGTTCCAGCTTCTCGGGAGGCGGTTGCGGAAGTTTAATTTCAGGTTTCGGATTTTGATTTTCCGGAGGTAGATTTTCCTGCCGATGTCCGAGACACAAAATCCAGGCTTCCGCCAGATCTTCCGTTGAAACAGTAGTTCCTCCACGCCATGCCGCAGCGCAGCGTACAGTTCGTAGGACACCAAGCTCGGCGCGCACTCCTTCCAAATTAAGCGCAGTGGCTTTTTCCGCGACTTCAGTACGCAGGTTTTCCGTAATTTCAACATTTTTCAGCTGTTGCCGAACTTGAATAATTTTTGTTCTCAGCTGTGCCAGATTCTTTTTATGTTCTTCCAAAAACAATTGCGGATCATCGTCAAAATCCATACGCACCCGAACAATTTCGCGGCGCTGCTCAACACTAAAATCGTCACGTATCAAAATTCCGTGCATGAATCTGTCAGTTAATTGCGTACGCAAATCACCTTCTTCCGGATTCATTGAGCCAATTAAAATATAACGCGCGTTTACAGTTTTTGAAAGGCCGTCCCTTTCAATGCGATGCTGACCGCTGGCGGCGGAATCCAAAATCGAATCCACCAGATGATCGGGCAGCAAATTGACTTCGTCTATGTAAAGCACACCTGAGTCTGCTTGTTGGATCAAACCGGTTTGTGCAGACCATTCTCCGTTTTCAAGCAAACGGGACGCGTCGATAGAACCCAATAAGCGATCCTCAGTTGTTCCCAGTGGAACCTCTACAAACGGTGGCGTTTTGGCTTTTTCCGCAGCAGGTAATATTTCCCGAAAGGCCCGCGCCAGTGTGCTTTTTGCGCAACCTCGATGTCCCATCAGCAATAAACCACCAAGTCTAGGATCTATTGCATGATAAAGCAGCGACCGTTTAACCAGATCCATGCCAACAATTGCGGTAAAAGGGAAAGTATAATTCATGATTATTTCTTTTTAATTTTTGAAAACACTGATTCTGTCAAGTCGCAAACAAACACACAAGCCAGTTTAAGCGAAATTGTAGATTCGCTTTTGGCCGGCTGCTCATTTGATTCTATGAACCTTAAACCGGCCGGTCCAGATTTCGATACTGAATGGCCTCTGCAACATGGAGAGTATCGATGTTTTCCTGCTCCGCTAGATCGGCAATCGTACGGGCAACTTTGAGGATACGGTCATAGGCTCTGGCACTCAAGCCCATTTTGGTCATGGCCTGTTCCAGCATTTTTCTTGAAGCATCCGAAAGCTCTGCATGACTTTCCAACTCCTTGCGTGTCATTCCGGAGTTATTTCTGGTCGAGGAATTCCGAAACCGCTCCTGCTGAATTTGACGGGAACGGACAACACGTTCCCGAATATTTTTGGAAGATTCACCCTGTCTTGCTTCTGCCAATTTTTCATATTCAACAGCAGGAACGGTGAGGTGAATATCAATCCGGTCCAGTAAAGGTCCGGAAATTTTGGCGCGGTACTTTTGAATTTGCTGTGTAGGACAGTTACATTCCCTGCGGTTTTCACCTTGACCTGTTGGTGCTCCATGATAACCGCAAGGGCATGGATTCATCGAAGCCAAAAGCATAAATTTGCATGGGAACTCTAAAGACATTGCCGCCCGTGAAATCGTCAATCTCCCGTCTTCCAAAGGCTGCCGGAGCAGTTCGAGAGTTGCTCGGGGAAATTCTGGAAACTCATCAAGAAATAAAACTCCGTTGTGTGATAATGATATTTCACCCGGGCCAGGAATACTCCCTCCTCCGACCAGCCCGGCTTGTGAAATTGTGTGATGCGGAAATCTGAAAGGGCGTGCTGAAATTAATGCTGTACCGGAAGGAATTAAACCTGCGATACTGTGAATTTTAGTGCATTCCAGCGCTTCGTAGAAACTGAGAGGTGGCAGGATTGAGCTCATTCGGCGGGCAAGCATCGTTTTGCCGGAACCGGGAGGACCAAGCATCAGCAAATTATGCGAACCGGCAGCCGCCACTTCAAGAGCACGTTTGACGTGCTCCTGTCCTTTTACATCCTGAAAATCTTCCTCAAAATGCTGTTGCTGTGAAAAGATTTTTGCTGGATCATAATCAAGAGGTGTGATTTGCAAATCACCTTTTAAATACTGTACAACTTCAGACAGTGTGGAAACCGGAACTCTTCTTATGCCTTCAACAACCGCTGCTTCCGCTTCATTTGCTTTGGGAAGAATCAACTGCTCCAATTCATGGTCCTTCGTTGCCACGGCTACAGGCAAAATGCCGCGCACTGGCCGGATTTCACCATCGAGTGACAATTCTCCCACCACCATTGCACGGCTCAGATTTTCCGGCGGGAACAACCCCATCGTTCCTAATAAAGCCAGGGCAATCGGCAAATCAAAACCGGAGCCGATTTTACGCAAAGGTGCAGGAGCCAGATTTACCACCACCCTGCGCACAGGGAAGCTGAATCCGGAGTTGTTGACTGCGGACAAAACACGATCACGGCTTTCCTTGATCGTACCATCCGGCAGGCCGACAATATTAAAAACACTCATCCCAACCGTAACATCGACCTCTACCTCAATCAAATGGGCGTCGATTCCTAAAACTGTGGCAGAAAATGTCTTGGCAATCATCGTGACTATAGAACACGAGTTGTGTCTTAATTTGATATTTAAAGGAAATCAAAACTGAAATGATCATTCTGCTTGCTATAACTAAGTCATTCACAAATATACGCACTCTAAAAATATTAGTATTTCAGCCACCAGTTTTATTCATTTTTACCGTGTTATCAAAAAAATTACGGTTAAGGATAAAGAAATCCGTTTCCGGTGTACGAATATTCAGCCCCTCAATCTGCTTAGTTAAGCTGACATCTATTCCATTAATTTTAGTCAATAATTTTTTATTATCATCAAAAGCGTATTCAATTAAATATTGCCCATGGTTTGTCTTGTTCAAGTACAATTTTTGAGTGTTTATTTTCACCTCATAACTTCCCTGTTTGTCATAAATGTCATCAAATACACGACGCTCAAAGAAAAAAGTGCTGGAGATTTTCATTTCACCATGTTTCACCCAATTATTGCCTTCATAGTCTATCCTGATTTCATCGCACTTCATTTTAATTTTTATATTTAATAGCAAAGAAATATAAGCTGTACACTTATTGGTTTGTATCTTTGTTATCGAATTGAGAATGAGTGAACTTTGAGTATTTGCAAATAGAGGGGGATGCTTTTCAAAAGTTACATGAATTGAAATTAAAAAAAAGACAGTTCGATCTTGTCATTTTAGATCCTCCTGCATTTGCACGAAAAAAAAAACATCGACCTCAAGCTTTGGAAGCCTATAGTCGTTTGGCAGAACTTGGTGTGCAATTAGTTGTTCCAGGAGGAAGACTATTTTCAGCCTCTTGTTCGGCACATATTTCAGCTAAAGAGTTTTATAAAGCTGTGAATTATGGAGTGGGTTTTGCAAACAAAAGGATACAGGAAATAACTAAAACCAGACACGCATTTGATCACCCTGTAAAATTCAAAGAATCCGAGTATTTAAAGTCGTTATTGGGTTTGCAATCTATTGGTCTTCTTAAACTTGGTTTTAGAAAATCCTTTTCAAAATCAAAGAATTTTAATAATTTAGGCAATAGTTCAAAAGTAATTTTATCTAAATTTAGAATGGGAGAACAAGCTGCAAAAACAACAAAAAGAAGTACAATGGTAGTTGAAACACATACAAATTACATAAAAGAAGTAAGAGAAAGTGATGAAGTAATTATTTCTTTATCTCATATTGATCATGATAAAAAAAGATTACACTATAAATTAGAAATGTATGAGAAATCTGAAAATATTTTATCAGCTACCACTGAAGTATTAGCTCTTTACATGAACCTAGATGAAAGAAAAGTTTCAGAATTTGAAAATGAAAAGATAAAAATAATGAACGACTATATTTTTAAAAATAATATTAATTTCAATCAAAAAGATTTAAAATTTTCCTCTAAACTAAAAAAATGAAAGTAAAATTAGAGCTATTTGGTGCTAGTAGGGATTTTAGCAGTCATAACTCCTTAGATTTTAATCTAAATAATAATTCAACAATTAAAGATATTAGAAATGAGTTGAGTAAATATCCGGTTAAGACCCGTTTGTCTCTAAGCGGAACGCTTGTAGTGGCTAGAGATATAGCTCATTCGAAGATTCAAGAGCGACTCAATGCTGGTGAGGCTATGCCTGACTACCTCAAAAAATTTCCTGTCTACTACGCGGGCCCCGCTAAAACACCTGAAGGCTACGCTTCTGGATCCTTCGGGCCAACTACTGCTGGCCGGATGGATAGCTATGTCGAAGCATTTCAGGCCGCCGG